>Ga0335073_10011250_pt1 | contig 12562 bp, 9 predicted proteins | sample Lox_Sample_22_FD_207093 | JGI IMG/M metagenome (GOLD analysis project Ga0335073, IMG submission 207093) | Soil microbial communities from Loxahatchee National Wildlife Refuge, Florida, United States - Lox_Sample_2.2 | ecosystem: Environmental > Terrestrial > Soil > Wetlands | place: USA: Florida...
GACGCTCGGCAGCGCCAGCTCGGGGTCCTCGTCCTCGACGCAGCCGCGACAGCCCGTGCGCTCCCGGGCGAGCCTGGAGCACGCCGCGTCTGGGGGTGAGCGCTCCAGCATCGGTGCACGCCGGGGTTGACGGCGAGGCGGTGGACCTGAGCCCGCCGTCCGCCGTGTCGGCGGCGCGTGAATACTGACCCCGGCGTGGCACCCAAGTGCCGCCAGGGGGTCAAAATTGGCGTGCCGTTGACACGCCGTTGCGGTTCGCTATCCGGCCAGCGGCCCTACGGGTCCGGATCTCTTCACACCACCCGCGCGGCTGGCCATCAGCGCTCCTCCATCTCCCCGGCCGCTGAGTGCTGCCGAGTTCTACGCGCAGCTGCCGGGCCTGGCCGAAGTCAGCCTTCCGGCTCCAGCCGCAGGCGCTGCCTGGCCACCACACGCAGATAGTGCAACGGCCGCGCGAGAGCAAAGCAAGCGCCGAGGTGGCCCTGCAGCGCCAACAGCGGGGGTTGGAGCTGCCTCACTCCAGCAGGTGCAGCGCTGAAAACCCCCGCCAAGCCCAGCAGCAAGGCGCGACATCACCCCGGGCAGGGTGATACGCCCGCGGCGGTCCGGCAAGACCATGGCGGTAGCGGGGTCAGGCCAATCGGCTGGATGAGGGGACAGGACGATGGCTATGGAACCGGTGCAGCTCACCGCAGGAGTGGTCAACGGCAGCGGCTTCGACGATGAGGCGAACACGACGCGGGCCACGGTAACCAGGCCGGGCCGGTGGCGCATCGTCGCAGCCGCCCTCACCGCCGGGCTCCTCCTAGCCGCCTGCAGCTCCAGCAGCACCTCATCCCCCAGTAGCAGCCCATCCCCGAGCGCCACCCCAGCGCCCACCTCCGCTACCGCCGCCGCGCCGACGCCCACCCCCACGACCCCCAGCCCCGCATCGGCCGTGTGCCAGGCGGCGGCGGACCTGCGCGCCTCGGTGGACACACTCACCCACGTCAAGATCGGGAAAGGCACAGCCAGCGAAATCAAGTCCGACCTAGCCGACGTCGAGGCCAAGCTCACCGCCCTCACGGCGCAGATGCATGGCGAATTCAAAGCCCAGACCACCGCCGTCAAGTCAGCGCTCGACACGCTCAAGACCGCGGTCTCCAACCTCACCGCCCATCCCAGTACCAGCACGGTGAAAGGCGTGGCGACCGCAGTCGGCGGGGTCGCCACCGCAGCCAGCAGCCTGCTGGCCTCGCTCGCCCCGCAGTGCGGGTCTGCGTCCCCCTCACCCAGCCCGTGAGCGGCGCCTGAGCCTTCACCGGCAGCACCCGCACCCGGCCACCAGAACGCTGCCGTTCACGAGTCTCCGCGCCGCCGCACACCCATCCGGTGAAGTGCCTGCCCGCCCGCGCGGGAGCTGACGACGTGATAGCAGTCCGTTGTCGCGTTCTCCGGCCATCGCCATTCGTACCGCTCGCCCGACGCGACGTGTGCACCTAGCAGGCGCGTCGTCGAACAGCCAGCCGTAGCCGGCGCCGAGGGTCTCAGGCGCCGACATGAAATCGTAGTCCGCCAGACAGCGCCGGAATACTGCTCATGCAGCAGGACCGGGACGAGCCCGGTCTGCCAGTCGTGGCAGTGCATGATATCGGGGCGCTTATCAGCGGCGAGCATGAACTCGAGCGCCGCCTTAGAGAAAAACGCGAACCGTTCCCCGTCGTCTGCGTTCCTACCGGAGGCGCGCCGCGGCTGATTGGATAGGAGAGGCGGGTTTGCTAGTGCGAGAGGCCGCGCATGAGCGCTAGCAGTCTTCAGGCCGGGGGCCTGGCTCAAGGGGCGGTCGGGACCGCGCGGGTGATCACGTTCGTCGTGAGTAACGTGGCCCCGGCGGGCGCGGTCGTGGCCGGGCTGGTCATCATGGTGTCCTACGCCGGGTTCGCCTCCCCGCTGGTGGTGCTGATCGCGTTCGTCGCGTCGTTGTGCTGCGCCCTCAGCATCGCGGAGTTCGCCCGGCGGCTGCCGTCGGCCGGCTCGCTGTACACCTACAACAGCTGCGGGCTGGGCCGGGCCGGGGGGTTCCTGACCGGCTGGATGATGGTGTTCGCCTACGCGCTGTACGCGCCGGCCGGTATCGCGCTGACCAGCGTGTAAGCGTCTCAGCTGCTGGCCGACGCGGTGCACGTGGCCATCGCCCCCCTGGATACTGTTCCTGGTCATCCTGGCCGCGGTGGCCGGCGTCGCCTACCTAGGCATCGGAACCTCATCCTCGGCCGACCTGGTGCTGGTCCTGGGCGAAGTGACGGCCTTCACCGCGCTGGCCATCACGATCCTGGTCAATGTCAGCCCGGCGCATTACTCGGCGGCCGTGTTCTCCCCGGCCTCCTCGCCGCACGGCCAGTGGTCTGACATCACCAACGCGATGATCTACGGCATCACCGCGTTCGCCGGGTTCGAGACCGCCGCCGCGCTCGGCGAGGAGGCCAGGAACGCCCGCCGGTCCGTCCCCGCCAGCATCGCCGGCATCGTCCTCGTGACCGGCGTGTTCTACCTGCTGGTCGTGGTGGCCGAGATGTTCGGCGTGGGACGGCACGGCATCCCCGCCTTCACCGAGCAGGGCAGCCCGCTGGGGTACCTGACCAGCCGGTACTGGTCGCCGTCGGCGCTGTGGGTCATGGACCTGGTGGTCGTGCTCACCGGCCTGGGCTTCGTCATCGCGGTGTTCAACGCGGCCATCCGGGTCTTGTTCGCCATGGGCCGCGAGCAAGCCCTTCCGGGGTCGCTGGCCCGGCTCTCGGGCCGTCGGACCCCGGTCGTCGCGATCGGCGGCGTCGCCGGGCTCACGCTGGCGCTGGGGCTGCCGCTGAGCTACGCCGTCGGCGGCGCGCGTACCTTCGGGTACCTGGCCGGGGCGGCCGGGCTGTCGCTGGTGCTCATCTACCTGGCGGTGAACATCGCGGTGATCCGCGCGTTCCGCACCGAGTTCCGCGGCGAGTTCCGGCCCGTGCGGCACCTGATCATCCCGGCCGCGGCCACCGTGCTGTTCCTGTTTCCGCTGTGGGGGATCTTGCACCCGCATGGCCACGGGCTGATGGACCTGCCGTTCGCGGCGCTGGGATGGCTGTGCCTCGGGGCCATCGCGGTCTGCGTGCTGCGCATCCGCCGGCCCGACAGCTTCGAGACGCTGGGCCGGGTCTTCGCGCCCGCCGAAAGGTGAGCCCTTTCTTATCGACTCGGCTGAGCCCGGCCAGCGATCAGCCTGTGCCTTCCGGCAGGGGCCGGAACGTGGCCAGCCGCCGCTGGGTCGGCCTGTCGATGGGGGGCTTGGGCGGGCGGGTCCCGGGCCGGTCCCTGGGCACCCGGACCCGCAGCGCCCGCGGCCGGATGGCGCAGTGCACCGGCGCGGCCACCGTGACGGTCTCCCCGTCGATCCCGACCGGGATCTCGGCCACGTCGGCGTCGACCACCACATCGCCGGCGGTGAGCACGGTCACGCCGTGGCCGCGCCCGCGGCGCAGCAAATCGACGGCCGCCGCCGCGCTGTCCACCGTCACCGCGACCACGCCCAGCTTTCCGGTGTCCAGCCGCGCCCGGCGGGACAGCCCGGCGATGTCGCCCCCCTCGTACGGGTCGTTGCTCACCAGCACGGCCTGCGGGCCGGTGACGGTGACGTCCCCGGCGCGGGCGGTCAGCCTGGCGCCGCGGTGGCCGGTCAGGATGTCGGGCAGCAGCTGCAGCGTGGTGCCTCGCTTGTCGTCGCGGTACGCCGGGCTCTGCACGATCTCGGCGTAGGCGCCGAACGAGGCGTTGTTCACGAACGTGCGATCGCCGATGATCCCCAGGTCGATCCGCTGCTCCACCCCGTCGCCGGTGAGCGCGTCCAGGCAGGCCGCCGGGTTGTCGCGGTCCAGCCCCAGGTCCATCGCGAAGTGGTTGCGGGTGCCGGCGCTGATCACCAGGAACGGCAGGTCGTGCTCGGCGGCGATCCCGGCGACCAGGGCCTGGGTCCCGTCGCCCCCGGCCACCCCGAGCAGGTCCGCCCCGTCGGCGACGGCCTTGCGGGCCAGGGCCGCCACATCGACCTGGCCGGGGCCCTCGAGCAGTGCTACCTCGGCGCCCAGCGCCTCGGCCTTTTCCTTCAGCCCGAACTTGGCGACCTTCCCGCCCCCCGACCTCGGGTTCATGATCAGGAAAGCGCGGCGGGGCGGCGGGACCTCGCGGGCGGGCATCCCCGGATCGGCGGCCACCGGGGTCAGCGCCAGCCGGCCGGCGGCGATGGCCAGCGCGACGAGCACCAGCGACACGACGCCCACCCAGATGACGTGGTTCAGGGCGAAGACCACCAGCACCGCTATCGGGACCAGGATCATCACGCCGAACGCCAGCCACCGCACCAGCCCCCGGCGGGCCAGAAACCAGTATCCGTTCGCCAGCACCAGGCACGCGCCGACCGCTCCGATGGCGACCATGGCCAGGCTGGCCAGCCCCGCGAAACCGATCATGACCGCCGCCGCGGCCAGGATGAGGGCGAAGGCAGCCCGGGCCAGCCAGCGCCGCTGCGTCATAGCCTCTCCTCGCCATGGCCACCGGAAGTTCATGCTCAGTTTCCCGTCACGACTCCCTATCCCGGGTCATCCACCGAGGGTGAATCCCCCAACCCAGGGCGCCTTCGCCGGTCAGCCGCTCCCGGCCGGGCAGCCTGCCTGGTCCTGGGCGGCCCCGATATAAGCCTCGAGGGCGTCGTTGGGGAACCCGCTGGCTTTCTCGTGCGCGCTGCTGGTGGTCTTGGCCGCGGTGAGGTAGGCCTGCAGCGCGGCGCAGTTGCCGGTAGCCGTCGCGGCGTCGATCCGCGGCTGCAGGCCTGAGCTGTAGGTGGCCCAGGGCACCTGCTCGCTGGTGTCACAGGCGCTGGCCAGCAGGGCGGTGGCCAGGGTGGCGGCGGCCAGCAGGAGGACCGGGCCGTTCGGGCGGAGCCGGGTGGCGCGCCGGGCCGGGCCGGGCCGGGCCGGGCGTGTGGTGTGCATCTAGGTCACCGACCCTCCGAGCGCGGGGAAGGCCACCCCGAGGAGCATGAACAGGCAGGTCAGGACGAGCAGGATGGCCAGCAGCGGCGCCAGGAACCTCAGGTACCGGTCGTAGCGGACCCGGCTGAGCGCAAGGCCGCCCATCACGATCGCCGAGGTGGGGGTGAACAGGTTCATCCAGCCGGATGCGGACTGGAAGGCGGTCACCACCATCGCCCGGCTCACCCCGGCGAAGTCGCCGAGCGGGGCCATGATCGGTATCGCCAGCGTCGCGTGCCCGGAGGAGGACGGGACCAGGAACGCCAGCACGATGTTCACCAGGTACATCACCACGATGAACGCGCCCGAGGGCAGCCCGCTCACCACCGTCTCCAGCGAATGCAGCACCGTGTCGGTGATCCCGGAGTTGTTCATGATGACGGTCACCCCGCGGGCCACCGCGATGATCAGCGCGGCGCCGATGAAGTCGCCGGCGCCGGAGATGATGCCGGTGACCGTGCCCTCCTCGCCCAGCCCGCCCACCAGCCCGACCAGCACCGCGCCGACGATAAACAGCGCGGCGAGTTCGGGGAAGTACCAGCCCAGCGTGATGCCCTCCAGGGAGGAGCTGAAGTCCCCCCAGGGGATCACCGAGAAGATCATCAGCCCGAAGGTCAGCCCGAAGATCCATAGCACGGTCTTCTGCTTGCCGGTTATCGGCCGCGGCGGCCCGGGCGGGCCGCCGGCCAGGGCGTCGTCCCCCTCGAGCGCGGGCATGAGCGACTTGGCCGGGTCGCCGCGGACCCGCCCGGCATAGCGCAGCACGTACAAGACGGTGATGATCGTCAGGACGGCATACATGATCAGCCGCAGCCCGATGCCGTCCCCCAGGGCGACCCCGGCGGCGTCCGAGCCCACCCCGGTCGCGAACGGGTTCACCGTCGAGGCCAGCGTCCCCACCCCCGCGCCTACCATGATGATCCCCACCCCGACCAGCCGGTCGTAACCCAGTGCGATGATGACCGGCAGGATGATCGCGTAGAACCCCAGCGTTTCCTCGGCCATCCCGTAGGTGGTCCCGCCGACCGAGAAAATCACCATCAAGATCACGATCAGCAGCAGGCCACGTTTACGGAACCGCTCGGTGACCCGCCCGATACCTGCATCCAGCGCCCCGGTCTTGATGGTGACGGTGATGAACGCGCCGATCGCCAGCACGAAGAAGAACACCTGGACCGCGCCGGCCAGGTCCCCGCTGTTGTACGGCCCGGTGTCCCCCGGCGCGGTGACGATCTCGGCCGGCACCTGCTTGCCGCCTGCCGTCCCGCACGCCGCCTGGCCTTTCTTCAGCAAGTCAGCGCTGGGGTTGGTGATCGGCTCGGATGGCGTCCGTATCCCGTACAGGCCGTTGACCGGTGACACCCACAGGTCATACAGCCGCTCCTGGAAAGACAGGTCGAGCTTGACATCGTGGAAGGTGCCGGGAACCGGCTTGGGCGGCCCCCCGTCACAACTCACATAGGAGTAGGTGCCCGGCGTGATGAAGAAGGTCAGGATCCACACCAGCACCAGCACGAAGAACAGCACCGTGAACGCAGTCGGGAACCGGAACCGGCTCTTGCGCTCAACGCCAGCACCATCTTCCGCGCGGGTCTCCGCTTCGGTCGTCATGTCAGCTCCGGGCCATAGGGGAACGCCGACGACCTATGCAGGGTTTCCCGGGCTGTGCCGAGACGACATCACCCTTCCGAGGGTGATTCCTGCGCGCTTCGGGGACCGTGGTGTCTGTCCCGAAGGACGACATGTTCAGAAGTTATTAACCGGGTCGTCGATCTGCGTTTGATTTAGGCCCTTCCGCTTAAAGGATGGGATCACCCTCAGATGGGTGATGACCACCGGAGATGGGCCAGAACAGAATTGGCAGCGGTCTCGGAAGGGGCTGGGATCATACGACGCCTACGCGTCATTGCCGGCTCGACTGAGGTGAGCCATGAGTGATCAGGTTGATCTTCGGAGAATCGGCGTCGGCGCCGTCATGTTCGGCGTCCTGACCAGCTCCAGGCTCGCCCTTACGGCCCGGCATTGGCGGGGGCAGTCGGCGCCGGTGCCGCCCTACCGGTGACGGCCGCCGATCACCCCGACCAAGGAGGCTGAGCATGCGGATCGTGATCGCGCTGGGCGGCAACGCCCTGCTACGGCGCAGCGACCCGATGACCACCGAGGTCCAGCGCCATAACGTCAGGACCGCGGCCGAGGCGATCGCTCCGCTCGCCGCGGAGCACAGCGTGGTGGTTGTGCACGGGAACGGTCCGCAGGTGGGCCTGCTGGCCCTGCAGGCCGACGCGTATACCGGTGCCGAGCCGTATCCGCTCGACGTCCTGGACGCGGGCACCCAGGGCATGATCGGCTACCTGATCCAGCAGGAACTCCGGAGCGTTATGCCCCAGGGCAGCCAGGTCGCGACCCTGCTCACCATGATCGCGGTGGACCCCGCGGACCCGGCGTTCGCCAGCCCGACGAAGTTCGTCGGCCCGGTCTACGCCAAGGACGCCGCCCACGCGCTGGCCGCCGGCAAGGGCTGGACGTTCCGGCAGGACGGTGACGCCTGGCGGCGGGTGGTGCCGTCTCCCCGGCCTCAGCGCATCCTGGAGATCCAGCCGATCACCTGGCTGCTCGAGCAGGGGGTCGTGGTCATCTGCGCGGGCGGCGGGGGCATCCCCACGACGTACCCGTCCGCGGGCTCTGGGGAACTGGTGGGCGTCGAGGCGGTCATTGACAAGGATTTCGCGAGCGAGCTGCTGGCCGAGGACGTGGGCGCGGACTTGTTCGTCATGGCTACCGACGTTGACGGCGTCTACGTGCACTGGGGCCAGCCGCAGGCGCGGCGGCTAGGCCAGGTGACGCCGGATGAACTGGCAGGCTACGAGTTCCCGGCCGGTTCCATGGGCCCGAAGGCGGAGGCTGCGGCTCGCTTCGCGGCGAAGAGCGGCAGACGGGCCGCGATCGGCTCGCTGGATGACATCACCGGGATCGTGGCCGGAACCGCCGGCACCAGCGTGGTCACGGGGACGGGGGCCGCGTGACCACACCAACTGAGGCGCCGGCCTCCGACGTGGCGCCGGAGGCCAGCGGGTCCGTGTGGCACACGCTCAGCGCCGACCAGGTCCTGCAAGCGGAGCAGGTAGACGGGCAGCGCGGCCTCAGCGCCGCCGAGGTGACGTCGCGGGCCCAGCGGTTCGGCCCGAACCGGTTCGCCACGGGCCAGGTCGAATCGCGGTGGCACGCGTTCGGCCGCCAGTACGCCGACCCGATGCAGATCGTGCTGCTGGTGGCCGGCGTCGTGAGCCTCTACCCGCTCAAGGAGCTCGAGACCGGCGTCGTGCTGATCTTCCTGACGCTGTTCAACGCGGTCCTCGGCCTGCAGCAGGAAGGAAAGGCCGCCGCGGCCGTGGCCGCCCTGCAGAAGATGATGATCGTCAAGGCGAAGGTCACGCGCGACGGCGAGCTGGTGCAGATCCCCGCCGAGCAGCTCGTGCCCGGCGATGTCGTCTCGATCGAGGCCGGCGACATCGTGCCGGCCGACGGGAGGCTGCTGAAGGCGGCGACGCTGGAGGTCGCCGAGTCCGCGCTCACCGGGGAGAGCCTGCCGGTGTCGAAGGGCACCGGCCCGGTGGACGGGGCCGACACGCCTCTCGGGGACCGGACCGACATGGTCTACATGAACACCAACGTGACCCGCGGCGCCGGCGAGTTCGTGGTCACCGCGACCGGGATGGCCACCGAGGTCGGTCATATCTCGGGCCTGCTCCAGGCCGAGCAGGCCGCCAAGACGCCCCTGACCCGCCAGCTCGACAGGCTCACGCAGCAGATCCTGTGGATCGCCGGCGTGGCGCTGGTCGTGTCGATGGCGCTGAACCTGGCCCGCGGCGACACGTTCACCGTGGTCTTCACCGCTGCGGTCGCCTTCGCCGTCGGCGCCCTTCCGGAGAACCTGCCCGCGGTGGTCACCACGATCCTGGCCTACGGGACGCAGGCCCTGGCCAAGGCCGGCGCGATCATGAAGCGGATGGCCTCGACGGAGACCCTCGGCTCGACGTCGGCGATCAACTCGGACAAGACCGGGACGCTGACGCTGAACCAGATGACCGCGGTCCAGATGGCGGTCGTGGGACGCCGGTATGCGATCGAGGGCCAGGGTTATGCGCCGGAGGGCCAGATCACCCGGGTGGGCGGGCAGGCCGAGATTCCGCTGGATCAGTTCCTGCTGCCGATGGTGCTCGCGTCGGACGCGGTGCTCGGCGACGGGGAGCTGATCGGTGATCCGACCGAGGGCGCGCTGGTCGCGCTGGCGGCCAAGGGCGGGGTGGACGCGGCCTCGACCCGGCAGGCGTACCCGCGCATCGCCGAGCTGCCGTTTGATGCCGCCTACAAGCTGATGGCCACGTTCCACACGATGACCGGCGAATCGGGCGCCGAGGTGGTTCGCTGCTTCGTCAAGGGCGCGCCCGACCAGCTGCTCGCCCGGGCCGCGACGGTCTTCGATGCCGACGCCGGGGCCGTGCCGGCCGACGGGGAGTTCCGGGAGCGTTACCTGGCCGAGAACCAGCGGCTCGGCGAGCAGGGCCTGCGGGTACTGGCCACCGCGCGCAAGGACTTCGACCCGGCCGCCTTCGATCCCGGCGCTGACCTGCTGCCGCTGGTGGACGGCCTGGAGATGCTGGCCCTGGTCGGGATCGTGGACCCGCCGCGCCCCGCGGCCAGGGCATCGATCGCGACGGCCAGGGCCGCGGGCATCCGGGTCCGGATGATCACCGGCGATCACGCGGTCACGGCGGCGGCGATCGCCGGCCAGCTCGGCATCGACGGCAGGGTGATCACCGGGGCCGAGTTCGGGTCGATGACCGACGACGAGGCGCTGGCCGAGATCGACGAGATCGGGGTGATCGCCCGGGTCACGCCCGAGGACAAGGTCCGCCTGGTGGACATGCTCAAGCGGCGGGGCCAGATCGTGGCCATGACCGGTGACGGGGTTAACGACGCGCCCGCGCTCAAGAGGGCCGACATCGGGATCGCCATGGGCATCACCGGGACGGAGGTGACCAAGGAAGCCGCGGTGATGATCCTCACCGACGACAACTTCTCCACGATCGTCAAGGCGGTGGAACTCGGCCGGGGGCTCTACGACAACCTGGTCAAGTACATCCGGTTCCAGATGGGGTGCCTGTTCGGGTTCATCGTCTCCTTCCTGGGTGCCAGCATCTTCAACATCACCGGTGGCGTGCCGTTTCTGCCGCTGCAGACGCTGTGGATCAACTTCACCACCCTGCTGTTCCAGGCCATCGGGCTGGGCTACGGCCAGCCCGCCGCGGGCCTGATGGGCCGCAAGCCGCGCCCGCCCGACCGGCCCATCCTGACCCGGGGACTGTTCATCTGGCTCGTCACCGCCGGGCTGATCGTGGGCGCTGGCACGCTCGGCGTGCTGTCCTGGGCCGAGCAGGTGCGCACCGAGGCGATCGCGCACACGATGGGCGTGGTCACGTTCTCGCTGTACGCCCTGTTCTTCTCGATCGCCACCAAGGACGAGAGGCGGACAGCGTTCAGCCTCGACACCTTCTCCGACAAAACCTTCAACATCGCCACCGGGGTGTCGGTCCTGACGCTCTTCCTGGCCACGGTCTTCGGGCCGCTCCAGGCCTTCCTCAAGACCACTCATCTCGACGTCCAGCAGTGGCTCATCTGCACGGGCACGGCACTGTCGATCATCGTGGCCTCCGAGATCAGGAAGGCGATCCGGCGGCGGGCCGCTCGCGAGGGGGCCCGGCCCGCACCCGAGGTGGCTCCCGCCTGAACGCGGAGGAATCACCCTCGGAAGGGTGAGGAAACCCCCAGACCGTGCGAACAGGATCGAGGTGCGGAGCGGGACAGGCGACGGACGCGCGCCGCCGCCGCCGCTCGGCGAGGGGTGTGCCATGACGGATCAAGTTGACCTCTCCGGAGAGGCCCCTGAGGCCGGCTCGCCGCCGGACAAGAAATACCTGACGGTGCGCGAGGCCGCGTTCATCGGCGTCGGCTCGATGGTGGGCGCGGGAATCTTCGCGCTGCTGGGCGCAGCCGGCGAGGTAGCCGGCGCCGCGGTGTGGGTGTCGTTCCTGATCGCCGGGGCCATCGCGATGCTGCAGGGCTACTCGTTCGCCAAGCTCGGCGCCCGGTACCCGTCGGCCGGGGGGATGCTGGAGTACGTCGCGAAGGGATTCGGCGACGGCCACTTCACCGGCATCACCGCGTGGCTGGTCTACCTGGCCAACGCGATCGTGACCGCGATGGTGGCGGTCTCGTTCGGCAGCTACGCCAGTTCCATGCTGACCGGGGAGGAGAAGGCCGTCTGGATCAAGGTGTTCGCGGCGCTCATCATCATCGTCATGACCGGCGTGAACGTCGCCGGATCCAAGCTGGTCGCGAACGCGCAGAGCGTGATCGTCGTGGTCGTGGTCGGGATCCTCACGTTCTTCGCGGTGGTCCTGCTGGTCAACATCCACGCGTCGTTGCTGGCGCCGTCGGGGTACCCGGGGTGGAACGACATCATCTCGAGCGTGGCGCTGACGTTCTTCGCGTTCCTGGGCTTCGGCATCATCACCTTCACCGCGAAGGACCTGCGCAAGCCGTCCCGCCAGCTGCCGCGGGCGATGTTCATCGCGCTCGGGATCGCGACCGTCATCTACGTCGCGATCGCGCTGGGCGTGTTCGGCACGCTGTCGGTGGAGAAGGTGATCTCCTCCGGGGGCACCGCGCTGGCCGTGGCCGCCGAGCCCACGCTCGGCCGGGCCGGCTACTGGCTGATGAGCATCACCGCCCTGTTCGCCACGGCGGGGGCGACCAACGCGGGCCTGTACCCGGCTCCCGGGCTGTCCGAGCGGCTGGCCGAAACCGGGCAGTTCCCGCCGCTGATGGCGCGCAAGCTCGGCGGCCGGCTGTCCGCCGGGCTGCTGATCGAGGCGGTGGCGTGCCTGATCCTGGCCGTGGTGTTCGACCTGGACGCGATCGCCTCCATCGGCAGCGCCGTGGCCCTGCTGATCTTCACGCTGATCACCGCGGCCCACTTCCGGGTCCGGTCCGAGACCGGCGCGAACCCTCTCATCCTCGCGCTCGCGATCGCGTCCGCGGGGGTGGTCCTGGTGGTGTTCGTGTTCAGCACCCTGATCCATGAGCCGGCCTCGATCGTCACGCTGGCAGGCATCATCGTGCTGGGCGTCGTCCTGGACTTGTGGTGGAAACGGGTGCGGGCGGACCGGGCCAAGCAGGCCCCGGTCGCGAGCTAGGCCGCAAGGGAGCCGGCAATGACGACCACTAAGCAGCCCGCCGAGCAGGCGGCCTGGTACGCCCTGTCCGCGGAGGAAGCGGCCCGGGCGATGAACGTCGACCCCGATCGGGGGCTGGGCGCCGGCGAGGTAACGCAGCGGCTGGCCCAGTACGGGCCCAACGAGCTGCCGACCGAGCCGCCGCCGAGCCTGTGGGTGGTCGCCCGGGGGCAGCTGGCCAACCCGATGAACATCATGCTGCTGATCGTCTGCGTGGCCAGCTTC
>Ga0335073_10011251_pt1 | contig 12562 bp, 11 predicted proteins | sample Lox_Sample_22_FD_207093 | JGI IMG/M metagenome (GOLD analysis project Ga0335073, IMG submission 207093) | Soil microbial communities from Loxahatchee National Wildlife Refuge, Florida, United States - Lox_Sample_2.2 | ecosystem: Environmental > Terrestrial > Soil > Wetlands | place: USA...
ACGTGTTACTCACCCGGTCGCCACTGTACTCATGGATTGCTCCACTTTCTCGTTCGACTTGCATGTGTTAGGCACGCCGCCAGCGTTGATTCTGAGCCAGGATCAAACTCTCGTTTGAAACCTGATGCCTGCCGACGGGTAGAAGGCAGGCTGCCACCGGCTTTCGGCTGTCGGCTCTCGGCTTTCGGCCGAAGCCAAAACCAAGAACCTCAAGCTGAAGCCCGTGACGCCATCCTCGCGCTCGAAACGCGGGATGGCACATCTTGTGAGATCGTTCGGACTTATGCCCGAATTCGTCTCTCACGACTGGCACGTTCAACCTGATTGTCAAAGACCGAACCGCGATCCGCCTGAGCGGCGCGCATTCAGTCCAGATCGGAAACCATGCAATCGAGCTTGCGCTCGACCGGACAGCCGAGGCGGCTGTCCCTACATGAGAATTCCGACTGTCCTCGAAACCCTACAAACATACCGTGCGTTGAAAAACGCTGTCAACCAGCGCATCCCACAGGTTTTCCAGATGATTTCCACATCAGGAATGACCTCAGGGGCTAAAGCCCCTTTGACTGGCCAATGCTTTCGGCGCGGCTTGAAGCCGCGCCCCTTCAAAGCATGTCGGGGCAATACAGCGCGAAGCGGTATGGTCTTCCGCCGGAGCAACCGGTACCGGAACAACTCACGGTTTTCGGCGCACGCCAAAACGGAAGACAGAAAGTTGATAAAAGAACTTGTTGGAGGTCCTTGCTTTGAAGGTACCCTTCAGAACTACAACCTGACCCGCCAGCAGGCGGCTATCAGGGGCTCCGAATCGAATCCCGTGGCCGGGACAATTAAGGCAAACGCCCTTAAAACATTAGATGCCGGACGGCGACGAGAGTTGCGACAAAATCGCCCGGCTAGCCACACTACTCTCGGTTAATTGTTTATAGCAGATGAGGAGGGGAGAGTGCAAGGGGAAGTTTACGAAGGTGATTCTCTTTCGCTCCTTCGGAGCTGGTTGCCTTTGCGGTTGGTTCCCACGGCTTGGCTGTGGGCTGAATTCTTTCGCTCCTTCGGAGCTAGTTCTGTCTTCCGAACCGTTACCCACGGCTGGCGCCGTGGGCTGGAATCTTTCGCCCCTTCGGGGCTGGTGCTTTCTTCTGGATCCTGACCCACGGCTTGCGCCGTGGGCTGCGTTCTGGCGCCCGTTCGGAGCTTGGCAGGTTTGCGATATCCACAATGGGTATGTGATGAATGTCACAGCCTTGGCGAGGCTGGGCGTGACAGCGTTTCCGGGATGCGGCTTCGCGTTCGCGGGGGGGCCACGGTAATAACGAAGCCGCCGGAGCGGCGCAAGAATGCAGCCCACCGCGCAAGCGGTGGGTAAGATTCGCGAAAAAATGACGGAGCCCCGGAGGGGCGCAAGAAATTTGTGTCTCATACATCCGGCAATGTCTTGTTGCATTTCATTTTTTCCACAGAGGGGCGACGGCCTTTGATCAAGCCCGAATTCCGCGCCGATTTGTTTGCCTACCTTGGAGGCATCGTGCGCGAGATGCAGGGGACAGCCCTCATCGTCGGCGGCACAAGCGATCACGTACACATACTGGCTCGGGTTCGACCGGCTCATTCCGCTGCGGAGATCGCTCGCATCATTAAAGCGAGTTCTTCGCGCTGGGTTCACGAAAGATGGGGCGCGGATTTTGCATGGCAGACTGGATACGGGGTTTTCAGCGTCAGCGAATCGAATGTCGCAGAGGTGACAAAATACATCGCCGGACAGGAGGAACATCACAAGAGGCATTCGTTTGAGGAGGAGTTTGTGGCGTTCCTCAAAAAGAACAACGTCGACTATGACGAGAGATACATTTGGGGTTAGTTTCTTTCGCCCTTTGGGGCTGGTTGCCTCCCACGCAGCTGACCCACGGCTCACGCCGTGGGCTGCATTCTTTCGCTCCTTCGGAGCTTGTTGCCTCTGCGGTTGGTTCCCACGGCTGGCGCCGTGAGCTGCATTCTGGCGCCGCTTCGCGGCGTCGCTGGTGTCGGCGCGGCTGAAGCTTTCCTGAAGAAGAACCCCATCGAATTTGATGCGCGGTGTGTTTGGGACTAGTTTCTTACGCCCCTTCGGGGCTGCTCTTCTCCTCCGAATCGTTCCCCACGGCTTACGCCGTGGGCTGCAATCTGTCGCCGCTTCGCGGCTTCGCTCGTGTCGGCGCGGCTGAAGCTTTCCTGAAGAAGCTTGGCCTGTTTCGCGGGCGCTGGAAGGCTGCGCCACTCAAACTCCCAAACTCAGCGTTTGAGCAAGTGCCAGGCTTCCTTGAATTCGGCGTAGCGGGAGTTTTTGCGGGCGGGGTTGAGCCAGACGTCGAAGGATCGGCGGAGGGCGGCAATGGGGAGGATGTACCAAATTTCAACCGGGATGATGTAGGCGGCTACAAAGTCGATCTGGCGGGAGGTGTACGGGCCTCGGCTGTTGCTGACCCAGCAGACGTAAGATTGCAGGCGCTTCTTGCTAGTGCATTTGACCTGGACGCGATGGAAGCGCCCGTTGTGCTCGACGGCGAAGTCGTACGGGGCGCTCTCGCCCCAGGGTTTGGAGACGCGCAGGCCGTGGCGGGCGGCGCGCTCGAGGAAGCGGATTTCGGCCCATTCTCCGCGCTGCTTGGCGTGGGAGATGGCAGGCTTGTGATTCGACATACGCAGGCCTCTGACTGGGTTGTGGAGGCTGCGGTCGGTGGAGGCACACTTACGGCCCTGACAGCCGAGCAGTTTGGTTATTTTGATGTACTTCCATTATAGCATTTTGAAAACGGTGATTCGGGCTCTGGGGAAAGTGTTTCTGGCGTTGAATCAAGAGAATAGAGGCGTGCAAATTTTTCTTCTTGACAGCGACAATTGGGGACGGCCGTCATCCCACTTCTCGCAAAAGCGGCGAGAAGTGAGGCACCCGGCTCAGGATGATAACGCTTGATTTCAGCTTTCCTCTTCGCGGGTGAGGCGGATCCATTCCTCCATCTGATCGAGGTACTGGGCGAGGGCGCGGCGGCCGGCGGCGGTCAGGCGGTAGTCGGTGCGGGGGACGCGTCCTTCAAAGTATTTGAGGCAGGAGATGTATTGCGCCTCTTCGAGCTTGCGGGCGTGCACGCTCAAGTTGCCGTCGGTGGTTTTGAGGATGCGTTTGAGGTCATTGAAGCTGAGCGAGGGATTGGTAGCCAGGGCGCTGACGATGCCCAGGCGGATGCGCTCGTGGATGAGGCGATCGAGTTCGGGTAATTCCATCGCGGGCAGCTTGGTTTCGCGGGTATCAGACGGCGCGGCGAGCTTCGCTGCGGCCGGGGACTTGCGGCGGCGATGGAGAGCTCTAGCCACCGTGCCTCCGCGCGATGAGCAATCCAAAGACGATGTGAAGACCGCCGAAGGCGGCCGCGAGAATCCAGTTTCCCCAAGCGGCCGGGGCAAGGCCCGCGGCCAGGCCCATGGCCATGAAGCAGACGCCCATCACGGGCACGATAGCCACCGAATAAGCGCCTCCGGTGATAATTCCGGCGCCGTAAAGAAGAAGCCAGGCGGGCGGGAGCGCGGCGTAGAGGCCGGCGCGAGATAGTAGAAAAGTGAGAAACGCGCCAGCGGCCAGCGGGGGAAACAGGCCGAGGGCCACGCGGCGTCCAGGGCCGGTGAAAAGCGGCAGGCCGCGGCGGTTGGCTTTAAAGCGGATGGAGATGAAGGCGATGATGGCGGCAAAGACGGCTTCGCCGAGCCAGACGCGAAGCCAGGCGGCGGGAGCCGGCTGGAGGGAGGCGAGGCGGGCGGCGGCGAGGGCGGTGACGCCGAGAATGACTTGTCCCCAGCCGGGGACGGCGGTGAAGGAGGCAGAGCGCTCCATGGTTTCGCGGATGTAGCGCAGATCGGCGGCAAGATCGGGCGTGGAGCGCGAGGCCGCGGGCCGGGCGCGATGATAGGGACGGCGCAGACGGTGCGGGCGAGGCTCGTGCATGTAGATCAGGATGGCATGGTGCGAGACGGTGGGTCAAGTTCTTTGTGGTGTAAAGCCGGTACAGCCTCGTGCCCGGCGCTGCGGAACCGCATAAATGGCCGGGGAGCGCGGTGTATAGTTGTGTGCCGTTTAGTCCGTCGTGCGATATCTGCTGGGGAAAGGGTGATTCGGTGCCGAGATTCACACGTGGCAGGGGATTTCTGCTGGTTGGAGTGTTCTTTTTCTTTCTCGCTGGAGCCTTGGTGTGGGGGCAGGATGGTTCGGGCGAAAAGATTTTCTTTCATGCCAAGGTGTTCACTGGCGATCCGGAGAATCCGTATGCGGCGGCAGTGGCGATTCGCGGCGACGAAATTCTTGCGGTCGGGAATCTTCCAGAGGTGGAAAAAGCTGCTACGGCCAATGCCGAGCGGATTGATCTGCAGGGGAAGAGTTTGTTCCCGGGATTCATCGATTCGCACAGCCACTCGATCGATGGCGGGCTCGGTCTGATTGCGGCCGATGCCAGCGAGACGGTGTTCAAGCTCGATCAACTAGCGCCGTTTGTGGCGGAGGCGAAAAAGTCAGGCCGGGGCATGCGCGGGGACATCCTGGAAATTCAGGGTATGCCGCTGGAGTTCTGGTCGCATACCGACGTGCTGAATGCGGAGTTCAGCGCGGGCGCCTACCAGAGGCAGTGCGTGCTGCTGCGCGGGATGGACGGGCACACGGCATGGGCCAATCGCGCGCTCTTGCAGCGGGCAGGAATTACGGCGGAGTTCTTGAAGAGTCTTTCGGCGCAGGAACGCACTTACTTCGGGTTCGGCAAGGACATGCAGCCGAACGGATTTCTGGTGGATGCGGGAACGGAGAAGATTGAAAAGCTGCTTCCCCCCTACACGCCGGAGCAGTTGCTGGCGGCAGGCCGGGCGGCGCTGAAATACAACTACAGCCTGGGGATCACGGCGTGGCTCGATCCGCTGGCGACGGATTATGTGCTGCAGGCATACAAGATGCTGGCCGATCGCGGGGAACTGAATTCGGAAGTGGTGGCGTTTCCGCGAGTGATGGTGCAGGATCCGGTGGCGGAACTGGCGCAGGTGGAGAAGACGCGCGAGGAGTACAAGGATGTCCCGCACCTGCATGTGACTGGAATCAAAGTGTTCGCGGACGGCGTGGTGGAGTATCCGTCGCAGACAGCGCATCTCACCAAACCGTACCGAGACGGCCACAACGGCGATCTGCTGTTCGATCCGCAGAAGTTTGCCGAGTTGTGCGTGATGGCGGACAAACAGGGATTGATCGTTCACGTGCATGCCATCGGCGACGGAGCGGTGAAGGCGGCGCTGGATGGAATTGAGGCGGCGCGCAGGGCCAACGGAAACTCCGGTTTGCCCGACACGCTGACGCACGAGCAGTTCGTGCGGCCGGAGGATTTTCCGCGCTTCCGGGAGTTGGGGGTGATCAGTGCATTGCAGCTTTTCTGGGCGGACGCCAGCAATGACACGATTCAAATTGTGAAACCCTATATCGATCCGGAGATCTACAAGTGGCAGTATCCGGCGAGATCGATTCTGGATAATGGCGGGATTATTTCCGGGGCGAGCGACTGGCCGGTCTCGACGGCGAATGTGTTCATGGGAATCTATCAGGCGGAGACGCGAAGCGGACCGGAGGGCGTGCTCGATCCGCCGCAAGACATGCCGCGTGAGGCGATGTTCTACGCCTACACGCGAAATTCGGCGCGGGCCATGAATATGCTGAATTCGATCGGGACGATCGCTCCGGGCAAGCGCGCAGATCTGGTTTTGCTGGACCGCGACGTTTTGACGGTTTCGCCCGAACAGATGCGCGATACGAAGGTGCTGTGGACCATGGTGGCGGGGAAGATTGTGTATCGGGCGAAGTGAATAGCGTTTCCGGCACAGCGTGCCGAAAACAGCAGGGGTTGGATTTTCCCAGGACTCTTGGTATGAGCGAGTTCGGCAAGCTGTTGATCGGGCTGGGTGCGCTGATCTTGGCGGTGGGGCTGGTCCTGATGTTGTTGGGGCGAACGAACCTTCCCCTGGGGCGGTTGCCGGGCGATATTGTCTATCGCGGGAAGCACACGACGGTGTATTTTCCGCTGGCAACCTCGATTCTTATCAGCGTGGTGCTGACGGTTGTGTTGTATGTGGTGAGTCGATGGAGGCGATAGACAGCATGATTGCCAAGATTGGATTGGCGGTGGTGATGGCGATCGGGAGCTTGCCGGCTTGGGCGCAGATGCCAGCGGCTGCGCCGAACTGGGTCGAGGTCAGCAACAGCTATACGAGAAAGTTGCTGGCGGTGGAAATGAAGCATCACCCGGAGCTTGGCTCGGATCAGGGGCTGAGCGAGTACGACTCCCGGGCCACGCAGCCGACGCTGGCCGATGAAGATCAGGAGCGGCAGGAGTTGGAAGCCGTGCTTACAGAATTTAAAGGCGCCGTCGACCAACAAAAGCAGAAAGAGGTAGCACAGGATTTGCAAATCATGATCCGCCGAATGGAACTGCGTTTCCGCAGGCAGGATTTTGAGCGGGCGCACGAGGTGCCTTTTCTGAATGCGAGCGGCATGGTTTTTCGCGGGCTGCAGATTCTGCTGGACGAACAGACGCCGGCAGAGCGGAGGCCGGCGGCGGTGGTTCGGATTCGCGAGTATGCCGGAATGGAACCGGGCTATGAGCCGTTGACGAAGATTCTGAAACAGCGCGTGATGGAGCAGGTGGCCAAGCCGGGAGTGTATTACCCGGCACGCACCGAGATCGAGACGGAGATGGGGCGGAATGCGAACTATCTGGAAGGGATCGAAGCTCTGCTCAAGAAATACGACCTGAAGGACTGGCAGGAACCGTACAGCACGCTGAAGACGCAGCTTACGGAATACGACGCGTGGACGCGGGCCAACGTGTTGCCTAAGGCGCGGGCGGATTTCCGCCTTCCGCCGCAGGAGTATGCGCTCGATCTTGAGGGCTATGGGATCGATATTCCCCCGGACAAACTCACAGCCATGGCACACCAGGCATTCGACGAAATCCAGGGAGAAATGAAGGCCATTGCGGCGCAGATTGCAAAGGAGCGACATCTGCCGTCGAGCGACTATCGTGATGTAATCCGCGAACTGAAAAAACAGCAACTGGTGGGCGATGCCATACTGCCGTTTTACCGGGACCGGCTGAGGCAGATTGAGAAGATTATTGTCGCAAAACAGATTGTCACGTTGCCGGACCGGCCGGCGCGAATCCGCATTGCCACCGCGGCGGAGACGGCACAGCAGCCGGCACCGCACATGGTGCCTCCGCCATTCCTGCACAACACCGGGCAGAAGGGCGAGTTCGTGCTGCCGCTGAATATTCCGGCGGCGCCAGGGCAGAGCTCGGCGGAGAAGTACGACGATTTCAACTACGACGCCGCATCGTGGACGCTGATTGCACACGAGGCGCGTCCGGGCCACGAGTTGCAGTTTGATTCCATGCTGGAGCATGGCGTGTCAGTGGCGCGCGTGCGGTATGCATTCAACAGCACAAACGTTGAAGGATGGGGGCTATATGCGGAGTACCTGATGGAACCTTATATGCCGCCGGAGGGCCAGCTGGTCTCCCTCGACTACCGCTTGCTGAGGGCGGCTCGGGCGTTTCTCGATCCAGAGCTGCAAGCGGGAAAGATTCAGCCAGCGGATGCGTATCGGGTGCTAGAGCAGGATGTGGTGCTTTCGCACGCTTTCGCGGAAGAGGAAGTGGAGCGATTCACCTATCGCATGCCGGGGCAGGCGAACAGCTATTTCTACGGATACACGAAGCTGTTGGCGCTGCGAAAGGATGTAGAGGCGGCGAAAGGGACGAAGTTTGATCAAAAGAAATTTCATGATTTCATCCTGGCGCAGGGTCTGTTGCCGCCGGATTTGCTGCGCGAGGCGGTAATGGAGGGGCTTGTGCCGGAAGTGCGGGCGGCACGCTAGGTAATGGTTGGTTGTTCGCCGTTGGGCGTTCCCGAAACTGTGAGCACAGGAGTCCCTGCCTCGCGAGATCCCTCTCATTGTTTACCCAACTATTGGTTTGCGCGGGCGGGAGCGCCCGCGCCACACAATCTTGAACCTCCCTTGCGGTACACTGCCCTCGATGTCTTCGCTGGCTGACCAGATGGGATTCAATTTTCGCCCCGCGCCGCGGCGAGTTTGGGCGGTGCGCGAACTGGTGGCGGCGGTGCGCTCGCAGGTGGAGCGCGAGTATTCGGACGCCTGGGTGGAAGGAGAAGTTTCGAATTTGCGCACGCCTGACTCAGGGCATATCTATTTCACGCTGAAAGATGGGGCGGCGCAGATCCGCGTAGTGATGTTCCGGTCGGCGGCGAGATTTTTGAAATTCCGTCCGGCGGATGGCATGCAGGTCGTAGTGCGCGGGCGGGTGACGGTTTATGAAGACCGCGGCGAACTGCAGATTTCCGCGGAATACATCGAGCCCAAGGGCGCCGGCGCACTGCAGATTGCTTTTGAGCAGCTGAAGGCGAAGCTGGAGGCGGAGGGACTGTTTGCCGCGGAACGCAAGAAGGCGATTCCGACGCTGCCGAGAAGGATTGGAGTGGTGACGTCGCCGCAGGCGGCGGCGCTGCAGGACATCCTGAACATTTTGCAGCGGAGGCATCGGGCGGTGAATATTTTGATTTATCCCGCCCAGGTGCAAGGCGAGCTGGCGGCGAGCGAAGTGGCGGCAGGACTGCGGCATTTCAACCGTGCGGCTGAAGTGGAAGTGATCATTGTGGCTCGCGGCGGAGGATCGGCGGAGGATCTGGCGGCATTCAACGATGAAGGATTGGCGAGAGTGGTGGCCGGGTCAACGATTCCGGTGATTTCGGCGGTGGGGCACGAGACGGACTTTACGATTCTGGATTTCGTAGCCGATCTGCGGGCGCCGACGCCTTCGGCGGCAGCGGAGCTGGTGATCCGGTCGCGGCAGGAAGTGGAAAGCCAGGCGGAGGCGCAGCACGAGCGTCTGGTACGGGCGATGCAACGGCGGTTGCTGGAGGCGCGTCATGCGCTGACGCAGCTGGCGCAGCATGGAGCGTTTGTGCGGATGATGGATTTGATTCGGCAGAAACAACAGAAGCTCGACGATCTGACGTTCCGGATGGAACGGGCAGCGGGGCAACTGTTGGGGCAGGCACGGCGGAAGCTGGAGACGGTCGCGGCGGCGGTGCGGCACTACGATTTGGGGCGCGTGCTGGCGGGGATGCGCCGGGAGCTGGTAGCGGGAACGGCGGCGCTGGCGGCCGCCATGCGGCATTCGCTTTTGCAGCAGCGCGTCCGGGTTGAGCGAATGGCGACGGCGCTGCAGGCGCTTTCTCCATTGGCCATTCTGGAGCGTGGCTATGCGCTGGTGTTCGACGCGGAAGGGCATCTGGTGAAAGACGCGGCGGCGGTGAGTGCGGGCGACGAGATTCGGGCACGAGTGGCGCGGGGAGAGATCGATGCGATGGTGACGCAGGCGAGAGCAGAGAAAGAGCAGGCGAACCGCGGAAAAAAGCAGCGGCGATAAGGTATTGCGTGTGGCCGTACGAGTGGGACTAAACACAGAGGGCATGCAGGGACACAGGAGGCCACAGGGAGTGCTGGTTCAGGCGCGATCGGCAATTCGGGCAGAGGTCGCGGGGATACCTTGCATTAGAATGTAGGTTCAGAGCGGCGGAAACTTCAGGCCTGGGGAGTTAAGGTGACACAGCTGCTGGCGCCATGGTCGAGAGTGTCGCTGACGGTGCTCGACATTCTGCTGGTGGCAGTGATCATTTACCAACTTTTGGTAATGATACGCGGCACCCGCGCCGCACCCATGCTGGCTGGGTTGGCCGTGGTGGCGGGGGCGTTTTATCTGGCGCGCATCGGGGATCTGGTAACCCTGAACTGGCTGGTCAGCCACCTGGCGCCCTACGTGGTGTTCGCCCTGATCGTGGTGTTCCAGTCGGAGATCCGGCATGTGCTGGCGGACGTTGGCCGGCGGCTGAGCTTTATGCGCGGATCGGCCAGCGAGGGCGATTCCTATGACGACATCGTGCTGGCAGCGAATTTGTTTTCGCAGCACCAGACCGGCGCGCTGATCGTGATCGAGCGCGAAATCGGCCTGCGCACCTATGTGGAGAGCGGCGTGGCCATGGACGCGCGACTATCGTACGACCTGCTGGCCACAATCTTTCGGCCGAGCGCGCCGCTGCACGATGGGGCGGTGATCATCCAGAAGGACCGCATTGCCGCGGCGGCCTGTTTTCTGCCGTTATCGATGAATCCCGTGCTCTCGACGCAGCTGGGAACGAGGCATCGCGCAGGGATCGGAATCACGGAAGAGACCGACGCGATTGCCGTGATCGTCTCGGAAGAGACAGGCGCCATCAGCCTGGCCGTGGGCGGGAACATTGAACGGGATCTCACGGTGGACCAGTTGCGGGCGCGGATGAGCAGCGAACTGCAGCGTTACATGTCGCCGGTGACACTGCCGACGGCGATCGGACCCGGCGAAGAGGGGAACGAGCTCAGTTCTCCTCTGCGGACGGGAACAGCCAACGAGGCTCACACGGAAGCCGCGCGGAGAGCGGAGCGCGAACGGTGAATCATTTCTTCCGCCATTACGTGCTACACAACTTCAGCCTCAAGGTGCTGTCGCTGCTGCTGGCGACGTTTTTGTGGTTCACGATTTCACGGGGAGAGCAGCCGGCAGTCGTGGAGATCCGGGTGCCGATCGAGTTTCAGCACCTGCCCAACGACCTTGAGATCAGTTCGCAAAATATTCCTGAGGCGCAGATTCGCGTGCAAGGGCCGGAGCGGCTGGTGGGCCAACTGCGCTCGACGGACGTGCGCGCTGAGATTGATATCGGCGGGGCGCGCCCGGGAGAACGCACGTTTGACTTGACAGCCCAGGAGATTCACCTCCCGCAGGGCCTGACGGCTGAGCAGGTGGTGCCGGGGCAGGTGCATCTCGGCTTTGATACCCGCATGACGCGCGAGGTGGAGATTCACCCGCGGGTGACGGGACAGTTTCTTGAGGGCGAGCAGATCGCAAAAATTCTTGTGGACCCGGAGCGCGTGACGATTACCGGCCCGAAACATCACGTGGAAGAGGTGGATGCAGCCACCACGGACCCGGTGGACGTCTCCGGCACGACCACGGCAGCTACGTTCACGACCACGGTTTTCGTTGCCGATCCGCTGGTGCAGGTGATGAATCCTGCGCCGGTGCGGGTTACAGTCGTCATGGAAAGGACCAATCCGGAGCCGACCCGGCATTGACCAGAAGTTTGGTGCGGCAAATTCCATTTCCTGCTTCTATTGCGTATCCTCATTTATCATCCTTCGTTGGCAGCCTCCGGTGACTGTTTAAGGCGGGCACTTCATGGTTGGATCGGCAGCTTTTCCTATGAGTCAGCAAACCAGGCAATTATTTGGGACCGACGGGATTCGGGGTGTGGCGGGAGAATTTCCGCTGACCACTGCGAGCACATATGTGATCGGGCGCGCGCTGGGGCATGATCTGGTGCGGGCGACGCGCGGGGCGCGGGCCGTGATCGGCCAGGACACGCGGGAGTCGAGCCGCTGGATTGCCGACCGGGTGGCGGAAGGAATGGCCTCGGCGGGAGTGGAGGTGCATAGCGCGGGCGTGATTACCACGCCGGGAGTCGCGTACCTGGCCCGGTCCCGGGGATTTGCCGCGGGGGTGGTGATTTCTGCTTCGCACAATCCGTGGACGGATAACGGAATCAAGGTTTTTTCCGGGGATGGCTTCAAGCTGAGCGATGAACGGGAGCTGGCGGTTGAAAAAGAGATTTTTGCTCTGTTGCAGAATCCAGCAGCAACCAACGATACCGCACTCAAGATCGCCGGGCCAACTTTGCCGGGGGAAGCCGGGCTGAGGCGGGCGTACATTGAGTCGCTGGCTGCCAGCGTGTCGGCAGACTTGAGCAAGTTACGCGTGCTGGTGGATTGCGCGAATGGCGCGGCGACGGCGGAGGCTCCGGAGTTGTTTCGCAGCAGGGGAGTGCAGGCGACGTTCATGCACGTTTCCCCGAACGGGAGGAACATTAATGACGGCTGTGGAGCGCTGCATCCCGAAACGTTGGGAGCAGCGGTTGCGGACGCCGGCGGCAGGTTTGATTTGGGAGTGACGTTTGACGGCGACGCCGACCGCGCATTGTTTTGCGACGCGGCGGGACAGGTGGTGAATGGCGATGCGGTTCTGCTGGTAGCGGCAAGGGATCTAAAGTCGCGCGGCAAACTGGCTGGCGACACCATCGTGGCGACCACCATGTCGAATATGGGGCTGGAAATCGCGCTGCGAAACTCGGGCATTCGCATGTTGCGGGCGAATGTGGGCGATAAATATGTCCTGGAAGAGATGTTGAAAACGGGAGCGACTTTAGGTGGAGAGCAATCCGGACACGTGATCTTCCGCGACGGCGATGCCACGACGGGAGACGGCTTGCTGACGGCCTTGCGCGTGATGGACGTGATGGTGCGGAGCGGGAAGCCGCTGGCAGAGCTGGTAGGTGACTTGAAGGTGTTTCCGCAGAAAATTCAGAATGTGCGGGTGCGCGAGAAGGTTCCATTTGCGCAGGT
>Ga0335073_10011252_pt1 | contig 12562 bp, 12 predicted proteins | sample Lox_Sample_22_FD_207093 | JGI IMG/M metagenome (GOLD analysis project Ga0335073, IMG submission 207093) | Soil microbial communities from Loxahatchee National Wildlife Refuge, Florida, United States - Lox_Sample_2.2 | ecosystem: Environmental > Terrestrial > Soil > Wetlands | place: USA...
CGATAGAGAGTTGAAAATGTGGTTTTAACTGATAGAAGGTTGCGGGCCTGGGGAGGCCCAGGCCCGCAACGTGACGGGCGGAAGGCCGGGGCGGGGCGACGCCGCTAGCTCCGGTCCGTCCTCGGTGGGGCGGCTGCGGCGGAGGTCAACTCCGCGTGCCGGGTGGCGAGGGCGAGGCTGAGGACGCTCTCAAGGGTTTCGACCTTGAGGTTCAGCTGCCGGATCTGCGGTCCGACGTTGGCGGCGATCTCACGGCGGAGGAAACCGACGCAAAGCGCGCCGCCGATGAGCACGCCAAGCAGGAGGCCTAGAAGGAAGATCAGCATGACTAACTCGAACCCCCAGAAGCGCCGCTCGGTGCAGCGGCACTCCGCCGCCGTTGTCCGGGGTGACCCATGGAACAACGGCGATTAACTTGTCCGGGGCTCAGGCGAACGTCCGGTCGGACGTCGCCGCCCCGGGTGCCGCCGGCGTCGTTGCCGTACGGTGCAACCCTGGTTACTAGTAGTTCCCGCGCACGGGTACTGCTACTCCTTCACATTGATCACACTGCCCCCAATTTCACCAAAACTTCGCGGGCATACCCGGCAGATCGGGGCAGAACATCAGGCCAGGAGGCGGCGGGCTACCGCGAGGGTGACCGTCGCCAGGGCGACCGCGAAGCCGAGGACCGCTACCTGCATGCTCACCCACAGGGTGGCGACGCCGAGGCCGACGACCGGGATCGCCAGGCCGATGTAGGCGCCGAGGAACAGGCCGGCCAGGCCTTCGCCGCGCGCCTGCGCGGGGGTTATGGAGATCACCGTCGCGACCATGCCGCGGAACGCGGCGCCCGCGCCCGCGCCGGCCACGATGCCGCCGGCCAGCAGCAGCCAGAAACTCGGCAGCCACACCGCAGCCGTCACCATCGCCAGGCCGGCGAGCAGCGCCGCCAGGCCGAGGCCGGCCTGCGCGCGGCGCGCGGCCCGGCTGAACACGATCTGCGCCGCCTCGGCCGCGCCGAACACCGCGAACGCCACCAGCCCAGCGACGGCGTGCGAGTGGTTGTGGAGCAGTCCGGCGAGCAGGCTCGGCGCGACCGAGGTGAAGACGCCGAACAGGGCGAACACCACCCCGGCGGCCGCCGCCGCGGCGAGGAACACCGCCCGCTGCGCCGCGTCGACCCTGACCCGCTGTGGCCGGTAGGCCGGGCGCCGCTCCGGCACCGCCGCCGTCTCCGGCGCCAGCAGCAGAGCGGCGGCGCCCGCCAGCATCAGCGCCTCCGACACCAGGTAGGGCAGCACGAGCGCGTGCCCGGCGTACTGCGCGAGCAGACCGGCCAGCAGCGGGCCGAGGCCGAGACCGCCCAGGTTGGCGGCGGTCGCCACGATCTCGCTGCGGGAGCGCCCGGCACCTGGCCGCGCGGCGGCGTGCAGTTCGCTCAGGTAGGCGGTGGCCGTGGCGGTGAGCATGCCGATGCTGACCCCGGAGACCAGCCGGGCGACGACGAGCCCCGGCGTCGCCGGCCAGAGCAGGAACAGCGCCCCGGAGAGCATGTTGGTCAGCACGGCGAGCAGGACCATCCGGCGGCGGCCTGCCCAGTCCGACAGGTGCCCGGCGAGGAACAGGCTGGCCACCACGCCCACCGCGTACGCGGCGAAGATCACCGTGATCATGAACGTGCTGAACCCGTCGCGTGCCTGGTACAGCACATACAGCGGGGTCGGCAGCGCCGAGAACGCCATCGTGACGGCGAACGTGTAGCCGACGATCCAGAACGCCGTGTCGTGGCGACGGCTCCGGACCTCCGGCCGGGGCGCGGTCACCCGGCCGGGAATGTGCGTGGTCATCGTGCTCATGCCCACTTGGAACAGGGCCACGGGGAACGCGATTTCGGATCGGTGATGACAGTATCCGCAGCTGGTTATCGCGTGGATCGATAACTAACGGCCGAGGAGTTCGGCGAGGAACGCGCGCGCCGCGGCCGACGCCCTCCTGGTCGACGACGTCGCGACGAGGATGCGCCAGTCCAGCTCGGGGGAGAGCGGTACCCGCGCCACCCCCTCGAGCGTGCGGGCGGCGGACGCCGGGATGAAGGCGACGCCCAGCCCGTGGCCGACCAGCGCGGCGGCGGTCTTGTACTCCGCCACCTCGAAGGCCACCTGCCGGTCGACACCGGCGGCCGCGAAGGCCCGGTCGACGATCGCCCGGGTGCCCCAGCCGACCGGGAAGTCGACGAACGGCTCCGCCCCGAGTTCGCCGAGCTGGACGGCGTCCCTGTCGGCCAGCGGGTGTTTCGCGGCGCAGATCAGCCACAGCGGCTCGTGCGCGAGCTGCCTGACGGCGAGCCCGGGCGGCGCCTCGCCCGGCAGCGACAGCAGCGCCAGGTCAAGGGCGCCGCTGGCCACCTCGCGGGCGAGGTCGGCGGAGCCGCCGGGCAGCACCCGCAGCCGCACCAGCACCCCTGGATGCTGCTCGTGGAAGCGGGCGAGCAGCCCGGGCACGTCCACGGACGCCGTCGAGATCATCGTGCCGACCGACAGCGTGCCGCGCAGCCCGGCCGTCGCCTCGGCGACCGCGTCGGCCGCGGCCTGCGCCGCGGCCAGCGTGGCGCGCGCCTCGGGCAGCAGCGCCCGGCCGGCCTCGGTGAGCGTCACCCGGTGCCGGTCCCGGTCGAACAGCGCCGCGCCCAGCTCCCGCTCCAGCCCCTGAATCGCACTCGACACGCCGGACTGCACCACGTGCAGCCGCCGCGACGCCCGGGTAAACGACAGCTCCTCCGCGACCGCGACGAAGTACTCCAGGTGGCGCAGTTCCACGTGACTATCATCATCCCTGCAGCTGACATGGGCGAGAGGCAGCCGCCACGCGATCGCTGGCGGATAAAGGGCTTGTCTTAGCGCCAGTTGCCCTGGCCGCGCGACGGGGGCGTGTCGATGGGCTGGGTCGGGTCGTACGGCCGGGGGGCCTGGCCGTAGGACCGGGGGGCCTGGTCGTAAGGCCCGGGGCGCGGCGGGCCGGACGGCGGCACGCCGTCGCGGCGGACATGCTGGACGCGCTGGACGCGGACGGCGCGGGCGGCCACCGCCGACAGTAGCGACGTTATCGCGATGCCGAGCACCAGGTTGACGATGGCGGTCGCGCCTTTCTGCTCGAGCGGCGCGCTCGTGCTGAACGGGTAAACCACCGCGGCCAGCGTCAGCAGCCCCATGATCCAGCTGAAGAACATGCTCGGCGACGGAGCGCCGAGCATGAGCAGGTACAGCAAGGCGGCCGCGACGAGCGCGATGAGCGCGGCCCCGAACACGTACTCGCCGGAGTGCGCGTTGCCCCACGCGCCGTCGCCGGCCGGTGCCAGGATCGGGATGCCCAGCGTCCACCGGCAGATCAGGATGCCGACCAGCGCGATGAGCGCGGCGACGATCGCTGTCGCCACCGCGCCCGCGCAGAACTGCCCGGCGTCGGGTCGGACGCGGGTGGTGCCCGCGTCGTTCGGCGATGCGGGATAAGTCATGCTCCACCTCGCACGGTTGATCTTCTTCGCTCTTCGGTACCCGTGCGATGGGGGTGCAACCCTTTCCGTCACATCTGCGGGAGCAGCGCGGCGAGCAGCTCGCCGATGCGGGCGGCGGAGGCGTGAGCGGCGGCGAGCACCTCGCGGTGGTCGAGCGGTTCGCTGGTCAGGCCCGCGGCGGGATTCGTGACGAGCGAGATCGCCAGGACCTCAGCGCCGAGGTGGCGCGCCGCGATCGCCTCGAGGACGGTGGACATGCCGACCAGATCGGCGCCCGCGGTGCGCAGCACCCTGATCTCGGCGGGCGTTTCGTAGTGCGGCCCCGGCAGGGCGGCGTACACGCCTTCCTCGAGCCCGGGATCGTGCCGTTTCGCCAGGTCGCGCAGCCGACGCGAGTACACCTCGGTGAGGTCGGTGAACCGCGACGGGTAGCCGGCGGGCAGCGGCCCGGACAGCGGGGAGCGCCCGGTGAGGTTCAGATGGTCGCTGATCAGCACCGGCTGGCCGACCCCGTACGCCGGGTTGACGCCGCCCGCCGCGTTGGTCAGCACGATCGTCCGGCAGCCGGCCGCGATGGCTGTGCGCACTCCGTGCACGACCGTGTGCGGCTGGTGCCCCTCGTACATGTGCACCCGGCCGAGGAAGAGCAGGATCCGGTTGTCGCCGCTCTTCAGGTACCGAACGGCCGGTGCGTGGCCCTCGATCGTCGGCTGCTCGAACCCGCCGAGGTCCGCGAGGGGTACTTCGAGTTCGGGCGCGCCGATGGCGTCGGCCCCGGCCAGCCAGCCGGAACCGAGCACTACGGCGGCGTCGAAGCGCGCCGTGCCCGTCAGCTCCTTGAGGGCAGCGGCGCTCGCCTCGGCGCGGGCGAACGGGTCAGGTGCGTCGCTCATGGCGCCGATCATCTCGCAGTCCGGCGTCCCCTGTCACGGACCGTGTTATAAGGCTGTGATTAGCGTCACGGAATAGCGCCTAAACCGCCCAGGGCCCTTTCGGGCCCTTCTTACGGAAGTTGCGGGCAGGTGAACTCCCTTTCTGGCATCGTTGTTCGGCGAGCGGTACAAGAGGGCGGCACGGACCGAAGGGACTGCGTTGTCACGACACCGGACAGCGATGCTGGAGCCGACGAAGCCAGCGTCGTGGGGTGCGACGAGCGAACCGGAGCGTGCTACCAGCGCTACGATCGCTCTGGGTGATGCGGCCGTTACGTCTGTTACCTATGACACGAACGGTTTCGCTCGGGCGAGCGGGACGCGGAGCTCGCGGCACAAGCGAGGACTGCTCCGCAGGACCGGGATCGTTATCCCCGCGCTTGGCCTGGCCTTGCTGCTTGTCGCCGTGGTCGCCACCGCCGCCTACGTGCTGAGCCCGCGGGGCGGCGCGAGCGGCCTGGCCGCGGCCATCGACGCGATCCCCCAGAACCATTCGATCGCGCTGCTCGAGCAGGAGCGCCAGACGCTGATCGACATGAGCGACGCCGCCAGGACGCTCACCGTGGCGTCCAAGCCAGCGACGGTGAGCCCGGCGGACATGACCGCCGCCCAGCAGGCGGGCAGTTCTTCCGGCTCGGACTCGTCCGTCGGCGTCACCGAGGTGAGCGCACCGGCGCCGGACCCGGGCACCGCGCAGAGCATCGCGTACGGCTTGCTGCCGTCGTTCGGCTTCAGCCAGTCGTCCCAGTGGGGCTGCCTGCTCGACATCTGGAACCGGGAGAGCGGCTGGAACTACCAGGCGGAGAACCCGGTCTCCGGCGCGTACGGCATCCCGCAGGCACTGCCGGGCGACAAGATGGCCAGCGCGGGCGCGGACTGGCAGACCGACCCGACCACGCAGATCAAGTGGGGCCTGGGATACATCAAGTCCGTTTACGGCTCGCCGTGCGCCGCGTGGGATTTCGAGCTAGCCAACGGATACTATTAATTAATTCTTACGCGTTATTTCGCTGCCGCTATGCGGGTATTCCCGCGCTATGGTGACCCATTTTCGCCGCGTCGCGTCGCCACGCCGCGCGGGCCGACATGAGCCGGTAACTATGCCTCCGGTACGGTCGGTATCTATATGCAAGGCTCGTACAGTGCTAGCGGAGGTGGCAAGGTGACGGCGGACGCGAGCGCGCAGATCACCGAGCTTGCGGCAGATGATCACGTGTGCCTGACGTTCGGCGAGCCCGAGGAGCTGTTCGACCTCACCGCGGCGTTCGTCAGGGACGGGCTGGCGGCGGGCCTGAAGGTGGTGTGGCTGAGCGACGAAGGCCCGGGGCCGATGGCCGCTGAGCTTTCCCGGCGCGGCATCGCGGCCGGACCGGCGCTGGACTCGGGGCAGATGACCACCGCCGGGTGCGAGGGGCGGCTGCTGTCAGGGCAGGCGTTCCGCGCGCAGGAGGCGGTGGGCTGGCTGGCCAGCCAGCTCGCCGCGTCCAGGGATCAGGGCTTCGCCGGACTGCGGGTGGCGGTGGACATGAGCTGGGCGCTGCGCCCGGTGACCGGGGTGGAGGAACTGCCCCGGTTCGAGGAGGGCATCACCGCGGCGCTGGCCGGGAGCACGGCGTCGGTGCTGTGCCAGTACGACAGGGAGCGCTTCGACCCGGTCACGCTGGCGTCGGTGGCGGGCTTCCACACCCGGTCGGTGGCGGCGGCCACCTACTACGGCGACGCCCTGCTGCGGATCTGCCGCCAGTACGCCCCGCCGGGCATCAGGATCGCCGGCGAACTCGACTACCAGGCCGCCGAGCCGCTCGCCCTGGCGCTGGCCGAAGCGGTCCGCCTCGACGGTGACATCGTCTTCAACATGTCCGCGCTGAGCTTCGCCGACGCCCCGTGCACGGTGATGATCGCCGATGCCGCCCGCGCCGCGGCCGCCGCGGGCCGGCTGGTGACCGTGCAGTGCCGGACCGGCGTCGCGAAGGGGTTTGCCCGGGTGGGAATCGCGGGCATGCCCGGGATCAGGCTGGTGAGCACTGGTGAGCAGTGATTCAGGTCCGCTTGTGGACCAGGAGTTCGACGGCGGGTCGCTGTACATCCTGCGCTCCGCGGTCGGCGCGCACGCCACCGCGGCCGGGCTGAGCCGGGACCGCGTCTACGACGTCGTGGCCGCGGCGCACGAGCTGGCCGCCAACTCGGTGCGGCACGGTCCTGGCCACGGGCGGTTCCGCATGTGGGCCGATGACCGTTTCCTGTACTGCGAGATCAGCGACGGCGGGCTGGCCGGCGCGTCCGGGCACGCCCCCGGCCAAGGCGCCGGCCAGGACGCCGCGGCCGGAATCCCGCCGTGGCCGGCCCAGCATGGCCACGGCCTGTGGGTGGTCGCCCAGGTCGCGGACCAGTTCACGATCGACCGCGGACCGGCGGGCACCACCGCGACGGCCAGCTTCGCCATCACCTCCACGGTGCGGGCGTCCCGCTAGCCGCGCGGTTACTCGAAGCGGACGTTGCCGGGCGCGGTCATCCGGCGCAGCAGGGGAAGCGTGACCGTGATGACGGCGAAGGCCGCGACGAGTCCGATGCCCATGAGCGCGAAGTAGTCGTGGCCGAGCTGCGGGATCGCGGTGCCCGTCGGGGCCAGCCGGACGAATGCCCACATGGACGTGCCGTACGCGATGCCGGCGGCCACCACGGTGGCTGCCACCAGCGGGACCGCCGCCTCGAGCAGCACCACCCTGGACAGGACGCCGACCTGGGTGCCGCCCACCCGCAGCAGGGTGAACGGCCGCTTTCTGTCGACGAGCCCGCCGCCGACCGCGACGGCGAGGCTGCATCCGGCCACGATCAGGGTGAGCGCGACCGCGGCGTACACGATCTTCTCGAACGTGTCGGCGCGGGCGAGCCGGATGCCGAGCGTCTCGCCGAACGTCCGCGGCGGGGTCGGCGCCGACCCGTTGCCGGTGTTCTCCTGCGGCGGGGCGTTGACGGCCAGGTAGGTGCGGACCCGCTCCAGCGCCGCGGGGCTGTTCGCCCGGACCAGCACGGTCTTCAGCGGCAGCGTGGCGAGGTCGCCGGTGTACGGGCGCGAGGAGGCGCTCACGATCGGCGCGGTGTCGTAGGTGGGGTTGTCGCCGTAGAGGCTGCCATCGCTGGCCACGACCGCCGTGATCCCGGGGGCGCACGTGCCAAGCGCGGCCAGGGAACGCATCACCGCGCAGCTGACCACCGTCGAGCCGGCGTCGATCAAGAGCAGGCCGTCAGGGCTCTTGGCGACCCCGCCTCCCCCGCGGGGCCCGCTGCCGGGCTTGCCGCTCTGCCCGCCCCCGTGGACACGTTCGGCGGTCGGCAGCGTGGTCTCGTAGAGCGGGAAGACGCTGGCGCCCTTGATGGCGCTCAGGCCGCTGAGCAGCCTGGCCCCGGCCTGCGGTGCGATCCCGGCGCCGAGGTTGTCGACCAGCACATTGCTGAGAGCCCCGGCGGTCGGGGTCTGCTCGGTGGCGTTCACCGCGGGGATCAGCGTGCCGACCATCGTGCCGAGGAAGACGGCGAGGACGAGGCCGGACACCGCCCGGAAGGCGGTCCTGGGGTTGTCGGCCAGCCGCCGGGTGGCGAGCAGCGCCGACGATCCCCTGGACACCGAACCGAACAGCCGGGCCGCCTGCGCGGTGAGCCAGGGCCCGGCGATGACCAGTCCGACGAGCGTGACCAGCAGTCCGGGGTAGGCCTGCGCGCCGATGGAGTCGTGCTGGGTCCTCGACAGCCCCCACGCGTACAGCGCGACCCCGAGCACCAGCACGGTCAGCCGCCAGAACGTCGGCGGCTTCGGCGTGGCGCGGCGGCTGACGCCGAGCGGGGAGACCTGCACCCGCCGCAGCGACACCAGCGCCGCGATCGCCGCCGCGATCGGCACCCCGATCAGCATCGCGACATATCCCCAGGTCGTCGGCGTGAGCTGGGATTCGAAGTACTGGGTGCCGATCAGCGCCGCCCCCGCGAGCGCCGGGCGCACGAGCAGGAAGATCACGGTGCCGAGGACCGCGCCGAGGAAGGCGCTGACCATGGCCTCGACCGAGGCGATCACCCGGATGTCGGCGGGCGTCCCGCCGACCAGCCGCAGCGCCGCGAACCGCTCCTCCCGCCGGTCAGCCGCGAGCCGGGTCGCGGTGCTGATCAGCACCAGCATCGGGAACACCACCGCGAGCACACCGACACCGAACGCGTACCTGAAAAACGGGGTGAACACCTCCTGGGCCGGCGCGGTCGCGATCGAGGTGACCCACGTGGTGCCCGACACCGGGGCCGGGGTGGCGGCGGCGACGTGTTTCGCCGGCGGGAGCACGGCCGCCGCCGCGAGCGCGGCGGGCTGGTACCCCACGTAGACCACCAGGTCGCCGGCGCCGTTCAGCGCCGCCGGGCCGATCGTCCCGGCCAGGTGGCCGGGGAACCGGTCACCGAGCTCGTCGGCCGGCACCGTCTTGATGAGCGCGGCCAGCGCGGGCGACGCGTAATACGTGCCGGGCGCGGGCAGCTGGGCGACGCCCGGCGGCACCGGCGCGCCGGGACCGAGCGCGGCGATGTCCAGCCGGCTGATCGTCTGGCCCTGATAGAAGTCCACGCTGTCGTTCCACAGGTCGCCGTGGGTGGGCAGCGGCGACGGCACCGGCGCGCCTACCGTGCACGACCAGCAGGGCTGGCTGGCGTTGGCCTCGAACGCGTGGAACTCGGCGAGCACGCCGAGCAGCAGCGCGACGCCGACCGCGACGGCGGCGCCCGTGACGAGCAGCCGCACGAGGGCCTCCCGGCCACTGCGCAGCGCCAGCTGCAACCCGAGGCGGAGCATTACTTGGCGGCCTTCGCGCGCGGCGAAGCGGCGGCCGCCCCGAGGTCCGCCGACACCAGGCCATCGCGGACCATGACCACACGGTCGGCATGCGCCGCGATCCGCGCGTCGTGCGTGACCAGGACAACCGTCGCGCCCTGCTCGCGGGCCAGCCCGGTCATCAGGTCCATCACCTTCTCGCCGGTCAGTGAGTCCAGCGACCCGGTCGGCTCGTCGGCGAAGATGACCTTGGGCGCCACCGCGAGCGCGCGGGCGACCGCGACCCGCTGCGCCTCACCGCCGGAGAGCTCGCCGGTTCTGCGGCGGCCCTTGTCGCCGATGCCGAGCCGGTCCAGCCAGGTCCCGGCGGTCTTGTACGCGGTCTTGCGGCTCACCCGGTTCAGCAGCAGCGGCAGCGCGACGTTGTCCGCCGTCGTGAGTTCGGGCACCAGCTGCCCGAACTGGAAGACGAAGCCGAAGGCGGTCCGGCGCAGCCGGGTGCGCTCGGCCTCGCCGAGCGTGTCCAGGCGCTGCCCGTCGAACCACACCTCGCCGAGGTCGGGCTGGAAGATCCCGGCCAGGCAGTGCAGCAGGGTCGACTTACCGGAGCCGCTCGGGCCCATGACCGCGAGGATCTCGCCCGGGCTGACGGCCACGCTCGCGCCGCGCAGCGCGGGGGTCTGGCCGAAGGACTTGACGATGTCGCGCGCCTCGATCAGGCAGCCGCGCATGACAACGGGAGTGCTCATTATCTCGCTACCACCTCAGCTAGTTCCGCCAGCCGTGCTGACGTGAGATCGATCCACCGCAGGTCCGCTTCCAGGTGAAACAGGGCATGGTCGGCGAGCAGCACGTCGACCAGCGGGCCGGTCCGCCTGATTTCCGTGAGTTCCTGCATCCGCCGGATGTGCGCGGCGCGCTGTGTGTCGAGGTACGCCTCGGCCGGCTTGCCGAGCATGAGCGCGAGCGTCACCTTGGCGAACAGCACGGTCTGGAGGTGCGGCTCGGGTTCGACCGGCTCGGCCAGCCACGCGTCGACCTCATCCCGGCCGGTCTCGGTGATCGCATATCGCTTCCGGTCGGGTCCGTCACCCGGCTCGGCGTCGCCCGCGATGACCTTGCCATCGCGGGCCAGCCGGCTGAGCGTCGCGTAGACCTGACCGAACGGCAGCTGCCTGCCCCGCCCGAAGTACTCGTCGTAGTCCCGCTTGAGGTCGTATCCGTGGCTCGGCTCGCGCTCGAGCAGGCCGAGAAGGGTCAGAGGCACGCTCACGAGCCGAATATACACTGAGTGTATACGCCGCGCAAATAATGCTTTCGTGACCGCTTTTCCGGGCGTTCTGGACATGTTCTGAGCAAACTGTGACTAAGGTCACAGCTGCTACTGGAGAGTAACCATATCCGCAGGTGAAGCACAGGTTTCCTGCGCGTAACGGCGCCGCAACCGGCGCTCGGGGCGGCCGACATCCGGAATCTGTCTTCGCAAACGATTGTTCCGTGGCATTGTTAACGTCCGTTAGCACCCTGCCCGCGTGACCATGGTTGCCAAGCGCAGCCCGGCACCCTGTCCCCGTGTCTAGTCCGCGTGCTGATGTTTGCCCTGCCGCCGCCATGGCGCGCGCGGAACGTGGGTCATCAGGGGTGGAAACCGATCGCGCTAGGCGCGACCAACCAAAGGTTAATTTTGGCACGCCATCGTTCCATGCCATCGTTGATGAGCGGAAAGCGTTCCAGACTGATCACCATCGCCGCCGCAGGCACGGTCGCCGCGGCGGCCGCTATTGCCGCCCTAGCCGCGACACTGCCATCCGGGTCCGCGTCGCCGGTGGGCGCCGCGGACGCGCGCCTGCTGGCCATCAGCCAGCAGCAGAGTCCAGCGGCCGCGGCGCAGGGTGCCACCATGAATGCGGCGCAGCTGGTGCTGCGGTCCGACCAGGTGCGGTTCGTTTCCGAACACCGCCAGGCTCAGGCCGAGCTGGCCGCGGCCGCCAAGGTGGCAGCCGCCAAGGCGGCCGCGGCCAGGAAGGCAGCGGCCGCGCGTGCCGCCGCGCAGCAGCAGGCGGCGCAGCCCGTGCAGCAGCTGGCGGTCACCACCCCCTCGGGCTCCCCGCAGCAGATCGCGGAGCAGATGCTGGGCCAGTTCGGCTGGTCGAGCAGCCAGTTCGCCTGCCTGGAGCCGCTCTGGGCGCACGAGAGCGGGTGGAATGTGTACGCGAGCAACCCCAGCTCCGGTGCCTACGGCATCCCGCAGGCGCTGCCGGGTTCGAAGATGGCGAGCGCGGGCCCGGATTGGGAGTCCGATGCCGCGACGCAGATCCGCTGGGGCCTGGAGTACATCCAGGGCACCTACGGCTCGCCGTGCGGCGCCTGGGCACACGAAGAAGCGGACGGCTGGTACTAACTCTCAACTAGCACCGGCGGCGTAAAGCAGCCCGGCCCGCGACCCCCTTCGCGGGCCGGGCTTCCGTTTGCCCATCGGCCGGTCCGGCGAGCGGCGCGGTCAGGAAGGAACCGGCTCGAACGTGCGCAGGACCCGCTCGAAGCCGGGCAGGTAGGTCGAGTTCCACCCGCTGTTCGGCGCCCTGAAGTAAAGGGCGTACGACTGCGAGCCGGCGGATGTCGGCAGGATGAACAAGATGTCGTCGCTCAGCTGCTTCACTTCTCCCGCAGGCGTCCAGCTGAACTGCCAGAACGCTCCCTGGGTGCCGCGGATCGGCACGCCCTGGAGGTGCGTCTGCCTGTACCCGGGGAACGTGCCCTTGAGCAGCGACTGCGTCTTGATGTACCTGGCCTCGGTCACCATGTTCTGGTACGTGTGCGGCGTCAGGTCGACTTCAAAGAACACGCCGTCCGGGCCATGGAAATCCCAGGCCAGACCCGCGCGCTGCTCGGACCAGCCGGGCGGCACGTCCATGCTGAAGCCCGCGGTCGTTCCGGCGGTGGACGGCTGGACCGTCAGGGGCGTCCAGCCCGCCGGGACGTTCGCAGACGGGTTGTTGAGCGCGTTCACCGATCCGAACGCCGTTGTGGGGCTCGGGGGCGGGGTCTTCGTCCCCGGGTTGTGCCTGAGCGCGAGCGCCAAGCCGCCGCCGATCGCCGCGGCGACCACGACGGCGGCCGCGACCAGCGCGATCCTGCGACCGCGCCGGGATGGCCGTCCGGGGTGGCCGCCGGTGCCCGGCGTGTACTGCTGAGCCAGGTCCGGGTATGCCTGCGACGGGCCCGGGTACCGCGGGGCGGCCCCGGCGTACCCGGCGTCCTGCTGGTACTGGGCACTCCCGCCCCGCTGCGCGCTGGATCCCCATTGCCCGTCGGATCCCCACTGCGCGT
>Ga0335073_10011255_pt1 | contig 12560 bp, 11 predicted proteins | sample Lox_Sample_22_FD_207093 | JGI IMG/M metagenome (GOLD analysis project Ga0335073, IMG submission 207093) | Soil microbial communities from Loxahatchee National Wildlife Refuge, Florida, United States - Lox_Sample_2.2 | ecosystem: Environmental > Terrestrial > Soil > Wetlands | place: USA...
CGGTCGCGGTAAAGGAGTAGGAATCCTGGTGCACGACCGAATGCGTGGTGACGAAAACCTCGGCGTTGCGCAGGTGCCACCAGATATCGGGATCGGCGATGCTGCCGCTGTCGAAGACAAAGATCGATGCACCCAGCGTGAGGGCCAGCAGGACAGGAAACGAAAAAGCTTTCTGCCAAACACTGCGTTCCGCTGGCGCGACCGTCATCGTAGACGTCGAGTATTCCGACTGGGGGCGGGCCAACGCGGCAGGTGCTTCGAGCGCTGCGGCCAAGCGGAGTTGCGTGTGCACAGCTCAGGCTAGCGCCAGAGCGCAATGCGGGACGCAGAGAATCGCCGGTGGAAGATGAGACTTTGCTAATCGGCGCTTGATAGTGGGAACGACGTCAATTCGGGAATGCCAAGTTCCCCCAGCTGGCATGAGGCTTCCGCCTCCTGCGGAGGCTCGATCCTCGCGGCTCACGCGAAATCAGCTCTTAAGCCGCAGCCCGCCGCCCCTACCGGAGAGCACGCGAAAACGTATTGCAATCTCTACATGCGGCCGGGGGCGCTGTCGGCTCCGGCTAGTGAGGAACTTCGATCCGTGCCCTGATACGAATCATGCGCACTCCTCCAGTCCCGCCCCTTCCTGCCGATAACACTTTCATAGGAGTGTTGCGCGCGCATGTTTCGCTGTCTTCCGCTCACGGGCGATCGCGCCTTCGGGGCCCCCGGCCGGGCCCGGTTTTGGGCCGGTGGGGGAGAAGGCTCCAGCCTCATTGAAACCGCGCTGATCATGCCGGTGCTGATCATGATGCTGTGCTTCGCCGTCGATATCGGCTACTTTTTTATCGTCGCCGCGAATCTGGTGTCGTCCTCGCGCAACGCCGTGCTGTACTCCGGCCAGGGATTCACCTCGCCGGCACAGCAGTCGCTCCCGTCGGCGGGCACGGCGGGATCGCTGAGCGATACCGCGGGCGTCGCTGGGCTCGCGGGCGGCGATCTCTCCGGGCTGGCGAATATGGCGACGCTCACCACGGTTGAGGTCTGCTCCAAGGCAATCGGCGTTACGCAAAGCGGCAGCGGCTACGTCACCAACTGCAGCACATTTCCTGCGGGCTCGCTCAACTACACGCCCGATCAGGACCCGGAAGCGGCGAACGGCATGCTGACACAGCGCGTCGACGTGGTCTATACGGTCACTCCGCCCATCCCGCTCAACTTCTTCACCTTCACGATGCCGCCGTTGACCATTCATTGGCAGGCGGAGATGCGGGCGGTGGATTGATGAACGCGCGTCCCGCAGCGGCTAAAACCAGGTTTTTCAAGCGGCGCTTAGCGGCGTGTCCCTTCCAGCCCCGCGGAGATCAGCTTCTTCATTCCCGGTTTCCCGGCGAGCAGTGCGGCTCGGCGTTGCTGGAATTCTCGCTCTCCGTCTGGACGCTGTTCCTGGTTACGTTCCTGATCTTCGAGTTCTGCATGATGGTCTATACCTACAGCGTGCTGGCCAACGCGGCGCGCGAAGGCGTGCGTTACGCCATCGTGCACGGCACCGACAACAGCGTGTGCAGCGGCCCCTCAAGCGGATGCGGCGACACCGCGGGCAGCAACATCACCTCGGTGGTTAACGGCTACGCCGCGCTGTCGTTTCACGACACTAGCGGCATGACGGTCACGCCGTCGTGGCCCGACGGTGCGTCGACGCCTTCGAGCCGCGTGCTGGTCACCATCACTTATCCCTATGTCGCGTATTTCCAGATCCCCGGCTTTACCGCGCCGCAGATGAAGGTCACGGCCGAGGGAAGGATCGTGTTTTGATGAGGTAGTTGGTATGAAATCAAAACGTCGAACAAGGATTGGTCGCGCCGTCGCGGCTGAAGCCGCGCTCCCTCGGCGACACTCTGCCCTTCACCGCGATCGCGGACAAGCCAGCGTTTTTGTCGTCTTGATGCTGAGCGTGTTTCTGCTGGCGATTCTCGCCTTCGCCGTCGATTACACCAACCTCTGGTTCCAGCGGCAGCAGGCGCAGACCGCAGCTGATGCCGCCTGCCAGGCGGGCGCGATGGATATTTACCAGGTCGCGGCCGGCGTCAGCATGCCGAACATGGGATTCGTGCTCGGCACCGCCGGTGACTGCAACGCCTATAGCTCCGGCGGTCCTACGATGTGCTGGTACGCCAACAAGAACGGCTTTAACGGATATAACGGCGGAGCGGCCGACGTCTCGTGGACATTTCCGAGCTCGGTGACCGGCGTGACCTCGCCCCCCTCGTCGGCAGCGCCGTATCCCTTCATGCAGGTCAAAGTTACGCTGCCGGTGAAGACCTACTTCAGCACGCTGCTTACCGGCACGCAGACGCAGCAGGTAGGAGCGCTTTCCACCTGCGGGTTGACGCAGGTGAATGAGGGCGGCGCGATTATGATCCTGAATCCCACCGTGTCGGGGGCGCTGTCCTATTCCGGCGGTGCTTCGCTGACCATCGTGGGCGGCCCGTCGCGCAGCATCGTGGTGAACTCCAGCAGCTCGACCGCGGTGCTCTGCGGATCGAGCGGCGTGATCAACACTTCACAAGGCGGACCGAACCGCACCGGCTCCGACGTCGGCACCTATGGCGGTCCGCACACCGCCCCCGGCAGCTCTACCGGATGCTATGGCACCAACGGCAACACCGGCCTGCCCGCAGGTTGGAGCGGCGGCACAACCGGTCATTGGGTATGGCCGGCGACGCCGGTGCCCGACCCCTTTTCCGGTGTGCCCGCGGCGAGCAGCATGAAGAACGTCACGCCGGCGACCAAGGCGACGCATTCCAACGGCACAACGTATTACAACCTCGCTGCGCCGGAGATGGACGGTTGTCCCGACACCGCGCCCACCAACTACGGCAGCTACAACGACCCGACCTATTGGACCTGTAACCAAAGCAAATATTCCACCGGGCTCTCCTGGTATTGCCGCGGCTGCAAGGAGTACGGTCCCGGCTACTATCCCAACGGCATCTCGGAAAACGGCGGCGACGTCATCACGTTCCTGCCCGGTGTGTACTACATGGATGGCGATCTCTCCATCGGCGGCAGCGACAGCATTCGCATGGCGAAGCCGTGCGCCAACTCACAAGGGGTGATCAATACCAACGCGAGCACCGGCAACTGTAGCCCGGTCACGCAGACTGCGGGCGCGAACGGCGCGGGCGGCGGCGGCGCGTGGACCTGGCACCAGACCGACGGCGTGATGTTCTACTTCCACGGCTCGGCCAAGCCGGTGATCAGCGGAGCGTCGGGCGGCCCGGCGTATCCGCGCGTCGACAAAACGCCGGTGACCGACCTGACCTGCGATGGCAGTTCGCCACCCTCGTACCTCAACCTGCCGACCGGGCTCAACACCAACGTCATGGTGGCGCAATGCACAGCGAACGGCAGCTATTGGGACACGGCAGGCGACACCACCGACACGGTTGGATCGGTGCGCGGCCTGCTGATGTTCATGGACCACAGCGATACGGCGTCGCCGCAGCTACAGGGATCGGGCACGCTGGCGTACACCGGGACGCTGTACTTCCACTCCTCGAGCTTTGGGACGATCTTTCAGATTCCAGGCGGCACGACCAGCGGCACGCTGATCTGGGGCAATGTCGTCACCGACCAGATGCAGCTGACGGGCAGCGGCGCGCTGACCATGGGGCTGAATCCAGCGGCGACTACGCCGGTGCTGAAGGTGTCGTTGTTGAAATAAGAGTTTTCAGTTGTCGGTTTTCAGTTGTCGGTTATGTCGGGGCCGACTCTGACGCAAGACTTCGCCATAACGTTGCGCCTCGTCAACCAACAACTGACAACCGAGAACTGACAACCGACAACTGACAACTGACAACCAACAACTGACAACTGCTTTACATGATTGCCGTCGGCGGCGCCGGTTCGTCGGGACTGCCGGCGTTGGCCAGCGGCACGCGAATCATTACGATGGCCAGGATCACCAGCATGATGAAGCCGCCAACCACTGGCGGATGCTCAAAGATCACCGGCACCGGCCATTCCTTATAGCGGAAGACGGCGATCACAATTCCGGTCAGCGCCTCGCCCGCGATAAATCCTGAAGCCGTAAGCACGCCGGCATTTTCCACGCGGGCCTTCTGCGCATCGTTGAAGTTCTTGCTGTCGCGAATCTTGTCGGTGAGCCAGCGAATGACGCCGCCAACGAAGATAGCGAACGTGGTTTCCAGCGGTAAATACATTCCCACGGCGAAGAGCATCGGGCTGCGCACTTCTATCATGATGAGCGCAATTCCCATCAATATGCCGACGACGATCAGCGGCCACGCCATCTCGCCGCCGACAATGCCTTTCGCCAGCATCGCCATCAGGCCCGCTTGCGGCGCCGAAAGCTGGCGGTCGCCGAAGCCGATGCCGCCCATGTTGATGTTCGCCTGGTTCAGCAGCATCAGTACAGGAAACAACGAAAAGCTGGCGACGGCCACGCCGAAGAATTCCGCCGTCTGCATCTTGGCGGGCGTGCCGCCGAGGATGTGTCCGACCTTCAGGTCCTGCAGCATCTCGCCCGCGACCGCCGACGAGACGCAGACCACCGCTGCGACGCCGAGCACCGCGGCGACGCCGCTGATGCCGGAGACGCCGATGATCACCATCAGCAGCGCGGCGATGACCAGCGTCGCCAGCGTAAGGCCGGAGATGGGATTGTTGGACGAACCGATCAGCCCGACCAGGTTGCCGGAGACCGCGGCAAAGAAGAAGCCGATGATGATCATGATGACGGCGGCAACGACGCCGCCTCTCACCACGCCGGAGTAGCTGGTGTACAGCGCGATCATGCAGAGCAACAGGACGAACAGTCCGCCGAAAACGACTTTGCCGTTCAGGTCGCGCTCGGTGCGGGCGGTGGTCGCGTGCTGCGCTGCCGATTTCTTCAGATCGGAGACGGCGCGCGCCATGCCCGACGCCAGGCTCTTACGCATGCGGAACAGCGTGTAGCAGGCGCCGACCAGCATGCCGCCGACGGCGATAGGACGCACGATATAGCTCCACACAGCGCCGGCCTGAGAGGCCCAGAAGGAATTGTCGGGAGTCATCACCTTGGCGCCAGCGGGCACGAATTGCGCCACGAATGTCGGTCCGCCGAGGAACAGAATCAGCGGCACCAGCAAGCCCCAGGCGATGATGCCGCCGGAGAAGTTCAGCGCAGCCAGGCGCGGTCCGATGATGTAGCCGACGCCAAGATAAGCCGGGCTGATGGCTGGCTGCGAAAACGTGGTGGCAGCGCCGGCCGCAAGCTTGGGCGCGGTCGCCGAGCGGCCCATGCGGATGAAGCTCTTACCGAGCTGGCCGACGTTTACCAGGAAATCGCGGCTCGGCGAAAACAAACTGAACTGGCCGAGCAGGTAAACCAGGCCGCCGAATCCCATGTTGGAGAACAGGATCTTCGCGGCGCGGCTGCCCTGCTGTCCCGCTTTATGAATTTCGGACGCGGCAACTGATTCGGGGAAGGGAAGCTCGGGATCTTCCACCATTACGCGCCGCAGTAGCGTGACAAACAGAATGCCGAGCGCTCCGCCCACCAGCATCAAGATCGACGACTTCAGGTACGCGTGTTTGAAGTCGAAGACCGGCCACGCACCGGAGATGACGAATGCCGGAATGGTGAAGATCGCGCCGGCGGCCACTGACTCGCCGACCGAGCCGACGGTTCGCGTGATGTTCTCTTCCAGCAGCGAGCCGCGCATGAGGCGCAACACCGCCATGCCGATGACTGCCGCAGGATAGGTTGCGGCGATAGTCATGCCGGCGCGCAGGCCGAGGTAAGCATTGGCCGCGCCCAGAATGACGGTCAGCACCAGGCCCAGCAGCAATGCCCGGAGGGTGAACTCCGGCATGGTGGTGTCATCGGGAACATACGAGCGAAACTTCCGGGGAGCGTTTTGGGTCGGAGAGGTCGTTGTACTCATGTTTGGCTCAGAGGATACGGGAAACCCACAGAATTATATAGCGGCAGAGCAAGTTCGTACGGCGGAGCCGCAGGTGCGCTACAGCGGGTCCTAAGGCACGAGTTTCCCTGTGCACAATCCTCTTCCCAGCGGGATCGAGATCTCGCGATCTCGATCCCGCGAGAGGGTTTGCTAAGCTGCTGAACGCGGGCCTAAAGGCCCGCTCTACCTTCATCACTGGAGCAAGCTGATGGATTATCTCCTGAAAACCGAGCCTTCCGAATATTCCTTTGCCGACCTCGAACGCGATAAGCAGACGGTGTGGGACGGAGTTTCGAATCCCGTCGCGCTGAAAAATCTGCGTGCGATGAAGCCGGGCGAGCGGCTCGTCATCTATCACACCGGAGACGATAAGACGGCCGTAGGAACGGCGACGGTGGTGTCGGTCGATCCTTCCGATCCCCGCAATCCGGCCGTCAAGATCAAGGCTGGCCATGCGATCAAAAAGCCGGTGTCGCTGGCCGAGATCAAAGCCAATCCGCTCTTCGCCGATTCGCCGCTGGTGCGACAGGGAAGGCTATCGGTCGTGCCGCTGACCGAGAAGCAGTACAAATCGCTGGTGGGGGAGTGAGTAGCTTCGCGGCAGTCGGGCTCAAGACAGAGGCACAGAGACACAGAGGGTTTTGAATGCGCATCCTCTATGCCTCTGTGTCTCTGTGGTTAATTCAGAGCTCTTCTGTGAAGCAACGCGCCCTATGAAATCTGCATGAATCGCCCTGGAGGTATCACAAGCGGCATTGCACCCGTCCGGCGGCACACATATACTAAGTGGTGACGGGTACCTCGAAGTGCCATGGAGGGTCGTCTTCAGCAGTCATGAAACGCTAAACGCTCCCGAGCTCACGAAATCGCCGCGCTCCGGGGGACGACGCAAGCGACGAGTTTTCCGGGCCACCGGTGCCCCACGGATATTGCTGCGAAGTATTTTCTCCGTCATCTTTCCTTCCGATTGCAAGCTCTGTCGTACTCCTCTCGATAACATCTCCCGTCTCCCTGTCTGCGACGACTGCCTGGCCGAAATCGAACGTCTCCACGGACCGCAGTGCGTGCTTTGCGGCGATCGCCTGACCAGCGCGCAACTGCTCATGGGCAGCGGGCAGTGCGTGAACTGCCGCGAGCATCCGCCGGAGTTCGAACGCGCTGCTTCGTTCGGCGAGTATCGCGACCACCTGCGCGGGCTCATTCACCTGCTGAAGTATGAGCGGGTGACACCGGCGGCGCGTCCGCTGGGGAAAATGCTGGCGCAGGCAATTTCGGAGCTTCAACCGTCGTTTGGCGAAGGTAAGCTGCTGCTCGTCCCGGTGCCGCTGCACCGGAACCGCTCGCGGGCGCGCGGGTTCAACCAGGCAGAACTGATCGCCCACGCTGCGATGAAAGCGATCGGGCGAGAGCTGGAATTCGCTCCCGAGTTGCTGATTCGCAAGCGGGAGACGATCTCGCAGGTGGGACTCAGTCGCGAGGAGCGCATCGAAAATATGCGGGACGCGTTTCGCGTCCGCGATTCACGCCGGGTACGGGGGCGTAGCGTCATCGTGGTCGATGACGTGATGACCACCGGTACCACAGTGTCGGAGTGCGCGCGGGTGCTGCAGCAGGCCGGCGCGAAACGGGTTTGGGCAGCTACGGTGGCGCGCGCCTTTCACGGCGCGGACCTGCCGCAGGCTGCCGAGGACGATCAACAGGAGGAAGTCGAGGCGGCGCACAGCGCCTCGTCATAACTTATGTCGATATCGGCTCACAGCACAGCGTCGCGTTACGGAAAGTCGCTTGCCGGATGCATGCATCATGCTCGCGTGGCGGGAGACGAGCCGCCGCATTGGGCGGCGATGCACGCGCCCGTGCTGGTGCTGAACGCATCGTATGAGCCGATCAATGTCTGCGCCGCGCGCCGCGCCATCATCCTGGTGCTGAAGGGCGTGGCCATGATGGAAGAGGCCAACGGCCACGAGTTGCATGCCGCGCGTATCGCCATGCGCGTGCCGTCGGTGATTCGCCTGCTGGAATATCGCCGCATCCCCCATCAGACGCGCGCGCTGTCGCGCAAAAACATTCTGCTGCGCGATCGCAACACTTGCCAGTACTGCGGCAAGGCCCTGGCCGCCGGCGAGCTGACGCTGGACCACGTCATCCCGCGCTCGCGCGGCGGCGCCTCCACCTGGGAGAACCTGGTGGCCTGCTGCCACTCCTGCAATCGCAAGAAGGGAAATCTCCTGCCGCACGAAACCAACATGCGGCTGATGCGCGAGCCGCGAGCGTTCAATCTGCATACCAGCCGTCACATCATGCGGATGATGGGACGCTCCGACGCCAAATGGCAGAAGTATCTGTTCTATTAGCCGGCGCATTTTGGCGCGAGATCATAAACGTGTTGAACGACCGAGTCCCTTTTCCGGTATGTAATCGACCAACTATGAATAACTTACACGCCTAAGCCCAGGAACCGCAGAAGCAACCCTCTCCATTCTGGCTGCACCGCCCGTTCTCTGCATCTCACTTTATGTGCGACGGCTGCAGTTTGTCGCTGGATCAAGATTTTGGAGATGGCATGGCAGAAAGTGCTCTGGATCAGATTGTGGAGGATTTACGGAGTTCCGGCTCCAGATATTTTCCTGAACATTCGGAGGTGAAGGCCGCGCGCGTGGTCGGGCACACACCCAAGCCCGATCATTACACCTACGAAATCGTGCTCGACTTTCCCGACGGCAGCGAACGGGTAAATGCCAAGCTGTATCGCGGCAAGAACGCGTCCCGCACTCCCCAGGAGGCGGCACTGCGTGAGGCGCAGAATCTGCACTTTGTGCACGACACGGCAAAGAAGCGTTCGCTCAGCGGCGTGCCGCGTCCGATCGGCGACTACGCCCAGATTGGCGCGGTGGTGAGCACCAAGGTCAATGGCCTGCCGCTGCAAAGCATCATCATGAAGGCGGCGCTGTTGCCCGCCGACGGTAATCACCAACTTCTGGAAGTCGCCGCCAGACAAGCGGGCGAGTGGCTACAGCGCTTCCACAAAGCTACCGCCGGGATGCCGGCGCCGCTTGACGGCGATGGCATCCTCGGCGATTTGGAGAAGCTGTGCACGAAGGCACAGAAGGACGGCCTGCCGCCCGAGTCGATCCGGGCGATCCTGGGCAAGGCAAAGACGGTACTCGGTCGGCAGAAGCGGCCGGTGCGCTCCTCCGCGGTGCTGAACGATTTCATCCCGCTCAATGTTCTGGTTGCCGAAGGCGGCGTGGGCTTCTGTGAGTTTGCCTGCCTGCTTGAGCAGGGGCATTCGCTGCTCGACGTCGCAATATTCCTCGCAGAGGTTGAGGCGCTGGAAAAATATCCCTTTTGCAATCGCAACATGACCTCGCTGGTACAGGACGCGTTTGTGGAAGCTTACGGCGTCAGCCCGCAGGAGGAACCGCTGCTGGAGATGCTGAAGATGAAGGTGCTGTTGCAGATGTTCGCCCACGGCCGCGTGATCAAAGAGAGCGCCGAGCGCAAGAAGGTGATGTGGGCGAACGTGATGAAGCGCTTCATCCAGCAGGCCGCCGAACGGTCCGCAGCGCGCGTGGCATGAAGAAAACGTCAGCCACTTCATGATTGTCATCCTGAGCGGAGCGTCCGCCGTAATTTTCCGCCGCGCTCTCCAGCGGCGGGCGGACGCGCAGTCGAAGGATCTGCGGTTCTTGCGCTATGGATGAACCGGCGGGCTCGCTCAGAATGACACCGTTAACGGGTACCCCGCTTTGATTTACGATGAGAATCGCCGTCACGGCGGTCCTCGATGCACATTCCTGACGGATATCTGAGTCCATCCACCTGCGCCGTGATGTATGCCGGAGCGGTTGCCGGATGGTACTCCGCGCTGCGGCGGTTGAAGCGCATGTTGCTGTCGCGGGTAATCCCGTTGATCTCCGTTTTCGCTGCCTTCTCATTCGTTGTGATGATGTTCAACCTGCCGCTGCCCGGCGGCACGACCGGCCACGCGCTGGGCGTCACCATTGCCGCCATCGTGCTCGGACCGTCGGGCGCCATTCTCGCCCTGTCGATTGCGATTGCCATTCAGGCGCTGTTCTTCGGCGATGGCGGCATCAGCACCCTGGGCGCGAACTGCTTCAACATGGCGATCATCGGTGCGCTGGTGGCGTATGCCATGTATCGCCTGATCGCCGCGCGCGCCGCGCTTGCTTCCCGGCGTCGCGTCATCGCCGCCGGTGTCGCTGGCTATGTTGCGGTCAATGCCGCCGCACTGCTGGCGGCAATCGAGTTCGGCATTCAGCCCATGCTGTTTCACGACGCCAGCGGGACACCGCTGTACGCGCCCTATCCGTTGAGCATCGCCATTCCGGCGATGATGATCGGACATCTCACCTTCGCGGGACTGGCGGAGGCGGTCATCTCGGCCGGGATCGTGGCGTATTTGCAGGTTGCCGATCCGGGATTGCTGCGGTCGACCAGCGGACTTCCACCCGAGCCAGCCCAAGCCCGCACACCTGCCGATGCGATTGCATTGCGTCCGGCCGCGAGTTCTGCGCGCCGCTTGTGGATCGCGGTTGCCGTCCTGATGCTGCTGACGCCGCTGGGAATCCTGGCCGCAGGAACGGCGTGGGGTGAGTGGTCTCCGCGTCAGCTCGCGCACGCTGCTTTGACAGCGAGTCCGGCATCATCGGCTGCTGCCCCGGCGGGATTGCGGCGGCTGTCGACGCTCTGGACCGCACCGTTTCCCGCCTACGCGCCAACGTTTGTGAGGAGCCGCAGCTTCGGCTATCTGCTTTCGGCGATGTTTGCCGTGGGATTTCTGCTCGGCGTGTCACTCGTTGTCCAGCGCTTCATGGATCGACACCGGCGTTCGGGATCGACCGCATGAGCGCGCGTGGCTTTCTGGAATCGACGACGATGGGCTTCGCCCGCGCGCTCACGCGCGCCATGCTCTCCGAACAAACGGCACGGCAGCGCGGGCTCTTGCAATCGCTCGATCCGCGAGTGCGCGTCGTGGGACTCTTTGCGCTGGTGCTGGCGGTCACGCTCTCGCGCAAGATCACGGTGGTTGCCGCTCTGTTCGCCGTCGCGATCGTGCTGGCGCTGCTCTCGCGCGTGCAGCTCACCACGCTAATCAAGCGTGTCTGGCTGGTGGTGCTGGGATTTACCGGCGTCATCGCGCTGCCGGCGATCTTCGTTACACCGGGAAGCCCCGTCGCGCAGCTCGGTCCCGCGATGATTACCGAGCAAGGTTTGCGCACGGCCACGCTGTTGATTCTGCGCGTCGAGACCGCGGTGACGTTCACCACGCTGCTGATCCTATGTACGCCGTGGGCGCATGTGCTGAAGGCTCTGCGCGCGCTGCATCTGCCGAAGGAAGCGATCACCATGCTGGCGATGACCTATCGTTACGTCTTTCTCCTGGTCGAGACTGCGACGCAGATGTTTGACTCTCGGCGCAGCCGCACCGTGGGCAGGCTGCCGCCGGCTGAGCAGCGGCGGATGGCGGGGCGCACGGCAGGCGTGCTCCTGAGCAAAAGCATGGCGACCAGCGAGGAAGTGTATATGGCGATGCAGTCGCGAGGCTTCCGCGGCGAGGTTGAGGTGCTCTCCGACTTCCATATGACAATGTGGGACTATGCCGGGCTGGTGCTGTTTCTGCTGGTCGCGGCGGTTGCGGTTGGGGTGGGACGCTGAGCGAAGCTATGCCGCCACTATTCGATCTGCGCGAAGTTTCCTTCGACTACGACGGCGTGCCCGCGCTGCGCAGCCTGTCGCTCGAGATTTCGCCGGGCGAACGGATTGCGCTGCTGGGCGCGAACGGCTCGGGCAAGTCCACGCTGCTGCGCCTGCTCGACGGCCTCTACCCTCCGACGCAGGGGACAATTTCGTTTGACGGCTCGCCGCTCACGCCGGAGAAGCTGGCCAGTGACGGCTTCGCTTTTGCGTTTCGCCGGCGGGTGGCGCTGGTCTTCCAGAATCCCGATGTGCAGCTCTTCAATCCGACCGTCTTCGACGAAGTGGCTTTCGCGCCGTTGCAGATGCAGTGGCCGAAGGACGAGGTGATGTCGCGTGTCGCGGCGGCACTGGAGTTGATGCGCATTTCGCATCTCCGCGACCGGCCGCCGTACCGTCTCTCGGGCGGCGAAAAGAAGCGCGTGGCGCTGGCTTCGGTGATCGTGCTCGATCCCGATGTGCTCTTGCTGGACGAACCGACGGCGACACTCGATCCGCGCAGCCAGAGTGAACTGATCGACCTGATTCAGCAGTGGAAGGGTTCAACTAAAACTGTAATTTCGGCAACGCATCAGCTTGAAATTGTGGATGATATTGCTGATCGTGTAATCGTGCTGGAGGCGGGAAGCGTAGCCGCTCAAGGGACGCCGGCGGAGATTCTGGCCAATCAGGAATTGCTGCTGCGGGCGAACCTGGTGCACGCGCACCGGCACTCACATGATGGCGTGACGCACTCCCATCCCCACATCCATTCGCACGCCCAGCACCGGCATTGAGGGCCAGATGATTTCGTATATTGCTGTAGGGTCGGGGGTGGAGCACGCCTTCAGGCGTGCATAGGAGAGCGCGATAGGCGACCGCGCTTTAGCGCCTGCGGTCAGGCTTTTT
>Ga0335073_10011256_pt1 | contig 12559 bp, 10 predicted proteins | sample Lox_Sample_22_FD_207093 | JGI IMG/M metagenome (GOLD analysis project Ga0335073, IMG submission 207093) | Soil microbial communities from Loxahatchee National Wildlife Refuge, Florida, United States - Lox_Sample_2.2 | ecosystem: Environmental > Terrestrial > Soil > Wetlands | place: USA...
ACTTCCGCGGTCATCCAGCCGGCGGTATTGGCAATATAGGGATCTGGAAAGCAGAGCAGCAGGATCCACAACATCCATCGGACGCGAAAGAGCATTCGCCTCCATAGCAGGAAGGCGGCCACCGCCATGACGGCAATCATGATGGTGCCGAGACCGACCATGATGTGGTAGGCAAAGTAAAGTAGTGGAATGTTCGTCGGCCACTGATCTTTGGGAAATGCGTTCAGGCCCCGTACCTCGGCGGTGGTGGTCCCGTAGACCAGGAAGCTGAGCACTTTATTCACCACAATGGGATTGTCGATGCGCTGGTGCTCTGCGTCTGGCTGGCCGATGATAACCATCGGAGCTCCAGTCTCGCTCTTAAAAAGCCCTTCCATCGCCGCGATGGTGACCGGCTGATGCGTCGCAAGATACTTGCCGTGGAGGTCTCCCGTCGGGAAACCCTGCGCCATCGAGGAGAGGAAACCGGCGATAACGCCGACCTGCAGAAAAATGCGGCCATACTCATCATTTCTGCGTTCGAGGAGATACATCGCACCTACCGCAGCCATAACAAAGGAACCAGTGGCCAGTGCGCCGCACATGTTGTGGGCGAATTGAATCAGCGCCCAGGGATTGGTCAATAACCCCCAGAAACTTGTGACGGTAAAAGACCCATTCGGCAGGCGAGTATACGCGACCGGATGTTGCATCCAGGCATCTGTAACGATGATGAAGAATCCCGAAAGCCATGAGCCGAGGAAAACAAGAAATGCTGCGCACCAATGGCCCCATTTGCTGAGCTTTTTTTCTCCATAGAGGAAAAGGGCCAGGAAGGCCGATTCAAGGAAAAAAGAGAAGGTTCCTTCCATTGCCAGCGGTTGACCGATGACGCCCCCGGTCAATTGCGAGAAGCGCGACCAGTTGGTGCCGAATTCGAACTCCATCGGAATGCCGGTCACGACCCCGAAGGCAAAGTTGATACCGAAGATTTTCGTCCAGAACCGCGCAGCCCGGTTGTAGCTCTCGTTGCCCGTCCGGATCGCCAAAGTCTTCAGAACAACGATCAGGGGCGCGAGCCCCATAGTGAGTTGTGGGAACAAATAGTGAAACGTGATCGTGAAGGCAAAGTGGATGCGGTGTAGAAAGAGTGCATCGTTCATGACCTCCGGTTCCTCCTCTCAAAGAGTGTCGCAACGCGGGAACTCGTCGCTGCAACCGCATTCGGCATCCGCGTATCTGGGCGTAAGTACATCCGCGTACATGGGGCCACATACTTGCACTTGCCAGTTGCCTTTCCAGGCTCTCGAGACTACAGTCCGTGTAAAACGTGCCCGAGCTTGTTTCGCTTCGTCGTCAGATATCGCAGGGTCGATGGTGAAGGAGGAATTTCAAGTGGGAGCCATTCGGTAACGGATATTCCATAACCTTCAATGGCAACCAGCTTGCGGGGATTATTGCTGAGAAGCCGCATAGAACGTACACCGATTTCACGCAGGATCTGCACTCCAACACCGTAATCTCGCTGATCCGGTTTGAAGCCCAGGAGTTCATTGGCCTCCACAGTGTCAAATCCTTTGTCCTGCAAACTATAAGCGCGAATTTTGTTGGCGAGACCGATGCCCCGGCCCTCCTGGCTTAGGTAAAGCAGCACACCGCTACCTTCAGCGGCAATCCGCCGCAGGGCTTTGTCGAGCTGCCCCCCGCAGTCGCAACGGACCGAACGCAGCACATCGCCAGTCAGGCACTGCGAATGAACTCGCACAAGCACGTCCTGCCCATCTCCGATATCGCCGCGAACAAGAGCAATATGGGTTTGCTTGTCAATCTGATTTTCGAATGCGTGCAGATGGAACTCCCCGTATTCGGTCGGGAGCAGAGTGGAGGCCACGCACTTGACCACCGAATCCGTTCGTAACCGATAGTTGATCAGATCGGCTATTGTCACCAGCAGGATGTTATGGCGAAGAGCAAACTCGCGGAGCTCGGGTACCCGGGCCATCGAGCCATCTTCGTTCATAATTTCGCAGATCACGCCAGCAGGAGACAGACCGGCCAGCCGTGCCAGGTCGACTGCAGCTTCCGTTTGCCCGGCCCGTGCCAATACTCCTGCGCTCCTGGCGCGCAGCGGGAAGACATGCCCGGGACGGATCAGGTCGGCTGGTTTGGTCTCTGGATCGATGGCCGTGAGCACGGTAGCCGCGCGATCCGCGGCTGAGATTCCGGTGGTCGTACGCTCTCTCGCCTCGATGCTGACGCAGAACGCCGTTTCGAATCGCGAACTATTCTTCGATACCATAAGCGGGATGTCGAGTTCTTCGAGGCGCTCAGGTGTCATCGCCAGGCAAATCAATCCGCGGCCGAATTTCGCCATGAAGTTGATTGCTTCGGGGGTGATCTTTTCCGCAGCCATGGTCAGATCACCTTCGTTTTCACGATCTTCGTCGTCGGCAACGATTACCATCTTGCCCGCGCGTATCTCCGCAATTGCTTCCTCAATGTCCGCGAATTGATTCGAGCGCTCTAGAGCCGATTTTAGAGTTTCTTTTTTTTGAAGCATATGCATGCTCTCCCGAACACAATTTGAGGTACTACTATCGCAACATGATTCTCGCGACGAGCAAGAGCGGAAGATAAAAGATCGAAGTTGCGAGCAGTCGGCAAGCAGCGCCCCTTGACCGCTGAAGCCCAAATTGCAAACCGAAGGAGAGGAACCCTAGTCCAAGAAGGAGTCCCGCCCAATAGAAGATCATCACGTGGCGCAGCGGAGGTTGCGCCATGCTGATTGGAATCAGAGCAAACAGCGGCAAAATGGTTTGGAGAATCACAGAGGAGACTCTCGTATTCCCCATAGGTAACATCCGGTAGCCAGCGCGGTCGTAGTCCTCGCGATACATCCAGGCGATCGCCATAAAATGAGGAAATTGCCACAGGAAGAGGATGGAATAAAGTAGCCAGGCCTCGACATTCAGTCTTCCCGACGCTGCCGCCCAGCCGATCAGCGGAGGCATCGCACCCGGAAACGCCCCGACGAGAACGCACAGAGCTGTCTTTCTTTTGAGCGGAGTGTACAAGAACAGGTAGGAGAGCAAAGTGAGCAGCGCCAGTAAACTCGAAAGCAAATTAACGGCCAGCGCGAGATAAATACAGCCGGCCGCCGACAACACCATCCCAAAGACAAGGACTGCAACCGCTTTAAGACGTCCGGCTGCGGCGGGCCGTCGAGCGGTCCTGCGCATTTGCGCATCGTACTTTCGCTCGACGTACTGGTTCAGTGTCGCTGTCCCACTTGCGACCATCAACGTCCCAAGAAGAGTATTGAACAATGAAAGGGCGGACAATCGTTGTCCCGCATTTGCGCAACTGAGATAAAACCCCGAAAAAGTCGTGATCAAAATCAGGAAATTGACTTCCGGCTTGGTCAGCGTCCAGTAGTCGGAAAGAACCGCGGGCGTTGGAAAGCGGCGGTCCTGCGCTGCGGTCCGATCGAGCGCGACGATAAGGGGTTCCCTGGACATTCAGACAACCTCCAAATTGTCTCGAGTCGGCTGCGACGCTGCGCTGTGTTGCAAATCCGGTCTTATAACCGCACATTGGCGCGCGCTTTCGGGCAAGAGTAACCGTGCCGTGAAAAATGTCCCAGCGATCAAATAGACGACCGTAACCCAGGTCCACATCAGGGCGCCGGCATACTCCTGATCTCCGAGAGCAGAAAGTCCGAGCGGGCTCGGCAATAAGGAGTACATCGGATACACCACGCGGCCGCAAAAGACAAGAAAGCCGGACAGAACATCGCACGGCACGGTGGCGAGAAACAGATACAGGAGGATTGGCCACTCTGGCCGAGTCGAGTCTATCCGCCGTGGCTGGATGACAGGCCACCAGAAGAGAAGGCCACTCACAAGGAACGTTATCTGCTCAACTTCGTGCCAAACCGCCGAATGCATACCGAGCATGAATAAGAGCGGAACATGCCATCCAATCAGCGTGCCAGAGGCCGTAAGCCAACAAACTGCAGGGTGCCCGAGAAATCTCCCCAGTCGTCTCATTGGTCTCGAGCGAAAGAACCGGCTAACCAGCGCCTGCCCGACTTTCTGCGGCAGGCCATGGATTAATGGTTCGATAGGCGCGCCGAGCCAGATCAAGGGAGAAGCCACCGTCATCAGCAGCAAGTGCTTGACCATGTGGATCGAAAGCAGATCGTGGTCCAGCGCAGCGATCGGCGATGCCATCACAAGCCAGATGAGGAACAGTCCGAGAAGAAAACTTGCACCACGCCAGGCACTAATCGTGCCCAGGTCAAGCCTGCGAATGCGAAACCAGCCTCGGACGTAGACGAGCGCTATGAGATTCACACCTAGGATGATGAATAATGACTCGAATGCGGTTTGATGTGTGTATGGCATTGAACTCAATCCTATTTCTTAGCGCTAAGCTCTTTTTGGCCGCTTTCACCAAGTGCCATGTCACGAGACGCGTCACGAGCGGGAGCCTGTCCCGAAGGATGCAAGGTTTCAAGGAATGCCACTAGCGCCGTAGTCTCTGCGGGGCTCAGGTTGTCCCCATAGGCCGGCATGTTACCGCCTCCCTGAATCACCTGCCGGATAAGCTGATCTTGCGTGAGTCGCGCCGCCACGCTATCCAGAGCCGGGCCTCTCTTTCCGCCGGTATTGCCAAGCGAATGGCAGTTGCGGCACTGTTTGACCTGAAATACAAGCGCGCCTTGCCTCTCGAGCGCGGTCGTCCCATGTATGTACCGGGCTGGTACAGGGTCACCGCTCCACGCATTCATGTGCGGGCTCCAGGGGGCGAACTGCGCCAGCCGTGTGAAGGTACCCAGCGTGATTGCAATCAGCAATACGGTGAGAACCGCAAGTGGCCGGCGCTTCCAGCTCTTCTCTCCTTCGCCGGATAGAAACGGCAGAAGAATGAGGGCAAGGATAACTAAAGGCGGGCAGATCAGAAGGAATGGAGTTTCAAGAGAAGGTGGAAGCAAAGAAAGTAGAGCGTAAAGCCAGAGGAAGAAGTAATCCGGCTTCGGGGCAGTCTGGATGATCGTCGGATCGGGTTGACCGCTGGGACCAAAGGGGCCGAAGTAGAGAGCGCATGCGGCAATCGCAAGAACAATTAGTCCAGCGAAGAACAGATCTTTCCAAACTGCATATGGCACAAAGGGCGCACCATCCTGCTTGGTCAGCGCGTGATACTCGCGTTCATAGGTGGCTCGCCTCACAATGCGCCCCGGCATCGGCCACTCATTGATTCCGAGTTTCAGCACCATCAAGAGATGGACGCCAACGAAAGCCATCAGCATACCGGGTATCACGAACACGTGCAGCGCGAAAAACCGGGAGAGCGTGGCGCCAGCGATGATCGGCCCGCCTAACATCAGTTTTACGGCCTCGGGGCCGATTATCGGAACGCGGCTGACAATCGATGCTCCGATGCCCAGCCCCCAGTAAGCGTCCTGGTCGAAGCGAAGCACTTGTCCACTGAAAGCCATGCCCAGAGTCATCAATAATAGGAAGACACCCACGATCCAGGTAAGCTCACGCGGGTACTTATGGGCTCCGAACAAGAAGACCTGCACCATGTGAATCAGAACAAGCGCCACCATGAAATTTGAGCCCCATCCATGCATCGCGCGAATGAACCAGCCGAGAGCCACCTGATGATTCAGAGCCTGCAGGCTGTTCCACGCCTCGGCGCCTGAGGGCACGTAGACCAGTGCCAGCAGAATTCCGGTGACGAGTTGGAGGAGGAAGACAGTGAGTGCTGCGCTTCCAAACACGTAGAACCAGCTGGCCGTGTTCCGCGGAACTGGATGTTCTGCGGCCTCGCGAATCGGCGCCGCAAGCTGCAAGCGATGGTCGAACCATTCTGTGATTTGGGTGATTATGCGCACGGTGGCTTCTCCGTGGACAGTGCTGCAAGCGGGCCGCCTGGCGTCGGCAATTGTCCAGCTTGAATCGTGATCAAGCCGTCATTAACCTTGTACGGATACTCAAAGAGACCACGCTCCGGCGGTCCGGAAGCGCGAGAGCCGTCCCGGTAGTAAGCTCCGCCGTGACAGGGGCACATAAACAACCCCGATTGCGGAAACCATCGGACCGGGCATCCGAGATGTGCGCAGTTGATCGCAAAGACCTGGAACTGATCGCCTGCAACGTGCCGCACCCAGCAGGAGGTGTCGACGGTTTTGCCATCTGTCGGCATCACGTATGGATTCCGAAAACTTGCCAGCCGTGTCTCGCCCTCAGGGAACTCTTCAGTGCGCCCAAGTGGCACCCAGGAGAGATAGGCGTTCGCATGTCCGCGCGTGACCGCAGAAAGGAGAAATCGGACGATCGGCACCGCTACCACCATGGCCGCGAATCCGTTGAATAGAACTCCCACCTTCATGAGAAATCCACGGCGGGAGATCGCAACTTCGCTCGACGGGACAAGTACAGGTTTGGTCGACATATCTGGACTCCTAGTGTCGTAGGTAACTGGATGGCGAATAAGGCTGCCCTGGCTCTTGAACGCGACGTGACGCGAGCCAGGCAACGACATCCGTGATCTCCTGGTCCGTCATCGGCTTTCCCGGAGCGTCTTTGCGCCAGTCCGGCGCGCCCAATTCCGGTCTGCCAGCGATTACGATTGTGCGCAGTCCCTGGTCGCTAACAAGAGCCAGGAAAGAATTGTTGGTGATGGCGCTGCCCTTGGGCCCGCCCTGACCACCGGCGCCGTGGCACGACGCGCAATGGGTTCCGTATACAACCTCGCCATCGGCCACGTTCCCCGCGGTTTGTGCCGCGTAGGAAGGTGGTTCGCTCCCGGCGAGTATCCCCTTTCGTGCCCAGCGAGAGAATATTCCGCTCGCGATTACATCAATCTGCTTATCCGTCAGCATTCCACCTGCGCTTTGAGCAAAAGCCGGCATCGAGGTTCCGCGTGCACCTCTGGCGATAACGTTGCGCATCGATTTTTCGTCAACAACGGCAAGATAGACCGGATCTGCTAGCGAAATCGCTACTCCGCCTCGTCCATTCGCGCCATGACATCCCGAGCAGTTTTCCGTGTAGAGAGTCGTAAAATCCGCGACCTGGTTCGGTGCCACAGTCTCGGAACCCTCTGGGGGTTGACCCTTCGGGGAATCACAGCCGGAGAGCAGCAATATGCTCATGGCCGCGAACACATAGAGATGCAAAGATCGCTTCACCGTTTGTCGTCCTCTCCGTCTTCTCGTGGTGGCATGGCCCCGGGAGCTTCGATTCCTGCTCGTATTGCGAATGACCGGTTTTCGAAAGTTGGTATCTGCAACTCGCGCACCACAACAAGACCGGCCACAATTCCAAAGGCCACCTGAGAAGCAATGAACCATGGCCAGTCAATGCGGCTCGCGAGCAACGGATTGACCAGGCCCATGACTGTGTAAAGAAGTCCTGACCATAGAACTGGACCCAACAGGCCTCCGAGCAAGATCGGGCGGTGCGCGAACATGGGAAGCATCGCGCCATAGAGTAATCCAACCAGCGCAGATACGACGATGTGCAGAACCAGAGCAATCGCAAAGCTATCCGCATGAAACGAATTCAGCTGTGCATGCCCGAACTTCATCGACTCGGCATACACCACAGCGGCCAGAAGATTGATCGGGTACCAGATGCTTCCGGTCTTGACCAGGCCGTAGGTACAGGCCAGCACCGCCATGGCTAGACTCCCCGCCAGTCCGCCTTTCACGCCCGCTGATACCGGATAGGTCTTTAGGGGAAGCCATACTCGCATATCGTGTCCTGCCGAGAGCAACTCCACTTCCCGGCGATCGGTAGTTATTCGAATGTCCTCGGTAACCACAGGCACAACTTCTTCGTGACTGTCAGGCAAGACTTCGCGAAACCATCCGACACATCCAGCCAGAGCAAGGACAAAGCCAAGGACGCTGACAGACATGCTCGTCACGAGTCCCGCAGAGACCAAGACCAATCCAAAAGCCAGGACAAAGGGCCACGCAGTGGACGCCGGCACCTCAATCTCGCGTGGAGTTCGAGAGCTCTCGCTCATTCGTTCTCTTGTCACCAGCATTGCCATCTCTTTCTCCTCAGCGCCCCACAACATAAACAACGGTGAAAACTACAACCCACACTACATCCACAAAATGCCAGTACATCGAGAGCACTTCCACTCTGTGCGCCTGCTCCACACCTACTCGGCCGGCCAAAGCACAAATGGCAACAATCAATATCATGAAAAGGCCGACGGTGACATGAAACGCATGCAGGCCGACGAGGGAGTAATAGGTAGTCCCAAACAGATTCGTCGAAATGGTCAGGCCATCTACGTAGATCAGCTTGTGCCATTCCTTGCCGGTGCCATATAAGAACAAGCCGCCAAGCGCGAAAGTGAGCAGCCATAAGAAAAGGAATGAGCCCACTTTGTCGCGGACAAGCAACTTCGCGGCAAGATGAATCGTCAGGCTGCTCGACAACAGGCAGATCGTGTAAAAGATTGGCGTCTCGAGCACATCGCGAGGGGTCGGGCCACTTAGGCTCTTGCCCACATAGAACAAATAGGCAACCACAAAGATCGTGAAGATCGCCGATTCTGCAAGAATCAGACAGGACATCGCGATCTTCCCGCGATCGGGAAGCCGCCAGCTCGCGGAAGCTTGTGGGAACGGATTAGCTATCGCACTCATCGCTGTCATCCTCTAGTCTTAAAGGCTGTCGTCATTCGTATCTGCTGTCCGGATCTTCGGGATGCTTCAGATCCCACAGCGGCCGGCGGCTCGCGACCGTGGGAATGGAAGCAAAGTTGTACTCCGGCGGCGGCGAACTTACCGACCATTCAAGAGTCCATGCGTCCCACGGATCGTTGCCTGCCTTGTCGCCCTTGAAGTAAGAAATGACGAGATTGGCCACAAACACCAGGACGGCGATGGCCTGAATGAACGCGCCGATGCTAATGAGGAAGTTGAACATGTCCCAGCCACGGCCGGGCTCGTAGGTGTAGATTCTGCGCGGCATCCCGAGCATTCCAGGGAAGTGCATTAGGTCAAAAGTAAGATGGAAGCCGATCAGGAAGAGCCAGAAATGCCACTTTCCCAGACGTTCGCTTGTCATTCGGCCGGTCATCTTCGGGTACCAGTAATAGATGGCGGCAAAGATGGCAAACACAACACCGCCCACGAGTGTGTAATGGAAGTGGGCAACGACGAAATACGACAGGCTAAGCTGCCAACCGAAAGCCGCACAAGCAAGCATGATGCCGGTGAGACCTGCAATCAGGAACTGAAACAGGAACCCGATGCAGAACAGCATAGGCACTTTGAACTGAAGGCGCCCGCCCCACATGGTGCCTAGCCAATTAAAGATCTTGATTCCCGTTGGAACACCGATCACCATCGTAGTGAACGTGAAGAAGCTGTTGGCGTACGAACTCATTCCGACTGTAAACATGTGGTGCGCCCATACGCTCATACTGATGAACCCGATGCAGACCGTCGCCGCCACCATCACCGGATATCCGAAGATCGGTTTGCGGGAAAACACAGGGATGATTTCCGACATAAACGCGAAACAGGGAATGATCAGGATGTACACTTCCGGATGTCCAAAAATCCAGAAGAAGTGCATCCACAGCACGGGCGCCCCGCCCGCTTGGGCATCGAAGAAATGGCCTCCTAAATATCGGTCCACGAGCAGCATTATCTGTGCCGCGGATAGGGGGGTAATCGCAATCAGAACCATTCCCGCCATCACGAGATTAAGCCAGGCCAGCAAGGGCATCCGATTGAGTGTCATGCCTGGGCATCGCATGCACAAAATGGTTGCGATGATATTGATTCCGGTTCCGACGGTTCCAAATCCAGATACCAAAACCGAAAGCGTCCAATAATCGGTACTGTGGCCAGGGGAAAACGCGCGCGCCGTCAGGGGTGCGTACGCCCACCATCCCACGTCCGGCGCACTGCCTGCGCCGTAAAGCCCACTCCCGCCGATGAAGCTGAAATAAAGGAGAAGACCTCCAAGCGCGGAGAGCCAGAAACTGAATGCATTCAGCCGGGGAAATGCCATGTCGCGGGCTCCGATCATCAAAGGCACAAGATAGTTCGAAAACCCAAACAGAATCGGCATGGCCGCGAAGAAGACCATGGTTGTGCTGTGCATCGTGAACATGCGATTGAAGACCTGCGGCGAGACAAAGTTGTTATGCGGACGCATCAGCTGGATCCGAATGATGACAGCCTCAACTCCGGCGACGAGCAGAAACGATAGACCATAGGCAATGTAGAGAATTCCCAGCCGTTTATGATCGACGGTGGTCAGCCACCGTTGAAGCGCGTCGAGCCAGGGCCTCTCTTCAATCTGCATGCCGGAAACAGTAATCACATTAGATGACATAGCTGGTCTCACCTTCTCTTAGCGCAGCGTCTCCATATAACTAACTAGCAGATCCAAATCCGCATCGCTCAACTTCATGGCTGGCATTAAACATCCGGGCTTGATCGTGTTCGGGTCTTGAATCCAGAGGCGCAGGTTCTCGGGCGTATTTTCGACCGCGCCGGAAGCGATGGTGGCACGGCTCATCAAATGCGTTAGATCCGGGCCAAAGCGACCGTTCGCAGGGGTTCCGTTGACGGTGTGGCAGTTAATGCACGCCGTAGTTTCGAAAACATGCCTTCCCGCAGCGACCTTACTGTCCTCAACTGCAGGTTGTTGTTCCGCGCGCACCCAAGCAGCAAAGTCTTTTGTAGAATCCACCGACACTCGCAGCAGCATCTTCGCGTGCTGTACACCGCAGTATTGCGCGCATTGGCCGAGAAAGATTCCCGTTCGCTGCGGGTCCAGCCACGTCCTGTTGGGATGATTGGGAATGAGGTCTGTCTTGCCTGCAAGCTCCGGCACCCAGAAGCTGTGGTCGGTGTCGGCGGAGAGTAAGGTCATAAAGGTAGGTGTTGGATGAGCTGGATCGCTCACTGGGATATGCAGTTCATTTGCAGTGACGATCCCCAGCTTCGGATACCGGTACTCCCACCAGTATTGATGTCCAATGACCGTGACCTCGACGGCGCTTACAGGTTCGGGAGCGTCTTGAACGGAGTGGATCACCCGCGCGGTCGCCAAGAATAGGACAACAACGATCAGCACCGGAACGATCGTCCAGGCCAGTTCGATCTGTGTACTTCCGTACACCTGAGCGGGTTCACGGCCCGCATCTGAAGCTCGCCCGCGGAACTTAATAATGGCGTAAACCAGCAACGTGAACACGACCGAGAAGATGATCCCGGTAATGACAAGCACAAATATGGCTAAGGGAGCAATCGATTTCGCAGGTGTTGATGCAGGCGCGAAAATGCTTGTGGGACTGCTGAAAAAGCCGGTTGGCTCTGCCCCGGCAACACACGTGACGAACAGGAAGGCAAGGAGAGCCACGTTGCTTGCCGCGATAGAGCTCATCCGCTTCATCTGTCGCATCAACGCTGTCCCTCCTCTCTCTCGTGCGGGTTCGTATCTTTCTAAGCTGTCTAGTCCGATGAGGATTCCGTCTTGATCTCGCTCTGCCGTACCCGCACTTCCACGTTGACCGTCCACGTGAAAGCTGAATGCAAGCGCGCTGCCAAACGCATAACGACGTGTATTCGCTTCCCTGCGCTGCCTTAAACACAAAGGTTCCCTACACGTTATGGAGCGTCGCGAGGCATCTTTCACAACCAAGTAAAAGCGTCAGCGTTTCGACGGCTTTCGTTCAGATGTTGACTCTTAGCGGCGGAACCCTTAGCGAGATCTGTGGCTCCAGCGATTTGTGCGAGATACCTCTAAGGGAATGAAGACCTCGCAATCCGCTCCAATTTCTTGATCCGGATGGAGCGAGTGTGCACGGTTGTCTCTCATGGTGAGGCGACAACAGAACCCCGTAATTGCGGGCGCTGAGTCAAACAGCTTGCTGTCAAGGGCTCAACAGTTTGTCAAGATCTGGCCACTATTTTGCTGCGGATTTGGACAGTGCCGTCGAGGCTCGCCAGGATTACCCCAATAAACGCTTCCCCGGGGAAGGAAACTTTGGAAACGCGATTGCTTCACTTTTAGTGGACAGCCTGGCCGGGCCCAAATTGAGTTTGAAAAGGAAAATGCGTGGCAAAGAGAGTAGCTGACCTGCTAGTGGATGTTTTGTCGGGTGCCGGCGTACGGCGGATTTACGGTGTCAGCGGCGACTCGCTGAACGGAATTACAGATTCGATTCGTACGCGAGGACAGTTCGAATGGGTTCATCTGCGCCATGAAGAGACGGCGGCATTCGCGGCTGGCGCCGAAGCCCACCTGACGGGCAAATTGGCTGTCTGCGCCGGAAGCTGCGGTCCGGGAAACCTTCATTTGATCAATGGACTTTACGACTGTCACCGTAGTCGCGTCCCGGTCCTCGCGATCGCCGCACAGATTCCCAGTACTGAACTCGGGAGTGGTTATTTTCAGGAGACTCATCCGGAACAGCTCTTCGCGCAGTGCAGCCATTACTGCGAGTTAGTCTCGCAACCTGAGCAGATGCCCCGCGTGCTCGAAATCGCAATGCAGACTGCACTTTCGCGTCGTGGCGTCGC
>Ga0335073_10011257_pt1 | contig 12559 bp, 11 predicted proteins | sample Lox_Sample_22_FD_207093 | JGI IMG/M metagenome (GOLD analysis project Ga0335073, IMG submission 207093) | Soil microbial communities from Loxahatchee National Wildlife Refuge, Florida, United States - Lox_Sample_2.2 | ecosystem: Environmental > Terrestrial > Soil > Wetlands | place: USA...
GCATGGATGGCGTGGCGGCGCGCAGGCTGACGCCACCGGCCAGGACGGTGGTTAAGACCGCAAATTTTGTGCTCGTTGTCAGGTATTTGATTTTCATATATTGGCGTTATTGACGGAGTCAGAGTCTAGAAAGTTACAAGCCGATGTCAATGGCGGAATCTATCCACCCGTCATTTTCAGGAATTCCGCTTCCTCCAGAGTCTTGATGCCCAGTTGCCGGGCCTTTTCCAGTTTGGAACCGGCCTCGGCGCCGGCCAGAACGAAATCCGTTTTGCTGCTCACGCTGCCGCTCACTTTGCCGCCAGCGGCTTCGATTTTGGCTGTCGCCTCTTCGCGCGTCATTGATGGTAACGTACCGGTGAGGACAAAGGTTTTTCTGGCAAAAACACCGGGTTCGCCGGTCGAAACTTCCTTCTCGGGTTTGATTTTTAATTCGCGAATCCGGCCGAGCACTCTTTTCCCGGCCGGCGACGCAAAATAAGCCAGCACGCTCGTCGCCGCCACCGGGCCGACTTCAACCATCTTCGCTTTCAAACCGCCCGCTTCCAGTCGCGATTCAATTTTCGCAATTTCGGCTTTGAGTTCGGCATCGTGCTTTTCCCGCGCGGCCTTTTCGACTTCGGTCTTTGGCGGATTTTTGCGTGAGCGCGGGCTGATTTCGGCGCGTTCGACTTCTTTCGCGCCGAGGTCGCGGATGTCACGCAACACTTCAGACTTCGCCAGTGTTTCCAATGAATCATGCGTGGCGGCGAGTTGTTTGGCGGTGGCTTCGCCGACGTCGGCAATCGCCAGCGCATGAATCCAACGCGACAGCGGCGCGGTTTTGGCGCGGTCGAGCGCTTCCAGAACTTTCGTGGCGTTTTTTTCGCCGAACACGCGCGGTTCGTTGTCCGTGCCGAGATTCAGTTTGGCAAGCTGCTCCAGTTTCAGATCGAACAAATCGAGAGGTTCTTTGACGAGGCCGCGTTCAACCAGCTTTTCAGCCACAATGCCACCGAGCGATTCGATGTCGAGCGCCTTGCGGTAGGCGAAATACTCCACGCGCCGCATGAGTTGTGCCGGGCACCCGGCGATGTTCTGGCAGCGCCAGGCAACTTCCGCTTCAACATTCGGGGGGACGAGTTCCGCGAGTCCCTGACTTTCCGATTTTGATTTGGGGCTCGTATGACTCGCCCCTCCGAAATCCAAATTGCGCGATGATTTTAACTTTTCCCTCGCAATCGGCCCACCGCAGGCCGGGCATTTGCCACCGATGTGCTTGAACAGATCAAATTCCTTCGCGCCGGGCGGCCGTCTGGTTTTCACCACCTCGGCCACTTCAGGAATCACCATGCCGGCCTTGCGGATGACCACGGTGTCGCCGATGCGGATATCTTTGCGCCGAATTTCGTCCTCGTTGTGCAACGTCGCGCGCGAAATCGTCGAGCCTTGCACGAACACCGGTTCCAGTTCGGCCACGGGTGTGAGCACACCCGTTCGCCCGACTTGCACGGTAATGCCCTTAAGCACCGTTTCGGCCGGCGTAATCCACGGCACCGGTTTGTGGACGATGGCCCAACCCGGTGCGCGGGCGCGGCCCGGAATTTTCGCCCAATCCGCGAGCGTGTTGACCTTGAGCACGATGCCATCAATCTCGTAAGGCAGCTGTCGCCGCAAATCCTTTTCTTCGTCGTAATGCGCGACGACTTTGTGGCGGTAGATTTTCAGGACTTCCTCGATGCCATCGCAGACCCACCAGAGCTTCTGGGTGGGCAATCCGAATTCGGCGAGGGCTTCGAGCATTTCGGAATGTGTCTTGAACGCGATGCCATCCACGGCGCCGGTGGCATAAAAAACGGCGCGAATCGGGCGTTGCGCGACCAGCTTCGGGTCGAGTTGCTTGAGCGTGCCGGCGGTGGCGTTGCGGGCGTTGGGAAACGGTTTCTCACCGGCGGCTTCGAGCTTTTTGTTGATGGCCTCAAATTCCTTCATCGGCATGTAAGCCTCGCCGCGCACTTCGAACAGCGCCGGCGGATTTTTGAGATTCAGTTCCAGCGGAATCGCACGGACGGTTTTGAGATTGGCAGTGATGTCGTCGCCTTCGACGCCGTCGCCGCGCGTTACCCCGAGCGCAAGTTTCCCGTGCCGGTAGTGCACGCTGATGGACACACCATCCACCTTTGGTTCCATGGCATACTGAATTTTGTCGCGGCCAAGCTGTTTGCGGAGAGTGGCGTCAAAGGCGCGCAGTTCGGCGAGCGTGTTTTCGTCCTGGGCACGATTGCGTTTCCCGCGGTCGGGTTCTTCGGCGCTCGTGGGATGTTCCACCGCCTCCACCTTGTCAAGCGACAGCATCGGCACGAGATGTTTCACGCGCGCGAATTTTTCGCTGGGCGCGCCGCCGACGCGTTGCGTGGGCGATTCGGGCGTGACTAGCTCCGGAAATTGTTTCTCCAGGTCCTGTAGTTTCTTGAAAAGCCGGTCGTATTCGCGGTCGGTGATGAGTTGCCGGCCTTCGACATAATAGGCGTGGTCGTGCCGGCGGATTTCGTCGGCGAGTCGGGCGTGGCGGGCGTTGGCTTCGCGAGGCGTAGGCGTCATCGCCGGAATTCTGCAACGGGGCCCCGCCTCAAGGACAGTTTTTTCGCGCGGCTGCTTGCAGCCTTTTCAGGCCATCAAACCGTTTCGAAGCCCGCCGCCACTCAATGGGTCAGCGGATAAATCAGCCCGGCGACGCACAGCAGGAAGCAGAGGAGAATCACCACGATGACTGCGCGGTCGAGCGGGCCGAATCTTGGCTGTTCGGAACGATTGGCAGGAACGATGGCGGTGCGTACGACATTACCGCTTTCGCTCTCGCTATAAGCGATTTTCGTCATGACCGCCTAGTCAGCATGGCTTGGGCCACGTCAGGCCCCCCACCCGCCGGCCGCCAAAACGGAGCAAACGGCCTGATTTGGAGCGAACAGTCCTGAGATTTGACACCCTGACCGCACCGGGAGCGCGTGAATTTCACGCCTTGTCTCAAAACCAACACAGTCCTACGCTGGGCTCATGCGTGAAAATCTGGGCAAGGCGTTTGCGTTGACGGATACGCAAATCTTTCGCCGCGCGCCGCTGCCCAGGTCCTACACGAATTTTCTGGGCCGGAAAACGTTCCTGTTTTTAATGACCTTGCAAGGGTTGGTGGCGTTCGCGCTCATCACGCTGGGCGTTATTTTCCGGAAATTCCGGACGGCCCGGAACGTCATCCGTCCGCGTATCCGGCAGGAAATCGCCCGGGCAGGCGTGGCGCTGTTGCCTATGTTTTTATTTGTGGCGCTGGCGCTCGGATTTCTGGTCATCGGCCAGACCGTTTCGGCCCTGGCGCGGGTGGGGGCGACCGGCTATCTCGGTTCGACGATGGTGATTGTGGTCGTGCGCGAACTGGGGCCGTTGCTGGCGGCGGTGCTGGTGCTGGCGCGTGTGGGCACGGCGCACGTGATTGAACTCGGTACGGCGCGGGCGTTGGGCGAGGTCGAGGCGCTGGAGGCGCTGGGCATTGACCCGGTGCATTACCTGGTTGTGCCGCGGGTCATCGGCATGGCCGTGGGCGTTTTCGCGTTGACGGTGTATTTGATCATCGTCGCGCTCGGGAGCGGCTATCTGTTCGCGTTTTTACAGGACGTGCCGCTGGCACCGGGCGATTATTTCAAACAAATCGCCGAGGCGCTTAACTGGCTGGATTTTGTGTTGCTGGCATTGAAGACCGTGGCATTCGGCTTTTTCATTGCCGTGGTGACGTGTTATCATGGCCTGGCGCAACCGCTGCGGCTGGAAGACGTTTCGCGCGTGGCGGTGCGCGCGGTCACTCAGGGCGTCATCGTGTGCGTCCTGATTGATTCGTTGTTCATCCTGCTTTACCTCGGCACATGAGCGAAACGGAAAACACGGCGGCGATTGAGATGCGCGAGGTCAGCGTCGGTGCCATGCGCGACATCAGCTTTATCGTGCTGGAGGATGTGACCTGGTCGGTGGCGGCGGGGGAATTCTGGACCGTCGCCGGCCAACCCTATTCGGGCAAGAGTGATTTCCTGATGCTGGCCGCCGGGTTGATGGCGCCGGTAAGGGGCGAGTGCAGACTGTTCGGGACGGATACGCGCACGTTCGGGGAAGCAAAGCTGGCGGAACGGCTGCACGTGGGGTTTGTTTTTGCCGGCGGACAGTTGTTCAATCAACTGACGATCCGTGAAAATGTGGCGTTACCGCTGCAATACCACCACGATTTGGCACCCGCGGCGGCGGCGCGGGCGGTGGAGAGGTTGCTGGAGCTGCTGGAATTGACGCCGCTGGCCGATCTGACACCGGTGAGTATCAGTGAAAACTGGCGCGCGCGGGCGGCCCTGGCGCGCGCGTTGATCCTCAAACCGAAAGTGCTTCTGCTGGATAATCCGCTGGCCGGTCTGGGCATCCGGCATCTGCATTGGTGGCTGCGGTTTCTTGACCGGTTGTCGCGCGGACACGATTGGTGTGACGACCGGCCGATGACCGTGGTGGTGACGACGGACGACTTGCGGCCCTGGCGAGATCCGAGTCGAAAATTTGCACTGCTGCGTGATAAAAAATTCTTTTTGCTTGGCCATTGGAACGAGGTGGAAGCGTCGGGCGATGCCCTGGTAAAAGAATTACTCGCCGAGCCGATGGAAACCGTTGAATGAAATGAGCAACCGGTTGAATGAGTGATTCATCAAATGAGTTTGCGCCGCGTCATTTCCGTCCTCTAATTTAACGCACGACTCATTTGACCAATCACTGAACAAACGAATCATGGCCCTGCAAGATCTGACCCCGCAACTGCGCACGCGCCTGAGCCGCATGGAACGCGCGATGGGCTGGTTTGTATTTGTGGCGACGGCGCTGTTGTTGTTCGGTTTCGGCTACTACATCTACCACACGGCCGAGCGCAAAGGCTGGTTCGTCGTCAAGGCACCGTTTCATACCTATCTCCAAAGCTCGGCCGGCCTGAATGTGGGGGATCCGGTTTATATGATGGGTTTTCCAGTCGGGGAGATCACCAGCATCAAACCACAGAAGCCGTATGAACCGCAAAATGTCCGGCTTGAGTTTGAAGTGCGCGCTGATTATTTCCGCTATCTCTGGTCTGGCGGCTCGTATTTGAAGGTGAATGCGGCGGATTTTCTCGGCAAGCGACAATTGGAGGTCACCCGCGGAACGAACGGCTATGAAATGGTGGTCACGCAACCGGTCTCGGTGAAGACCGTTGATGAATTGAAACAATTGGTGGCAGAGGAACCCGGCCAATGGCAACTGGCCCAGGATGTCTTCGACGCGGATTCCAACCTGGTCTTCGGCGCCTACACGATGCTGGATGATTCCAATTTACAGGTCCTCGCAGGAATGAACCTCGTCTCCAACACGCTCTATGCCTACAACAACACCGTCAACCGCAAACACATTGTGGCGTCGTGGGATGGCCGGTATCATCACTATAAAATTTTCACGCCGGGCGATGACACCGCCTGGATACATGCCGTGGAATCACCGCTGGTTTCGGACCAGTTGCAGGCCATGATTTTGCAGGTGCAGCAGGCCTTGCCGAATGTCCTCGCACTCACGAATAAACTGGCTGCCGTGCTCGACCATGCGGCCGATGCGACGTCGAATCTCAACGTTGCCGTGGTCGAGGTACGGCCGTTGCTGACCAACTTTGCCATGCTCAGTTCGCAACTGCGCGAACCCGGCGGGCTGGGCGTCTGGATGCTCGGCACCAATGGCGCACAACAGACGCAATCCGTGGTGGCCGACGTGGATACCAATCTGCTGCTGTTGTCCCTGACGTTGGATCACCTGGCCGATATCACCAGCAATCTCAACGCACAGGTCCAGGCCAACACGAACATGCTGGGGGTCGTTTCCAAAACGGTGGGGGACGCCGATGATTTCGTTCAAGGATTGAAGCGGCACTGGCTGTTCCGCTCGGCGTTCAAGAAGGAGAACAGGGGCGACACCAATGCCGCGACGCCGAATTCGCTATCTCCGCGACAGCGTTAACCGCTTCTTTTCGCAGCAGCCGGGGTAACGAGGCTCATTATTTTCGATTTGCGATATACGATTTACGCAGCCGGCGGAGATTTTGGAACAGCTCGTAAATCGTAAATCCAATATCGTAAATTCAGTGGGAGCCGACTCACGCCGGCTGCTACTTTTTACGGGATGGTCAAGCCGGCTGGCCCAAAAACCGGCGCAGGCGGTTGAGCATCGTCGAGGCGAAACGTTCGTAAGGCATGAGCACGCGGCCGTGGGTCTTGATTTCGTCAATGGCCGCCAGGGTCATGGAAAAATCGAGGTCATGAAAGGCGCGGCCGTGTTTGACGCGGCGCAGCCAGCGGCCCAGGTCGGTGATTTCCTCGATCTCATCCGCCGGGCCGGGATGAAACGACACCCGCCATTCGTCGCGGCGCAGAAAGCCGTCGGCTTCGCCCTTGTTCTCAAACCACGGGTCGCACAACAGAACGCAAATGGATTTTCCCAGATTATGGCCCAGCCGAAAGAAGACCATGCGCTTGTCGGTTTCACTGAAGTGTTCGAAGGCGGTGTCCAGCGCGTCCTCCGGTGGCGGTGAGAATTTGGTCTGAAAACCGAGGTGAAAACCGCCTGGCGTGGCGCTCGATTTCTCGAAGCAAAGATTCTCCTCAAAAATCCAGCGCAGGTCACTGCTCAAACCGCGCGCGGCGAGCAGTTGTTTCCAGGCGTCCAGCGCCTTGTTCAGAGTCGGCCGATTAAACGACGTTGGTGAACTCATGTCGGAACATTATATCATTGGTTCTGGCGAAACCAATCCACAAATTGGGGGATGCCTTCCTCGATTCTGACGCGTGGACGGTAGCCGAGCAGTTTTTGCGCCTTGGAAATGTCCGCGTAGGTGCGGGGCACGTCGCCCGACTGCTGGGGCAAACGCTCGATGACCGCCTTCTGACCAAGCGCGGATTCGAGCAGCCCGACGAGCCGGCTCAATTTCACGGTCTGGGAATTGCCGAGGTTGAAAATTTCGTAGCCGAATTTCTTTTGCGTGCAGGCGATGACGCCGTCCACGGTGTCGCTGATGTAGGTGTAATCGCGCTCCGTGGAGCCGTCGCCGTAGACTTGGATCGGCTTGCCCGCGACGATGAGCTTGGCGAACTTGTGAATCGCCAGATCCGGCCGCTGGCGCGGGCCATAAACCGTGAAGAATCGCAACATGACCACATCCATGCCATAGACATAATGGTAAACGTGACCAAGGGCTTCACAGGCCAGCTTGCTGGCGGCGTAGGGCGAGATGACCGAAAACACCGGGTCGCTCTCTGCGAACGGCACCTTGGTGTTCACGCCATAAACCGAGGAAGAGGAGGCGATGAGGGCCTTCTTCACCCCATGCCGCCGCGCCGCTTCCAGCACGTTGACCGTGCCCTCAACATTGACCTGCTGGAAAAATTCCGGTTCATCCAGGCTGGGCCGGACGCCGGCGCGGGCCGCCAGATGGATCACTTGATCAAATGGGACCTGGGTGAACAGATTTTCCAAAGCCCGGATGTCGGATAGATTTTTGGAAACAAAGGTGAACGGCTTGCCTAGGGCGGAAATTTCCTTGAGATTTTTTTCCTTGATGGCCGGGCTGTAAAACGAATTCAGGTCATCCAGGGCCCAGACCGCATGTCCGTCGCGCAGCAACCGTTCGCAGACGTGCGAACCGATGAAGCCCGCGCCGCCGGTGACCAGAAAGTTCATGGCCGAACGCTAACAATCCGAATGCCGGCTGTCGAGTGCGGGCAAGCAAGAGCAAACAAGAAAATCCAGCCAGATTGGGGCGCCGGAAGTTTCCTGAAATGCGAAAGACTCACTCCCTCTCCTCCGCTTGGCGCAGGAGGGGGCCGGGGAGAGGCGGCGTGATTAATTTTGTTCCCATCTCCCGATTGCCTTCAAAACAGTTCATCTACGCTGCCCCTGTGAATGCCACCGGCAAAGCACGCCGTCTCCGCCGCGGCCAGACGGATGAAGAAAGGGAGCTATGGCGCGCCTTGCGGGCCGGGCGTTTTGCCGGATTCAAATTCCGCCGGCCGCATCCGCTTGGAGAATGCTTTCTCGACTTGTATCGCCTGGCGGCAAGGTTGTCCGTTGATTTGGACGGATTTCAACACGGACTGCCGGAGCAACACCAACATGATGCGGAGCGTGAAAGATTTTACACCTCATTCAGCTCATCAATCAACTGCCGCAGGCGGCCGTAATCGCGGCGATTGAAACCAAAAGCGATGCGCGCCAAATCCAAGTTATCCTTGTCCTCCATTTCTTCGGGCGTCGGGTTGATGGATTTGATCGGCGTACCGTTGATGATGTCGGCGAAATCGCGATTCAAAGCGGCAATGGTGTTTGCCGCCGGCGCAGTCTTCAGCCGGATGATCAGCGACTCTTTCACAAACCGGCTGGAATGGAAATTCCGGTAGAAACCGGTGATGATTTTCACCGCTTTCTCCGCGCTGTCGGTGATCTGGTACAGGCGCAGGTCTTCGGGCGAAATCAGTTTGTCGCGCAGCAAATGATCGCGGACGGTCCGGTCCCAGGTTTTCCAGTAAGTGCCGCCGGGCCGGTCCATGAGCACGAGCGGCATGAGCTGGCTCTTGCCGGTCTGCATGAGTGTGAGCGCTTCGTAGCCCTCGTCGAGTGTGCCAAACCCGCCCGGGAAGAGCACAATCGCGTCCGAGTGCCGGATGAAAATAAGTTTGCGCGTGAAAAAGTATTTGAACGTGATGAGCTTTTCATCCTCGGCGATGATGGGATTGGCGGATTGTTCCCACGGCAGCCGGATGTTCATGCCGAAGCTGTTTTCCGATCCGGCGCCTTCGTGTCCGGCCTGCATGATGCCGGGGCCGGCGCCGGTGATGACCATGAATCCGGCCTTTACAATTCTCCGACCAAACTCGACGGCCTGCTGATATTCGAGTTTGCCGGGCCTGGTCCGCGCCGAACCGAAAATCGTGACCTTGCGGATGCCGGCATACGGCGCGAACAGCCGGAACGAATAACGCAATTCCCGTAATGCCGTCTGGATGACGCGCACATCACCGGTGTCCTTCACGTCGGTCAGCAGCTTCAGCGCATTTTCGAGGATGTCGGCGACTTCGTTTTCATTGTGCCCGCCGCCTTTGAAGGCGATGAAGTCCCGGATGCGCTTTTGCAATTCCAAATCGGCGGCGGACCGGGCTGCCGGTTTTCCTTTGTTCATGCGTTGAGGATAGCTTCCGCGGCTGCGATTGCAATGACGCGCCCGTTGACGCATCTGAAGGCGCTGCACAGATTGGTAATCTGCTGTATCGCCGACAGCCAGCCGGCGCCTTGCCATTCCGGCGCAGGTTACCAACCTGCGATACGGCAGACTGACAGCCTGCGCCGCGGGCTGTCGCCGAATTCGCGCCGTCAAATCGCTTGATTTACGCATTGACGGCGCGGCGCGAAAAAGCCAGACTGCGTCCCCCAATTTTGCCGGAGCCGTGGTGTTCCGGCGCGGAAAGGAAGTGAGTTGCGTTGACCGAAATTAAGTTAAAAAAAGGCGAGTCAGTGGATCGGGCGTTGCGCCGACTGAAGAAGAAAGTGGACCGCGAGGGCACTTTGAAGGTCGTGCGCAATCATCGGCATTTTGAAAAGCCGAGTGAAAAGCGCCGCCGCAAGGAAAAAGCGGCGCGTTTTTCCGCGATGCTGAGCGCGCGCTACGCGGATTTGTAAAGACCGGAAATGGGTTGAAGCGTTGAAACGTTAAAGCGTGCCTCGTTGCGACCGCTTTAACTCTTCAACGCTTCAGCTTTTTAACGAATGTATTCTTTTTCCACCTGCTGGAATTCCCACCGTCACACCGACGGTCGCGCCATGCTGCGCGAAATCCGCGACCTGGGTTTTGAATACGCGGAACTCAGCCACGGCGTTTCCATCAGCCTGATGCCGGGCATCCTGACCGCGGTGGCCGCGGGCGAGATCAAGATTTCCAGCCTGCACAATTTCTGTCCGTTGCCGATGGGCGTGACGCATGCCGCGCCGAACCTGTACGAATTCACCGCCGAGAAGGATTACGAGCGCGAGCTGGCCATCCGGTACACGCTCCAGACCCTTGAATTTGCGCGGCGCGTCAAAGCGCCGGCGGTGGTGCTGCACCTGGGCAGCATGGAATTGAAGGATTACACCGGCCGGTTATGCGACCTGCTCGAACGCGATGGAAAACCGACGCCGAGATTTGAGAGACTCCGCGCCGAGGCCACCGCCAGACAGGAGGCGATGAAAGGAGAATTCGTGGCGCGCATGTATCAAACGTTGCGCCAGCTTTTGCCCGAAGCAGAAAAACGGGGCTTGAAGCTCGGTTGCGAGAACCGTCAGGCGCTGGAGGAAATTCCGCTGGAAAGCGATTTCAGGTCCTTTCTCCGCGAGTTTTCCAGTCCGAATGTCGCCTATTGGCACGATGTCGGTCACGCCCAAATCAAGGAAAACCTCGGCCTGATCCGGCACGTGCAACACCTGGAATCGCTGGCTGACCGCCTTGTCGGTTTTCACGTTCATGACGTGCAATTTCCGGATCGTGACCACGCCGCGCCCGGCACCGGCATGGTTGATTTCGCCGCGCTCAAGCCGTTTGTAAAACCGGAGCACCTCAAGGTGTTTGAACTCAACCCGGGGTTGCCGGTGGAAAAGGTCAAGGCCGGCGTGGTGCATATCAAAAAAATCTGGGGCGAGGAATAAAACGCCACCATTACCGGCAGCGGCCGGCAACAAATGCGACGAATTATTGGCGGCGGCGCAATGCAAGCAACGCGGTAATACTCATTCCGGACAGCGCCCATGTGGACGGTTCCGGCACGGAAATCGCGATGAAGGTCGGGGTATTCAAGCTTGGGTCCGAAAAGGTATGGATGGGATGGCCGGTGGAACTGTATTCGGACACGGAATTGGCACCGCCATTCACTACGTAAAGATCACCGTTGCTGTCGAAGGCCAGGCCGGCGGGTCCGTTCAAACCCGAGGCAAATGAGGCATTGATCAGATTTCCGCCGGAGTCAAATTCCGCCACCTTGCCGGCGCTTGTATTCGCAATAAAGATGTTCTGGGTGCTGGCGGCACTGATTGACAAACCCGCGACTGCGAGTGCTTTGACAGGATTGAGCACGTTCATTCTGATTACTCCGACTTTGCCCGATCGCGCATGATTGTCAGGTTTAATAGATACAGAACATTAGAGTACTTAAAATACTGCCGGGGGAACATGGAAAATGGCTTTGCGGCCCGCGCGCATTTGCATGAGAATCGGCTTCGTGGGTACATCACTTCAAATAGCCGGCGAAATTGTTGTCCGCTTGCAACGAGCGGGTTACGCCGCGTTTTGGGTGGGCGGCTGCGTGCGCGATTTTTTGCTCGGACGCGAGCCGCAGGACTACGACATCGCCACGGAGGCGCGGCCCGAGCAAGTTGAGAAACTTTTCAAAAAAACCATTGCCGTCGGCCGCAAATTCGGCGTGGTGATTGTGGTGGTGGGCAAACGACATTTCCAGGTCGCCACCTTTCGCGCCGAAGCGGAGTACCGGGACGGCCGGCGTCCGGGAAAGGTCGTTTTCAGCAGCGCCGAAGCGGACGCGCAGCGACGCGATTTCACCGTCAACGGACTTTTCTACGATCCGAAGGCGGAAAAGCTTCACGACTGGGTCGGCGGCGAACAGGATTTGCGCGCAAAAATCATCCGCACCATCGGTACGCCGGAAGATCGGTTTGCGGAGGATCATCTGCGTCTGTTGCGCGCGGTGCGGTTCGCGGCGCAACTGGGATTTGAAATCGAACCGGAGACCTTCGCCGCCGTAAAAAAGCTGGCGCCCAAAATCGAACGCATCAGCGCCGAACGGATTCGCGACGAACTCATCAAGTTATTTGCGCCACCGAAGACCTTGGCTGGTGGGGCGGCCAGTCCTCTGCCCGCCGCGTGTTTGCCAACTGATAGCGGCGCGCACGGAGTGACGCCCCCTGCCTCTTCCGCCGCGCGCGGCCTGGTGCTGTTGCGCGACAGCCGGTTGCTGCCGGGCGTTCTGCCCGAACTGATTGCCACCATCCTCTGCCACCAATCGCCGGATTATCATCCGGAAGGTACCGTGTTCGAGCATATCCGGTTAATGCTCGAAAAAATGCCGCCGGATTCATCTCCCTCGTTGCCGTGGGCGGTGATTTTGCATGACATCGCCAAACCGGCGACGGCCGAACGCGATCCCGCGACCGGGGCGATCCACTTTTACGGTCATGAAAAGGTCGGCGCGGCAATGGCGGAACGGATTTTGCAGCGGCTCCGGTTTCCCAAGAAACACATTGAGGAAATTGTCGCGTGCGTGCGAAATCACATGCAGTTCAAGGATGTGAAGCAGATGCGCAAGGCGACGCTGCGGCGGCTGTTGCTGCGCCAGACATTTCCGCTGGAACTGGAATTGCACCGGCTCGATTGCCTCGGTTCGCACGGCAATCTGGACCATTATGAATTTCTGCTGGCGCAGGCCGCAGAGTTAAAAGAGAAACCGGCCATCCA
>Ga0335073_10011259_pt1 | contig 12558 bp, 10 predicted proteins | sample Lox_Sample_22_FD_207093 | JGI IMG/M metagenome (GOLD analysis project Ga0335073, IMG submission 207093) | Soil microbial communities from Loxahatchee National Wildlife Refuge, Florida, United States - Lox_Sample_2.2 | ecosystem: Environmental > Terrestrial > Soil > Wetlands | place: USA...
CTACCAATGCGCGCGGCGTGCTGGAAGCTGCCGGCGAGGCATGGGGACCTTGGGAGCGTGCGTTCGATACCGAACCGCTGGATTTTCGTGTCGTGGTGCGGCCGGATGGGGAAGCCGCCGCCGCGCCGGCGTACCGCGTACACGCCGGTCTGCTCTCATTCGTCTCAGACGCGCACAATTTTGCCACGGCGGATATCCAGCGGCTGACCGCGAGTTTTTTCCTCTCGGAGAAAACGGCGGCGGACCACGCGCTTATGCGTTGGCTCTTTCTGGAAGCCATGGCGTACATGCTGCTGACGCAGCGGTCGGTGGTGTCGCTGCACGCGGCGTGCGTGGCCCGTGACGGCGCAGGCATCCTGCTGTGCGGAAGTTCGGGCGCGGGAAAGAGCACTTTAGCGGTGGCGTGCGCGCGGGCGGGATTTACTTTCCTGTCCGACGATTGCACGTGGATTCTGACAGGGATGGATCCTCCGGCCGCACTCGGCAAGCCGCACCAGGCGAGGTTGCGCGCCGATGCTGCGCATTTCTTCCCGGAACTGACGGGCTTCTCCAAGCGAGCCATGCCCAACGGAAAACTTTCGATGGAAGTGCCGACATCCATGCTGTCAGGCGTGCGCACAGCGCCGAGGGCCGAGGTTGGACGGCTGGTATTTCTCGATCGCGGAAGCGGCGTGGGCCGCGAGAGAATGGCCGGGGAGGAAGTGGCGAGGCTGCTGCTGGCAGACTTACCGAGCTATGGGCCGGATGTGAATGCGGCGCACGAGCGGACGGTCGGGATGCTGGCGAAATTGCCGGCGTGGCGGCTGAAATATCGGAGCCTGGACGAGGCGGTGGGGATCATTTCAGAGGTATAGCGAGCAGACACAGCGCCGGCAGACAGGGCTTTCCATCACGTTCAGGCTCGCGCGAAACGCGACCGCCGCTGGACCATTCACGATCTGGGCGAGGGTGCCGTTCCTGGTGTTGCCGAAGGGCGGATGGAAGAAGCACGGGCGGACATCGCCGCTGGCTTCCCACACCGCGGAAACCCACGGCGCGTTGCATCGGGGCGCGGCGGGGGCGCGAAAGTGCTCGACGATGCGCCGCAGTTTGGCGGGCGACTCGAGGATGAAGCAGTCGTTTGGGTATTCGGCGATCAGGCGCTCCATCTCATGTTCCAAGACCCCCAGGTCGGGGGCGATCGCGGACTTGCGGCCGTCCGGCCAGGGGACCGGACGATCGAATGCCGTGGAATCGAGATCGACGCCGAGAAACGAGATGGACTGCAAACCGATGGCGCGGGCCGCCGCAACGGTCGCGCGCAGATGAGCGGCGTTCCGGGCTTGAACGGTGCAGCGCGCGGCCACGCGCGGCAGGACGCGGATGCCCTCCACGAGCCGGTCGAAGGCGCCCGGAACGCGGCGAATGGCATCGTGAATCTGGCGCGGGCCATCGAGCGAAACGATCACTTCATCAATGGATGCGGCGATGCGGCCGGCATGGCGCGCCAGCAGGAGGCCGGTGCTGAGCAGGGTGATGCGAATGCCGCGGGCGCGAAGCGGAGCGGCGAGCCGGAACAAATCGGAGTGCATTAAAGGCTCCCCGCCGGTGAAGACGACGTGTTCGACACCCAGCGCACTGATGTCATCGATGTGGCGTGTAAGCTCGGCCTCGGTAATCTCCTGCGTGCCGGTGCGCTTCCAGATATCGCACATCAGGCACCGGCAATTGCAGCGGTTGTGCGGCTCGAGAAGCAGGATCTTCATGAGAGGATCTTCTTTCCAGCGAGATATAAGTCGCTGCCGAGATGCTTGGCGGCTGCCCGTTTCAAGTGGGCGATATCGGCGTCCACCAGGACGGGTTCGCGGCCTTCGACATGCAGGAGTTGAAAGCTCCGCCGCTGGGATTTCGGGAGTTGCCGCGCCAGATCGGGCGAAATGAGGCGGACGCGGCCAGCGACGACGACGAGCGCGACCGCGCCGGTGCTGACACGAATGGCGATCCAATCGTCATGGCGTTCGGGCAGGCGCAGAATGCGCCTTGGAATGCTGGTGATCATCGCGTACGCGCGTCCGGCGGGGACGAACCGGCGCGCGACGGCGAATTCGTCCAGAAGGTCGACGGGCGCGCTCAAAGCGGAATCGGTGCCGAGCGCGATGGGCAGCCCGGATTGCAGGACCGCGCGCGAAATCGTGCGGCCGAACATGCCGAGGTTGGAAGTGGGACACCAGATAAGGGCCGCGCCACGGCGGCGCATGAGTTCGATGCCGGCGCGCGCCAATCCCACGCCGTGGACAACGGCGGTGCAAGAATCGAGCGCGCCTTTCGCGTCGAGCGCGTCGAGTTCACGGCGGGCAGCGGAATCGATGCCTTCGGCGCAATGGATGACGAACGGCCACCCGGCGCGGCGGTGCGCCTTCGGACCGGGCTTGAACGCAAGCGAATGCGCCCATGTGACGCGGCGCACCACGCGGACGGGAAAATCGAGGCCGAAGACCGCAGGCGCATAGGCATTGTGATGGCAAACCGTGGTGACTCCGCTGAGCAGGTTCTTCAAGCCTCCCCACCAGAGACGCACGGGCTTGGGCACCCGGAGGTGTTCGCGAACCGGGGAACGCTCAGGGTGGTGAACGTCAAGGGCCCACTCGGTGGCATTCCGGTAATGGCCGCTGCCTAGCCTGGGAAAGAGATTGAATTCGAGGTGATCGTGCGCATTGATCAACCCGGGAAGACGGACGTGGCCTTCGAGGTTCATGCGCGCACCCATCGCGTCAGCAGGACGGCGGGTAGCGCGCGGGCCGCGGCGAATAGCCCGGGCCGTCCGGCGCGGTGGAACAAATCGCGCTCGGGCTCGCCGATATACGCGTCGGCGGCCTCGACGAGTCGCAGTCCGGGCGCCATGGCGCAAAGTTGAGGCACGGTGTAGGGGTAGTTTTCCAGTTCGTAGACCTCGTCATCGCAGCGGAAGGTGCGGCGCCATCCCCGGGCGGCGGACTGGGGATGAAAATCGGTGAGCAGGAGAGTGCCGCCGGGACGGAGGATGCGCTCGAACTCGCGCATCGCAGCGGCTTGATCGCGAATATGGCCGAGGGTGAGGGCGCAGAGAACGACACCGGCCGAAGCGCCGGCCACCGGAAGATTTGCGGCGTCGGCCAGGGCGAGGCGGCCGCGGAGGGCCGGTTTACGGGCCGCGACGGCTAGCATGGCGGGTGAAGCGTCCAGGCCGACTGCCGAAAGGCGCGATGTCCAGCGGCCCGTGCCGCAGCCGACATCGATGGCCCGGCACGGTGGGAGCGCCGCGATCCACGGGAGGAGTGCGCGGTTTTCGAGGGCGGCGACCGGGGAGGGAGTGGAGTCCCAGGTTTCTGCCCAGAGCCGATAGCCTTCGGCGGCGGAGACGGTGGTCATAAGGGCGCCATTGGAAGATGCCGGAAACCACGGGCCGGAAGACAGAATAAAAGCGCCCGCCGGATCCGCGACGGCTTGAAAGCCGGCGCAAGGCTGAAGCCTGACCCACCGAAGCGGTCATTCAGGTTGCACCGTGTGGGTCGGGCATGGACGCACGCCCGGGTGAAACTCGTCCCGGTCATAAACTCTCCAGGCGTGGCTGGCGGAGGCGGACCAGCCTTTGCGCGAGGCGCAGCTCGGCGGGGAAATCGTAGGCGCCCATGAGATATCGCCAACTGCTGAGCGATTTCAGCAGCGTTCGGCCCCACGCGGGCAGGCGCATGTCCTGGGTGGTGGGCCAGCGGGAACTCATGACGGTTTCGAAATTGCGGATGCGGCGCTTGACGTGAGGCGGCAGCCAGGGAAGATCGGGGTCGGTGCGAATGAGGTAGGGATACCAGCGCGGAGTGATCCACTCGTCCGGGGTTTTGGGGAATGCGATTTCGACTCCGCCGTAAGCGCCGTTCGGCTGCGGCGTCGGCACGTAGGTCTGGACGACAATTTCGACATCGGGGTTGACGCGCTTGATCCGGCGGACGAAGTCGATATTCCGGACGACATCCTCCTCGGCGTTTTCGGGGTTGCCGAAAATAATGGAATATTCGGGGACGATGCCGAATTCGCGGATGCGGCGGGCGAGCTCCACGGTCTGGCCGGTGGAAAGCTGCTTCTTCATGTTGCGGAGGGCGGCGTCATTGCCCGATTCCACGCCGAAGAAAATCATCACGCATCCCGCATTGCGGAGTTTGCGCAGGGTATCGCCGGAATAGCCGAGAACGATATCGACGCGCGCCTCGCACCACCAGCGGAGATTGAGGGGCGCAATGCGATCGGCCAATTCGCGGGCGTGCTCCTCGCGCAGGAAGAAATTATTGTCGTAGAACTGGACGGCGTCGATGTCCCAGCCGGTTTGCAAGCGGCGGAGAATTGCCGCGGTGCGGGCCGGCGATTCCATTTTTTCGCGGTCATAAACGGGGACCACGCCGCAGAAATTGCAGCGGAACGGGCAGCCGATGCTCGCCTGGTGGACCGCGGTGCGGGATCCCAGAAAAGTGCGCGCGATGTATTTCGAGACGTCGAGGCGGTGGTACGGAGGCCAGGGAAATTCGTCGGGAGCACGGAGGGGACGGCCGGCGGTATGGACGTGAAGGCCGAATCGATCTTTGAATGCGATACCGCGCACGAGCGTGAAATCGCGACGGCCGCGCAGTTCCCCGATCAGTTCCAGGAGGGCATCTTCGCCCTGCCCTTTGACGACGAAATCGACGTACTTCGCATTCAGCGCGGCCTCGGTGTAAAGCGAGGGGAAATATCCGCCCCAAACGATGGGAACGCGCGGGTGTTTCTCGCGGAAAGCGCGGCAGACGGCAACCGCTTGAAGCAGCTGCGGTCCGGGCATGACGGAGACGCCCAGCAGTTCGACATTTTGGTTGGCGGCGAGCGCATCGAGCGTGGGGGCAGGATCGGGATCGGTATTGCCGTCGACGATTTCGTATTCCTCGCGGCCTTCGAGCACGGCTCCGAGATAGAGGACGGAGAGCGGCAGGCGGCGATTTTTCGGCCTGGTGCTGCGGGGATGGAAGAGGACGATCATGGCGTGAACCTGCCGGTGAGGATCCAGAAATGGGACGGCGGGCGTTGGCGGTGCCAACGTGCTTTCCAAGGTCGAAGCGCCCAACGCCAGCCGTACCAGGGGCGGTCGATCGTCCAAGCGATTCCTAAATCGCGGCTCAGGCCGGCGAGCATTTCACGATCGAAGTATTCGATGCAGGCGAGGGTGTCGGAAGCGAAGCCGTAGGTGGACTGGAACTGCTTGTGGCGCTCGCGCACCATCATCTCGCCGTGCTCGTGGCGGCGATAGACGGGCGAATCGACGATGAGGAAGGGGCCGTCCGGGCGAAGGCAGCGGCGGATCTCGGCGAGTGTGCGGCGATAGTCCGTGGAGTAGTGGATGGAGGCGTTGTAGATGGCGAGATCGAGGCTGCCGGAAGCGAACGGGAGATCGTCGAACTCGGCGTTGATGCGGGGAAAGGAGGCGACGGTCTGATAGTGGCGGCCGGCGCCGAGCCCGTCGAGGGGATCGGCAAGGATGTCGATGGCTACGGGGAGATGGCCGCGCAGCGAGAGCCGGTACGAGAGCCAGCAATTGCCGGCACCCAAATCGGCGATGCGGAGCGGTCGCGAAGTATGTTTTTCGAGGCGCGGGAGGATGCGGCGCTCAAGATAGCGGAAGCTTTTCGCGCGGATGGTCCATTGGTCCTGCAAGTGGCCGGTGATGTCGCGGAAGGGGAGCGCGAGGTAATAATCGCGTTCCTGCGAGCCGCGGCCTTCCGCATGACGGATCTTGATGTAGTCGTCAAGGAACTGGCGGCGGACGTTGGCGAGCATGGTCATTTCCTCCGGAAGACCAGCAGGCGATGGTCGGCGCAGCAGCGCAGAGGGACGACGCGGTCGAGCCGCTCCAAGAGGGTGACGATTCGCGCGGGTAGTTTGACGTAAGAGGGCGGCACGAGTTTGCCGATGCCGGTCCAATAGAGGAGCTCGAAGTGGTGTGCAAAAGCGGCGCGGAGTTGGCCGACGGTGGGATAGCAGATATCGCCATGACGGCCGGGAAGACGGCGAAAGGCACGTTTGAAAGACAAGATTTCCCAGGCGCAGAAGCGGCCCATGGTGCAGATCACGAGACGGCCGTTGGGACGAATGAGCGGAGTAAGGACGCGGGAAAGGCCGGAAAGGTCTTGGATGCAGTTGAGGACTCCGAAATTGGAGAGCGCGCCATCGAAGCTCCCTTTCAAACCGCCCAGGTCTCCCGCGCGCAGGACTTCCGCGGCGACTCCCCGCGCCAGGGCTTGCGCCACCATCGCGGGGGAAGCATCCAACGCGTGCACCAGGACGCCGCGAGCGGCGAGGTGCGCGGCGTCTTCGCCGGTGCCGCAACCAATGTCGAGGACACGATCGCCGGGGCCGAATACCAGGTCCATGACGCGCCAGACGGCGTTGCGCTGGGCGCGTCCGACAGGGGTATTGGTCCAGAGCTCGTCGTAACGCGGAGCGAGGCGATCGAACAGGGCGGCGGCACTCACGCTTCCACCTCGCTGTACGCGGCCCGGAGGCCGGCGCGCGCGGCTTCCGCCTCCGCGGGAGTCCGGCTGCGCAGCAACTGGTCGGCCATCTGGTAGAAACGGCGCGAATGACGCCCGCGAATTTTCACCTCGCGATCGGTGGTGGTGGACCACGCGCCTAGCTGCACCAACTTTGGGGCGATGTCCTCGTGGTATGGCGTGCCCTTGATGGGGTAGCTCACCGTGGTGAAAAAGACGTCCGGCACGCAGGCCTTGACGTGCTCGTAGGTGGCTTCGATGTCGCTCAGCTCCTCGCCTTCGTAGCCCCACATGAAGAACATGCCGGCCGATATGCGGTGGGCTTTCAGCTGGGACACGGCCTCGCGGACCTGCGCGACTGTCACGCCGCGCTCCATCCGGTCGAGAATGCGCTGCGATCCGCTTTCGGAGCCAATCCAGACGCGAAAGCAGCCCAGTTCGGCGAGTTGGCCCGCCACTTGCGCATTCATGCGGTCGGCCCTGGTGATGCACTCGAAAGGGACGCGGAGCGTGCGCTGTTTCATGTGGCGCGCAAACTCGTCGAGCCAGCCATGGTGGATGGTGAAGACATCGTCGGCGATCCAGAGTTGCTCGGGTGCGTAGCGGTTGAGGATCCATTCGACTTCGTCGACGACGCCGCGCGCGGAGCGGCGGCGGTGGGTCTTGCCGAAGGTGGAGTGGCTGCACCAGCGGCAATGGTACGGACATCCGCGGGCGGTGATCAGCGAGATGGAGCCGACGCCGTGGCGCTCGCGCCAGGCGCGCAAGTAGCGATCCATATCGATGCGTTCGCGGTCGGGCCAGGGCTGCGCGTCGAGATCCGCGATGAGGGGGAGATGGTCGAACGGCTGGCCGCGAAGAATCGCTTCCAGGGCGAGTTCGCCCTCGCCGGGCACGACGAAATGGGCCCCGGCGTCGCGATACGGCTGGGCGTAATTCGCCGGCTCGGGTCCGCCAAGGACCACGCGCCAGCCGCACTTCACAGCATGTTGCAGGATGGCGATGGCGTGCGGACGCGTCATGAGGTTGGCATAGACGCCGAGTGTGGCAGGAGTTTCGGTTTCCAGGATGCGAAAGAGCTCCGCGCGGGAACCGAAAGTGGAATCGTAGATCTCGACATCGAACCCGCGCGCGCGCAGGTGCGACGAAAGATAGAGCAGGCCGAGCGGGGCGTAAGGCTTCATGATCTGAAGCTCTTTGGCGTCTTCGCGGAGAAAATAGCCGTGGGTCAGCAGGAGATCCATATGGGCATCTTCCGCGTACAAGTTTCACGCAGCGCCAGCACGTTCCGCCAGGCGCCGGCGGCGGCTTCCCTTCCTTCTCTCACTTCCAGGTGGAGAGCGTCAGCGAGGGTGCGGTAAAAGTCAGTCGAGAACGCGCCCTGGAACATCATATCGAGGTCGTCGGAGTCCGACCAGTTCTCCTTGGGGCCGAGTTGGCCGGAGACCATCCGATGGAATTTGGTACCGGGCAGCGGGTAGGACACGGAGACGCCGATATCGTCCGGCCCGGTATCGCGCACCAGCGCGATGGTTTTCTCGATTTCGTTCCAGGTCTCGCCGGGATATCCGAATTGCAGGAAAAATCCGGCGCGGACGCCATGGCGGCGCAAGTTCTCGCGCGCCTCGAAGACCTGCCGGACGCGGGTGCCTTTGTCCATGGCGTCGAGGATATCCTGCGAGCCAGACTCCACGCCCATCCAGACTTCGTCGCAGCCGGCGCGGCGGAGATCGGCGACGGTCTGGCGCGTCATGAGGTCGCAGCGCGACTGCATTTTGAAGGGAATCTTGGCGTCGAGCGATTCGACCACTTCGGCGAATTCGTGGGTCCACTGCTGAGAGAGGGCGAAGATGTCGTCGGCGAACCAGATGTGGTCGGGGGCGAAGCGCCGTTTTACTTCGCGGAGTTCATCGGCGATCAGGCGGGCGGAGCGGGAGTGATAGGTGTCTCCCCAGATTGGCTTGGCGCACCAGTTGCAGCGGTACGGGCAGCCGCGGCTCGATACCAGATTCAGGGAGAAATATCCATGGGCCTTTCGCCAAGCGGCGCGATAAGGCGCGGCGTCCAGCAGGTCCCACGCGGGCATAGGCAGCGAATCGAGATCGGCAAGCGGACGAGGGAATGGTTGCGGACGAGGGGCGCCTTCGAGTAGCCAGGCTGCCGCGTCCAGAATCGACTGCTCGACTTCGCCGCGGATCACGTGGCGGAAGCCGGCGGCGAGATATTCCGGAGAGCGGTCCGATGCGTCGGCACCGTTGACGACCGCGGGAATTGCAGCTTCACGGCAGGTGGCGGCCATCCAGCAGGCCACCTCGCGGTTGCGGGTGAGGCACATCTTCGTGAGGTAATTGAAATTATCCTCGACGACGGCGACCATGTGCGGGCGGTGCTCCGCGAGCGCGTTTTCAAAACCCGGCCGCGGAGGTTGGAGGGTGGGGTCGAACAGCGCCACCGAATAACCGGCACGGCGGAGGCAGGCAGCGGCGAGCAGGGTTTGCAGCGGGGGATAAGGCTGCATCTTGCGGATCTGCTTGCGGTCATTGTAGAGGTGGTTGGAATGGGTCAGAAGAATGTCTGCCATAGCTGCCCCTAACAGGTGACCGGTTCGGCCGAAAGCTGGTGCGCGTCAACTTTCGGTTTGGGCGGAGTCAGCAGCTTCTGCGCATGCTTGCGGACCCAGAGTTCCACCGGGAAAGAATAGATGTGATGGTCCAGACGCCAGCGGGCGGGGCGGCTGATGAGGTCGAACAGCGCGCGGCTGAGCGCGGGGGTGCGGTATTTGCCGATGGGTATGCGATGGAATGCGACGCGCATGTATTCGCGCATGTTCTGGACGCGGGCGTGGTCGCGGCCCTGGAGCCACGGGAGCACAGTGTAGCGGGGGAAGAAATCGGCCCAGCCTTCGAGGGTTTTGGGAACTTCGATGCCCAGTTCGAAGGCCCGCAGCATAACCGGCGATCCGGGATAAGGCGTGAAAATGTTGGTCCAGAATTCGGCGCCAGGGTATTCGCGGCAGATCTTCATCATCATAGCCACGGATTCGCGCCGCTCCTCCTCGCCTTCGCCGGGATAGCCGAAAATCAGGTTAAAGCTGGGGCGGATGCCGGCTGCGGTGAGGCGTGCGGCTGCACCGTAGATCATGTCGAGGGTTTGAAAATCCTTGCCCATCAAGTGCATCATGCGCTTCGAGCCGGTGTCGGCGCCTTGCGACATTTGTGTGAGGCCGGCGCGGCGAAGGAGCTTCAATTCGTCCACGGAAAGGCGCATCACCAGGTTGGTTGATGCCTGGATGCTCCAGTTGAACTTGACGCCACGGCGGACGAGACCTTCGGCGATGCCGATGGCGCGATCGCGATCGACCAGAAAATTGTCGTCGACAATCCAGAGGAGTTCGAGGTGGTAACGGCTCACGAGATCGGTGGTCTCTTCGACAACTTGCGCCGGTTCGAGCGCATTCCACTTGCGGCCGTAGACGCCATCGTTGGTGCAGTAGCCGCAATTGTATGGGCAGGCCAGGCTGGATGTGTACATGGCCCAACGGCGCCCGCAGACCCGCTGGTAGGCGTCGAAATCGGCCAGATGGTAGGCTTTAGGCGGCATTTCGGCGAGCGGGCGGAGAGGGCGTTGGGGATTCAAGCGCAGGCGGCCATCCTGCTTGTAGCCGACGCCAGCGATACCGGCGAGCGATTCGCCGCCTTCGAAGCGCTGGACGATTTCGACGATGGCATCTTCGCCCTGGCCGACGACGACGGCGTCCACGAATGCGGCGGCGAGAGTTTGGTCGGGCAGCAGCGATGGGTGCCAGCCACCGAGGAGGATCGGCATCTCCGGGTAGAGGCGCTTCACTTCTCGCGCCATTTGGACGGTTTCGCGAATCATCGGCCCGGTGACGAGGGAAACCGCGAGGCAGACCGCGTCCGCGAGTTCCTCGATGACCCGTTTCTGGAAGTTCGGAGTGATGGTGGAATCGACGATGGCGACCTGGTAGCCGGCCCGCAGAAGCGGCGTGGAGACCGCGAGAATTCCGAGCGGAGCGGTGGCTTCCTGGCTGGAAAATGCGGGGAAAAAGAATACGACTTTCTTCCTACGCACCTTATGGATGGGGCCCATGCACTTAGAATTAAACACGCCCCGTTCAGGAGTTGTCGCGGTTTCGTAAAAAGCTATGCAATAAGTGTTACATTCACCACATTTGGGAATAAAAAGCCCGAGCCGCTTCGCCAGCCGGCATCGCCGGCGAGCGCCATCTCGCGGAATGTGGAGACGAGCGCGGAGGTGGCTACCGCGAGGGCCATGCGAACTGGATTGGCTCCCACGCAGGAGTTGCGGCCATAGCCGAGCGAGAAGTGGCCGGGGATGGGGCGCGTGAAATCGAGGCGGCCGGGATGGGGGAACTGGGCGGGATCGTGGTTGGCGCGGGCGAGCATAAGGGCGACCAGATCGCCTGATGGAATCGCCACACCGCCCAACTCGACAGGGCCGGTGGCGCGGCGGTAGATGCGGCCCACGATGCCCGAAAAGCGCAGCATTTCTTCGACCGCGGCGGGCATCAATCCCGGCTGCGCTCGCAAGGTGGCGAATCCCGCGGGGTGGCCGGCGAGCGCAAACCAGCAGCTTGCCAGCATGCGCGCGGTGGTTTGGGAGAGCGCGACGAACATCGGCTCGCCCAAAGGAATGTGTGCGAAGATGCGCTCCAGTGCGGCGGTTGCGGAAGCAGCTTCGGGGCGCAAAGGTGAATTGTCCGCGGCGCCGGTAGCGGCAAATACGCACGTGCTCAGGGCGGCGAGTTTCTCGCGATCCGCCGGATCGGCGCCGGTGGCGAGCATGGCGACGGTGAGTCCCCAGGGCAGAGCGAATTCACGGAAGAGATCAACGGGCGCGCGCGCGGGTAGAGATCGCAAGATGCGGAGCGCTTCCGACTCCATGCTCGGACGCCATTCCGCGAGGTTCGATTGCGAGAAACGAGACAGAACGTCGCCCCGCAATTTCAGGCGGCCCAGTTCGTCACGCGAAAGGGTTTCGATTTGATGATCGCCGCCGCTGACCGGCCAGAGATGCGGGTGCTGCAAAGCGGCAAGGACGTCGACATAGCGGCTGAGAATCCAGAGGCGCTGCGAAGGGTCGAAATAGGCGGGCTGGGGCGGCTCGAGCATCGCGTGATGCTCCAAATTTAGCAGGAAAAACGGCGGCACGATTCGAAAAAAGAACCGGAGCCAGAGCGAAAAACCGGGTCACCCGGCGCGTACTTCTGGCATAGTGTTTAGATTGTCGAATCTCTGGTTGAACTGTCCCGGATTGCCGCGTCCTGTGGCCGCGGTTCTGGGTACTCTTCACTTTCGTAAATCTTCTGCGGCCCGGCTGCGCGACCTCAACGAGGCGGAGCGGCGGAAAGTTCTCACGTGGTGCGACCAGCAGGGCCTGACGCTTCTGATGCGGGACCTTGCACCGGAGGAGGTGGCGGAGCGGGCGCACAAGAATCAGCTGCGGCTGCGGACTGCTGAGAAAACGTACCGGCGTTTGACCGATTTGCCGGGTGAGTTTCTGGCGCTCAAAGGACTCACACAGTGCGAGCTTTTCGGTATCCGCCCGGAGGATCGCGCGCAGTACGACATCGACCTGTACTTTCCGCGCGAGAGCGTGGAGGCGGCACGGGACGCATTGCTCGCGAACGGTTACGAGAGTATCGGGGGCACCGGAAAATTGCCCACCGACCATTTGCCTGGGCTTTTTCCGCGCACCGGCTGGCGCTGGAACGGCGACTATTTCGACCCGGAGATGCCGCTGGCGATCGAGCTGCACGTTCAGTTTTGGAATGCCCGGCTCGAACGGCTGGAGGTACCGGGAATCGAGGAATTCTGGACGCGGCGGGTGCGTCGGACTATCGGCAACACGGAGCTTTTCGTGTTGTGCCCGCAGGATATGGCGGCATATTCGGCGCTGCATCTCCTCAAACACGTCCTGCAGGGCAGCACGCGGGTTTTTCACGTGTATGAACTGGCGAGCTTTTTGGAGCGGCACGACGGGGACGATC
>Ga0335073_10011260_pt1 | contig 12557 bp, 10 predicted proteins | sample Lox_Sample_22_FD_207093 | JGI IMG/M metagenome (GOLD analysis project Ga0335073, IMG submission 207093) | Soil microbial communities from Loxahatchee National Wildlife Refuge, Florida, United States - Lox_Sample_2.2 | ecosystem: Environmental > Terrestrial > Soil > Wetlands | place: USA...
CCCCAAGGGTCGATCAGGTCTGCATTCGTGGCGGACCCGGCGGCCAGGGTTTCAATAGATTGACAACTGCGGGAGGAATGGGGCGAGAAACATCGAAAAACAAATTTGGCCGCCGATAAATACGGAGGCACGCCGATGAGACCCCTTTGAATCGGCGCTTATCCGCGTTCATCGGCGGCCAAATCAATCTGGCCTAATGCTGGTCCGGCTGGAATAACGAGAATACGGCGCCTTGCGGATCGGCCACCACGGAAAATCGTCCGACCTTCTCCAGCGACATGGCCGGCATAATTACCTTGCCGCCCAGTTCCGTGACCTTGGCGGTGGAGGCGTCGGCATCCGCCACCAGGAAGTACAGCAGCCAATGGGGCGGCACATGCGGCGGAATCATGTGTGAGGGCGGAATTCCCCCGATGAACTGCTCGCCGTTCTTGATGTGCAGATAACCGGACGTGTCGTGCTCTCCCGGCGCGATTTCCCATCCGAACACCGCGGTGTAGAACTTGCTCGCGGCGGACACGTCCCGCGTATTCAAATCGGCCCAGCAGACCGTTCCCGGAACACCGCCGATTCCATTCGCCTGCGGACGTTTCTCCTGCCAGATCTGAAATACCGCGCCGGTCGGATCGCGGACCACCGACATCCGTCCGACATCGAAAACATCGAACGGGCCCTTGATCACCGAGCCTCCCGCCGCGGTGACTTTAGCGGTGCTCTCATCCACATTTGCCGACGCAATATAGATCGCCCAGTGCGGTGGAATACCGGCTTTCACCATATCGGGCATCAGCGTGTACGCGGCGCCCGGCGATCGGCTGTCCAGCGTGAACATACTGTAAAACATGTCAGGCCCCATGGGGAGGTCGTTCGCACCCCAGCCGAACAAGGCGTGATAGAAAGGTTTCGCGGCATTCTGGTCCGACGTGCCTAATTCGAACCAGCAGAAAGATCCGGGTGGATAATGATCGATGTTTGCCATAGACGGAGTGTACTATGCGCGATCCGCTGCGGGATGTTACGAATTCTTGAATTCAGACGTGTTTTTGGCGGACCTGGTCTTTTTGTTCACCTGGCTATACGCCTGGTCGAGAACCTCTACCACGTGCATCACCTTCTGGCCGGACCCGTGCAGCCGCACTCCAGCTTCCAACTGGAGCAGACACCCCGGATTGGCTGACGCGATAATAGCCGCGCCCGTGGCGTTGACGTTTTCCATCTTGCCAGACAACAGCTTGGTCGCCATGTGGCTCTCCACGATATTGTAGACGCCGGCGCTGCCGCAACACTGGTCGGCGCCGCGCATTTCGCGGAACGTCAATCCCGGCACCGAAGCCAGCAGTTTTCGCGGCGCGCCGCGGATCTTCTGGCCGTGCGCCAGGTGGCATGAGTCCTGGTAGGTCACCACGGCTTCGAGCCGCCGCGCCGGCGGCGTCAGCTCGATGGAGGCCAGGAATTCCGTGACATCGCGCACCTGCGCCGCGAACCTGCGCGCTTTCTCCGCATACACCGGATCGTCTTCCAGCAGCTCCCCATATTCCTTGAGTGTGGACCCGCACCCGGCCGCGTTGGTGAGGATGGCGTCGTACTCGCCCGAACTCAGAGCGTCGATATTACGCCGCGCCAGGGCGCGCGCGTCTTCGCGCAATCCGCTATGAACATGCAGCGCCCCGCAGCATCCCTGTCCCGGCGGGATCGCCACTTCGCAGCCGTTCTTTTGCAGCACCCGCACCGTGGCTTCATTCAGCCTCGCGAAGACCACGTTCGCCAGGCACCCCGCCAGGAAAGCCACCCGATGCCGCCGCTCGCCTTCCGCCGCGAAGGTCTTGCCGATCTGGCTGAAGAAAAACGGCGGATCGGCGGAGGGCGCGATCTGCACCAGTTCGTTGAGCGGTCCCAGGAGCTTGATGGTGGCGAGCGCGCGCATCAGCGATTTCAGCCGGCTGACCTCGAACAGGTAGAGCGCCGTGCCGGCGATCGTCATGTAAGCACGCGAACGCAGGACGTGCCCGAAAAACACACGCCGCCCAAACGTGGCGAACCGGCCCCGCGGTTGCCGCAGTTCGATGGCCTCGCGGGCTTCCTCGATCATCCGCCCATAGCGGACGCCCGAAGGGCAGGCCGTCTCACAGGCGCGGCAGGCCAGGCAAAGGCCGATGTGCTCCACATAGGACGGCGTAATCGGAGCGCCTTCGGAAACCTGCACCATCTGGTAAATCCGGCCGCGCGGCGAATCCATTTCCAACCCCAGCTCCCGATAGGTGGGGCAGGCGTTCAGACACAAGCCGCAATGCACACACCGGTCCAGGTCGAACTGGCGGGGTCCGACATCTGGCGCTGCGCCGTTGCTTTCAGATACGACGGAAGAGCCGACCACGATTCAGCAAATTCCCCGGGTCGAAAAGCCGTTTGACCCGCTGCATGATTTCAAAATCTCCTCCGGGAGTGGGCCAGCGATCGAGCTCCGCGCTCTCCTCTCCGGCAGCGAACTCGATAACCGGCCTCCAGGGTGACGCGGCGGTCCGTTCCAGCCACCTCGCGGCGCCGGCGGATTGCTCGAAGTATCCGTAACAGACGCCCGAACCGGCCCGCGCAATCGCCGGCCCTTCGAAAGACGCCGCCAGATACTCTAATTCCTTCAGCGTACACGAGGCGCGCACCACCGCGCCATTCGGGTTGCCATCCAGAAATGCCGGCGTGAACTCCTCGATTCGCCGCCAGAAGTCCTCCTGCGCGCTGCCCTCGAACACGGCGGCGCCCGCAATCGATGGCTCTCGTCCCCATCGCTCCACCGCCGGCAGATTGCCGCAGGCGCGAATGGCGAGCATCCATTGCGGCTTTCCCGTGGAGGGAATTCGATTCGCCAACTGGCTGGCAGCGGGATTCAATACGTCGATCGCGGCGGGCTGAAGTCCGCTTGCCAGGACCTTGTCACGCGCCGCGACCGCCTCTTGCGCCGTTGCAAACCCCACTACAAACGTCCGCTCCGCCTCCGGAGTGGGCAGCACTTTGAAATTCACCGACACCATCGCCGCCAGCGTTCCGAAGGAGCCAATCAGCAGCTTGGCCATGTCGAGGCCGGCTACATTCTTCACCACCATGCCCCCCGCGCTGACCACCCGGCCGTCCAACGTCGCGAATTTCATGCCGATCACCAGGTCGCGCGCCGAGCCGTACAAACGCCGCCGCGGCCCGCAGCAATTAGCGGCCACCACGCCGCCGACCGTGGCGCCATCCGCGAATGGCGGATCGAGCGGAACCATCTGCCGGTTTCGCGAGAGTTCGTCGCGCAGATCCTTCCACCGCACTCCCGCCTCCACGCTGATGGTGAGATCGCGCGGCTCATACTCCAGCACCCTCGTGAATCGGCGCGTCGAGATATGTTCATCCGCTTCCTGGACCGGGCCGGCCATCTGCCGCTTGGTCCCATTGCCTTCCAGCAGGATCGTACGATCGTGCAGAGCCGGACGGCGAATGGCTTCGGCCAGGTCTTCGGCGGTATCCGGCGTCATCATCACGGTCGGCATGTTACCTGCGGCGGACGAAGATCGCGCCGATTCAGCCGCCCACGCGCGATCTCGGGCCAGAGATAATGATAAGCCATGGCAACACTGTATGCCGGAACTTCCGGCTTCGCCTACCCTGCATGGAAGCCGGACTTCTATCCCGCCAAGCTGCCGGCCAATCAGTTCCTGAAGCATTACGCCACGCGGCTCAATTGCGTCGAAATCAACTACACGTTCCGCCGGCTCCCCGCCCCGGCAACCCTGGCCGCCTGGGTAGAGGCCACGCCCGCCGGGTTCGTCTTCGCGCTCAAAGCCAACCAGAGGATCACGCACATCAAGCGCCTGAAGAATGCCGCCGAGCCCACGGAGCTGTTCTTCAAGTTCATCGATCCCCTGAGGACTTCCCGCCGCCTGGGTCCGGTGCTGTTTCAACTGCCGCCCAATCTCAAGTGCGACGTCGCCCTGCTGCGCGAGTATCTCGGCCTGCTGCCCAAGGGCATCCGCTATGCCTTCGAGTTTCGCCATCCCTCGTGGCTGGTGGACGAAATCTACCAGACGCTGCGCGATCGCGGCATCTCGTTGTGCGTCGCCGAATCGGAGCGGCTCGAGGTTCCGGAAGTCATCACCGCCGATTTCGTCTACTACCGCCTGCGCAAGCCCGATTACACCGCCGGCGACATCGAAAGCTTCGCCTCGCGCGCCCGGGAACTGCTCGCCACCGGCCGCGATTTGTACCTCATGTTCAAGCACGAAGACACCCCCGAGGGCGCCCGCAACGCCGAGATCATCCTGCAAAAGGCCGTGCCGTAGGCCAGGCGGTCGCCTTTCACCGCCCGTCTGCGTTCCGACGCCCGCACCAACCTCGATCCGTCATCATGCCGGGAAATTGGGGCGCTTAATCGTCCCCTCGCGAAACCACAATCGCTTTCAGGGTGTGCGCCAGGATGAACGTGTCCAGGCTCAGCGACAGGTTCTTGACGTAGTACAGGTCGTATTCCAGGCTGCTGATGGCATCCAACGGTCCCGCATTCTTGCGATTGATCTGCGCCCAACCGGTCACGCCCGGCCGCACCGCCTGGCGCAGGCGATAGCAGGGCATGCGTTCCACCAGCCAATTGTCGAACTCCGGCCGCTCCGGCCGCGGACCGACGATCGCCATGTCCCCGCGCAGGACGTTGTAAAGCTGCGGCAGTTGATCGCCCCGGCTGAGCCGTAGAAATCGCCCGACGGCCGTCACTCGCGGGTCGTTTCTCGGCACCCAGACATCGGTTTCGGCGTCCGGGCCTTGCAGACAACGAAATTTATACAGCACAAACCGCTGCCCATCCATCCCCACGCGCGTGCTGCGCGTGAACACCGGCCCCCGAGAGGTCAGCTTCACCGCCGCCGCGACCATCGCCAGGAAAGGCAGTGTAAGCACCAGCCCCACGAATGCCAGCGTGCGATTCAGGACCGTTTGATAGAACAGCTCCGGCGCGCGCGGCGAGTAATCTCCCGAATAGATCACCTTCCGAGGGCAAAGCGCTTTCAGGCAAACCCTCCCCGAGACACGCTCGTATGCATCCGCCGCGTCTTCCACTTCCTGGCCGTTGAAGCGCATTTCCAGCAGGCCGCTCACCGGCACGTGATTGTCGTCTTCCGGAGCCGCAACCACAATCCGTCTGGGCTGCGCCTTTTCGACAATGCCTTCGATCTCCAGCGCGCCTCCCAGAACCGTTCCGCCACGGAGCCCCGACCCCTTCGCTGCTCCATCGGTCACATATCCCACCACTTCCGATCCGGCTTCGGGATGATCCTCCACCTGGCGGGCGATTTCTTCGAGCAACATGGTCGAGCCCACCAACAGGATTCTGTCTCGGCCCACGGCCCGCAGCAGGTACTCGCTGAAAAGCAGGCGCCACAGAAAAATGACGGTAATCGCCAGCGCGCTCCCCACCACCATGATGCGGATGGGGACGCGCAGATCCGGGCTGAAATATGCGATCAGCCCCTGGAGAAGGAAAAGAATCCCGGCAACGATGCAAAGCTGCTGCAGGAGAATAAAGCCCGATTTGACATGCAGGTCTGTGTACAAATCGTGGAAGTGCAGGATCACCACCGCGCCGGCCACTACCAGCACGATCCGCCAGATGCCGTTGTCGTCCAGCAGAAACGTGGTGAAATCGTTGGGCAGGACCAGCAAAACGGCTGCGAGAAAAGCCGCGGTGATCCACAACAGCTCGGACACCAGCATCGTAACCGTGCGCGTCGGCACGAAGACTCGAAATAGGCGAATCATCAGGCCAGAACCAAGCTAAAAAGCCGAGTACCCGCGAGGCAATCGAAACGCCGCCGGACGCGATACGACGCCTCCGAGGGCGCCCAGGCCACACTCCACCAGCCGCGGTTCGACTCATTATAACCGCTGACTTCGCCGCGCCCTGGGTTACACTAGAGTTTCAGTCACCACCCATGAGTACGCCGGCGTCCTTCGAGGACACCCCGATCAGCAAAGTCAGCGAGTTTTGGAATGCGCGTCCTTGCAATATCCGCCATTCCTCGCAGCCGGTAGGCACGCGCGAGTACTTCGACGAGGTGGAAGCGCGCAAATACTTCGTGGAATCGCACATTCCGCGCTTCGCCGATTTTTCGCGATGGCGCGGCAAGAAAGTGCTGGAGATCGGCTGCGGAATCGGCACCGACACCATCAGTTTCGCCCGTGCCGGCGCCCAGGTGACGGCCGTCGACCTCACGGAGAAATCGTTGGAAGTAGCCCGCCAGCGCGCCACAGTCTATGGCGTGCAGGATCGCGTCCGCTTCCTGCAGGCCGATGCGGAACGGCTCAGTGAGAGCGTCCCCGTCGAGCGTTACGACCTGGTCTATTCCTTCGGCGTCATCCACCACACTCCCCATCCCGATCGCGTGCTCGACGAAATCCGCAAGTACGTGGGTCCGGAGAGCACTTTGAAGATCATGGTGTACCACCGCTGGTCGTGGAAGGTGCTGTGGATTCTCTTCGGCTACGGTAAGTGCCAGTTCTGGAAGCTGGAGCAGATCGTGGCGCGGCACGCGGAAGCGCAGGAAGGCTGCCCGGTGGCCTATAGCTACACGCGCCGGTCGGCCCGCCGCTGGCTGGCGCAGCACGGCTTCCGCACCACCAGTCTGGTGGTGGACCATATCTTCCCGTACAGCATTCCGGAATATCGCGAGTATCGGTACAAGAAGGTCTGGTACTTCCGCTGGATGCCGCAGCCTTTGTTTCATGCTCTGGAACGCTGCCTCGGCTGGCATCTCTGTCTGACGGCGAAACCGGAATAATGTCCACCGCCGCGCCGTATCTTTCGGTGGTTGTCACCGCGCGCAACGACGACCACGGCGGTAATCTGCTGGGCCGGATGCAGGCCTTCGCCAGCGGCTGGATCGCGCAAGCCAGGCGCTTTGGCATTCCCTCCGAGTTGATCCTTGTGGAGTGGAATCCGCCGCCCGGCCGCCCGTGTCTCGCCGACGCGCTCCAGTGGCCCGCCGATTTCGGTCCGTGCCAGGTGCGCATTATCGAAGTCCCGGCTGAGCTCCATCGACGCTACGCGCACGCTGAAGCCTTGCCCCTCTACCAGATGATCGCCAAAAACGTGGGCATCCGGCGCGCGCGCGGCGAATTCGTCCTGGCCACAAACATCGACATTCTCGTTTCTAGCGAACTGGCGGAATTCTTCGCCGCGCGGCGCCTCGAAGATGGCCGGATGTACCGCATCGACCGCCACGACGCCATGAGCGACGTGCCCGCGAACGCGCCCATCCAGGAACAGCTCGCCTGGTGTGCCAGCCATCTCATCCGCATCAACCGCCGCGAGGGCACCTTCAACGTATCGCCTTCCGGTGAGCCGATCTTGAGCCCGAATGATGTGGCCGCGCCCGAAACGGGTGTGCTCTTCAGTAAAGGATGGCTTCCGGTGGAGCGGTACACCAAACAGGAGCCCTTCCGATGGGCCGGGCAGCTCTCGGAGTTGTTGCTGTGCCGCCCTCCGGATACCGCGGCCGTCCTCGAGATGGACCTCGAACCGGGGCCGGGAACCGGAGGAGAGCCGCTCGATCTGGAAGTGATCGGCGCCGGACAGCAGACTCTGGCCCGTGTTTCGGCCGATCGCCGCAGCCGCTTGCGACTGCCGCTCGAGCCGCCCTATCCGGAAAGGCTGACGTTCCGCGTGCATGGCGCCGGCCGACCCACCAGCCGCGATCCGCGCGTGCTGAATTTCCGCGTCTTTCGGCTCGATTGGGTGCGCGGCGGCGGCGCCGGCCAAGCCAGCCTGCGCGCCCTCCGCAGCCGCGGCCTGATTGCTTCCGCGTGGTACGCCCTGCAACACGTCATCGACCGGCTGGCCAAAGGCGGGCGTCTGGTCGATCTGACCGTGCCGGTGCCGCCGCGCGTCAAGCGATGGCTGAAACAGTACGTCGAGTTTCGCGGCTTCGTCGGCATGGCGCGCCTGGCGCTGCCGTATCTCGAGAGGCGGCGTATGCTGCGGGCCGCCGGAGTCGAAGGTCCCGATGCGGACGTATTGGCGCGCGATGCCGGATTGCTGCCGGGTGCGAAATGGGGCATGCGCGACGATTACCGCGGCGAGACTTTCCGCCGCATCCGCTCCGGCGCCGAGATTCTGATCTCGCCCGGCGGGCCGGATGAATCCGAAATCGTTCTGCTGCTGGAACCGTTGGGCGGAATTTCCGAAGACGGAACGCATCTCCCGGCAGGCCCGGTGGACCTGCGTCTCCTGGACGCATCCGGAACCTTGGTCGGCGACCATTCGGTGGCGGGATTGTCGGAACGGCGATTTATCTTACCGCGAATTCCGCGCGCCACGCAGGTTTTTCGCCTGGAATTCCAAGGCGCTCCCGAGCTCAAAATCTTTCGCTGTGCATGGGCCGGTTTGGGACGCGCTCGTATGCCTGGATTGGCGCAGCCGTGGGGCGCCGGTTGGAAATGGGACACGGCCGCCGGAGCGATGCACGCGCACGATCAAGCCGAACTGGTGGTGACAGTCTCCGATCAGGGCGCCGGCCCGCTCTTTCTGGAGCTCGAAACCTTGCGGCCCGAGCCGTTTGAAGTCCGTGACCACGACGATCGTGTGCTGGCTTCCATTCACCATTCCGGCCGACAAATGCACCGGCTGGATCTTCCGCTAGCCGCGGGCCAAACGCATGTGCTTCACCTGATCGGCGCGGGAATGTTCCATGCGTGGCGCTGCGATTGGACGGAAACTCCGCGCATCGAGACACCGTCTGGCTCTGTTTTTCTGCATACCAATGCCTGCGGCGACTTCACCCTGCTTTCGCGCCGTCAGTGGTTCGATCTGCGGGCTTACCCGGAATTCGACCTCTTCTCCATGAACCTCGACTCCATCTTCTGCGCCACCGCCCATTTCGGCGGCGCGCGCGAAGAAATGTTGGAGGAGCCGATGCGCATCTATCACATCGAGCACGGCACCGGATCAGGTTGGACTCCCGAGGGCCAGGCCAAGCTGTTCGAGCGTATCGCCGCCAAAGGCCTGAAATTCGTGGACAACCAGGAAGTGCTGATGTGGACCGCGCAGATGGGCAGTCTGGCCGCGCCCATGATCTTCAATCACGAGGATTGGGGTCTGGCGGGTCGGGAGTTGAAAGAGACCGTGCTGGGCTGACGCGTGTCAGTCTTTGCCGCCCGAATACTCATCCAGAATCGGTCCCGGTTCCCCGATCGCCCGCACCTTGCCGTGCTCCAACCACACGCATTGATCGCACAGCTTCTTCACCGTGTCCCCCGAGTGCGACACGAACAGCAGCGTCCTGCCCTGCCGCTTGAACTCGCGGATTTTCTCGAAGCACTTCTCCTGGAAAGCCTGATCACCCACAGCCAATACTTCGTCGATGATCAGAATCTCCGGGTCGATATGGATCGCGACCGCAAACGCCAGGCGTACCACCATGCCGCTGGAATACGTACGGATCGGCTCTTCGATGAAGTCGCCGATCCCCGAAAACTCCGCAATGGAATCGAAATACTTCTCCGTCTGCTTGCGGTTCAATCCGAGAATCGACGCGTTCAGAAAGACATTCTCGCGGCCGGTGAGATCGGGATGAAATCCCGACCCCAGCTCCAGCAGCGCCGCCACCTTGCCATTCACCTCAATCCGGCCCTCGTTGGGATCGGCGAGCCCCGCCACCAGGCCGAGCAGCGTGCTCTTGCCGGCGCCGTTCGACCCGATGACCGCCAGGCTCTGGCCTCGCTCCACTCGAAACGACACGTCCCTGAGCGCATAGAAAACCTGCCGGTGGTGACCCTTCAGACGCTCCTCGAGGAAGACCCGCAGCAGCTTACTTCCGCGCGAGAGCGGAAAGGTCTTCGACACGTGTTGGAATTCGATTACCGGCATGACATCACAAGTGGTCGAAGAAACCGGCCTTCAATCGGCGGAACAGGAACCATCCAATCGCGAAGACCACCAACGAGGACAGCGGCAGCTTCCAAAAAATATCACCCGGCGGCGCCACGCCCTCCAGCAGAACCCTGCGGTGCACCAGAATCACCGCCGCCAGCGGATTGTACCGGTAGAGAATCGCCAAATTCTGGGATACATCCTGCTGATCGTAAAAAATCGGCACGAAATAGAAAAGGACCGTGTTGATCGACTCCACCACGTAGCGCGTGTCGCGGATATGCACGTTGATGGCGGAGGTGGCCAGCGCCAGGCCGCAGACGAAGAGAAGCTCCATCAACCAGGCGAATGGGAGCAGGATCCAATACCGGTTGACGGTCAATCCCGAGGCGAACGTGAAAAGAATCAGAATCGCGATCTGAATCAGCAGGTGAATGCTGTTCCCCAAAACGGTTGCGATCGGGAACAACTCGCGCGGAACCATCACCCGCTTCATGATGGAGTAATTCTCCATCAGCGAATTCGTTCCGGTGTTCCACGCCATCGTGAAGAAATTGAACGGCACCAGGCCGGTGAGCAGAAACACGGCGATGTGAGGCCGTGGGCTCTTGGTGAAGATGCCGGAATAAGCAAACACGTACGCCAGCGCGCCCATCGTCACCAGCGGATTCAGCACGCTCCACAACACGCCGAGGGACATGTTGCGATAGCGAACCTTGAAATCCTTTTTGACGAGATTGCCGAGTACGAACTTATAGTCCCCGTGCCACATCGCGATGACGAATGGTCATTGTAACGTGCGACGCCTACCGCGGCCGGAGCAGCCGTTTGGGCAGCTTCGAGAAATAGGTCAGCCGCTCCACCAGCGGCAACAGGCGGCGCACCGTCTTTCCATGCAGCATCAGGCTGCCGACCACCAGCGCGGGATGCGGAATCGTCGTGCAGCAACGCGAGCACATCTCTACTTCGCCGCCCCGGCCCGCCGCATGCAGTCGACGCATCTCCTGCATCTCGCCCGAATTCCAGATGGTTTGCAGCGGCTCCTGCTCCAGATTTCCCAAGGGCGCGCCGTCCAGCATGTAGCTCTGGCAGCAGGGATAGACATCGCCGTTCTGCTTCACGTACACCGCCCCGCGCCACAAATAATGGCAGGGATGCTTCCAATCCGCAGCACTGTGCAGCGACTCGGGCTTCAGCAGATTGGTCTCGTCGGCCTTGATGCGGATCTGGTCGACTCCGGGCACCGCGCTCCAGAAGCGGACGAAATCGTCGACCTCGTCGGCATTGCCGTCCATTTTCACCATCTGCACCACCACCTGCAAACGCGAGCCGCGGTCTTTTTTCATGCGCGCGAAACGAACGAAATTGTCGCGGACCTTTTCGAATTTTGCCCCCTTGCGGTAGAACTCGAAGGTCTCCTTGCGGGCGCCGTCGAAGCTCAAGGTGATCTGTTCCAGCGGTGAATCCAGCACCTTGGCGCTCAATTTCTCGTCGAGGAACGTCCCGTTGGTGGAGAGCAGACTCGAAATGCTGTGCCGGTGACACAATTCGATGCGCTCGAAAATATGCGGGTCCATGAACGGTTCGCCCAGCCCGATCAGCATCATGTGCTCGGCCGAGTCGCGTGCCTGCAGGACCAGTTTTTCGAAGACATCCTCCGCCATATCCGCTTTCGGCTGCGGATGGCTCTCCCGCGGGCACATCGGGCAATACAAATTGCATTTTGCGGTCGTCTCGACGATGTATTCGACCGGCAACGCGTTGAGTTTCGATCGGCCCGTGAGGTAGCCCCACAGCAGTTTGGCGCGGTTCCAGGCCCTCAAACGATCGCCCTCATGCTCATCCTATTGTAGCGGCGGGACGTGCGGGCGTAGCTGTGGGATCATGGCTCAAAGGAAGAAGCCAGTGAAAATCACCATCTCCGGCGCGTCCGGATTCATCGGACGCCGCTTGCTGAAGACCCTCGCTGCCGCCGGCCATTCCTTGCACGTGTTGAGCCGGCACTCGGGTATGAACATGCCGGCGGGCGTGAAGGTCTTCCCCTGGAACCCGGCCCAAAGCGAACCTCCCGCCGAGAGCATTCGCGACGCCGACGCCGTCGTCCATCTCGCGGGCGAGCCGGTGGCGCAGCGCTGGAATGCCGCCGTGAAGGCCAAAGTTCGCGAGAGCCGCGTGACCGGCACCGAAAATCTGGTGTCCGCGCTGGCGAAGTTGGAACGGAAGCCATCCGTGCTGGTCTGCTCGTCAGCCATCGGCTATTACGGCTCGCGCGGCGACGAATTGCTCACCGAAACCTCGGCGGCGGGCAACGATTACCTGGCGGAAGTTTGCAAAAGCTGGGAGACAGCCGCCCAAAAAGCCGCGCCGCTGGGCATGCGAGTGGTTTCGGTTCGAACCGGCCACGTCCTCGACCCCCGCGGCGGCCTGCTTAAGCGAATTCTGACGCCCTTCAAGTTAGGCGTCGGCGGCAAACTCGGCAGCGGCCAACAATGGATGTCCTGGATTCATCTCGACGACATGGCAAACTTGCTGCAGTTTGCGATGGAGAAGCCGGTGAGCGGCCCAATGAATGCCGTGTCGCCGGACCCGGTAACGAACGCCGAGTTCACCCGCGCCCTGGCGTCCCAACTGCACCGGCCGGCCATCTTTCCCGTGCCCCGGTTCGCCC
>Ga0335073_10011261_pt1 | contig 12556 bp, 9 predicted proteins | sample Lox_Sample_22_FD_207093 | JGI IMG/M metagenome (GOLD analysis project Ga0335073, IMG submission 207093) | Soil microbial communities from Loxahatchee National Wildlife Refuge, Florida, United States - Lox_Sample_2.2 | ecosystem: Environmental > Terrestrial > Soil > Wetlands | place: USA: Florida...
ATCATGGTGCCGATCCTCATTTCCAGGGTTCTGCCGCAGGGTGTCTGCACGAACGTTCGCAAGATGGCCCTGTCCTATTCCGCGTGGTCGCCTGACCTGGTCATGCCAAACCTGCGAGCTCGTCAGTTGCCCTCGTCATTGGGAACGAGCCGAAGCACGCTGGCGATTTACTTCTTTGAACATCGCGACGATGCGGGGGAGCTGTCGCTGTCCGTGAGCATCGAGTACGACCTCGACGTGAGCACCGGCCCCGAAATCGATGCGTTCCTGGACGCGCTTCGCGCCGCGCTCACGCTCGTGGCACGGGGACTTCGCGAGCCCGAATTTCGGCTGAACGGTGAGTTGGTCAATGAGTGAGTCGACGCGCGCGGCGCAGCTATCCGAAGCCGAAGCGCTGGCGCACGTGCGGTCGTTGTTCGAGATCTATCGCCACGGGGTGGTTTTCCATTTCATCTGTGCCCTGACTCGCTTGGGAGTGTTCGACGCCGTCGAGGCGTGCGGCGGTGAGGTAGAGATCGACCGCCTTGCCGACGAGCTAACCCTGGACCGCAACGCGCTCATCCGTTCCCTGCATTTGCTCGCCGCGCATGGGGTAACCCGGGTTTCCGCGGGGCGAGTCAGCCTGCAGGGCGCCGGCGCCCTCCTGACCTCGTCCGCCCCGTTCTCCTTGAAGGCGACTTTTGCCACGCCGGGTATTTCCGACGTCGGCAACGAGGTCGAACACACGATCCGCACCGGCGAGCAGAGCTTCGAACTCGCCCGCGGCGAAGGGTTTTGGTCCTTCCTGCACAGCAATCCCGATCGCGAGGCTCTGTTTCACCAGGCCATGCGCGAGCAGTCGCGGTTGATGGGAATGCCGAGCGTTCCATTGCTCGACTGGCCCGACGCGGGGACCGTCGTCGACATCGCCGGGGGCAGCGGCTCCTTCCTGGCTGCGGTCCTGCAGGAGCAGCCCGGCCTACGCGGGATCCTGCTGGATCGGCCCGCAGCGGTGGCGGCCGCGACGAAGCTGTTCGAGTTCGAGGGGCTTGACGATCGCGCCAGCGCGCGGGTCGGAGATTTGTTCGTGCCCCCGCCGCCCGGGGAGCTGTTCGTGCTGTCACGCGTGCTGCACGACTGGTCGGACGACGAGGTGCGCACGGTTCTGGCGGGGATACGCCGGAGTGCACGCGCCGGTGTGCGATTGAGGGTTCTCGAAGAGTTGCTCGACCACGACACCTTGCCGTCGCCGGAGCAGGCCTGGTCGGACGCGGTGATGATGGTCCTCTATCAAGGCGGCCACGAACGCACTGAAAGTGACTACCGCAGCCTGCTGGCGGAGACGGGCTGGCGAGTGGTCGACGTGTTCACCGGGCTGCCGGGGATGTCGGTCTTGGACGCGCTAGCTGTCTGACGTCCCTAGTATTAGGATTCCCCGAATACGTGGCATTGCACCGTAAGGACAGTACGCGCCGAGGGGATTGCATGGGATCACCCGCGACACGCTTCCCTCTGACCGACAACCAGCTGGGAGTCTGGCTCGCGTCGAAGCTGGCGCCCCGGACGGTCCACTACTACATCTGTGATCTCGTCGAGCTGAGCGGCGACGTCGACCTCGACCGGCTGGTCGCCGCGGTCGAGGGGTGCACCGAGCAGGTCCCGGTGTTCTGGTCCGAGATCATCGAAGACGACGGGCGCCATTTCCGTACGCTCGGGGCCGCGCAGCCGCTCCGGCCCGCAATGCTCGATCTGCGCGATGACCCGAACCCCGAGACCGCGTGCGCGCAGGCCATCCGGCAGGTGCAGGACGAGGTGAGCGACGACGGACGGCTGTCCTCGATCACCCTGGTCCGTCTGACCGCCCAGCGGACGCTCGTCCACGTGATGGTGCACCACGCCCTGATCGACGGCTGGAGCATGGCGCTGCTGCACAGCCGGCTCGCCAGGCACTACCGAGGCGAATCTGTCGAGCCGGAGGACGGCGCCGATGACCCGATCTACGCTTCGGCCCAGAGCTACGCGGCGTCCCCCCGCTTCGAGACCGACCGCGAGTACTGGCGAGCACGCGTCGCCGAGCTTATCGTCCCGCCCACGCTGACCGGACGCGAGCGAACCGAGCACGACCGGCCGGTGCCCGCGCTGCGTGCTCGGCAGGCCGTACCGCCGGAGGTGACCCGCCGCCTTCGCGCGCAGGCCGAACAGGTGGGGACAAGCTGGTCGGACCTGGTGTTCGCCGCAGCCGGGGCCTACCTCGCGCACCTGTTCGACCGGGACGAGCTGACGATCGGGACTCCCATGCTCGGCCGTCTCGAACCGCGGGTGATGCGCCGCGTCGGGATGACCACGAACGGCTTGCCCGTGACCATCGAGTGTTTGCCTGGAACGCCCTGGGAACACGCGGTGCGCCAGACGTCAAAGGCCATCCGCGAGGCGATGCTGCGCTCGCGATTCCCGTCGCGACTCGTGCACGCCGACGCCGGCTACGGTGCGAGCACCGACCGGTTGTGGAAGCACGTTGTCAACGTCATGGACCTGAACTACGACCTCGATTTCGGTCCCGGCGTCGTCGCACGCGTGGCGAACACCTCACGCCCCACAGTGGACGACCTCAGCATCACGGTCTTCTCCAATGACGGCCAGGACGAGTTCGAGGTGCTGGTCGACGTCGACGGCGAGCGCTACACGCAGGCCGATGCGGACGGTCATGCCGAGCGGATCGTGCGGCTGCTCGCCGACTGGGCAGGGGCCGCACCGGGTTCGCCGGCACCCGTGAGTGCCATGGCGGAGAGCGACCTCGAGCGGCTGCGTTCATGGGGACGTGGTCCGACCCGGCTGTCGCCCGATGCCACGATCGTCGAGCTGCTCACCGAACTCGGTCAGCGGCTTCCCGACGCCGTCGCCATCAGCGCGTCGGGCGAAGAGGTCAGCTTCGCCGAGCTGGTCCGGCGGGTCGACGCACGTGCTTCGTGGCTTGGGGAGTCTCTCGGCGAGGTGCGCGGTGAACGCGTCGCGATCTGTCTGAACAAGGAACCTGCGCTCTACGAGAGCGTGTTCGCGGTTCTGCGACTGGGCGGCGTGGTGGTGCTGCTCGACCCGGGCTACCCCTCGCAACGGATAGCGCAGATGGTGACTGCCGCCGCGCCGAAGGCGATTCTGGTCGAGCCCGCGACCCGGCAGCTGTTCGACGGGACGGCCTCGACGGTGCTCGACGCAACCGTGGAGAGCGCTGGAACCGGAGAGCCGCCGATCGGTCCGGTGAGCCCGGCCGACCCTGCCTACCTCGTGTTCACCTCGGGCTCCACGGGGACCCCGAAGGCGGTATCGGTGCCGCACCGAGGCGTGGTCAACGTGACGGCGGCGATGGTGGACGTGCTGGGCTCCGGGCCTGGTACGCGGACCCTGCAGCTGGCCTCCTGTGCCTTCGATGCCTTCTTCGGCGAGCTGACGCAGTCCGTGCTGAACGGCGGGACGCTGGTGCTGACCGGCACTGACTGGTTCCCCGATCCGGGCGCGTTGGCGCGTGTCGTGACGGACCGTCAGGTCAATGATCTCGTCCTGCCGCCGTCACTCTTGGCGGCGGTGGACGAGCGGACCTGGCCGGCCGGAACCACCGTGAGCGTGGTCGGGGAGCCCTGCCCGCCGGATGTCGTGACCCGGTGGGCGCCGGTGTGCCGGCTGTTCAACGGCTACGGTCCGTCCGAATGCACGATCTCGTCGAGCATGAGTGAAGCACTGGACGTCCGCGACGCCGCCGAGGTCCCGATCGGTCGACCCCTGCGCAACGTCACCGTCTCGGTGACGGACCGCCAGGGACTCCCGCAGGTGCCCGGCGGCTGGGGGGAGCTGCGCATCGCAGGTGCCGGAGTCACGGCAGGCTACGTGGACGACGACCAGCGGACCGCCGCGAAGTTCGTCCATGACGAGTGGCTCGACGGGCCGGCCTACCGCACCGGTGACATCGTGCGGTGGCGCTCGGACGGATCGCTGGTCTTCCTCGGCCGGGACGACCGGCAGGTCAAGGTGCGCGGCTTCCGCATCGAGCTCGGCGACGTCGAACACGCGTTGATCGAGGCGTCCGGGTGCCGCCAGTGTGTGGCCGTGGTGGTCGACGACGACGAAGGTGGTCGACGTATCGCGGGCATCCTGGTCGCGCCGCCCGGCTCCGTCGACGTCGCGGCGGTGCGGACCGCCCTCGCGGCGCGCCTTCCCCGGCACATGGTCCCGTCGCAGCTGGTGGTCGTCCCGGAGCTGGCCCGCACCCCGAACGGGAAGATCGACGTTCGGGAGCTGCGCGCCCAGACACTGACCGCCAGCACGCCAGACACGCCAGAAGCGCCCGCACCGACCGATGTCGAGTCGATGGTGCTCGCCCACGTGGCAGCCGTCCTGCAGAATCCCGACGTCTCTCTCACCGACAACTTCTTCACCATGGGAGGGCATTCGTTGGCAGCCGCACGGCTTCTGGCAGCGATCAAGCGCGACACCGGTGTGCTGCCCTCGTTGCGCGACTTCGCCAAGAGCCCGACCGCAGCCGCGCTGTCCCGCCAGGTCGTCGCCGCCCGTGAGGCAGCACCACGATGACCAGCCTGCACGCCGCCCGAGCGCTCATGCAGTTTCGCCGTGCCGTCGACCAGGCAGACCTCGACGCGATCATGCGGTTGCGGGACGACATCTACGTCCAGGACCAGGACCGGCTCGCCGACGCGGCGGACTTCCAGTCGAGCTTCGATGTCTACGACGAGTACGCGACGTACATCATCGGCGCCGTGGACGGCCGTGACGTCGGCGTCGTCAAGGTGATCGCGGACTCGCCGATCGGGCTGCCCTGCGACACGACGGTCGACCTGGCACCGCTGCGAAAGCAGGGTCGTCTTGCCGAGATCGGTCATCTGATGACGCTCCCGGACACCCGACATCGCGGAGTCGGCGTGGCGCTGATGAAGGTGGCGTTGGACCACGCCATGGATCACGGCCCGGTGGACATCGTGCTGGGCGACTTCTTCGCGACACCGCAAGGGGGTCTGCACGAGTTCTACCAGTCGCTCGGCTTCTTCCAGGTGGGCGAGACCTACCGCGACGACCGGTTCCGCAACTCCCCGTGGAGCGTGGTCGGCGGGCTCGACATCTCGCGGGCCATTCACCGAGCTCGCGAGGATGACGCGACTGAGGCCATGATCTTCCTCTTCGGGGATCTCGACCTGCCCGGTACTGAACACAGCGCGGCAGAAGGCGGTTCGGTATGAAGAGCAGGCGCCAGTCCCTGGCCGAGGCGAAGCATCGGCACAACCACCCGGCGTACGCGAAGATGACCTACCTGATGGGCTGCCCCGTGCAGTCCAGGGGCGCCGGTGCCCGAGTGGCCAGCGAGTCCGGTGAGGAATACCTGGCGCTGTTCGACCAGTACGGAAATCAGTCGCTGGGCTACTCACACCCTCGGGTCGTCGCGGCGCTGCAGGATCAACTCGCCTCGGGCGTCGTGAACAGCACGAAGATCATGTTCGAGCCGGTCCCGATCCAGCTCGCGCAGACCCTGGCCGAACTCACCGGCGGGCAGTTGCCCTATTCCTTCATCTCCAACGGCGGCGGCGAGGCCATCGACAATGCCCTGAAGATCGCCCGCGCCCGGACCGGTCGCAAGAACTTCGTGGTAGCGGAAGGCTGCTTCCACGGAAAGACCATCGCGACGATGGACGCCGCCCAGCGCGAGGACCATCAGGACGCCTTCGGTGAGTTCATGGACTGCTTCGTGACGGTGCCCTTCGGGGATGCCGAGGCGCTTGATGCGGTGGTGGACGAGCAGACGGCGGCCGTCCTGCTCGAACCGGTGCAGGCCGAGTCCGGCGTGATCGTGCCGCCCGCGGACTACCTGGCCAGAGTGCGGCAACGGTGCGACGAGGTCGGCGCGCTGCTCATCCTCGACGAGATGCAGACGGCGTGGGGGCGGTGCGGTGCGCCGCTTGCCCACCAGCTCTTCGACGTCCTTCCCGACCTGGTCTGTGTCGGAAAGGCCATGGGCGGCGGCATCATGGCGATCTCGGCGGTCCTGGGCACCGAGACGTCGTGGCAGATCGTCCACTCGCTGCCCTCGTCCTTCGGTTCGAGCCTCGGTGGAAATCCGATGTCGTGCCGGGCCGCGCTCGAGGTCGTCTCCATCATCGGCGAGCCCGGGTTCGCCCAGCATCAGCAGGCGCTGTCGGACGTGATCGCCGAACGGTTGCCCGCGATGGCCCGGCGCTTTCCGGACACCATCGTGGAGGTCCGCGGGCTCGGGACCATGTGGGGCGTGGAACTCGTCGACGATGCTGTGGCCGGCCAGGTGTTGCACAGCCTGCTGGAGTCCCGGGTCACCTCGACCTACAGCCTGTACCGGCCCAGCGTGGTACGCGTGCAGCCGCCGATGGTCCTCACCGTCGAGGAGCTGCACGGCATGTTGGACCTGCTGGAACAGGCGATCGCCGCCGCCAACGATGCGGGCACGACGCAGGTGGCCAGCAGCTCCCCGTTGACCGCCGTCCTGAAATCGGAGCTGCCCGCCGACAGCTGGCTGGATCTGCTGCGGCAGCAGCCGCACTACCTCGATCCGTTCGTGGGTGCCGCGGCGGGCGACCTCCCCGAATCGCTGGCCGGCTGGCGGGCGGGGGAGGCCGGCGTCGTCCAGGGCGATCTGGGCCTCGAGCCGACCGAGTGGGCCGATTGCGTGCGGTGGACCGAGGACGGGGTGCTGCTGTCCGCGGTGCCGGACTGGCTGTGGAAGGACCTCTCGCGCAGCTTCACCGTCCACCCGGCCCAGGACGGGACGTCCAGCATCCGGATCGAGCTCCGGTGGGACACCGACTGCGGGCATCACGAACCGATGATTGCCGGTGCCGTTGCCGGGATGGTCGTCGCGCGCCTGACGAGCATGCCGGCGACGTACGACCCGAACTGTCGAATCGAATGGGTGAGCGAGTGACCGCGAGATCGTTACTGGAGATGGTCCGGCGGGCGGAGCCCGACAGCACCGTCATCGTGAATTGCGACGCGGCCGACCAGCCCGTCACGACCTACGGGCAGCTCGCGGAGCTGGTGGATCGCGCCCGGGAGTCGCTGACCGGTTGGCAGGCGCGATCGGGCGACGTCGTGGGGATCTGCGGTGCGAACACCGCGCAGTGGGTCGCCTGGGACGTGGCCACCGCCGACCTGGGTATCCGTCTGATGCCTTTCCCCGCGCCGATGTCGGTCGAGGCTGCCGCGGCGGCCATGGACGAGTACGACCTCTCCCTGTTCCTGCTGGAGGTCGAGACCGGCACCGAGCCTGCTCCGGGCGTGGTCGACTTCAGCGGTTCGGGTTCCGGGCGGGCCCGGCCGGCGACGGGCAGGTGGGCGAGCCTGGATGACGACGTCCACTCCCTCATCTTCTCCTCCGGTACCGCCGGCACGACGAAGGGGCTGGAGGTGAGCTGGCGCGGCACCGACTACGTGGTCTCCCGGTTCGTGCGCGACTACGCCCTCGACGCCGACGACGTGAACCTGATCTTCATCCCGTTCGTCAGCTACCAGCAGCGGCTGTCGGTCTATGCCGCGCTGGCCAGCGGCTCCGCGGTCGCGCTCACCTCCTACACGCGGGTGTTCGCGGCGATACAGGCCGCCGAGCCCACCTTCCTCATCGGTCCGCCGGTGTTCTTCGAGACGTTGCTGAAGCTCGCCTCGGCACGAGATCCGCGGACCGGCCTGCAGGAGAGCACCGGATCTCGGATGAGGTTCATGGTGACCGGGATGGCCCCGATCAAGCAGAGCGTGCTGCAGAGCTTCTGGGACCAGGGCCGACCGCTGCTCGAGGCCTACGGGATGAACGAGTCCGGGATGATCGCCTGGAACACACCGACGACCCACAAGCTCGGGACGGTCGGCCGGCTGCTGGACCCCGACCATGTCGAGATCGCCGACGGCGAGCTGCTGGTCAAGCGCGAGTTCCCGTTGAGCCGACGGTACTTCCAGGCCGACCCGCACATCGCCGAAGCGACCTACAAGGACGACGGCACCATCGCCAGCGGGGACCTTGCCGTCATCGACAGCGACGGTTACGTGACCCTGCACGGGCGGGTGGGTGACCTCATCGCGCTACCGAACGGTGAGAAGGTCAGTCCCGTCGATGTGGAAGCCGCCTACGCCGATATCGACGGCGTCGCCGACCTCGTGGTGTGTGCGGGCGGGCCGGGCCGGCGCCTGGCGGCGGTCGTGACGCTGGACGAGGGAGCGACGATCGAGGACGTCCGTGGCGCGCTCGATGCCCGCGCGTCGACGTTGCCCGAGAGCCACCGCCTCGGCGACCTCGTGCCGAGCGACACCTCACCGCGCACGCAGCCCGAGTTCCTCACCGCGAACTTGAAGCTGAGCCGGGTGGCGGTTCAGCGCTTCGTCGACGCCAACCTGCATTCGTGAGCGGACTGGCGGAGGGCTCCTTGCCTACCCGAGCCGGGCAGTTGCTCATCGACGGCCAGGTGACGCTTGCGAGTACGGTGACCACCCCGCAGGTCTTCCTCGAGTACCAGGCGCGCAACGCGGTCGAGCGCCTGAGCGCCTTCGGCATTCCGGGAAGCGTTGAGAAGATGACGGAGCGACTGCTCCGCCTGTACTCCGACCCACAGGCCGATCGACTGGTCGCGGAGATGGACGCCGCCGGCGTCGGGCACGCCATCGTCATGGCCCCGTCGTACCGGCATGCGGTGCCGGTGGCTGCGTCCCAGGAGGACATCGCCGAGCTGTACCGGGGGATCATCCGGCGCCATCCCGGGCGGTTCACTGTCTTCTGGGGCGTCGACCCGCGCGACAACGAGGACGACTTCCTCCTCACCCAGACGCTGTTGCAGGAGGAAGGTTTCGGCGGCATCAAGCTGTACCCGCCCTGCGGCTACTCACCGAGCGACGAACGGCTGGATCGCTACTTCGCCCTCTGCGCCGACCTTCACCTGCCGGTGTGCAGCCACAGCGGGCCCGGCTGGGGACCACTCGACTTCAGCTACGCGCAACCGCTGCTGCTCGACAGTGCAGCCCGGCGCTTCCCGGGTGTCGATTTCATCTTCGGGCACGGGGCGGTGTTCGGCACTGCCGAATGTGTTGCGATCGCAGCACATCGACCGAACGTGTACCTGGAATCCAGCGGGTTCTCCTCAGCACCGAGCGCTGATGGATGGCCCGCGCACCTGAACAGCACGTTCCGGTTGGGCGTCCAGCACAAGATGATCTTCGGTACGGGCTGGCCGTCCTACCGGCTGACCGAGTCGATGGCCTCGCTTTGCGCAGCCGTGGTCGACGGCGACGAAGTCTTCGACGATGTCTCGGACGCGGCGCGAGCGCTCATCCTGGGCGGCAACGCGCGCCGACTCCTCACTCAGGCCGACCGTTAAGGAGCGCAGATGGACGTCAGCGGTACCGAGCAACAGCTCACGGAATGGGTTCAGGACTGGTCTGAATCCGGCGCTCCGATGGATGCCACCACGGAGCTTCGCCACAGCGGGATCCTGGATTCGATCGGTGTCGTCGGCCTGGTCGCCCGGATCGAGGATCTCACCGGCGCCACGTTCGATCTGGACACCTTCGACTTCTCCTCGACCGTATGCGTGCGCACCCTGTTGACCCACTGCCTGGCCACGTGATCGTCGACGGCCACTGCCATCTGGCATCGACGCAGCTGATCCCGGAGGAGCTGATAGCGGGCTCGGTGCGCAATGTGACCGGCCAGCTGCAGGTCCGGGGCAAGGTCGAGCCCACCGCCGTCGAGCGAATCTTCCGCAGGCAGTTCAGTGACGATTCCGCTGACCGTCTCGTGGAACAGATGGACGCGGCCGGCGTGGAGGTCGCGGTGTTGATGGCCCCCGACTTCAGCGTCCGAATCCCGGGAAGTCCGGGCATGCTCGAGCTGGCCGCGACCCATGAGTCGGTCCGCCGCAGGCATCCCGATCGGTTTCGGGTCTTCATCGGCCTCGATCCACGGTCGCAGGCCTACGGGCCGGGCGATCTCGAGCGGCTGGCGCAGCAGCACCAGGTCGACGGGGTCAAGCTCTACCCGCCCTGCGGGTTCTCGCCCTCGGACCGCCTCATGTACCCCTACTACGAGGTCTGTTCGCGTTACCGGCTGCCGGTGCTCGTCCACACCGGGCCGACGTCCGACTGCCTCGACTTCTCCTGGGGCGATCCGCTGCTTCTCGGCACCGCGGTCCGGGACTTCCCGGCGGTCGACTTCATCATCGGCCACGGAGCGCTGTTCAGCTGGGACCGTTGCGTGGCGCTGGCCAAAGAGCGGCGCAACGTCTACCTCGACACCGCCGGCCTGGCGAGCGCGCCGGGCATCGGCGACTGGCGAGCGCACCTGCGCCACCTGCTCGCGCTCGGCGTCGGCGAACGAATCATCTTCGGCTCGGACTGGCCACTGGCCAGGACCATGGGCGGGTTGCCGTGGCTGCTCGGCGAGCTGACCGGAGGGGCTGACCCGGTGCTGCAACCGGGGCCCGCGACCGACCTCTTCCTGGGCGGCAACATGCTGCGGCTGCTGCCCGATCAACGCTCGGCCGATGCGACCAACGAGGTGCCACGGTGACCCAGCTCAGCCAGGCTGACGTCACGGGCGGACAACGGCGGCTCGGGCGCAACTTCTGGTTGCTGTTCGGTGGTCAGGGTCTGAGCCTGGTCGGTTCCGAGACGGTCATCGTCGCAGCACCCGTCGTGGCGGTGACCGTGCTGCATGCCAGCGCGATCCAGATCGGCATCCTCAGCGCTGCGCAGACCGTGGCCTTCCTGCTGGTGGCGTTGCCGGCCGGACTCCTGGTCGACCGGGTCGGCGCCTGGCCTGCGATGTGGTGGAGCGACGCGGTCCGGACCGTCCTCGCCGGCAGCGTCGCGGTACTCGTGTGGACCAGCCACCTGGGCTTCGCCGGCTTCGCCGTCCTGACCGCGGCGACCGGAGCGTTCGCCGTGCTCTTCGACGTCGCGTACCCCACCTTCCTGCCGCAGGTGGTCCCGCGGGACCTGCTGCCCAGCGCCAACAGCAGGCTCAGCGGTATGCAGTCGGTCGCTCAGGTGTCCGGTCCCCCGGTCGGCGGCGTTCTCGTCGGTGCTGCCGGCCCGGGCGGAGCGTTCCTGCTGGACAGCATCAGCTTCGTGATGTCCCTTGCCTCGCTGGGCGTCATCGGCCGGCCGCGGCGCGTCGAACCGGATGAACGCGCAGCGCGCGAACCGTGGTTCCGCGCCCTGACCAACGGCCTGCGGTTCGTCTGGAGCGAACGGATCCTGCGCGCGGGCATCCTCTGGTCCGGCACCGCCAACATCTTCGTCGTCATGGTCGAGACGATGGGGGTGCTCTACCTGCTGCGCAACCTGCGGTTCTCGGCCGCTCTGGTCGGGCTGCTGCTGGCCTTCGGCGCGGCCGGGGGCGTGCTCGGGGCGCTGCTGGTACGCAGGATCAACGCCGCCCTCGGCACGAATCGAGCGACCTGGATGGCGATGACCATCTTCGCCCTGCCGGGCTTGCTCATTCCCTTGGCCCAGCGGGGTCCCGGCGCGCTCCTGTTCGGCATCGGGTGGATGTCGTGGTCGCTGTCGGCCACCCTCACCTCGATCAATCTGATGACCTATCGGCAGCGGGTGACTCCGGGGCCGATGCTGGGGCGGGTCAACGCCGCCGCTCGCTGGGTCACCTGGGGAACCCTGCCGGCCGGGGGCCTCATCGGAGGCCTGCTGGGCTCGTGGATCGGGGTCCACACGACTCTGTGGCTGGCGGTCGTCGGTGGCTGCCTCTCCGGGTTGTGGCTGTTCTTCTCGCCGCTGCGAACCGGCATGTCACTCGAAGCCGACCACGATGCAACCGCGGGTGATCTCGTCCCGGAGTAATGCCATAGTGGGACCGAGCGGGCATTCGAGAATTTATGATTGGTGACCAGCTATGACTTCCGACATGACTGCGACCGCTGTTTCAGAGATCGACGACTCGCAACTGGACGCTGCGCACACCGCCTACCTGGCGCCGATGCGCAGGTCTGAACTGCGCGACCAGCTCGGCGCCGACGTCTTCACCAAGCGCCCGTTGGTGTTCAGTGCCAAGGTGCTGCTCGGGCTTGCCGCCATCGGCGCCGCGAGCGTCTACAGTGCCCGTTCGCGTAGCTGGCGGGCTCGCCTTCTCGCAGTCGCTGTGAACGGCGGCTTCTTCGCGCACTTGCTGGAGCTGCAGCACGAGTGTCTGCATGAGCACGCGTATGCAGACCGGCGGGTCAATCGGCTGGTCGGTTCCGTCTGTGGGGCGCCGACCCTCAGCTCGTTCTCCCACTACAAATACGAGCACCTGCGCCATCACGCCTTTCTCGGCACCCCCGAGAACCGGGAGTTCTTCGAGTACAAGGCTGACGGGCTCGACTCCGTCACCGGGTTCGCGCGAGCGGCATTCAACCTGACCCGCTACGCCTCGGTGGCCCGCAACATCGGGCGCGCCCTGAGCGGCCGCGGTCCGCGGGATGTCGAGAAGCACGCGTCGGCGCGTCGGTCGCAACGCGAGTACGTGGTGCTGGGAGCGGGTGTCGCGGTCGCGGCGGCTGCTCTCACCCAGCGA
>Ga0335073_10011263_pt1 | contig 12555 bp, 12 predicted proteins | sample Lox_Sample_22_FD_207093 | JGI IMG/M metagenome (GOLD analysis project Ga0335073, IMG submission 207093) | Soil microbial communities from Loxahatchee National Wildlife Refuge, Florida, United States - Lox_Sample_2.2 | ecosystem: Environmental > Terrestrial > Soil > Wetlands | place: USA...
GATCCCGTTCGCGATCAGCGTCTTCCCCGGCGAGCTGTACCAGGCCCCGCGCAGCTGGGCCGAGCGCGCTTATCCCCGCAACCTGATCCACTACAGCAGGCTCGACCGGGGCGGCCACTTCGCCGCCTGGGAACAGCCCGACCTGTTCGCCGCCGAAATGCGCGCCTCCTTCAAGTCGCTGCGCTGACCAGGTGCCCAGCGCCTCGCCGCTGGCGTGAAAGAGTGAGCGGATGGTGACTTCAGGTAAACCGGCCGGCGTTCTGCTGTCGGTCAACGTGGGGCTGCCCAAGGACGTGACCTGGCAGGGCCGGACGGTGCACACGGGGGTGTGGAAGGAGCCGGTCACCGGGCCGCGGATGGTGCGGCGGCTCAACATCGACGGTGACGGGCAGGGCGATCTGGCCGGGCACGGTGGCGAGCAGCGGGCGGTATTCGTCTACCAGATCGAGTCCTACCAGTACTGGCAGAAAGAGCTGGGCCGGGACGACTTCACCTACGGGCAGTTCGGGGAGAACTTCACCATCCAGGGGCTGGCTGACGACGAGGTGTGCATCGGCGACCGGTACCAGATCGGCGAGGCGGTTTTCGAGGTAACCCAGCCCCGGGTCACCTGCTTCCGGGTTGGCATCCGGATGAATGATCCCCAGATGCCCGCGCTGCTGGTTTCCCATCACCGGCCCGGGTTCTATTTCCGCGTGCTGACCGAGGGCACGGTGGAAGCTGGCCAGGAGATCATCAAGATTGCCTCCGGCCCGGAGGCCATGACGGTCGCGCAGGCGGATGCCCTGCTGTACCTGCCCGGGCATCCGCGGCAGCAGCTGCTGCGCGCGCTGAGAATCCCCGCGCTCAGCGGCGGGTGGAAGACCTCGTTCCAGGAGATGCTCGACCAGACCGGGCAGGGCGGCGGCAACGCGGGCCTGGCCGAAGCGAGCCCGCCGCCGGCCTGGCCCGGTTTCCGTAAGCTCGCCGTCACCGCAATCAGCCAGGAAAGCGAGACGGTGATCTCGCTGCACCTGGCCGATCCCGGGGGAGCAGCCGTTCCGGCCGCCCTGCCCGGGCAGTTCCTGACCCTGCGCCTGCACCCCGATCCCGCCGGCCGGCCGCTGCTGCGCAGCTACTCCCTGTCGGGGCCGCCGGGTGCGAGCGACTACCGCATCAGCGTCAAGCGGGAGTCCCACGGCGCCGCCAGCCAGTTCCTGCATACCAAGGTGCGGGCGGGGGACCTGCTGGAGGCGGCCGCGCCGCGCGGCGCCTTTATCCTGCGCTCCGGCCAGGCGCCGGTCCTGCTGGTCAGCGCCGGCGTCGGCGCGACACCGGTGCTGGCCATGCTGCACGCGCTCGCCGCTGCCCGGTCCACCCGGGACATCTGGTGGCTGCACGGCTCGCGCCGCCGAGCCGATGAGCCGTTCGCTGCCGAATCCCGCGCCCTGCTGGCCGCGCTTCCCAGTGCGCACCGGGACATCTGCTACAGCAGCCCGGGACCTGATGACGTCCAGGGCCGCGACTACGACACGGCGGGGCGCCTGTCGGCGCCGGTTCTCGCCGCCCTGAATCTGCCCAGCGACGCCGATGCCTACCTGTGCGGGCCCCCCGCGTTCATGGCGGATATGTCCGCCGCCCTGGCCGCGGGCGGCATCCAGGCCGGCCGCATCCGCACGGAGATCTTCGGCCCCGACCCCGCGATCACGCCGGGCATCGCGCCCACGGCCGCCCGCCGGCCGCACCAGCCCGCAGGCGAGCAGGGCGGAGGCCCCCTGGTCGCGTTCGCGCGCAGCGACCTGAGCGTTCGCTGGAGCCCCGGCTACGCCAGCCTGCTCGAGTTCGCCGAAGCCTGCGACGTGCCGGTGCGCTGGTCGTGCCGCACCGGCGTGTGCCACACCTGCGAGACGGCCGTCATGTCCGGCACGGTCAGCTATTCCCCCGACCCCGTCGATGACCCCGCCGATGGCGACGTCCTGATCTGCTGCTCACAGCCACGCGACGACCTCGTCCTCGACCTGTGACACGTGCGGACGCTGACCAGGGCGCCTGCCAGGGTCTTATACGGGCGCGGTCGGCCCTGCCCGGCGCGACCATAGGTCCCAGGATCCCTGTAGCACGGACAAGGGGCAGGCGATGACCGGCAGACGGCGAATCAGTTTGGTGGAAGCGCGCGCTGATCTCATTTTGGGTGGCGAGCCCACCGCCGAGGCGTACGCGGCTCATTTCGAAGCCCAGATGCGTCGTGGTGCGGTGCGCAAGGTGCTCTGCATCGGCTACCTGGCCCGCAGCCCGGGCCCGCAGCGCGCGATTCGCCGCGGGCCCGGGCTGGCGTGCGCGGGCGGTCAGCCGGCCTTGTACGAGATCAGCTCATTCACGGCGGCGATGTGATCCGTGGTGCCCTCGTGCATGATCACTTCGCTCTTCACCGGCCCGACGCCGGGCGCGAGCCAGGTCCGCACCACGCTGCTCACCGCGATCCCCTCGATGGTTTCCGCCATCGTCATGTTCACCACGTCGGCGTTGTAGGTGCCAGCAGGAACGGTGACGCTCTGCGAGCCGCCGCCGCGCACGGTCACGTGCGCCGTGACGTTCTGCTTCATCCCGTCGTCGCTGAAAGCGATCTTCAGTGCGTCGTGGTAGGCCCTGCCAGACGAAAGCTCGTCAGCCGGCGGCCAGAAGATGTTCCCCGAGATGAGCTGGACCGAAGCCCCCGAGCTGTTGGTGCTGAACTGGCTGAACGGCAGCGAGATCGAGCCATCCGAGTGGACCACGTAGTAGGCGGTCGTGTGGGAGGTCGAGCCCAGGCTGGTGATCGCGCTGCGCATCGTCACCTGCTGGCCGCCGGAGGCCGGGGTCACGGCGGTGATCCTGTTGACGGTCCGGCCATCGGTGGTCTTGTACCGCCACGTGTCGCCGACTCCGACCGGGAACGGCACCGTGGCGGTGGTGGCCGCCGTCGTGGAGCCGCTCGAACTCGGGCTGTGCGAGGCAGCGGGTGAGCTGCCGCCGGTGCTGCCTCCTGCTGCACCGCCCGAGCTCGATGATCCCCCGCATCCCGCCAGGGCCAATCCCGCTGTGATCGCGACCACGGCGGCTGCGCCCGCTAGACCGCGCGGGCTGACTGCGTTACGGCTCATGTTCTTATTTCCCTCGCTCTTGGCTTGACTTCGACTGCAGCCACACGGTTCCGGGGCCGGACAGGACCGCCAGGCCCTGGGCGACCATGCCGCTGGTGGCGGGCCTGACAAGCTCGGCCATCTGCACGGCGACCGACGCATCCGACATGCCGATGTGCCACGGGTGCGTGCGCAGCGACGTGCCCGCCGCGAGATCCCGCCTGACGACATCGCCAGTCAGCTCAACCCATGCGCGGCCGCGGCCGCCGATGCGCCGCAAGATGAACTTGCCGGCGGTTGTTTGCGTGGCTTCCAGCGGCTGCTGAAAACCCGTGGTGACCTCGATCCCCGGCGTCCCGGCCAGGAACCCGTTGCAGTGCACCAGGTACTCGCGCCCTGGTGCGACATCGATGTGCAGGATGCTGCCTGGCAGCCTGGAGGCGAAGGCGATCGTGCCTGCCTGGTCCTTCGCCGTGTAGTCGCTCAGGCCAGCTGGCCTCGTTGTCAGCTGAATCGAGTCGGTCATCCAGGCGAATTCGCCCGCCTCGGCCACGATGCTCTCGCCTGGCTCGAGTGAGATGGACAGCACCGGCTGCGTCGAGCCGAGCAGCTGATCACGCACTGGCATCTCCCTGCCCCTGTTCCCGGCGTTGGCGAGCTACCGCATATTTCTAGCGGCGCAGGCGCACCCGCCGAATCACGGCAACCATGTAATCTCACCGGCGGGCAAAAGGGGCATCGAGCCCATTTCCCGAGTGTGGCAGTCCCGCGCCCGCTCACCCGTTCCGGCCCGTCGCGATAGCGCTATAACAGCGCGGGGCGCTATGACACAGCCGCTATGACACCGGAGTGCGGTCTGCGAGGCCGTGGTCGATCGCGAACCTGGCCGCCTCGACCCGGCCGGCCAGGCCGAGATTGCGGTAGATCGTGGCCAGGTGCCGCTCCACGGTCGCGGGGCTCAGGAACAGCTCCGCCGCGATCTGCTTGTTGCTGAGCCCGGCCGCCAGCAGCCGCAGCACCTCAGCCTGACGGTCGGTGAGGTTGCCTGGCCTCGGCCCCGCATCCCGCGGGACCGGGTCATGGCGGCTGCCGGCCAGCTCCGCGATCGCCGCCGCAGCCTCGGCCACCCGCTGTGCATTTCCTGTCTCATCGGCGAGCGCCTGCGCGGCCCGCAGCTGGCGGAGCGCCTCGTCATGATCGCCTGCCTGATCGCACGCCTTGCCCAGGCCGATCATGGCCTCGGCCAGGCTGTGCGGGTTACCGCCCGCCTGCAGCGCCTCGATGGCGGCCCGGAAGTACCCAGCGGCCTCGGCCCAGTTCTGCCGGCGCGCCGCGGCCGCGCCCTGGTTGCACCGGATCGTGCCGATGAGCTGCTGATCGTCGACCGCCATCCCGGCCGCCTCGCCCAGCACGTCGTCGGCCGCGTCCCACTGGCTGGTCCTGATCAGCACGTCGGCCAGGTTGGCCAGGGTGATCGCTATCGACCGCTGCTCGCCGAACTCACGCTTGATCGCCAGCGCCTGCTCGAACAGTTCCCTGGCCCGGTCGAGGTTGCCGTCGTCCAGTTCGAGCAGCGCCATGTTGTTGATGGCGACGGACACGCCGCGGCGGTCGCCGAGCTCGGCGCGCAGGTCCATGGCGAGCTGGAAGCCGTGCCGGGCCGGCTCGTGGTTGCCGAGGTAGCGGTGCGCCGACCCGAGCACGGTAGCCGCCAGCGTCATCCGCAGCTTCAGGCCGAGCGCGCCGAAAATCGCCAGCGCCCGCTCGGCGCTGCTGATGGCCGCGGCGTAGTCGCCGTTCTCGGCCGCCAGCACCGCGGCCGAGCACAGCGCCCGCCCGGCCAGCTCGTCGTCGCGCGGCCCGGCCAGGGCCAGGAACCTGGCCAGCCAGTCACGGCCAACCGCGAGCCGGCCGCTGACCAGCCACCAGCGCCACAAGGCGGCGCTGATGCCCAGGCCGAGGTCGGCGTCGTCGTGCTCGGCCCAGTGCAGAGCCGCTTCCAGGTCGGCCACGGCCGTTTCAAGCCGGCTGGTCCAGTCGGCCGCGTCCGGGCCGAAGAGACCCTGCTCACTGCGTGCAGCGACGGCGGCGAAGTGCAGCGCGTGCCGCCGCCTGGCCTCGGGCCCGCCGCCGGCCTGCTCCAGCTGGTGCGCGGCGAACGTCCGGATCGTGTCGAGCATGCTGAACAGGTTCTGCTCGCTGCCGCGGGTGACGACCAGCCAGGACGAGTCGACCAGAAGCCGGGTGGTGGCGACGGCCGCGGGCGCGTCCAGGTCGAGTGCCGCCTGCACGTCCCCGATCCGGAACGAGCCGGCCAGCACGCTGAGCGCCGCGAGCCTGCGCTGCTGCTCCGGCGTGAGCAGGTCGTAGCTGACCTGGAGCACGTCGGCGAGCCGCCGCCCGGAATGCTGTCCGAGCTGGGCGGGCTCGGAGTCGAGCAGCACCGCCCGCTGCTGCAGAATCTCCCTGATCGACAGCGTGCCGACCCAGCCGGCGATCAGCTCGATGGCCAGCGGAAGGCCATCCAGCCTGCGGCACAGCTCGGCGATCGCGTGCGGCGCGACGTCGGCCGCGCGGAAGTCGGGCAGCCGCTCGGTGGCCCGGGCGATGAACAGCTGCACCGCATCGGACGCGGAGATGTCCGACGCGCCGGCCGCCACCGACGGGCAGTCCAGCGGCGGCACCGGCCAGCAGACCTCGCCGGGAATGCCGAGCACCACCCGGCTGGTGACCACGAGCCGGACCTCGGGCACGGCCACCAGCAGGCTGCTGGCCAGCTCGGCCACCTGGGCGGCGATCCCTTCCGCCCCGTCGAGCAGCAGCACCTTCGGCGCCGCTGCGAGCGCCGAGCGGAGCGACTCCATCAGCGGCGTGCCACGGCGATCCGGCACCTGTAGCTGGGAGGCCAGCGCCGACGCCAGCGATCTGGGGTAGCGGACCTGCTCCAGCGGCACGAAAACGATGTCACCGTGGGGAACGTTGCGGCTCAGCACCTCGGCCGCCAGGCGGGTCTTGCCGGCGCCGCCGGGCCCGATGAGCGTGACCAGCCGCGACTGACCGATGAGCCGGGTGAGTTCGGTCAGCTCACGAGACCTGCCGACGAAGCTGGACTGCGCCACCGGCAGCGGGCCGGACGCGCCGGTGCGGGCGCCGCCCGCTGCGAGCCCCGCCTCGAGCTCCGCCAGCGCGGCGGCGGCCCTGGCCGACAGCCCGGTCCGGCCAGATTCCCACCTGTTGACCGAGGCGAAGGACACGCCAAGCCGCCGGGCCAGCTGCTCCTGGCTGAGCCCGAGAGTTCCGCGCAGATACCGCAGCCGCGCGGCAACCGAATCCGCGTCGCGCGGCTCGCTCACGGTCGCAGCCTACGGTCTTTTGCGTGCCAGGGCACCCAATCCGGGTCCGGGTGTCAGCGAACAGCTCGCACGACCGTATACGCGGCGAGCGTCCGAAGCCGGAGCTCCCGCGTCATCCATTCGTAGAGTGCATACAGAAGAAATAGCGGGTAGACGGCCTCGAAGTATCCCGGCTGCGCCCAGGTGATCCATGTCTTGACTTCCGAGAAGCCGGAGTCCAGAAATTCTCTCTTAAGTGCCTGCGGGTAACACCTGTCGTAGTAAACCGGAAATCCGACCTGGTCTCGCGTCCATGGCATGACGGTATGTACCAGGCGGACCAGCGGGCCAAAGGGCAGTGCCCGGGCCACCATGCCGAATAGGGAATAGCGCCCGGGAACGAAGTGCAGCGCGACGCCGCCGGGCTTGAGGACCCGCGCCATGTGCCGGACAGCCGCCGGAACGTCGGCGACGTGCTCCAGCAGCGCACGGGACAGGATCAGGTCGACCGATGCTGCCGGGAGCGGAAGGCCCGCTGCCACGTCTGCGGTGTACTTCTCGGCCGCGTCCTCGTTCAGGGCCAGCTCCTCTGGGGAAATGTCGACCGCGATGAGGCGCACACGACCAGGGGGCTCGACAGCCGAGGCGTAGACGCACCGGCGCCCTCCTCCGAGATCCAGGACGGTGGCGCCGTCGGGCAGCGCCTGGATCAGCGCGGCGGCCTCGCGCTCGAAGCGTCTCCAGAGCGTCTTGTCTGTCGGCAGCCGCAATCGCCGTTCCGTCGCGCGCGACCACTTGACGTTTGCATCTATTACGCCACGCATTCCCTCACCTGTGCAGTATTCATGACACTGACTCGCCGGGGCTGCGGGCAGCCGCCACTAACTCCTGCATGATACATGTGGCAGGTCTCTTAGTGGATTCACCTTGCCGCGATCATCCTCATCGGGAATGACCTGTTTGGCCGGCGAGAGGCGCAATTGGGGTTACCTAGATAATCAGCTCAATTGATGTCGAACTCGTTGCCCTCGGGGTCCTTCAGCGCGACCGCGTAGTGGTCCACGCCCTCCTGGGGTACCTCGCTCAGGTCGCTGAGCAGCGTGGCGCCGAGATCACACAGACGCAGGGCCTCGGCGTCCACGCGCTCCTTGCGGGTCTGGATCGGGAGGTCTCGCCCGCCGCTGGCGTGGATGTCGAGGTGAAGCCGATTGCTCGTGGTCTTGCGGTCGGGTACGACCTGGATCCAGATGCGGGGCCCGGCGCCATCCGGATCGATGATGCAGTCCGTTCCGCGGCCGAGCCAGGACTCGGGCAGTCCGACGTCGCGCCGCCAGTCATCCCAGGTGGCGAAGCCGGCCGGCGACGGCTCCAGCACGTAGCCGAGGGCCTCGGCCCAGAAGCGGGCCAGCAGTTCCGGGTGGCCGACGCAGTTGATGACGAGCTGGTATCGGACAGCCATGGGTCTCCTCACGTCAGGCCGCGGCGTCGCCGGACGGCCCGGCAAGTATGCCGGGCGCCTACGACAGTCCGGCGTATCCAGCGGACCGCTGGATACGAGGAAGACGGCAAGATCGAGAAGATAGCCTGACCGAGTTGTCGGGCCTGCGGCAGGAGGACTGAACGATGAATTCGATGGCTCGCCGGATGTTCGAGCTCGTCGAGCCGATTGGTGTCATCCCTTACTCAGCCGACGAGCCCAACGAGGCGATGTTCGCGCTGGGGTTCACCAACTACTGGGACACCTACTTCGCGGGACGGGCGGCGCCCTTGGGACTCGCTCCGGCGGAGGTGGTGGACGCGCTGTTCTATAACTTCGCTCCCGGCGAGGTGGCTCGCCACATTCCGAAGGTGTGGCGGACCACCACGCCTGAAGCGGCGATCACCGCTCGTCAGGCGGGCTGCGTGAAGGCGCTGCGGCGGATCCTCGGCGATCGCGTCGACACTCCCGCCTTCGCCCGCGCCACCGAACTGCTGATCAAGGCGGCGACCAGCGCCCCGTTCGAGGGCCGGCCCATGTACGCCGCGCTGCGCGCGATCCCGGTCCCGGACGACGTGGTAGCCCGCTTCTTTCATGCGGGCTCGTTGCTGCGCGAGCACCGTGGCGACGGGCATATCGCGGCCCTGATGATCGAGGGTGTCGGCGGCCTCGAGGCTCATGTCCTCCTCGCCCTCGACATGGGCTTGCCGGCGGGGAAGTTCGGACGCATCCACCACCTCCCGGCAGCGCAGCTCGCCGCCGTGATGGACGGGATGCGCGATCGCGGCCTGATCGGGGATGACGGCTGGCTGAGCGAACCGGGTCGCGCCGTCAAGCAGCGGGTCGAGGCGCTCACCGACGACCTCGCGGCGAGGCCCTACGAGAGTCTGGAGCCGGACGAGCTCGATGAGCTCATGGCCATCCTCGAGCCGCTCGCCACGCTGCTCGCCGCCCAGGACTAGGACGAAGGCTCTCGTGGCTGAGTTCGGCGGACGCGCTTTCCTGGAGCTGCCACGCCGTGGTGAAGCCGCTCGTGTCACAGTGGGTGCCGGGCTGAGCCGATGACCGCGAACCGACCACGACCCGGCAAGTGATCCGCTCAGCAGGTAGCTGTACACCCAGGACGAGCCCACGGCAGTCAAGGCAGGAGCCACGATGATCGAGCACACCACGGCAGGCCAGATGTCCCTCGCCGAGCTGGCGGACGGGCACAAGAGCCAGCCATCCACCATTTTGCGCCTCACCGCAGAGCACAGTCCCGGTGGCGCGTACCCCGCAAACGTCGCCGCCTACATTAACGGTGTGTTCCGCGGCACCATAGCCGCCAGTGACCACATGCCCGCTGGGCTCCACCTCTACCTGCCGTAGCAGTGCTGTCCGGGCGCTGCCGTGAAGCGGGAGGCGAAGCTGGCCTTGGAGGCGCCGGGGATGAGGTCTTTAAGGCAGCGGGCGCTGTGGCCTCCCCAATCCTGGCTGCTTTCGCGGGATGCCGGTCGTTTAGACGAGCGTGCTGATTGCCTTGTGGACTGAGGCGATTGCGCTGGCGCCCTCGCCGGTGGCTGCGGCGACCCGCTTCATCGAGCCGGCGTGGACGTCGCCGACCGCGAACACGCCGGGAATGCTGGTTTCGAACGGGAGCGGCCGCCGGCTCAGCGTGGCCCACGCCGGCCCGAGGTCGTCGTCGGTCAGCTGAACGTCGGTCCGGATGAACCCATCGCCCCCGGTAGCGATCCCGGTCAGCCAGCTTGTGGCGGGTTCGGCGCCGATGAAGCAGAACAAGCCAGAGCACGGCTGGGCTTGGGTGCTGCCGGCCGCCCGGTCGGTGATGCTGACTTCCTCGAGGAAGTCGTCGCCATCCAGCCGGGTAACCTCGCTCCGGCATCGCACTGTCACCCGCGGATGGGCGCGCAGCCGGTCGACGAGATAGGCCGACATCTCAGCCTCGATTTCCGGGCCGCGGACGACCAGCGAGACCGTGCTACCTTGTCCGGCCAGGTACAGCGCCGCCTGACCCGCGGAGTTCGCGCCGCCGACCACCGTGACCGGGCTGCCTGCGCACCCCCGCGCTTCCAGTTCGGTGGCTGCGTAGTAGATACCGGCGCCCTCGAAGTCAGGCCAGCGCTCCAGCGGCAGCACCCGGTAGCGGGCGCCGGTCGCGATGACGACGGCTTTGGTGTCAATGACCTCCCCGCCGTGCAGGTGCAGGCGGAGCAGGCTGCCGTTCCGGTCGGTGTCGAGCTTCACTGCCTCGCAGGGGCTGGCCAGCTGAGCGCCGAACTTCAGGGCCTGGAGCACGGCCCGACCGGTCAGATCGGCGCCGGCCAGCCCGAACGGGAAGCCGAAGTAGTTCTCGATCCGGGAGCTGGCCGCAGCCTGGCCGCCGGTGCCGACGGCGTCCAGCAGCACGGTGTCCAGGCCCTCGGACGCCCCGTAAACCGCGGCCGCCAGGCCGGCGGGGCCAGCGCCGACGATCGTGACGTCAACCGGCTTGGTGGACGAACGGCGGTAGCTGAGGCCCAGCTTCTCGGCGAGGCCGCCCGGCGTGGCCTGTTTCAGCGTGGTACCGGGCATGACGACGGCCGGCAAGTCGTCCTCGGTCAGCCCGGAGGATTCCATCATGGCCCGGCCCGCAGGGGTGTCGGCATCGAACCACAGGTGGATCAGACGCTGCCGGCCGGCATACGTCCGCAGCGCCAAGGCCGCCGCAGACCTGGCGCCGCCGACGATCTCCACCGCCAGCGCGGCGGCGCTGCGCTGCAGCAGCTCGCGGCGGGCGATCAGCGCCTTGAACACAATGTCGGACAGTTCGACGTCGGTGGCCATGAGCTGCCGCAGGCGAACCGGCGACACCCGGTATATCGTCCCGGCCTCCCGAGCCCGGCACAGGAGGTAGACGTTCTGCCCGGTCAGGAGATTCAGCTCCCCAACGAAGCCGCCCGCATCAACCACCGCGACGGTCGCGGCGGGCACGTTAGCGGTCGCCGTCCGGACAACCTCCACCGAGCCCCCGGCGACCACAATCAGATCTGCATCTTCGTCGCCCGGACGGAACAGGACATCGCCCCGCTCAATCTTCTGCGGCGTGCCGTAGGACAGCAGCCGGCCGAACAGCTCATGGGCCAGCCGTGGCGATGCCACGCTGGTCGGCACCAGGGGGTTGCCCGGTCGTCTGCGTCCGTGGCTCGCGCGCAGCTGATCCAGATCGTGCGGAGTGGCGGCCACCGGCCGGGCCAGACCGGCCTGGCTGAACACAGAGCCGCGCCGGGCCCAGGGCGCGGCGCCGGCGCGGAGTGGTTCGTTCATCGCTGTCACGCTTTCAGCTCTGCGGCCGTCTGGTCAAACGTCTTGCAGGCCAGGTGCGGTCACCGCATGCGTGAAGACGCCGTCAGGCGGGCTGCCACAGCTCAACCCGGTTGCCCTCAGGATCGGTGACCCAGCCGAAGCGGCCGACACCCTCCATATCCTGCGTTTCCGTGGCCACGTCGGCCCCCTTGGACCGCAGCTGCGCGAGCATCGCGTCCAGGTCGCCGACCCGGAAGTTGAGCATGGTCTGCTGGGCGGGGGACCCGAAGTACTCGCTCTTGGACTCGAACGTCGCGAACACCGTCAGCCCGGGTCCCTGACGCCACAAGCCGTTCTCACCGGCGTCCAGGCCCAGGCAATCGCGATACCAGGCGCCCAGGGCCGCCGGGTCGGCGGCCCGCATGAAGTACCCGCCGATTCCAAGCACACGTTCCATGCCGTTATCTTGCCAGGACGACGGTCGGGCGGGCTCACTCAAAGGCGGACGTGGCGCCTGCTCCGTGCCGCAGGATCTCGGGCTTGTCCCGGGAGTAGTCGATGACGGTTGTCGGCTCGGTGCCGCAGTCGCCCGAGTCGATCACCGCGTCCACGACGTGGCCGATCTCGGCGTCGATCTCCCAGCCCTGGGTCATGGGATCGTCCTGGCCCGGCAGCAGCAGGGTGCTCGATACCAGCGGCTCACCGAGCTCGGCGAGCAGCGCCTGGGTCACCACGTGCCGGGGGATGCGTACCCCGACGGTTTTCTTTCCCCGGTGCTGCAGCCTGCGCGGCACCTCTTTCGTCGCGGGCAGGATGAACGTATAACTGCCCGGGGTCGCTGCCTTGACCGCGCGGAATACCGTGTTGTCGACGTGCACGAACTGGCCGAGCTGGGCGAAGTCCTGGCACACCAGCGTGAGGTGGTGCCGGTCATCGAGGTGGCGAATCGATCTGATCCGCATGATGCCGCCGGAGTTGCCGAGCTGGCAGCCGAGCGCGTAGCAGGAGTCCGTCGGGTAAGCGATCACGCCGCCTGCGCGGACGATTTCGGCTACCTGGACGATCGCACGCCGTTGCGGGCTGGCCGGATGGATGTCGAAGTACTTGGCCATGCGACGAGCCTAAGGCTCATCGATCCGCACCGGCCGGTCCTCTGTCAGCTGATCGCGCCCGCCGGGAGCAGCGCATGAACGCCCCAGGACTCGTTCGCCACCTGCGTGACTCTCAGGTCGAGCACCGGGCTGGCCAGCGCCAGCGCCGTTGCCTTGCCGACGCCATAGCTCACCTGCAGCCAGGTCAGCATCGAGTCGAGCGCATCGCCCATTGCCACGTTGAGATCCGGGCTGAAGCCAAACGTGATCTGGCC
>Ga0335073_10011265_pt1 | contig 12553 bp, 15 predicted proteins | sample Lox_Sample_22_FD_207093 | JGI IMG/M metagenome (GOLD analysis project Ga0335073, IMG submission 207093) | Soil microbial communities from Loxahatchee National Wildlife Refuge, Florida, United States - Lox_Sample_2.2 | ecosystem: Environmental > Terrestrial > Soil > Wetlands | place: USA...
ATCATCTCATCGCGCACGAGCCTGGTCCATTCCGAAATGTGGTGATCTTCGAAATTCCGCCGTCGCAATTTTCTGGAAATCAACCTCCACCTCCGCTCTCATTTTCACAGTCGTCCCACTCCTTGCCATCTCCTTCTTTCTCCGCGCCGTATCTTGTACAGCTTTTTCATTGCATAGACCTCAAGCATGGATGCCCATGCAAGGTCTCTCCTTGAACGCCTCAACACTTCCTCCTCTCCCAAGCCGCTTCCAAAACCTAGCGTCACAACCCCTGAACCAAAGAACATTGTCGCCGCAAGTCCATCGGACCACAAGGACATTGGCAAGAAAGCCCAGGAAGAGCCCATCTCACCCCAAACAGAGCGTCCTACCCATGCGACCATTGAACAAACCGAAGCGACCATGTCCGTTAAAGACCTCCTCGTTTCTGCTCGTCATCGTTCTCGCGAAACCTCTGCCGCTCCCAGCTCGCATTCAACAGAAGACACCCATCGCACTGAAAGCAGCTCCTCAGAAACAGTGACACAGCAATCGGTATCTCAACTCCATCCTGTTGCCGCAAAAGATGACCGTCATATCATCTCAGATGGCGACTCTAGCGCCAATCCGGAGGAAATTCCCACTACACCTTGTGGGTCCAACAATTCTTCGCTTGTTTCGAATGGTACCGACAACTCACGAGACACTCCGACCGCAGGCTATCCTTCCCCACCTCGCGGACACTGCATCACAAACGAGATACCATCTGTCGTCACATTGTCTCCGATGGCAGTTCTCATCCCACGTTTGCAAATCACCACCGATTCGAGCGGGAGGACATTCGCTGGCGATGGGATTGAGCAAATTGCGAATATCGGAAGGACTTTTGGTCTCTATGATCGCAACATCATTGATGCGACAACCAACTACATTGTTTATGCTCTCAAAGGTACAATCTCAAATGATTTTCCCCTCTAACTGTAGATGGACGTATTCGTATTATCGACCAAAACACGGGGACTAGAGCAATTGCTGAAACTCCTTCTTCATCTGCTGTCATCTCTGTCACCATTCAAGATGGTCCTGATTCGGAGGAGTCCTTGCTCCTCGTTCTCGATCTCTCCCACGAACTCACAATTTGGTCAATCAAACCATGGAAAGTCGATAGCGCTGATGTCCCGTACCTCTTCCAATCTTTGACTCGTCTGACTCCTAGTCTTGACTATCTCGTTCGTTTACAGACGAGCGGTGGTAAAGTCGATCAATCCTTCCCACCCATCGCAAAATGGTGGCCTCGATACGCGAATTGTCTCGCAGTTTGCACGGACTTGGCAGTTCGCATTTACGTTCTAGTCGACACTCAAGCCGGCAAAATTCTCGATATCAGCCAAGGCAGAGAACATGCCATCTCAATCCCAGTTGAAACCGGCGTCAGAGACTTCGCTTTCTCCGCCGATGGTTCCGCTCTTGCTGTGTTGGATTATCATGGCGACGTTCTCTTGTGGGCACTTTGTTCGGATCCGACATTCTGCGAGTTTTACGAAACGTCCCGTCTCAAGACTAAATTGACGCTTTCGAAACCCACTATCACGTATACATTGCCGTCGGATTTGAATCCTTGCTCGATTCAGTTCTTGGACTTGGGCGATAAGACTTCGAGTGCTGCATTTACCCCTCTTGTTCTAGTGGGATCTAGCTTCAATCGACGCTTGCATCTCATTGATATTGGTCAAGGGGTGGTCTTGCAGGAGATCGTTCTCCCGTCAATCGGCTCCGCCAGTATGCCCGCACAGAACTTCTCCATGACATACACCAAAGAAAAACAATTCCTCACAGTCGGCGATACTATTGCAAACTCGATTTTCTTCTTTCATTTGTACTCTCCTCCTTCCAAGAGCGAATCCGCTGCTTCTCAATCCGAATACCTCGTCCACGTCGCAGATCAAAAGGTTGTCAGTAAGAACCTTGGCGGGAAATCCCATTTCTTCGACTATGTCACCGAACTTCCCTTCTTCCCAAATACTCGTTTGCAGACATTGGCCGTCACTACTTCCCTCGATGCATTTCTCGATGTTTTTACCGCTCACAGCAACGGTTTTACAATGTTGTCTCCCTATCTCGTGGATGTACTCCCGCCGACATATCTCAGATCCAAAACCTTTGCTTCCATCAAACCTATCTCCAAACCTGAGCTCGATCGAATTCCCGAGCCCTATTCCTCTGCCGATAGCAGCCCCTCTCCTTGCTCGTTCTCGCCACGGTCGTCTTTCGAAAGTGTTCGGAGTGACCGTGCTAAATCACCTCCAATGGTAGTGAAGAAAGAGTCAGACGAAAACTTGAGGGGGTCTTCCGCCAATGAAGAGGATATACCATCTTTGCCATCTTTGAAAGGTGTTGGCGAAGTCAAGAGCGGGGCGGTGAAGGTTGCTGCTGTGGAGATGCCTTCTGAACCCGTTGTCAATGAGAAGCCGAGATCTCCGACGGCAGGGACGCAACCGTTGCCAAAATCTCAGGCATCACCGCCGCCCAGTGAAGAAGTCAGCTCACTTGGCAAAGACCTTGAGATCCACTTGACTCAAGCTCTCGAACAGCAATGTAATTTCCCTTGAGGTATTTTTATTAACTGTAGTCCAACGCCTTGTGGACGAGCAAAAGCAACTTACGTCTATGGCTGATGATCGTCACGAGTCTATCCTCCGAGTCGTCTCGAGTACGCTTACCACCAACGTCGGAAAGCTCCTCGAACAGACCGTGCGTACAACCGTCGAGAAATCCATCCTCCCAGCCATCAACTCCACCGTCAAGAAATCTATTGACCAACAATTCGCAAAGACTCTCGCCACTCCGTTGGAGAAGATCCTCCCCAAAGAATTGCGTACCGCCGTCAACGATGCAGTTCAGAAAACGCTCTTTGATAATGACGGAGGGGTCAAGTTCTCCGAGACGATCAGCAAGGCAGTTGTTGCGAAATTGGAGACAAGTTTGCAGAAAGATCTCTCCTCTCGACTTGGCACCATGTTTGAGAAAAGTCTTGGCCCCATGGTGAATAAATTGGAGGAGAGGATGCATGCGTCAATTGACAAAGGGATGCAACGGATTCAGAAAGAGAATCGTGCTGCTCAACAAGAGATGGCGAAGAAAGTAGATCTTTTGACTGCGGCAGTAGCCAAGATCTCAGAGCAGGTCATGAAACAAGGCGAGAAAACCGCTCCTGTCACGAAAAGTTCCGTCAACACTCCTGGTCCAGCCGTTCGCAAAAAGCAGACCATGGCTGAGCAATTCAAATCTGGAGCAATTATTGCAGGCATTGAGACCGTATGTCAATCCGTTTTCAAGTGTAATTGTAGTGGGCTGATGCAACCGACGCCGAGCAAGCAGTTCTTTTCGAAGTCTGTTTAGATCATTCCCCGTCTTTGCTCAATGATGTTGATCAAATTTCGCTCATGTCGGCCATGAACGCTATTTCGATCGAGTTGAGGACACACCTGGAAGCTAGATTGTCCTGGCTTGAGAAGATCATCAATCTCGCAAAGAGAGAGGTATGATAAACCAGATGTCGCCGCTAATAAAAGGGTCGATATGCCGAGTACTGGCCTCGTGTCCTCGCATTGCTCGATCAACGACTTGATGTTGTATTTGAGGAGACCAGCTCCAAAAATCCAAAGAGTCAGCTTGCTCGCAAAATTGCCATCACGCAATACTATACGCAAAACAAGTTGACCGAGTTGAAACAGTAATGGTGATTGCATTGCTTGCGGGAGAATTTTCATTTCTATAATTTTTGAGCGGGCATTTAGTTTGCGATATCAACTACGGGTTTCCTTTGAGGAATTTGCTAAGAAGCCATTTTGGGTCTCATTTTTGTGGATACGCAGCTCTCCATAGTCGTGTATATGTATTACGGAAAGATTGTCATTTTGGCTACGGAACTTTGAATTCTCTATCGTCATCAACTTGATACAGAACGAACGCCTTCCTCCTCACTAGTCCCTCTCACAACAATAGTTTTACAACAAAAAATAAGCCCAAATGTCTACTACAATAAATAGATGCAATTTTGAATTTTTGGAGATCAAATTTTGAGAATTTTTAGCCGGCTGCGACAGCCTGCATGCGTGGCATGGGAGGGAGAGGGTTCTCGATACTGCGAAGAGGTCGAGATTGAATGCCGCCGCTGGCAGGGAGACGGGTAGATTGCATGAGGAAATCATCGACTTCCCTTGCGCATTGACGTCCCTCTTGGATACCCCAGACAACAAGAGATTGACCACGACGACAGTCGCCAGCCGCGAAAACGCCTCTGACGTTGGTAGCATAGCTGTCCTTGGGCGTAGAGATGTTTGATCGAGGATCCCTCTTCAATCCAAGACCTTTTGTACAGTCGCCAGGACCCAAAAATCCCATGCTCAAGAACACGAGATCCGCTGGGAAGAACTCCTCGGAATCTGGGATTTCAGAGTTGGTCCATTGGCCTTTTTCATTCTTGTGCCAATCGAGACGAACAGTCTACGTGTTAGGACAGCAAGATGTAGGAAATTACCCTGATTCCCTTGACATTTCCACTGCCATCTGAAACAAACTCTTTGCTCAAAATTGCAAATTGACGAGGATCGTAGCCGAAATGTGCTTGAACTTCGGCGTGACCGTAGTCGATCTTGAACGTACGAGGCCACTGAGGCCATGGGTTGTCGGGAGCACGAGTAGCAGGAGGACGTTGAAGGAGCTCGAAATTGACCACGGAGGTCGCGCCATGACGCACTGATGTCCCAATACAGTCGTTACCGGTATCACCACCACCAATGACGATAACTTTCTTGCCCTTCGCAGAGACGTAATTTCCATCCTCCAAGTTCGAGTCCATCAAGCTTTGGGTGTTCTTCGTCAAAAACTCCATCGCAAACATGACACCGTTGAGATCGCGTCCGGGAATGGGCAAGTCGCGGGGAACGGTGGCACCGACAGCCAGAATGAGCGCATCGCACTCCGCCTTCAGATCTTCGTAAGAAACATCGTCACCGACAGCGACTCCGCACTTGAATTCGATTCCTTCGTCCTTCATGAGATTGAGCCTTCGACGAACCAACGCTTTCTACGTGTGTTAGATCAAGAAGTGGAGAAGTGCAAATACGTCGAGCTTCATGTTCGGAATACCGTACATCAACAAGCCACCTGCCTCGGGCGCTCTTTCATAGACCACGACATTGTGGCCGGCCTTATTGAGCATATCTGCTGCGGCAAGACCTGCAGGTCCGGAACCCACAATGATGATTTTCTTGCCAGTGCGATTTTTGGGTGGTCGGGGTACAATCCAGCCCATCTCGAATCCCTTGTCGATAATTGCACATTCGACACTTTAAATCAGCTCATGAATGGAAGGGGTGCAAACCTCTTGATACCGACGGGTAGTTCGTTGATGCCAAGGACGCAGGCAGCTTCACATGGAGCTGGGCAAACGCGGCCAGTGAATTCAGAAAACGGGCTCGTCATGAGCAATCTGTCGAGCGCATCCTTCCACTGGTCTTTAAAGACCAACTCGTTCCACTTGGGAATGATGTTGGAAATAGGGCAACCGGTATCGGACTGACAGAAAGGAACACCACAATCCATGCATCGAGCGGTTTGTTGTTTCAACTCATTGGTCGTGAGACGGGAGGTGAATTCCTTCCAATCGTCGGTACGTTTCTTCGGATTGCGATATTTCTCGGTCTTGCGTTGATACTTCATGAACCCGCGCAATTTATCGAGCTGCTTAACAGTCTTCTCTTTCCTCTTCTCGGCTTTCAAGTCGATGATGCTGTCCTCGACGTCGAATAGAGAAGGTTCCTTGAGATTGCGTTCCTGTGCTTCAATTTCGGCAAGTCTCCTCTCGGCTTCCTCATGTTCTTCACGCATAGGGATGCCGGGGAGGATCGGGAGCGCGTAGGAATTCTTCTTCGCCTCGGCTTCGCGAGCAGCCTCTTCCTCCAGCACGCGTTTATAATCCGTCGGAAGGACCTTGACGAATCGGGGGAGGAGGTGATTGAAGTTTTCGAGAATCCTCTCCGCATGATCGGAACCGGTGTAGTGAGCATGGTCTTCGATAAGACCACGGACGACTGCAATCTCCGCTGGATCTTCCAAGGGACATAGCTCAACCATCTCAGTGTTGACTTTGGGTGGGAAGTTTTGGTGAATGTCGAGAACATAGGCAATGCCTCCAGACATACCAGCGGCAAAGTTACGTCCCGTAGGTCCCAAAATGATGACACGGCCGCCGGTCATGTACTCACATCCATGATCACCAACACCTTCAACGACGGCGGTGGCTCCAGAGTTACGTACGGCGAATCGTTCGGCAGCAACGCCTCGGAAGAAGCATTGTCCGGTTGTGGCTCCGTATAGACATACATTTCCGATGATGATGTTCTCTTCGGCTTTGAAAACAGAGTTCTTGGGAGGGTAGATGATGAGTCGACCCCCAGATAGACCTTTTCCGACATAGTCGTTGGCGTCGCCTTCTAGTTCGAGGGTGACACCTGGTGCGAGGAATGCGCCAAAAGATTGACCAGCAGAACCAGTGATACGCACATGAATGGTATCTGATGGCAACCCTTCCTCACCATATCGACGGCTGATACGGTTGGAGATGGTAGCACCCATCGCACGATCGGTGTTTTGAATGACGCATTCGATACGAGAGGGCAAGCCTTTCTCGAGAGAGGCGTCGGCTTCGTCGATCAATTTGTTGTCCAATCGAGTGTAGAGCTTGTGGTCTTGGGATCGAATTCTGTATGTTGCAACGCCGGGGCGAAGCTTGAACGCCGGGGTGAGGACAGTCGAGAGATCCAAGTTTGCAGTCTTGGGGTTTCTGAGCGAATCAAGGACACGGAGTTTGTCCGATCGTCCCACCATCTCGTTGATAGTTCTGAATCCAAGTTTAGCCATGATGCCTCGGAGTTCTTCGGCGATGTAATAGAAGAACTGGATGACGTGTTCGGGGAGGCCGACGAATTTCTTGCGCAGTTCGGGGTCTTGAGTGGCGATACCAACGGGGCAGGTGTTAAGATGGCATTTACGCTGAACATTAGACAGGTCCATAAAAGTGATATACCATCATGATACAACCCATTGCAATAAGAGGAGTGGTGGCAAAGCCCCATTCCTCGGCTCCCAAAAGGCAAGCAATGGCGACATCTCGTCCAGTGCGAATCTGACCATCCGTTTGAATGGTGACTCGCCCTCTCAAATCGTTGAGAACCAAAGTTTGATGAGTTTCTGCGAGACCGAGTTCCCAAGGAAGACCGGCATATCGAATACCAGTCCATCGGGAAGCACCAGTTCCACCATCATGACCAGAGATCAAAATGTGATCTGCCTTGGCTTTTGCAACTCCAGATGCAACGATGCCGACGCCGACCTCCGACACGAGTTTGACAGAGACGCGAGCACGAGGATTAGAACACTTGAGATCGTAGATGAGCTGTTTCAAATCCTCGATGGAGTAGATATCGTGATGAGGGGGAGGCGAGATGAGACCAACACCGGGCGTAGAATGACGAGTCCTGGCGATGGATTGAGAGACTTTATGACCAGGTAATTCTCCACCTTCACCAGGCTTGGCGCCCTGAGCCATCTTAATTTGCAGCTCATCCGAATCGGTCAGATAGTAGGACGTCACTCCAAATCGTCCGGAAGCGACTTGTTTGATGGCCGAACGCATCGAGTCGCCGCTAGGAAGCCGATGGCTTCGTTCGGGATCCTCACCGCCTTCACCGGTATTCGATTTCCCACCCAATCGGTTCATCGCGATAGCGAGCGCGGAATGGGCTTCCATCGAAATGGACCCATACGACATAGCACCCGTACAGAATCGTCGCACGATTTCCGTCCAAGGCTCAACTTGCTCGAGAGGAATCTCCGTCCCAGATTCATAATCAAAATCAAGCAGTCCACGAAGAGTGCATTTCTTGATTTGCTCGTACTCGGAAAGGGAATAGTCGGCATATGCTTTCTCGTTCTTTTCTCGAACTGCATCTTGCAGGTTTGCGATACTCTTGGGATCATTGACGTGCGAATCGCCACCGTCTCGCCAATGATATTCTCCTGCTTCGGGAAGAGCGGTAATGCCGACGGTTTCACGAGATGGATAGCCGCGTTCGTGGAAGGCGATTGCATCCGCGGCGATAATGTCAAACGTGACACCCTTGATACGAGTTTGAGTGCCGGTGAAACATTTGTCGACGACACTGTTGTCGATACCGAGGGCTTCAAAGATTTGTGCACCCTTATAACTTTGAAGGGTCGAAATGCCCATCTTACTCATAACTTTGAGTATTCCATTGTCGCATGAGACGAGATAGTTGTAGATGATCTTCTCCGCCGGCAGGTTACCCTTGAGGGCGTTCTCACGGTGGAGTTTCAACAGGGATTCGAGGGCCAGGTAAGGGCAAATTGCATCAGCACCGTATCCAACCAAGACGCAGAGATGGTGGACTTCACGAGCTTCAGCAGTCTCGACGACCAATGCGACTTTGGAACGCATCTTGGTACGGACGAGATGGTGATGAACGGCGCCGCAAGCCACAAGAGCAGAGATTGGAACTCTGGTGGGACCGGTGTTTCTATCCGACAGGATGATGACTTTGAATCCGTCGTCGATAGCCTCCGAGGCTTCTTCGCAAATCCGCTCGAGGGCATTAATGTACCCCTTGACGCTCTTGCTCTTCTCGAATGTGATATCAAGAGTGCAGACAGGCCAGTGCGAATGGACTGATTGGAGGTTTTTGAGCGCGTTGAACGATTCGAGAGAAAGGACGGGAGAGGGCAGCATCAAGCGGTGGCACTGAGATTCTCGGACGTCGAGAATGTTGCCTTGAGGACCGATATAACACTCGAGGGACATGACAATCGACTCTCGAATGGGATCGATAGGAGGATTGGTGACTTGAGCGAAAAGCTGTCGGAAATAGTCGTAGATCAATCTAGGTTGATCCGCGAGACAAGCCAACGGGCCGTCGTTTCCCATTGAACCCAATGCTTCTTTTCCTTCAGCAGCCTACAATTAGAAGAGCGTTCACTGGTATAAAGGCACCATTGGAGCAAGCAAAAGGTTGATCTGTTCGAAAGTATATCCGAAGGCGAGCAATCGAGGATCAGCTGCAAGCTTTGCCTCATCGAGACTCTCAGATAGAGTTTCTCCCCGTCGTCGTAGACGATGTTTGACTTTAGGAAGACTCAACATCTGATTTGCAATCCACTCCTTGAAGTTTTGCTTGGCGGCAACCGTGCGTTTGAGCTCCCGATCATCGACGATGCGTCCTTCAACCGTATCGACCAACAACATCCTACCCGGCTGCAAACGACCCTTTTGAATGACCTTTTCAGGGTCAATGGCAATGGTCCCGACTTCGGACGCACAAATCATCATGTCGTCGGACGTAACGTAGAACCGACAAGGACGAAGACCATTACGATCGAGATTGGCACCACAGTAACGTCCGTCAGAGAATGTGAACAATGCAGGACCATCCCATGGTTCCATCTGACAAGCTGCCCACTGGTAGAAGGCTTTTTTGTCAGGATTCATGAGTGGATTGTCTTGCCATGCTTCAGGGACCATCATCATGACGGCTTCGGGGAGGGAAAGGACACCATTGACGACGAGCAATTCAAGGACGTTGTCGAATGCGGCAGAGTCGGAGCCTCCTTCTTCGATGATGGGGTATAAGAGATCGAGTTCGTCGCCAAAGAGAGAGGACTTCATGACCCCCTCTCGTGCTCTCATCCAATTCTTGTTTCCACGAAGAGTATTGATTTCCCCTTCTATTAGCACAACTGACTATAGACAATTTACCGTTGTGGGCAGCCCATCGCATGGGTTGAGCACGATCCCAACTCGGGAAGGTGTTGGTTGAGAATCGCGAGTGAACCAAAACGAAATGGGCTTCGTAATGGACATTGTTGAGATCGTGGAAGTAGTTGTAGACTTGCACCGGAGCGAGCTGTCCTTTGTATACAATGTTCTTGTTGCTCAAAGAGCAAATGTAGAACCATTTATGAAGGCCAATCTTATGTGTACTCTGCTTGCGAAGCACATAGAGTTGTCGCTCAAAGTACTTTTCATCAAAGTCACTGGTAGATTCAGGGGTGTTGCCTGAACCATACGCAGATTCAAGAACGACAATGGGTTGAAGGATAAGAGGTTCCTTGGACAGCGCCGCCGGTCCCAGAATAGTGCTGTCGCGGGGGACTTTGCGCCACCCGAGGATGCGCATTCCGAGGTGTTTAGAGATGGTCTCGAATGTCGCCTGGCTGTCCGCTCGGAGCTGGGGATCGGCGCTGAAGAAGATGTTGCCGACTGCATATTGTCCCGGAGGTGGGAGTTTGAAGTTTTGATCGGTTTCAAACTCTCTCTTCATGAATGCATGAGGGATTGATGTCATGACACCGGCGCCATCGCCATCGCGAGTATCCGCACCGACGGCTCCTCGATGAGTCATGTTGCACAGCAAACTGCGAGCTACCGGGGAATATTAGTCTGGGGTCTCCACAATAATTGGATGGGAGAATTACCATCCGTGACGATCTTGTGACTAACTTTGCCTTTGATGTGGCTAGAAGGGATCATCAGCTCAAGATCACGAGTAGTGTGGGTGGGGATGTGGGGAGTACCAGGCGAAGCCGACGCCGCAGGCATCTTTCTCAAGCTCGGGATCATAGAGGCCTTGCTTGACAGGGATTGCTCCCGCCCAAGAGGTGTTCCTTACTTCATTGCCACAGTCGCTGTCGGTCGAAATGATCTTATCAGTCTGATCGACCATAGTACGGGCGGAATCCCTGGGTGTACTGATGACAGGGGGGGTTGTAAAGCCGATGTCTTAGGAGGAGCGAGGATGCTTTAAGGATTGTGCTGTTGGTTCTTTTTTTCTTTTAAACTTTTCAGAAACTTCGCACAAGCGGCAGTTTTTTTTATCACAGGGGCCGCTGTCTGAGGGAGAGAGCGAAAAAGAGGTAGTGCGTGGGATGTGTGAACCGAGACAGAAAAATTCGATATTTTTTTTCTCCCTAAGATGTGTCCGTCCACCGAAAAGCGCCGCGGCATCAATTGCCTGCGATATCATAGGCCGATTAACACTACATCACGTGGGGTGGCTTTTCCTGTTTCTTGCGGTTTTACATTTCATTGGACAGGGAGTGGTTATGATACGCTTAGCCAACAGTTTGTTGGCTGATTTGCCTTATGTCACTCCCGACGATCCACTCATTAGCCTGCCCCTCCTCGTGGACATTCAGCCTTCAAGGGGTTCAGTTGCAACTGATAAGCTATTTGCAGGTCAGGCGAACAGGTCATGGGGCCGATGGCGAGTTCTACAGATGCATACAAACGTGGGGGACATCGTCTTCCGGGTCGTCCCGCGGAATTGCCCAAAGGCGGGGTACCCGATACATTCATTACACACTCCGGAATCCACCGGCGCGGGATGCAGTCTGTGCGAATCGTGGGTTTGGGTTTCCATCGGGAAAATAACGTGAAAGCCGCCGCAGGGAGTGTCGCAACTGCGAAAATGAATCGCGAAAGTAATCAAATTCGGGGATTTAAGGTTTTGTGCAACCATCGAGAACGCACGCGGGGGTAGGATTTTATTCCGCTTTTCCGTCGATACCACGATATAGCGGGGGTTTTGGAGTTTCTGTTTGCGTGATCTCTTAAAACGTCCACGAGGTGGGTCCTCGTTACCCCATACGTTTCCCCTCAATTCTGGCCAAAATTTCCAAAATTTCGTCATTTATGGGAGCAAATGCAATTCAACTGAATCCCTCTCTACCCCATAATTTCCGTGTTTCATTTCCTCGACCCCGCATATAAATTGCAAATTTATTACTGTAAGCGTATAACCAATCCGAACACCTGTTTCATCCCATCCATTGCGTCCCATTCTTCTGGATCTTGCCGGTACCGGATAATGCAGACAATTTGGCAGGGGTGTGGAGACGCTGGGATCTAACAGGTCCCTCGCTTCCAAGCAAAGCATGTGCCGATCACTTGAGACAAATTTCATTCCGGGCCAGGAGCTCAAAACTTTGAAAAAACGAGGCAAAAAACACGGGACAAAACCTGCACGACCAGTCTTTCCTTTCACAGCCATAATGATGCTATTAATTTAATTTCTGTTTTGTGTTCCGCAAGATCATGGCGTCTAGTCTTCATGCCGACAAGGAGCTTTCACAGGGTACCGTCCTCTGTCAATGACCCGGCAAACTGACGAGTAAACAGAAATCAACCGGCTTCGAGTATCGGATGACTCAGGCAATGGCGAGAAACGAAGACAGGACATCACAGACACCATGTTCGCCGCTACAAAAGGTACAGACACAACCTTGTCGAGAAAATTGTTCCTAATTGTAGCCCTGGCTGTCGGTCAAGTTGTTCGAGCGCCGGATTTCTCCTTCCTCGACGCACTTGGTGCACTGGAAATCATGGACCCCAAGACCGACAGTGGAATGATACAAGGGCGCGAGGATAACGATGTCTCGGAATTACAATCCTTACTCCCTGAAGAGCTCATATGGATAATGGATCAATTACTTGCCCGAG
>Ga0335073_10011266_pt1 | contig 12553 bp, 14 predicted proteins | sample Lox_Sample_22_FD_207093 | JGI IMG/M metagenome (GOLD analysis project Ga0335073, IMG submission 207093) | Soil microbial communities from Loxahatchee National Wildlife Refuge, Florida, United States - Lox_Sample_2.2 | ecosystem: Environmental > Terrestrial > Soil > Wetlands | place: USA...
ATGCTGTTGTCAAAAGGCGCCTGGCCGAAGTCTCAGCGACCAGCAAGATACAGGCCCTTATCTTAACCTGAAGAACTACTTCTTGATGATTGTCTCAGTTGAAGCAATTTCATTTCACTTTTTCAACCTTGTATTCGTATCACAGACAGGCTGCATCGCCATTTTACATCATTGTAACGATACTCGTTCAACAGTTTTTGGTCTGAATTTTAGTCTGGCTCTGTTCCCCGTTTTTCTCCCCCCTTCAGGCTGGGCGACTGACCTCGTACGGCCCAAAAGGGCTCTTAGGTCCCGCTCAGATAACATAGCCTATTGCTATACAACCGTTTGGCTTCAGGGGGCGCAGGCGAGATAGGCTCGTTGTTTCCATTACGCTCCTCATATGCTAGATAGAAATAATACTTAAGGGGCCTGGCTCTAGGCCCGGCCGCATACCCAGTGGGTGAAGGCCTAATGATAGAACCAACTAACCATCCATCCGTCTACCCATCCATCCATTCGTCTCCAATCAACCCTGTGACGCGTCACTGTCCCCGTCATCATCGCTTTCACTGTCGTAATCGTCTTCGTCGCTCTCACTGTCCCAGTCATCCTGGTCGCTGTCCCACTCGTCGTCGTCGTCGTCGTCGTCGTCGTCGTCGTCGTCATCGCCGCCGCTATCCCAACCGTTTTTGACATCACTGCCCAATTCATCCTCTGCGCCGTCGCGTTGGGCTTCCTGTGCAGATGCTGGTTCTCCTACAGAGCCATCGGGCTGTAGATCTTCGCATGCAGTAAAGAGGTAATTTTCGATCTTCGCTTTCTGTGGCTGGCCACGGATGTTCTGAAAATAAAAGTTGATCAGGTCAAACGCCATGAGAACATCAGCGCCAGCCTGATGCCAGCGACCGTGGAGCTTTGATTCCGGGAATAACAATTTATGGACTTCACCCAACTGAAGGCTTAGATTGCCTTCTAAGCCAAATTCCTTCCGTGCGAACCTCCACCAGGTCAAGGGCTGTGCTGCCATTCGTGGTCTAGGTGGAATCAAGTCATGCCTCTGGGCTAACTGCAAAAGTTCCGTGAGAGCTGCAAAATCAACAAAAGAGGGGCTCCAGAAGAGTACAGTCTTGATGGGACCGTATTCCTATATTCAAAATTCAATTAGTATAAAAGTGCTGTTGGCTTATATATAAAACATACTGTGCTATACTGTTCAATCATGCTCGCTATCTCCTGGGGCGTGCGCCACGGTAGGATGTTGTCATGCTGTACGTCATAAATCTTCCGAATAGCACTGGCACTTTGGAAACTGCTGGTCGCAAGATTATCTATCTCGGACTCAAGGTCTTCTGCTGATTTGCCGTGGTTGATGTTTGTGCTGGGAACAATCCATTCGCCCATTGCATTCGCTATAGCTAGTTGAAGCAGGCTGCGATGCCCTTTCCGCCCAGCAGTGTACTCAAAGTCGATGACAGCAGTATTGAGAGGCTCGTCTGTCCACGCCCTCATAATGCGATCTATGTGAGTATTGATTGGGAATTTTGTTCTACGCTGGAGAAGTAGCGAAGCAATTGACGACTTTGTTCTCAGACCCCGAATGTGAAGGTCACAGTGATTATCAGGTCTTCGTTTCTGTCGAGGGCATCCTCGAGTGAAGCAGCAAGGACAGGTTTTGTGATGTTCCTTCAGCTCGTCTTGGGTAGGGATGAGCTTTCTGCACCCGTGGCAGACGACAGCGCGGTAAATAGTGAGGTGCTCTTTCCATTCTGCCTTTGTATCGAAGAATTTTCGACACCGAGGACATCTAGATATTTCGCAGGAGAGCTGATGGTGTTCAAATTCTGCAAAGGCGGACCAATTCCCATGGCAGCGTCGACATTTGTAAGTCCTGCAGCTTTGCAGATGAGCGACGCTGGCTTCGAAAGAAATTGGCTTGTTACAATTTTGACAAGGCTCAAAGGTACAGTTGCGGAGATGTGTAGCTCTCTCACCGAAAGGCGAGTATGCAAAGCATTTCCAACAACGGAAGACCTTTTCGCAAACAGAAAAATGCATCTCCTGTTCAGCGAGAGGATATCTCCTTCGGCAGCCACGGCAATACCAAAGCTTGCAAGAAGTTGAACGGTGAGCATCTGCGTCAGCCAAGAGGATGCGTTTGAGACAGCGCCAGCACCGGAAGTACCTGCAGAGATTTGATAGATGGTTGCTTCTGTCTATTCGGAGGACACGAGTCTTGCAACGCAGACATTGCCAATACACACAGACCGCCGCGTGTGCCTTTCGATTCACCCAGAGACTTGAGAAATGGCAATGCCGACAGATCCAGTCTGCGCAGACACCCAAACGATGGCCTTCTTTTTCGGTAAAGAGCATCTGCCTTTCACATCGATGACACCTCCAGAATTTGCAGGCAATTGAGTGTGCCTCTCGCTCATCCCGAGGGAGACATGTTTTGCACTTCCGGCAACGCCAAACTTCGCAAACACCCGAATGCGCCTGCCGATCTTTCCAAAGACATAGAGCGCGACAATGTCGGCATTTCCAAGCTTGACAGACATTCAAGCGATGATTGGCTTTTTCGGTCAAGAGCATCCGCTTTTCACATCGAGTACACCTCCAATGTCTGCAGGCAATTGAATGTGTCTTTTGCTGAGATCGGGGGAAACGTGTTTCGCAGCGCCGGCATCTCCAGCACTCAGCTTCATGCTCGTCCTTCCCTTCACGAGGAATCTTCTGGAAGCAACATGGGCACCGCCAGACCGCGCGGCAGGTAGTGGCATGTGTCGCTGCGGCACTGCACAATATTTTTGAACGACAGTTGCCACAACTTTTGAATTTGCAGACCGCAAGATGTGTCGCTCTGTCGTCCAAAGAGAAGCGTTTATTGCAGTGACAACATTCCCATTTACCCTTTTTCGCAAGATTTTTTATCGGGCAAGTCGAGAGATGTTCGGGTTTAATGGCAACAGGAAATCTCTTTTGACAGCGATGACATTTCCAGTATTTGCAGACCGCACGATGCGCCTCTTTTTTGGTTCGTAAAGTTCTTGGCCAACAGCGGTCACACATCCAATACTGGCAGACCGCACGATGGCGCTCTCGTTGGCTCCAAAGCAGTCTTTTGCGACACCACTTGCAAACAAACTTTTTGCAGGCGGCTTTATGTGTAACCTTCTCACTTATGGGGCAGCGCTTTTCACACCGAGAGCAAATCCATCTTTCCTGGATTTCAGTTAGAATTCAAAAGAATAGCGGGTCATAGCAAAATAGTTACCTCAGGTTGGGCGTTACGTGGATGTCGACTTCGGCCCATCTTGATGGGTGAAAGTTTTGCAGAGTGGAAGTGGAGAAAGAACAGTGAGCAAGAAGCAGGCATTGACGAGGTTTCGACGGCTAGAATTCAGACTTCTCCCTCTCAGTGAGTGGTACCAAGCCATTTCCCGTCAGCTTTCTGACGTATTAGCGTCTATTAATCAGATAACTAACTAACTAACTAGTTAACTAACTATCTGCATCTTCTTATGACTAATACACCTGGTGTAGTTAGTTAGTTACGTTACATGAGGTGTTGGAACTCTTGCAGCACATGAGGGCACTTGGCATAAATCACCTGATTTTCGATGCCTGGGGCATCCACGTTGTTCTTAGCGCTTTTTTCAAGATAGTTTAGCATAGCACCAATACGTCCACTTTAGGACCAACTCTTTGCAATAGTTAATCGGTGTACCCAATCACGAAGACAGAGAGGTCCGACTATGAGAGGCCCGCGCCCGTTAGGGGAGATGACGTAAGTTACAACACGCGGCGGCATCGGATGGGAACGGAAAATTATGTCCCCGAACCCTTGAGTGCGCACGCTCCAGTGATGGAAAAATCTGCAGAAGACCTGGTCGATATTGCGCCAACCTCAAGGAATACATCTACAGTGGTGTTACTATGGACGCAAAAAAGGTAACACCAAGCCTTGAAAAGAAAAAGTGTGGTACGAAGCTGCTACCCAAGCCCCTTTGTTTCTCATCAGCAATCATGACACTGACCAAGATTAGCAATTCTTGGCGCGACCGGTGCAGTCGGAACTCGATTTGTCCAATTATTGGAAAACCACCCTTCTCTTGAACTGGTAGCAGTTGGAGCATCGACAAAGTCAGCAGGAAAGCAATATGCTAGTGCCGTTCATTGGCAGCATTCCACGCCAATACCTCCGAAGATCGCAGATATGATAGTACGGCCATGCACGCCATCATACTATTCAGACTGTGAAATCATCTTTTCCGGCCTTGATTCATCTGTGGCTGGTGAGATTGAAATGGAATTTCTTCAAGCTGATTTTGCTATTTTCTCAAACGCTGGAAATCATCGAATGGCTCCATTCATACCATTGGTAGTTCCGACTGTCAACTTAACACACTTTCAAATGATTCCTGCCCAACGTCAGCATTATAAACTGCAGAAAGGCTTTCTGGTATGCAATAGCAATTGTGCCGGTATGTATTCTTTAACATCAGAAAGGCGTTACTCTAACTATGCCAGTGGTTGGCATTGTGGTGGCATTTGCAGCCCTTCAAAAATTAGGCTCTATCGATCAAGCTAGCACTGTTTCGATGCAAGCCATATCAGGCAGCGGGTATCCAGGCGTTCCGAGTAAGTCTTTGTGTATCGCACCTGTTTTGGTATGAAGAAAGCAGAATACTAATAGCATCAAGGCATGGATATCCTTGACAATGTCATTCCTTACATCGCAGGAGAGGAGGAAAAGATCCAGGCTGAAGCCTGCAAGATTCTAGGAAATCTTCAAAAGGATCCATCAACCAGCGTTGTCAATCAGTCTTTACCAATTTCTGTCGCATGCAATCGTGTACCTGTACTTGATGGTCATCTTTTATGCGTTTCTGTACGTTTCGCTAAACGGCCTCCACCAAATTTGGAGCAGATTCGGGCGGCTTTGAAAGAGTACATGTCTGATGTTCAAATTCTTGGTTGTTTTTCTGCTCCCAAGCATGCTATTGTTGTTTACGATGAGCTTGATCGTCCACAACCACGCTTGGATCGAAATGTTGAAGCAGGATATACAGTTAATGTTGGAAGAATCAGGTGCGATCCAAGCGAAGTTTTTGATTACATGTTTGTTGTATTAAGTCATAATACCATTATTGGGGCAGCTGGTTCATCAATCATGAACGCAGAAGCGGCGATAATTCAAGGGTACGTCTGAATAAAATAATACAGGCGATATATAGATCCCAGCTGTTATTCCTCCTACTGATATTAGCCTCTCGAGAAAGATGTTCACTTTAATCGATTCCTGAATGAATTAGATCACTGCAGACATTTCGTTGTTCAACACTAACCGCATCTATAACTTCCTGGTCTAAACCCTGTTCTACTATTTCCTACTACTTACCTACCTGCCCTATGTACTATTGTAGCGGGTTCATTACCTTGTTTGTAATACTAGCAAGTCTGCGTGAATAACTACTTTATTAATAGATTTCCATGTTTAGAGCATGATGAATTCTACTGCCATTACACCGGGAAGTGGCCCAAATCTGGGATGCCGGTGCACCAAGCAAGTGGAGCTTCGGAGATGCCTATACGTTCTCAAGCACCAATTCTTGGGACCGCCGTCGGCAGTCTCTTGTGGGAAAGGTCTCAACCGCCTTGGACGCAGCCTGGTCAGTTCACCAAGCTTTCTTGCTATCGTCATCAATTCCAGTAACTCTCATCATAGTCAAGCTAGAATATTTCGAGCGAGTCGGTGAAGGCAGCATCATCAGAGATGCGTATCTAGCAGGAGCAACGAAGAAGGAATGATTACACCGTGTTTGTAGAGAGCGAAGATGACGTCTTCTGAACCCATCAAGATTCTAATCACTGTTCAGGTCAAAAATAATACAACGAGAGTGCAAGACCGTGGTCATTTCTGTTCTATGGAGGATAGAAAGGGCAAGCTTCTTGGGATTCAGAGTTGCTTCGTACCGTCATGGTTGACATCAGCACTACGACTAAGATCACCAGTACGGTTAGACTTTCTAAGTACTTCGTGTATTATGTGGTGAATCCATTGCCAACTTCGACAAAATCGCATCAATATTTCAGCCATTAGTCTGTCCCAGTATTTTGGTTGTTACTAAGGGTTACGAAGTGATTACGAGAAATCCCCGCCAGTAACGTTTCCTGATCGAGCATCGTGTCCGATTCTCCATCGAGATTTGGTCCCACCCACAACCGTTTGTAGCAGCTGGGTGTTTCGCTGCATGATGGGATGGCGGTACACTAAAGCTTTCTTGGCTTGCGTTTTACAGGGAGTAGAGAGTCAAAGGGCTTGAATGATGCAGCATTCAACTCACTAGGATACCAAGTCAGAGTTGATTCCTTTTGCTAGCATTTACCCCGCTGAGATATATATTTTGGCCTGGTTAGGACCTCACGTAAATATGAAGTTGAAGAAAACTGCAAGTTGGCCCTAGAAAACTTGATACTTTTCTAGTTGTATTGGCCCTTTGCTTTGTACTCAACATTCCACTACTAGTCACTGCCTTGTCATCATGTCGCAGAAAGTTTCTGATAATGTGGCATACCGTCGTCACGGACAAGCTACTCTTCCTCCCGATCCGGTAGATTATGAGAAGGAAATCTATCAGAGGGGCCTTCAATTTCAACGACCACCATTCACGTTTCAGAGCGGAAATTGGGAGAGTCAAGCTGAGCTGCGTCTGTCCGCTGAATCGAAAGGCTATGTGGTAGGCAACGCTGGAACGGGAGAGACAACACGCAAGAATCGAGAAGCGTTTGCGAAGTGGTCAATTGTGCCTAAACGCTTGATCAAAACCAATGGCTTGCCGGATCTATCCACGAAGATTCTTGGAGAGGAGCATCCTTTTCCCATTGCTATCGCACCCGTTGGTGTCCAGCGTATCTTCAGCCCGGAAGGGGAACTTGCTTCGGCCGCAGCGGCTGCTAGGGAATCCGTGCCATACATAATGAGCACTGCAAGCAGCTCCACCATTGAGGATGTCGCAAAGGCGAATGGAGATGGTGTCAGATGGTATCAGCTCTACTGGCCATTGAACAACCATGACGATATCACGAAGTCAATTCTTTCTAGGGCAAAGAGAGCCGGGTTCTCAGCTTTGTTTGTCACTCTTGATACGTACATCCTTGGTTGGCGACCGACAGACATGGACAATGGGTAAGTCATTGAGGTGACTGTATGCAGCGAAGACTGAGCGAAAAGTAGATACAACCCATTCCTTCGATCTGATACGATCGGAGTTGCAATTGGATTTTCAGATCCGGTATTCCGTTCGAAGTTCAAAGCAAAGCATGGTGTTGAGATCGAGGACAACATGCACATGGCCGCTGCAGAATGGACGTCAACCGTCTTTCCGGCTCTCAGCCATAGCTGGGAAGATCTTAAATTCCTGCAAGAAAATTGGGATGGCCCAATCGTACTCAAAGGTATCCAGACAGTCGAAGACGCCAAGAAATGTGTCGAGCTCGGGATTCAAGGAATTGTGGTGAGCAACCATGGTGGAAGGCAGGTTGATGGAGGGGCCAGTTCTCTTGGACTGCTCCCACGAATCGTCGATGCTGTTGGCGACAAGATCGACATCTTTTTCGATTCAGGCATAAGGTGTGGAGCAGACATCGCCAAAGCTATGGCGTTGGGAGCGAAGATGTGCTTGATTGGCCGACCTTTTGTATATGGCCTTGCTTTGGGAGGCGAGGATGGCGTGAGCCATGTCTTGAAGTCCTTGCTTGGAGACATGGAACTTACTCTTCATCTTGCGGGTATTCAATCAGCTAGTCCCGCACATCTCAATCGTGGTGTTCTTGAGCGAGAGGATAGGTTGTAAGCAGACCGTCCTTTGCTTTGGTAGCATCTACACCGATGATAGCTCGAATAATGCAGAGGTAACAGCATCCGCTCTTTTCGTTCCTATCTTGTGGGCTTCTAGGATTGAGATCCCATGTGATTTGCTGGTTTTGGAAGTTTGTCGAGTTAGATGAGTCTCTACACGCGATAATCTAATGGTTCGGCGATTCAGTTCATTACTGATAGAGACGACGTTACTATACTGTGAGCAATCGACATTGAATACATCTATTTCCATGTCTTGGGCCCAATCATTAGCTCTGGACGCACTTTTTCATCAAATTCTTGCTCACTCATTATGTGTAGTTCCATCGCACTCTCTTTGAGTGATATACCTTTGTGATGTGCATTCTTTGCCGTTCTGGATGCCGCATCATATCCAATCACCGGACTCAAGGCAGTGACAAGCATCAAACTATTCTGAACAAGGGTGGCTATTCTTGCCTCGTTTGCTTCTATTCCCTCGACGAGATGCTGGCGGAAGCTGTTGCAGCCGTCTGTGAGAAGCCGAATTGAATGTAGTAGATTACGAATTAGCACTGGTTTGAACACGTTCAACTCGAAATTCCCTTGAGAACCAGCGACCGTTACCGCAGTCTGGTTGCCGAACACCTGTGCACATATCATGGTCAAACTTTCGCACTGCGTGGGATTGACTTTGCCTGGCATAATCGAAGATCCTGGCTCATTTTCTGGAAGAATAAGCTCGCCCAGTCCGCATCGTGGCCCTGAGCCTAAGAACCGAATATCTTGGGCAATCTTGTAGAGGGACACAGCAAGCGTGTTAAGTTGTCCATGCACCTCGACTACAGCATCATGTGCTGCCAGAGCTTCGAACTTATTTGGAGCTGTATGGAACTGATGGCCGGTCATGCGACTAACTTCAGCTGCTAGCTCTTCTGCGAAGCCTTTGAACGTATTTAAGCCCGTTCCAACTGCGGTCCCACCCTGTGCAAGAGCTCTGAGACGAGGTAGCACGGACTCAACACGATCAATGCCGTACTCAACCTGAGTGACATAGCCGGAGAATTCCTGCCCAAGTGTGAGCGGGACTGCATCTTGCAAGTGCGTCCTGCCGATCTTTATGATGCTCTCGAATTGTTCACTCTTCTGCTGAAGGGAGTATTTGAGGTTCCGCAAGCTCGGCAAAAGTTCGTCTTCAATTTCTAAGACTGCAGCGATATGCATTGCCGTTGGAAAGGAATCGTTCGAGGAGGCAGAGCGGTTGACATGATCATTTGGATGTACTGGATCTTTGCTCCCCATTTTACCTCCTAAAATTTCAATGGCTCTATTCGAGATAACTTCGTTGGCATTCATATTCGTCTGTGTCCCCGATCCGGTCTGCCATACGACAAGGGGGAAATGGTCAATTAATTTGAGAGAAGCAACTTCGGATGCCGCTTGCTGAATTGCCGTCCCAATTTTCGGGTCGAGTCCAAAGTTCATGTTTACTGTAGCAGCAGCGCCCTTCAAAATACCTAGGGCTCGAATCACTGGTGGTGGTATACGATCATGAGGCTGGTTGACCTTGAAGTTGTTGAACGATCGCTGTGTCTGTGCTCCCCAGTATTTGTCATTGGCAACCTGTATCTCTCCGAAAGCATCAGTCTCCGTTCTCGACATATTGCTGTAGATGTGTAATTGCCGCGGCTAAGCCTATGAGTAAATATGAAGTATAGATTCAGATGCGAGTGCAGTTGATGGAAGTGAAAGAAACCGACAAAATATGGCGCCATCAGAAGACAGGAAAGAGAATATCGAGCTTCTCCGCTCGCAAATTTCAGCGCTGAGTCCTAGGTCTGTACAATAGCATTCAAACAGTGCTACTTTTTGGACTTACTAATCGATACAACTAAAGCCCTTCCCTACTGAAGCCTGAGCGCAGAATTGAGCTTCGCTGTATTCACCACTTCTACACATCCGTCTTACATGACACATCCTTACACAGCATGTCATGTTACGTATGCGAACTTATGGTATGCTCACAATCATTGCCGGGTTCAGCAGAGCTATTGTTCTCTGCAGCCGACGTCGTAAGAGGTGGAGACCTGCTGCAAAAGGCATCTCCTTGCCTGTAGGAAAAACTCCGTGAAAGGCTAGTGGAAGTGTACTTTATGCAAGAGACCATCTGATTAAGTGCTGATACATATCGTCAAAGATGAATAAGAAATTTTTAATAGCGTTGCGGAGTATCGGAGCAGCTTGACGTTGATATTGGGGTAGCCACGTATGGGGAGCTAGAACGAGAACGGATTCGTGTCCGGAGAATCGGAGTGTGAAGCTAGTTAAAGCTACTCTAGTTCTCCACTCTGCAGTGTTGCAGGTGTTGTTTTCGACCCTGGCCCTTGTAATACGCTTGTAAGCTGAGCGGCATGTGCAAGATACGTCACTAGCCAGCAGGCTAGCAAAGCTTGACATATCTGTACGGTTCCTGGAAATGGTAAAGCATGGCTTGCTTAGAAGGCAGAAATCCGGTTTCAACGCGGGTTGGACATGGCCAATCTTTTCATAGTATGCGGTAGGACGGTATTCAAGCTTCTCTGTCCTAAAGTTTGATCGGAGAATCGCTTCAATGGCTAGAAGCATAGAAATGAGAAGTTTTACATAGGATCCAGCAACGGAACGGTGCGGCATAGCAGAGCGAAGCACTGAGTAGGTTGAAGCCAGAAACCCCATTCGGGTGTGAAGAAGCACGTATGTGGATTTCAATTTTGATAAATCACCTCAATACTATACTCGAGAACTTCCTTTGCTTTGTGGTTGACAAGAACTTCTTTTCAAGGGATTCTGCCAAGTGTTGCCTGTACGGTATACGGTACGATAAGCGTTAACGACCTGCATTCTGTTTCTTCTAAGGCTGGCTTTCGATACTACACATTTCTCTTCGACTTACCAAATGGCACAAGGCAATCTCCCACATCTTGTTGTCATCGGCTCTGGGTGGGTGGGTCTGTATGTTGCGCAATACATTAATACTTCAAGATATACTGTCTCCATTGTCTCACCTAGGCGAACGAGCGCATACACTCCACTCCTTGCCTCTGCCGCCTGTGGGCTGTTCCCATTCAGCTGTGCCGAAGAATCTCTTCGGGCCAAAGGTCGAGGCTGCAACTTTATCAAAGCGAATGCTTTGGGCATCGATTTCACCTCCAAGCAGGTGCAGTGCGAAGCTGCATTTGACGACGCTAGCTCCTTTGTTGGCCGCCGATTTAATATTGCATATGATAAACTGATCATTTGCCCAGGATGCAAGTAGATGTTTTTCAGTCGTTAAGTTAGCAATTGTGCACTGACTTGCGTTGAAGGTCAAACGAATACATTTGGCGTTCCCGGAGTGTCAGAAAATGCTCTTTTCATGAAGCATGTATCTGATGCCATGGCACTGCGTAAGATACTCTTCGATCAACTGGAAAAAGCCAGCTTGCCTTGCACTCCTCATGACGAGGCTTCGGCACTGCTCCAAGTCGCAATTGTTGGAGGAGGCCCAACAGGTGAATCATCGCTTTTGTGCCAATTGAGGGATTGATTCAGTCGAAGGCTGACTGTTATTCATAACTTCAGGCGTCGAAATTACAGCCGAACTCTCGGATCTAGCGCAACATGAGCTGAAGGATCTCTATCCGACTGTCGCGCCACTACTGCGCATTACCATCATTGACGTTGCACCGCACATTCTCGGCACTTACGACAAGAAGCTCTATGAGTACGCTACCCAGCGTATGGTGGAGCGCGGCGTTCGCATCGCAACCAACTGCGTGATCGAAGAAGTCACCCGTACGGACTTACATGTCAAAGGCCAAGATCCGGTACCGTACAGTATCTTGCTATGGGTAGCAGGAAACAAATCAGTTCCATTAACCGACGGTCTAGATGTGAAGAAGACAACGCGTGGACTAGTGAGGATCTTGACTGATTCTAGGTTGCGAGTTAAGAAGGCTGGCAGCGATGTCGAGGTCTACTCAGATGTCTTCGCCTTAGGTGACGCAGCTGATATTGAAGGCCACTCATTGCCAACAACGGCAGAAGTGGCTGTTCAGAAGGCCAAATATCTCGTCAGGGAATTGAATAGGAATTCTGAGGGACCGGAGCTGCCATTTGCATATACATCTCGAAGGTTGGTTACGTATATTGGTGGCCACGATGGAATTGCGGAAGGGTCGTCAGTCGAGGAACCGTGGTCAGGTCGCAAAGCCTGGCTGAGCTGGCGGAGTGGGAGTTTCACTTGGACTAGGACATGGAGGAACTGGGTCGCTATTATCTGTGCAATTGTCTTGAATGCGTTGTTTGGCAAGGATGTCCTGAGACTATAGAGCCTCGTTTGCATTTTCCACTTACTCTCAAACCCTCAAAGCAGGTTCTTCACTTGGATGTTCATTGGTCTCGCTTGAGGACTCTCATCTCGTACTCGATCTACTATGGCGTTTCTATAATAGAAGATCATAGTTCAATTTGACCTTGAGCCTGGTGTTCTTGTAATATCCAAACTATCACACGAAGCGAAACAAGAAGTACTAGGAATCATCCCTCAGGACAGAATTTCTCTGAGACCAACATGTTCTTTAAGGGTAGCTGTATATGAATGTCCCAATTAGCCAAGATTTCATCAATCTTCAATTCCAGAACCGAGAAATCTCCTAAGACTCAGACAGTGGTTTGTCCATACCCCCAAGAGTGACTGCTTTGATAGTAAGG
>Ga0335073_10011267_pt1 | contig 12551 bp, 13 predicted proteins | sample Lox_Sample_22_FD_207093 | JGI IMG/M metagenome (GOLD analysis project Ga0335073, IMG submission 207093) | Soil microbial communities from Loxahatchee National Wildlife Refuge, Florida, United States - Lox_Sample_2.2 | ecosystem: Environmental > Terrestrial > Soil > Wetlands | place: USA...
GATTGCCTGCACTTTCAACCGCACCTCGCCGTTGCCCGGTTGCGGCACCGGCAATTCCTCAACCCTCAGAACTTCCGGACCGCCCGTCTCATAAAAACGAACAACCTTCGGCATGAGAAACCTCCTGGCAAACTGGATTGATCCTGCCGGGGAAAGATTCGATTAGACACGGCGCAAATTAAAGAGCCCAGGCTGCGTGGCCCGGACTTTTTGTCCTTTTAGAAATAGCCTAGACCCACTCACCCTGCCGCATCAGAGGCTCAGCCGTTCCAGAAGCAGTAATGCCATCGATATCCAGCTTGTCGGACCCGATCATCCAGTCCACGTGAATCAGGCTGTCATTCGCGCCCTTGGCCGAAAGCTGCTCCGGCGTCAGCTTGTCGCCGTCGATCAGGCACGAACTATACGCCTGTCCCAGTGCAATGTGGCATGCAGCATTCTCGTCGAAAAGCGTGTTGAAGAAGAGCAGCCCGCTCGCTGCAATCGGCGAAGAGTGCGGCACCAGTGCCACTTCACCGAGACGCCGCGCGCCTTCATCGGTATCAATCAGCTTCTGCAGGACTTCCTGCCCCTTGGTAGCGCGAGCCTCGACGATGCGACCGCCCTCAAAGCGCACCTGAATGCCCTCGATCATCGTGCCCTGGTGCGAGAGCGGTTTGGTTGCCGTCACCGTGCCATCGGCGCGGTCCTTGTGCGGAGTGCTGAAGACCTCCTCGGTCGGCATGTTGGGAATGCAGTACGCGCCGTTGCCTGCGGTAGTTCCGCCGCCGAGCCACAGATGATCGTCAGCGAGGCCAAGACGGAATTCTGTTCCCGGTCCGCGATATTGCAGCGCCGTATAGCGCTTTTCGTTCAAATACGCAGCCCGCTTATGCAGCCCGGCATCGTGCGCCTTCCACGCTGCCACAGGATCATCGGCATCGACGCGCGACGAGGCAAAGATCGCGTCCCAGAGCTTGGCCAACGCGACTTCAGGAGCGTCGTTGGGAAACACCGCCGCAGCCCACGCCGGAGTGGCGCTGGCCACGATCGTCCAGTTGATCTCGTGGCGCGTAATCAGCTCCAGCGCCGGCCGATACGCCTTTGAAACAGCCCGGTTCGCCCGCCCGACCTTCTCCGGGTCCTCATTCGAAAGCAACGACGGATTCGCACCCGCAATCGCCAGCCGCGCCGCCCCGCTCCGGAAGGCCGCGCCCATGCCGTCATACAGCCACGCCGGAGCGCGATCAAAGCTCTCGTCCGGAGCAAAGCGGTACCGCATCAGAGCCGACTCTTCGTCGGTAAAGAGCGTCGTCACCAGAGCAGCCCCCGCGCGATAGGCATGCTCGGTGATGCGGCGGACTAACGGCACGGCATCGAGCGAAGCGGTCATCACCAATTCCTGCCCGCGCTCCAGGCCAAGCCCAACGCGGACGGCGACTTCGGCAAGGCGATCAAGTTTCTGTTCGTGAGTAAGCTGTTCGGTAGCAACTGCGGCAGTGGTCATGCATCCAGTTTATGCCTTCCGCTGAGCGCATGCGACCCGCGGAATTCCCTGCAGGTCATCGATAAAACTGACGTTGCCCCAACCAGAAAGGAGCCGCGCTAAAGCCTTCCGCTGTCCCAGCCCAATCTCCATCAATAGCCACCCACCCGGTTTAAGCGCTGCATGCGCCTGCGGGATAAGCCGCTCATAGATATCGAGTCCGGAAGGTCCGGCAAAGAGCGCGCACGCCGGCTCATAGTCCCGAACCTGCGGCTCCAGCGATCCCCAATCCACCTCCGCAACATAAGGAGGGTTGGAAACAATCGCATCGAATGATTCGCCGGCAACCGCACGCAGAAGATCGGACTTGAGAAACCGCACTCGCTCAGCGACCTGATGCGTCTCAGCATTCCTCCGAGCAACGGCAAGCGCAGCCTCCGAAATATCGAGCGCCGTCACCTGCGCCTGCAGCAAGGCATTCGCCAGAACAACAGCAATCGCACCCGAACCTGTGCCAACGTCTGCAATTCGCAGCGGCCCATCATGCGGCACACGCGCAAGCAGAGCCTCAACCAGGTGCTCGGTCTCCGGACGCGGAATCAGAACGTCAGGACTGACAACAAACGTAAGCCCATAAAACTCCTGCTCCCCCAGAATGTACTGGATCGGTTCATGCGCAGCGCGGCGCAGCAGCCATTCTTCATACTGCGCTTGTTGCTCCGCGGTAATTTCGCTGTCAGGATGGGCCAGCAGAAAAGCACGGTCGCGCTCGATGGCGTGCAAGAGAAGCAATTCGGCATCACGACGCGGTTGCGCTGAAATACCGTCAAGCTTTGCCGCGCCTCGCACGATCGCTTGGTGGAGAGAGACTGATTGCATGCGCAAAACATTGGGTGCCCCATCCTTTGCGCAGCAAAGGATGGGATTATCATCAAGCCGCAGATGCCGTCTCAGCTTTCAACCGCTCCGCGTTAAAGTGCGAGGTCAGCGCATCGATAACAGGCTGCAGCTTGCCATCCATCACATCGGTCAGTTGATGAATCGTCAACCCAATACGATGATCGGTCAGGCGGTTCTGCGGAAAGTTATACGTCCGAATCTTCTCGCTTCGATCACCCGAGCCAACCTGCTGCTTGCGCTCTTTGGCCAGCGCCTGCTGCTGCTTCTCCATCTCAATCTCATAGAGACGCGCACGCAGCACGCGCATACCCTTTTCGCGGTTCTTGATCTGCGACTTCTCATCCTGGCAGCTGACAACCGTATTCGTTGGGATATGCGTAATGCGAACAGCAGAATAGGTCGTATTCACCGACTGACCACCCGGCCCCGACGAGCAGAACGTATCGACGCGCAAATCCTTCGCCTCGATCTTGATGTCAACATCCTCGGCCTCGGGCAGCACTGCAACCGTGATCGCAGATGTATGCACGCGCCCCTGCGTCTCCGTCGCCGGAACGCGCTGCACGCGATGCACGCCGCTCTCGTATTTCAGTTGCGAGTAGACCCTGTCGCCTTCAATGATCGCGATCACTTCCTTCAAACCGCCAACTGATGACTCGGACGTCGAAAGCACCTCGACCTTCCAGCGATGCTGCTCAGCGAAACGCGAGTACATGCGGAAAATCTCCGCCGCAAAGAGCGAAGCCTCATCGCCTCCCGTGCCCGCGCGGATTTCAAGAATGACGTTCTTCTCGTCATTCGGGTCCTTTGGCAGCAGGGCCAGCTTAAGCTCTTCTTCGATCTTCGGCAGACGTTCCTCCAACTGCAACAGCTCTTCTTCCGCCATCGCGTAGATGTCATCATCCGCTTCGTTCATCATCGCCTTGGCATCGGCAATGCCGGTCTGGACCTGCTTGTACTCGCGGTACTTTTCGACGACAGCTTCCAGATCGCGATGCTGCTTGGCAATCTTCTGGTACTTCTGCGGATCGGAAACAATCTCCGGCGAGGCAAGTTGCTCGCCTAACTCTTCATAACGGGCCGCAATCTGATCTAAACGTTCAAACATCGTGTCTTCTCGTGCGCTCTGCGCGGTTGTACATGAATGGGAAAGAACAAAAAAGAGGAACAAATCGTATCGGCGGCGGGAGCCGCTAGAGAAGAGCGCCGTTCTGGAGATCGAACTGCATTGCCTTTATTTTACCGCGCTTTTGGGCTCTGAAAAAGCCCCATCTGCCGGGCTGCAGCGCCAGCGAGCCTCCAGCATCTATAGTCGATGAGATGAGCGCCGCCCTCAAAGGATTCGCCGAACTCTGCGAGCAGCTTTCCGCCACCAGCAAGAAGCTTGAAAAGCGCGCCCTGATCTCCGATTACCTGAAATCGCTGACCGTCGAAGATGCCTCGTGTGCAGCGCTCTACCTGTCGGGCCAGCCCTTCGCCGAAACCGACCGCCGCACGCTCAACGTCGGCGGATCTTTGTTGTCAAGAGCTGTCGCACAGCTCTCCGGCGCCGACAAAAACGCCATGTACGCAGCCTATCGCCGCCACGGCGATCTGGGCGCGGCAGCATTTGACCTCTTCCAAGCCCGCAAAGATATCCCGCCAACACTCACGCTGGAAGACGTTGAGAGCGCCTTTGAAGCACTCGCCACAGCCAAAGGCCCCACAGGAAAACAGCCGCGGCTTCTCGAACTGCTGGAAAAATCCACGCCGATCGAAGCCAAATACCTCATCAAGCTCATCACCGGCGACATGCGCATCGGCGTCAAACAGAGCCTCGTCGAAGAGGCAATCGCATTCGCTTACGGCGTTCAACCCACTGAAGTACGCCGAGCCGTCATGCTCACTGGCAGCCTGCCCGAAGTCACGGCGATGGCTATAGCCGGCAGCTTGCAGCAAGCGCACATGCGTCTCTTCCACGCGCTCGGATTCATGCTCGCCAGCCCTGTCGCAGCCGTTGACGAAGCCATTGAACGCTTCAGCGAAGAGATCGCAGCCGAACACGGCGACGTCTCGGAGGCCCTCCGCGAAGCCCAGTTAGAAGACAAGTACGACGGCATCCGCGCCCAGTTGCATTGCGGCGACCCCAATCAGCCGGGACGCGTCGCGCTCTTCTCGCGCAACCGCGAAGACATCAGCGAAAGCTTCCCCGAGCTGATCGAAGCCTTCGAGCAGATTCAAGAACCGACTATACTCGATGGCGAAATCGTCGCCTGGAACCCGACCGAACAGCGCGCCCTGCCCTTTACCTCGCTGCAGCAGCGCCTGGGACGAAAGCGCGTCACACGCGAGATGCGCGAGCGCACCCCCGTCGTCTTCATCGCCTTCGACCTTCTCTGCCTAAGCGAAGATCTCCTGCTGGAACGCCCACTAAGCGAGCGCCGAAGCGCCCTTGAGCAGTTTGTTCAGAGACATGCAGAAGCAACCGCAAACTGCACGCAGCGAGGACAGGCGCATCTCTTCGCTGAAGCCGCCAACAACAACTTCCAGCGCCTCATCCTCGCGCCGGCCGTTGATCTACGCAGCGCCGAGCAGCTCGACCGAGCCTACACGGAAGCGCGCGAGCGAGGTAACGAAGGCGTCATGCTGAAAGCGCTCCACAGCATCTATCAGCCGGGACGCCGCGGTCTGGCATGGCTTAAGCTGAAGCGCGAACTGGCGACGCTCGATGTCGTCGTAACCGGGGTTGAATACGGCCACGGGCGTCGCGTGGGCGTGCTCAGCGACTACACCTTTGCCGTAAGAGACGGCGACGAGCTGAAGAACATCGGCAAAGCCTATTCCGGCCTTACCGACGCAGAAATCGACGAGTTGACAGCATTTTTCAAGCAACACACGCTCGACGATTTCGGCGGCTTCCGCACCGTCGAACCGCTGATTGTGCTCGAAGTCGCCTTCAACAACGTCATGCGCTCCGACCGTCACAGCAGCGGCTTCGCCCTGCGCTTTCCGCGCATTTTACGAATCAGAACCGACAAGCCGGTCAGCGAGATCGATACGTTGGAGCGGGCTGAAGAGATTTACAACGCCCAGCCGGACAAACCTACGGATAACTAGTTAGTTTGTCATCCTGAGCTATGCTCAGGATGACAATTTCTGTCTTCTGGCTAATCCGATAGCCAGTCACCTGATAGCGATACGGCTTACTCAGTGACTATGCCCATGATGATGCGCGTGCATCTGCACTTCCTCGACAGCCATCACGCACCCGTGGACAACTTCGCAATCCACATTCTCGAACTGGATCGTCGTATGAGTGATGTGAAACCGTGCATGCAGCGTGTTCTTGATCTCCGCCAGAATCCGATTGCTTTCCGAAGGCGGAATATCCGGAATCGTCACGTGGCTGGCCAGCGCGTGCGTCTGCGAACCGAGGCTCCAGACGTGCAGATCATGCACATCTTCAACCCCGGAGATCCGGCACAGCGTCTCGCGAATTTCTACGAGCGAAATCCCCCGCGGCGTGCCCTCCAGCAGAATATTCAGCGTCTCCCGCACAATCGAGAGCGACGACCAGATAATCAACGCAGCAATCGCCAGCGACAGCACCGGATCGATCCACGACTGCCCCGTCCACAAAATCGCAGCGCCGCCCACAATCACCGCAGCCGTCGACAGGGTATCGCCCAGCATGTGTACGAAAGCGCTGCGCATGTTCACATCTGAACTGACGCGGGACAACAGCGCAGCGATCACGCCGTTCATCACTACGCCTGCCGCCGCCACAATCATCATCAATCGCGGCTGCACATGCACCGGCTCGCTTAATCGATGCACAGCTTCCATCGCAATCCAGACAGCAATCACAATCAACGTAAGCGCATTCACAAATCCAGCCAGCACGCCGGCGCGCTGATAGCCGAAGGTCTTCGCGTCCGTCGGCGGCCGGCCCTGAAAATAAACCGCAACAAAAGAGAGCAGAAGCGCCAGCGCGTCGGAAACGTTGTGCCCGGCCTCAGAGATGAGGGCCAGCGAATGCGCGCGCAATCCGGCGACAAAGGTCAGCACCACATAGGCAAGCGTCGCCATGAGCGAAAAGCGCAGCACGCGCTGCATCTTGCCGGTAGGTGCTCCGTGAACATGCATGATTTCAGTGTAAGCTGCGCACGCTGAGGGCTTCAACGCGTCTCTTCATGAACTGAACAGAGGATCAGGCCAGAGGAGCTGTCCGCGACTGCGGCGGTTTCGTCACAACCCGGCGCACCGGCACAGAATTCGCCGCACCGCGCAAGCCGCTCCATGTTTCGGCAATGACAATGCTGTTCTCCGGCTTATGCGTGTCATAGCGTACCGAGCAGGGAAAGCCGAGCCGGCAGTCGTGGATGTTCACCAGGTCGCGCAGCGGGGTCACATCCTGCGAGCACTCGTACACCACGCCGCCAATCTCATATTTATAGAGAAGCAGCTGCATGCCGGCAGGACGTCCGCTCTCGCTCGGGTCAAGCTCCGAGATATCGAGCAGCGTTCCGTCGATAATCCGCCCGCTCTGCACCAGATAAGCCCGGCGTTGGCGCTCGATCTCCTCTTCCGTTGGCTTCTTGCGCAGCGCAAAATAGACAACCACACCGCCCAGACAAAGACCGGCCGCCGCCAATGTTCCAATAACCTGAGGGTCTCGCAGGGAAAGCCCATTCATAACATCGTCTAAGAGCAGAATACCCCAGGTCGGCCCTGACAAGATCGCGTGTTCACCGACTTTCGCTTATCAATTTCAATACCCTCCCATGAAACGCTCCGGTCCGGTGAATAACCATTGACATGTGTATGTCAGTGCGGCAGTAAAAATATGTCTTCATTTCAACGCATGCTGGCGTATGCTAGTGGGCGTTCCGAGGACGTTCTCCCCGCAGCATCCTTAAGAATCAACGACCTTTCAGGAGAGAATCCTATGCAATGTCCTTCGTGCCATAACGAAGTCGCTCCCCAGGCTACATTCTGTGGTTTCTGCGGCGCTCCCATCGCCGCCGCCCCTGCCGGCGGAGCAGTACCTCCAGCGGGCTATACGCCAGTTGCCGGCAGCGTCTATGCGGCTCCGGCTACTCCGGGAGCGCCGGCAGCCGGTGGCTTGTCAGAGAATGCAGCCGCTGCGATCGCGTACATTACCATCATCCCGGCCATCATTTTCCTGGTGCTCGAGCCCTACAACCGGATGCGCCTGGTCCGTTTCCATGCAGTCCAGTCGATCGCACTCGCCGTCGCATGGTTCGTCATTTGGATTTGCGTCTCGATCGTGCATACCATGCTGCATTTCATCCCCTTTCTCTATCTGCTCCTGGTTCTGGTAGATCTGGCGATCTCCGTAGGCTTCTTCATCGCGTGGCTGCTCTGTATCCTCAAGGCCAGTAAGGGCGAATACTTCAAGCTGCCCATCATCGGCGACTTCGCGGAAAAGCAGGCCAACAGCTAGACGCAGGCGTGGTTTCCGGGCCGCCGTTGCTCAGGCTTCAGTGCGCTATACTGAAGCCTGAGCATGTCGAATCGAAAGTTGTCTTTCCACCCCGCAATGCGAACAGCGCGCGTTCCGGGGACCCCGGAATCCCCGGCCACCATTTCCCGTGGCGTTTCTCCCCTTAAGGTTTCCCCCTTAGACTTGAACTCCGCTACCGGTCGGCGCATCCGCTCCACCACGGTCCTTTGCGTTCGCCGCAACGGCAGCGTCGTCATGGCCGCCGACGGCCAGGTCACGCTGGGCGAGTCCGTCATCAAGCACTCAGCAAAGAAGATCCGCCGCCTCTATCAGGACAAAATTCTCGCCGGTTTCGCCGGATCGACCGCCGATGCCTTCTCGCTCTTCAGCCGCTTCGAGTCGAAGCTGGAGCAGTACGCCGGCAACCTCGGCCGCTCCGCCGTCGAGTTGGCAAAAGAGTGGCGCACCGACAAGATGCTGCGCAATCTCGAAGCCCTGCTCATCGTCTCCGACCCGCACCAGACCTTTCTTCTCAGCGGCTCCGGCGACGTGATCGAGCCAGACGAAGGCATCGCCGCCATCGGCAGCGGCGGGTCTTTTGCTCTGGCCTCGGCCCGCGCGCTTTACGAGAACACCGACCTGTCCGCCCGCGATATCGCTGAAAAGTCGCTGAGGATCGCCGGACAGATCTGCATTTACACCAACGACCAGATCACGATCGAAGAACTGCACGCATAATTTTGCGTGAGCCCGCCCCAAAGGAGCAGGCAGATGGCCATCTATCTACCCGGAACCGCTGAAGATCAGGAGCTCGCGCTCGACGACCTGACCCCGCGTGAAATCGTCGCCGAACTCGACAAATATGTCGTCGGCCAGAAGGCCGCCAAGCGTGCCGTGGCCATCGCCCTGCGCAACCGCATGCGCCGCCAGAAGCTCCCGCCTGATCTCGCTGAAGAGATCATGCCGAAAAACATCATCATGATCGGGCCCACTGGCGTCGGCAAGACCGAAATCGCCCGCCGCCTGGCCAAGCTGACCAACTCGCCGTTCCTGAAAGTCGAAGCCTCGAAATTCACCGAGGTCGGCTATGTTGGCCGCGATGTCGAAGCCATCGTCCGCGACCTGGTCGAGATCGCCATCGACATGGTGCGCGAAGAAAAGCTCGAAGAAGTGGAAGACAAGGCCGAGTTGAACGCCGAAGAACGCCTGCTCGATCTGCTGCTGCCCCCGCCGACGCCCACTCCGGCGCCTTCCGCCACGCCACAAGGTGAGCCGGGGAGCCACAACACCCTTACCTTCCCCGCGCCCAGCAATGAATCGCACCAGCGCACGCGCGAGAAGCTGCGCCAGCAATTCCGTGAAGGCAAGCTAGACGACCGCATGGTCGAGATCGACGTGCGCGAGCGCAATACCCCATCCTTTGAGATCATCTCGAACCAGGGTATCGAAGAGATGGACATCAACCTCAAGGATGTCCTGCCCAACATCTTCGGCCAGCGCACCAAGAAGCGCAAGATGAAGGTCGGCGAAGCCTTCGAGTATCTGGTGCAGGAAGAAGAAGGCCGCCTGATCGACATGGACCAGGTCACGCGCACCGCTGTCGAGCGCGTCGAAAACTCCGGCATCGTCTTCCTTGACGAGATCGACAAGATCGCCGGCCGCGAAGGCGGCCACGGGCCTGACGTCTCCCGCGAAGGCGTACAGCGCGACATCTTACCCATCGTCGAAGGCACCACCGTCAACACCCGCTACGGCATGGTGCGCACCGACCACATTCTCTTCATCGCTGCCGGAGCCTTCCACGTCTCGAAGCCCAGCGACCTCATCCCCGAGTTGCAGGGCCGCTTCCCCATCCGCGTCGAGCTGCACTCGCTCACAGTGGAAGACTTCATCCGCATCCTGCAGGAGCCAAAGTCCTCGCTCACGAAGCAATACACGGCGCTGCTGGACACGGAAGGACTAAAGCTCGAATTCACGCCTGAGTCGCTCGCAGAGATAGCCAGCTTCGCCTTCCGCGTCAACGAAACGACAGAGAACATCGGCGCGCGGCGCCTGCACACCATCATGGAGCGCGTCCTCGACGAGATCAGCTTCCTTGCCCCTGACCTCACCAAAGCCGCAAAGAGCGACAGCAACGTGATTGACATCGCCGCCAGCGCCGAAAACAACGGAGCAACCACTCCGCTGCCGATCATCGAACGCGAAACCGCGTCAGGCCGCGAAAGAGTAGCCATCATCGATCCGGAATACGTGCGCCAGATGGTGTCGTCGATTGTGAAGGATCAGGATTTGTCTCGCTATATCTTGTAGATTGGCATCAGAGTTCTTTGAAGGGGCACGGCTTCAGCCGTGCCTTGGTTCTGCAGATGCGATGAGGCTTTAGCCTCCGAGGGAATGCTTTGTATCTTCCGCTAACTTCCTCGATTTATGCCAATTTTCAATCAAATGCATCGCGGAATCGGCAATTTGCCACTCGTCCGCTGATAGCCTTTTTAGTCCTTTAACAACGTGGTGTCTTAAACCATTTACCGTTAGCATCATCGTGACGATGTTGGCGGGAATGTGGCCACTGCCTCTCAAACGTGCTATGCGCTTTGCAAGCGATTCTTGCGGAATCGACTCAGGATCGGCCTCTTCCACAAAGTCAGTGATACAACGCAGATATTTGGTCATAAGCACGATCTGCATATCAGGCGACGGAATGGTTTTAGTCGATATAGGAGGCTCCTCCGGAGCAACACTCCCTGCGGCTGCTGCATTCATCAGAATATTCGTCAGCTTGGAGCGTCGATGATGTTTGCAAAATCTTTCTATTCGTTGAATTGCACCTTGCTTCTCCAACAAGCGGCATTCAGCGTTTGCGACCTGTCTCCGCGCTAGATTCGCTTCATTCGCGAGGCAGTCATCACAAAGTCCCTCGGGAAACTTGGTCAGCGCCTGCACGATTTTTTGCCTGTTTGTCATGGCCCGCCTCAACTCGTGTGATCCAGAATAATCTTCCACCCTTCCGCCGACTTCTCCCAAACCAGTGAAAATACCCCCGAAGCATCGCCTCCACCCGCAGCACTCCGCGTCAGGTGATACTGCCCGGTAGCCACCGCATACTCAGAGCCAAGCATGCGAACCGTCAGATCGGAGAAGGCAAGCGTCCCCATCGCCTCCCTGGTCGAATAGCTGCTTTTATAGCGCTCGAGCACCTGCTGCCAGCCGTGCCGCACCGTCTTGCCGATAAACGTCGTCTCCGGCGAATTCTCGTAGCCTTGCATGAACGCGTCGATGTCGCCTCGATTCCACGCAGATACCTGGTCGGTCAGCACCTGCTTGATCGCGCGCTCGGCGTCCTGAGCGGGAAGCTCCTTCGCGGAGCCTAGGAATAACCATCCAACCACAAGGGCGATAAGCAGCTTTCGTGTCATCTCTTCTCCTGAGTGTCACGCAAAGCATAAACCAGCGAGACCGAAAAACAAGGCTGGACTTGCTGTCGCAATATCGCCAGGTATTCGGCTATTTCGCCAGTTCGGATTCGATGGCGGTGACTAAGGCTGGGTCGTCGGGGGTGGTGTTGGGGGCGAAGCGGGCGGCGACTGCTCCGTTGCGGGAGACGATGAACTTTTCGAAGTTCCAGAGGATTTCCGGAGCCTCGTTGGGCTGGACGCCGAAGCGCCTCAGATCTTCCTCGAATGGCTCTGCTGAGGTGCTTACGGCTGTGGGCTGCGCTTCGATCAGGGCGCTGTAAAGCGGGTGCTTGTCTTCGCCGACTACGGTGATCTTTTCGTAGAGCGGGAAATCGACGCTGTAGGTGAGGCTGCAAAAGGTCTGGATCTCGTCGTTGGTGCCGGGTTCCTGTCCGGCGAAGTCGTTCGATGGGAAGCCGGTAATGACGAAGCCCTGGTCGCGATATTTCCGGTAGAGATTTTCGAGGCCTTCGTATTGCGGCGTGAGTCCGCACTTGGAGGCTACGTTGACGACGAGGAGGACTTTGCCTTCGTGGTCGGCGAGGGTGGTTTCTTCTCCGGTGATGCGGCGGACTGGGATGCTCTGGATGCTCATGGGGGTTATTGTAAGAGGTTTTTGTGGATGTTGGGTGAAATGGAAAAGAGCTCGCTAGTCCCCGATGAATACAACGTATTGATGGACGTCTTCTTGACTCTTTTTCCCAATGGCCCTAACAGCTTGTAGAAGAGACTGCTCATTGGCAGTCCAAGTCTGGTTTAGCAGAACATCCAGCTCATTCAAAAGACGCCTTACCTGCAATCGGTTGAAGGTAGTGTCTCCATACAGATCAATTGAAGTCAGCGTTGGGAATTCTTGCTCATTGAGCGTTTCGAGGATTCTCCCCAGCAGATTTCTTTCATCTGACATCAAGAATGTCTGTTCACCAGAATCGAATTGCAGTGCTATGCATAACCCCATATCTGTTTTTCTGCCTGGACTAAAGGATATCGAAATAAATAACGCGTGAACTGCGGGCCTTGCTACGCAAGGCAAAAGGCGCACGAATTTCATTCGTGCGGGTCCTTCGACTTCCCCTTCACTTCGTTCAGGGTTCGCTCAGGATGACATGCTTGGGGGGAGGATAAGAATGCGAAAGGGGAAGGAGCGTTGCCCTTCCCCTTTCGCTTATGCCCGTCCGGCGAGGACCGCGCCGCGCATAGCGGCCGCCGGAGGCATTGGATTTAAGCCCGGCCGATGGCTACGTGGCTTTCGAGCGGGATGCCGGCGCGGCTGGTTACCTCGAAG
>Ga0335073_10011268_pt1 | contig 12551 bp, 12 predicted proteins | sample Lox_Sample_22_FD_207093 | JGI IMG/M metagenome (GOLD analysis project Ga0335073, IMG submission 207093) | Soil microbial communities from Loxahatchee National Wildlife Refuge, Florida, United States - Lox_Sample_2.2 | ecosystem: Environmental > Terrestrial > Soil > Wetlands | place: USA...
TTGCTACCCGCAAGGGAGAACTCTATGAGGACTGCTCCGGATAACGGAGAGGAAGGTGGGGATGAGGTCAAGTCAGCATGGCCTTTATGTCCAGGGCTACACACGTGTTACAATGCGCGCTACAAAGTGCCGCGAACCCGCGAGGGGGAGCTAATCGCAAAAAAGCGCGCTCAGTTCGGATTGCAGTCTGCAACTCGACTGCATGAAGCCGGAATCGCTAGTAATGGCGTATCAGATCGACGCCGTGAATACGTTCCCGGGCCTTGTACACACCGCCCGTCACATCACGAAAGTGGGTTGTACTAGAAGTCGTCGTGCCAACCGCAAGGAGGCAGATGCCCAAGGTATGACTCATGATTGGGGTGAAGTCGTAACAAGGTAGCCGTAGGAGAACCTGCGGCTGGATCACCTCCTTTCTAAAAGAAAAGGGAGCACGATTCGCTTCGGCGAGTACGGCTCTCCAGATGAGCTCGGAACTTGCGAATGCAAAGTCCGATGCCCGTCATGGCCTCTCACGGGGCCACTCGGTTCGTTTCGGCTTCCTTGAAGCCAAAGCGACTCAATAAAGCATTCGGGTTCTGGCTTGGCTCATTCGATTTGCCAAAGACTTTGCCGGACAATTTTCCCGGTAATAAATAGCAAGCCCCGGTTCGGATCACGCCGAATCGGGGCTTTTTCTTTTTCGGGGGCCCGCAGTTGTTATTGAATATGTTGAACCTCTACGGTAAACAAGGCAGGCTTGACCGCCGGATACTCACCTAATGGCTGACGTTTTTCATCGCAGTTTTTTTCTCGAAGGGCGTGCCGGGCAACTCGAAGCGCTGCTGTGGACCGTCTCTTCGGACGAGCCGCGAAACGCTGCGCTCGTGTGCCATCCTCATCCGCTCTTCGGTGGCACGATGCATAACAAAGTCGTCTATCAGGCGGCCAAAACGCTCCACGAAGCGGGCATGCCTGTCCTCCGCTTCAATTTCCGCGGCGCAGGCTTGAGCCAGGGCGCTCACGATCAGGGCCGCGGCGAACGGGACGATGTTCGCGTCGCCCTGGATTTTCTCGGAAGCGAATTTCCCGCGACCCCGATCTTGCTCGCCGGATTCAGTTTTGGCGCCTGCGTCGGGCTGCGTGTTGCTTGCGAAGACGCGCGCGTCACCCGGCTAATCGGTCTCGGTATCCCGCTGGTCCGCTGCGATATGAGCTATCTGGAAACTTGCGAGAAGCCCAAGCTTTTCATTTCCGGCGGCAACGACGAATTTGGTCCGCGCGAAAAAGTCGAGGCGCTCTTCGCGTCGCTGCCGGAGCCCAAAGAGCTCCGCATCATCGAGGGCGTTGACCACTTCTTTGCCGGTAAGTTAGGAGAAGTCGGCACCGAAATCAGCCGCTGGCTCCAGGAAACCGCCACTCCGGAAGGCTCCTAAACAGCCGACGCCGTACTATTACCGCAGTAACATTGGAACTTCTTCCCGAACCAGCTACCATATCTCGTTTTTTAATATGCCCGCCGCAGCGGTCGGCTCGGCGCGCATCAGACTAACCCGCGATATTGGGAGAGGAGGTCAACGGCGAAGGGGCAAAAGCCGCGGATCGCACAAGCAAAAAGGCCAGCGAGACGCAAATTCTAATCGAGAAGAGGCGATTAGAATCGCGCACAACCCCTTCATTATGAGCAGGAAAGCGTTTCCCTAATCGAGAAGAATGGCAGTTTTTGCGGCCACTATTTTGGGGCAGGGTCGATCGCGAAGTCCCAAAGGTAGATGCTGACCTGATCGTTGCCGACCGTTTGGACCAGGACGTATTCACCAGGTTCGAGCGGCTTCGCAAGGGTATACCGATACACGTCGGGAGCAGTCTGCCAGCGCTGCAGCGCCACGTCTTTACGGGCTTCGGCAGTTTCGCCCATGAGTTCGTCCACGTCCTCAACGTCGCGTCCGCCATGGCGAATTTTGGCGCGCACGAGATCGATTTCCGGCTCCGAACCGTCGGAAGTCCGGAAATAAAATTCGGGCTGCCCGTTCGTGAAGCGAAGCTTGGCGCGCGTGCCGACGATCGAAATCACGTGGCGGGTGGGAATGATCGGCACCGGTATCAGAACTTTCTCCACCATGCGTCCCTTGCTCAACGACGACTTCATGTCCGCTTGCTTCACCGTATATATTTTTTCCCCGTCGAACGCGAAAAGCCCCGTATCCGGCGGCAGAAAAACGCCCGGCGCAGGTTCGATGCTGGCATCCACATTCAGAAGCTGCGGATTCTCCTCTCGCTCGCGCTCCGAGACGGCATTGACCAGTTTCTGGTCCTGCTTGGCCTCGCTCGCGGCCTCTTTTTTCGTCGCGTCCCAATCGACCATCGAAGCCGGCATCTCTTCCCATTCGTGTGTATCGAGATCGTAGTAACGCACGCGGTCGCCGTCGATTTCGTATTCGCGCACAAGCTGGAAGCTGCCGTCTTTGAGAACGAGCTTCTTGCCGCGCGATATGGTGTCGTTATCCGGCAGCGTACCCGGCACGGGACTGTTTTGCGAGGTGGATGCTGAAGACGGCGCACTGCCCGTGTTCGAGGAATTCTGTGCGCAAACCGCTGGCGCTAAAACAAACGCTAAGCAAGAGAAAGCGACCGCCGCGAGATTCCTGATCGATACAATTGTGTTATGGCCTCCCTGCGGCATAGCTGGCGGGATGCCTCCTGGATGAACAAGGATAGCTCCCCGCGGCCGCCGCGGCAACTTCGCGCCAGCCGCGCTGTCAGTGCGCGCAGGGGGTGTGCAGACGGCTCAGGATCATCAGATCTGAGTTGCTGAAAAGCCAACTCTCGGCGCGCTCGCCCGCTATAAGCGCCGTAGCCATCGTTCCGAGGTGTTTCTCGTTGGCCAGGCGCCGCAGGTGCTCCCGGCAAATTCCGGTGAGATTCACAACTTCCGCTTCCGTAAAGAGCTTCTGGCTGGATCGAACTCGAAGCATTGGGCACCTCCCTCAGTGCGTCAATTGCCCTGAGTGCAAGTTAAGCCCCAAGCTCGCACGTCACAATGAAGGAGGTGTACTAATCAAGACCAAACTTTGGTCTACACAGAAACTAATCCTTAGTACTACCCTTCCCGCCTCGTTTTAAAGGGTTTAGTCATCCCGGAGTAGGCCAAGCAGCTCGTCAATCGGCGTCGCCCAACCCACGCTCGTAGGCGCGGGCCACTTGCAAGACGCGTGCTTCGTCGAAATGCCGGCCAAAGATTTGCATGCCGATGGGAAGGCCCGTTCTCGTCTCGCCGCACGGGACGGAGATACCCGGCACGCCAGCCAATGAGCCTGTAACCGTATAAATATCCGCCAGATACATCTGTAATGGATCAGCGGACTTTTCGCCCAGCTTGAAAGCGGGTGTCGGGGCCGTCGGCGTGACGATCACGTCCACCTTTTGGAATGCATCGGTGAAATCGCGGGCGATAAGCGAGCGAACCTTTTGCGCCCTCAGATAGTACGCGTCGTAATAGCCCGAAGAAAGCGCATAAGTCCCAAGCATAATGCGCCGCTTTACCTCCGGCCCGAAGCCCTGGCCGCGCGTTTTGCGGTACATATCGCCGAGCGTCGGCTGCGAGACCCGAAGGCCGTAGCGAACGCCGTCATAGCGCGCGAGGTTCGAGCTCGCTTCGGCCGTGGCGATGATGTAATACGCCGCAATCGCAAACTCGGTATGCGGCATGTGCAAGGGAATGCGCCGGCAGCCTAGCTTTTCCAGCGCCGTAATCCCAGCCTGTACCTTCTGCTTCACTTCATTGTCGAGGCCTTCGCCAAAATAATCTTCCGGCACGCCTATCCGCAGCCCTTCCACTGACTGCCCAACCGAAGCCATATAATTCGGCACAGGCAGCGCGGCCGAGGTCGAATCATTCCGATCGTGGCCGGCGATCACGGAAAGGGCGATCGCCGCGTCGGAAACATTCGTGGCAAACGGCCCGATCTTATCCAGCGACGAAGCAAACGCGACAAGCCCATAGCGCGAAACACGCCCGTAGGTAGGCATCAGCGCAGGGATCCCGCAGAACGACCCTGGCTGGCGAATCGAGCCGCCGGTGTCCGTCCCAAGCGCGATCACGGCCATGTCCGCGGCAACGGCAGCCGCTGACCCGCCGCTGGAGCCACCCGGAACACGGTCCGGCGCCACAGGATTTTTCACCGGGCCGTATGCCGAGTTCTCGTTCGACCCACCCATCGCGAACTCGTCGCAATTCGTCTTGCCCAAAAAGAGCGCGCCAGCCCGTTCGAGCTTCTCGACAGCCGTCGCATCGTAGGGAGGGACGTAATGCTCCAGAATTTTCGAGCTGCATGTGGTACGGACGCCCTCCGTGCTGATTACGTCCTTGATCGCAACAGGCACCCCGGCGAGCGGCGGCAGTTCCTCGCCGCGCGCGATCATCGCATCGATTCGGTCGGCTTGCGAAACGCCGCGCTCCGGCGAAAGCGTGAGATACGCGTTCCACTCCGAATTGTGCCGGTCGATGCGCTTGACGAACTCCGCATATATCTCGCGCGCAGAGGCTTTTTTCGTTTGCAGCGCTTGGCGAATGGCGGGTATGGTCCAGCGGGTCGCGGCGCTCATCGCTCGATCACACGCGGCACGCGAAAGAAAGGCTTCGCCGAGTCTGGTGCCTGTGCTAGCACAGCATCCGCGATAGTGCAGGGCTGCAGCACATCCTCTCGTAACTCTGGATGGCCGTCACCGCCGTCGCTCGAAACCGGGAAGAGCACTTGCGACATTGGCTCGACATTGGCGACGTCGACTTCCTTCAGCTTGTCGACATAGGCAAGAATCTGGTCCAGCTGCGCCTGATACGTATCGACCTCGGCAGGCGTCAGATCCAGATGCGCCAGTTCCGCCACGCGCAAAACGTCATCCCGGCTGATTTTCATCATCGCTCCCGCGGAGTGAATACACAGAGTCCCGCGAAATGCTCAATGCAGGCTTCTTAACCAACGTAGCGAAGTCCGGCGAAGGATTCAAGCCCGCTGGAGGATCTGCCCCTTACGCGAGTTCGTCGCTCGGTCTGCCGGAACCGCTTGAACCGGTCGTGTCGCGGGGAAAGTCCTCCGGCTGTGGCATCGCGGTTTCGCGTACGCGAGAACCGGAGTCCTGGTGGAGGCGTTGGCGTTCGTACTCCAGAGTGAGGAGCAGCCACTGCTCGAATTCCGCTTCGAGGGAAGGGTCGGGCCCATTTGCCATTGGGAGTCCTGGGACGCAGCCGAGCCTTGAAACGGCTGCGGCCTCTGCCGAATTTGGATTTGTCCATCTACTTGCGTCTCCAAAAGCAGTCTCGGACGAGTTCAGATGGAATTAGGAGAAACGGCCAAAGGCCTGCAAAACACCCGCGACGGGCTCGATATCACGCTCGCGTTGTACCGCGCCGACCCTGCCGAAAACGGCCACAAATTACCCAATCTGGCCGATGCTTATGCGGCCGCGGGTTTCGCCTACGCGCGGCTTGCAACGCAGCTTCGTGTCGACGCAGCCGGAAAGGTGAAGTACTGGAAGGAAGCTCGCGACGAATATCAAGACAGCACGGATACGTGGCGCGAGGTGCAACGCGCTCATCCGCTGCTCGCCGGCGATGCAAAGAGCGCCGCGAGTGCAGCCCAAGGTCTGCAGGATGCGGACGCTGCACTGGCAAAGCTTTCAGGGCGCTGAAAAGAATTCCGCGAAACAATAATCGCGTTTCACTGTTGCCAGCCGCCGCCGAGCGCGCGATACAACTGGACGTAATCGAGCAAGTCGTCTAATTGCGCTTGCGCCAGCGTGAGTTCCGCAGAGTAGTACCGCGTGTTTGCGTCCAGCACCTCCAGATAGCTCGCCGCTCCTCCCCGGTAACGCAAGTCCGAAAGACGGCTTGCATCCTGCGCGGAGTTTGTCAAAAGCTGTTGCTGCTGCTGGAAATTTTGATCCTTTGAGTAAGCAACGAGCGCATCGGAGACTTCGCGAAACGCCTGCTGGATCGTCTGTTCGTAAGAGAGCAGCGCTTGTTGCTCTTCTGCCCGCGCCACGCGGACATTGCCCTTCAGCGTCCCTCCGGCATAAAGCGGCTGCAGGGCTTGTGCCGTTAAGTTCCATATGCCGGACGGTGTCGTGAAAAGGTTCGTGAGCGCGATGCTTTGCAGCCCACCCGTTCCGGTCAGGCTGATTGCGGGAAAATATGCTGCCTTCGCAACGCCGATTTCCGCGTTTGCGGACATCAGCCCTGCCTCCGCTTCGCGAATGTCCGGCCGGCGGTCGAGCAGCGACGATGGAAGCCCGGCCGGAACTTCGGGCGGATGCGGCTCCGCCGTCATTTCCAGCCCGCGCGTCACATCGCCGGGATTTTCTCCCAGCAAAATGCTGATGAAATCTTCCTGCTCCGCAATCTGCTTTTGAATCTCCTGAATCGACCCCGAAGCATTGAACACCAGCTGCTCGGCCTGGCGAACGTCGAGCAGCGACGTCCGCCCGTGATCCACCAAAAGCTGCGTCAGTCGCAGCGAATCTTGGTCGGATGCCAGCGTCTGCCTCGAAATTTGCAATTCGAGATCTTCCTCGCGCAACGTGAAATAGGCCGATGCGACGTTGGCCACGAGTGTCGAAATCACCTGCTTTTGCGCCCAATCGTTGGCCAATAATTGGTCTCGCGCAGCTTCAGTGGCGCGCCGGTATTTTCCCCAGAAGTCCAGATTCCACTGGAACCCTATTCCCAGTTCAGTGTCGCTGGTTTCGAAGGGCCCGAAAAACACTGATTGCGCGTTTCGCGTCCCGTTGCCCGCCACTTCCGCGGCAGCAGACGGAAGCTCGTTGCCGCGGGCAATCGTCAACTCGGCCTGCGCTTGCGCGATGCGGGCCGCCGCGATGCGAACATCGTAATTCTGTTTCAGAGCAGTGTGGATCAGCGCCTGGAGTTGCGGATCCTGGAAAACGTCCCACCACTTCTCGTCGCCCAGCGACGCAACCGTAGCCGGGGCCGTCTCGCCGCGGTAGGCTTGCGGTGTATTGATCGCCGGTCGCTTGTAGTTCGGCCCCACGGTGCAACCCCCACTGAATACGGCCGCAGCAGCCGCTAAGACGAGCGCGCAATTTAGTCGCCGCATCAGTCGTCTCCTCTGGCCGCGTCAGGGCCGTGCGCCAGCCCGCCTGCGTGCATCTCGCCTGCACCTGCTTCATGTAGCCTCATCGCGAGCCGCTCGAACAGCACAAACAACACGGGAATAATGAAAATCGCCAGCGCCGTAGCCGCAAGCATCCCGGTAACAACCACCGTGCCCAGAATTTGCCTTCCAGCCGCGCCCGATCCGCTCGCGATAGCCAGCGGGACGCAGCCCAGGATGAACGCGAACGACGTCATCAAAATCGGTCGCAAACGCAGTTTCGCGCCTTCGAGCGCCGCCTCCACAATGTCCCGTCCCTTGCCCATCTCGTCGCGCGCGAACTCCACGATCAAGATCGCGTTTTTCGCCGCGAGGCCGATCAGCATTACGAGCCCGATCTGGGCGTAAACGTCCAGATCGAACTTGCGTAGATAGAGCCCCGCGAACGCCCCGAAAATCGCGATCGGCACCGAGAGCAGCACCGAAAACGGCAGCGTCCAGCTTTCGTAAAGAGCTGCGAGAATCAGAAACACCACAAGCAGCGAAAGCGCGAAGATCGGCCCCGCCGTCCCGGACGCTTTGTTTTCCTGATACGAAAGGTCGGCCCAGTCGTAACCCATATTCGCGGGCAGCGTCTCGTGCGCCACTTCTTCCAGCGCCTCTTGCGCTTGCCCGGAGCTGTATCCCGGTGCTGCCGACCCGATCACTTGCGCCGCGCGGTACAGGTTGAACCGATTCGTGTAATCCGGACCATTCGTCGGACTCGTCGCAACGATCGTCGAAAGCGGAACCATGTCGCCGCGATCGTTCCGCACGTAATATTGCGCAATCGAAGCCGGCGAAGAACGATCCGCTGCTTCCGCCTCCAGAAATACTCTCCACTGCCGCCCAAACCGATTGAATTGGTTCACATACAGGCCGCCCAGCGATGCCTGCAGCGTCTGGTAGACGTCGCTCAATTGCAGCCCCAGCTTCAGCGCCTTGTCCCGATCCACATTCGCGTAAATCTGCGGCGTTTGCGCTGAAAATGGCGAATTCACGCCTACGAGCTCAGGCCGTTTCCGTGCAGCCGCCAGAAACCTCTGCAGGTTCGTCGCAAGATAGTCAACGCTCCCGCCCGAACGGTCCTGGATCCACATCGAAAATCCGCCCGCGTTGCCGAGGCCCGGAATCGCCGGCGGGTCAAACGCGAAAGCGACCGCCTCGGGGACTTGCCGCGCCAGTTCTCGATTGATGTTGTTTAAAATCGCCTCGGATTGCAGAGCCGCCGCTTTGCGCTCCGACCACGGTTTCAACGCCACGAAATAAAAAGCATTGTTCGTTGTAGAGACGCGCGTCAGCAAACTGAATCCGTCGATGGTCGTATAGTCCGCCACGCCCGGCGTTTTCGCGAGGATGCTCTCAATCTTGCGCGCAACCACGTCTGTTCGCTCCAACGATGCTGCCGGTGGCAACTGCACGTTCAGAAAAAGGAATCCGTAATCCTCTTGCGGCAGGAAGCTCGTCGGCAATTTCCGGCTCACGCCCAGATCGAGCAGAAAGAAGCACCCGAGAATCAGCATGCCCACCACGGTTTTGCGAATCAGCCCGTGGCTCACGCTCACGTATCCCAGTCGAACCTTCTCGAAGCCTTGATTGAATCGTCCGAAGAATCGGCCAAGCGGCCCGCGGCTCGGTTTCCGCGGCCGCAGCAACATCGCAGCCAGCGCCGGCGAAAGCGTCAGCGCGTTGAACGCAGAAATAATCACCGAGATCGCCACCGTCACGGCGAATTGCTTGTTCAACTGGCCCTGAATGCCGCTCATGAACGCCATCGGAACAAACACGGACGACAGAATGAGCGCAATCGCCACCACCGGGCCGGAGACCTCCCGCATGGCTTGCAATGTCGCATCCCGCGGCGACATCCCTTCTTCGATATGGTGCTCCACCGCCTCGACCACTACGATCGCGTCATCGACGACAAGACCGATGGCTAAAACCAGTCCAAATAACGACAGCGTGTTGATCGAAAATCCCAGCGCCGGAAAAGCCGCAAACGTACCAATCAACGAAACCGGCACCGCGATCATCGGAATCAACGTGGCCCGCCAATTCTGCAGAAATAAATAGACGACCAGGATCACCAGCGCCATCGCGATCACCAGCGTCTCCACGATTTCGCGAATGCCTTCCGTCACCGGAAGCGTCGTATCCAGTCCAACCGCAGCCTTCAGGTCAGGCGGAAACCGCTGTTGCAGCTGAGCCATCACCTTGCGCGCCGCATCCGCCACGGCGACCGCATTCGCGCCCGGCGTTAGGAACACCGCGATGATGCAGCTCGGCTGCCCGTCAAATCGCGAAACCTCGTTGTAGCTGAGCGCTCCGAGTTCAATCCGCGCAACGTCCTGCAGCCGCACCACGGAGCCGTCCGGATTTTCCCTCACCACGATTTGCCCAAACTGTTCGGCCGTGACAAGCCGGCCCTGCGTGCGCACTGTATACGTCATCGCCGTTCCGGCTGGCGCAGGATTGCCCGCCAGCTGACCGGCCGGATTCACCGTGTTTTGCTGGTTCAGCGCATTCACCAAGTCATTTACCGTGAGCCCAAGGTTCGCCAGAACCTGCGGCTTCACCCAGATGCGCATGGAATAATCCGTCGCGCCAAAGAGCAACACTTGGCCCGCACCCGGAATGCGCAAAAGCTGGTCGTTTATGTTGATGTTTGCGTAGTTCGCCAGAAACAGCGAATCGTGCGTATGATTCGGCGAGTAAAGAGCGAATGCCAGCAGCGGCAAACCCGTCGATTTGCGAATCGTCGTCCCGTACTGGTTCACGTCCGGCGGAAGGTTCGGTGCGGCCTGTGCCACGCGGTTCTGCACGTTCACTTCGTCCGTGTTCACGTCGGTGTCGACGTCAAACGTCACCGTCAACGTCATCGTGTTGTCGTTGCCGTTCGTCGACTGCATGTAAAGCATGTTGTCGACCCCGTTCATCTGTTGCTCGATCGGAGTCGCAACCGACTGCTCCACGGTGAGCGCATCGGCGCCGGGATACGTGGTGGAAATGATGATCTGTGGTGGAACGATGTCCGGGAATTGCGCTTCCGGCAGCCCGCGCATAGCTATCAGGCCGGCAAGCACGGTGATAATCGCAATCACGATCGCGACGATGGGGCGCCGAACGAAAAACTCAGCCATGCTTAGCGGGCCTCCGGCGCGGCGGCCACAGGCTCGGGGTTCACCGTGGCGCCCGGACGAGCATATTGCAGGCCTCCCACAACTACGCGTTCACCGGCGCCGACGCCTTGATTGATGATCCAGTTGGAGCCGACCTGCGGCCCCACCTGCACCTGCTGCACGTTCACCTTGTTCGCCGGACCTACAACGGCCACTTCATACGTGCCCTGAAGCTCCGTCACGGCCGCTTGCGGCACCACCAGCGCATTGTGCCGCTCATCGGTCACGGCGCGGATCGTCCCGTATTCTCCGGGGCGCAACTCGTTATCCTTGTTCGGAAACGCCGCGGCCACTCGAATGGTCCCCGTGCTCGGGTCGATCTGCCGATCAGTCCACAGTACTTTGCCCGTGTGCGGATAAACGCTCCCGTCGGCCAGCAAAAGCGTGAGCGGCACGCCATCCAGTGGCAAAACCGGCGCGCCCGATTTCGATTCTCGTCCGTCTTCCGCGTGCAGATAATCCTGCTCGCTCAGCGAGAAATAAACCTTGATCGGCTGTACCTGCGACACCGAGGTCAGCACTGACGTCGGCGAAACCAGGTCTCCGATTTGCGCCTGAGCGATGCCCGCCACTCCATCAACCAGCGACGTAATCTTCGTGTAGGAAAGGTTGAGCGCGTCCTGCTCCACGGCCGCTTTGGCTGCCGTCGTTGCAGCCTGCGCAGCCGTCACCGCCGCCGCAGCAGCCGCTTTCGCCTGAACTTCATCGTCCAGTTGGCTCTGCGCGATGGCCTTCGCTTCCGCCAACGGCGTGTCGCGCTCCACGTCTTGATTCGCCTTGGCTAGATTTGCCTGGGCCTGCACGATCTGCGCCTCGGCCTGCGAGAGTTGGCCTTTCGCTTGATCCAGCGCCGCCTGAAATGGTCTCGGATCGATCTCAAACAGCACTTGCCCTGCACGCACCACCGAACCTTCGCGGTAATCCTGTCGAATCAGGTACCCGGTCACGTGCGGCTGAATCTGCGCGTTCACATAGCCGTCCATCGAGGCTACCCATTCGCTCGTCAGCGCCTCATCCTTCTGCTGCACCGTCGCCACTTGCACAGTCGGCACCGGCGGGTCCACCGCAGCGCCGCTGCCGCACCCGGCCATCCCCAGCGCTGCAATCCCTGTAATTAACACTGTGCCTAGACCTAGCCTCTTGCCTCGTACCATTACCAAATCTCCGTTCGGCTGATGGACTTGCGGGTTGAAACAGATAGGATGCGCGGCGGCCCGCTTACGACTCGGGCATCCTCAGGTCAAAGACCAACAGGTGAACTACGTGTGTGCGGCGCAATAAGTATCTCAACTCTTTGCCGCATTCGCCAGAAGGGAATCTAACCCGAAGGTTGAATAGCTGGTCCTAACTCGCGTACAGTTGCACTTGAATCTGCCGTTGAATTTCGCGCTTGCCTTTCGCTTATGTAACGGCCGGCGCGCTTTGTTGTCGGGTGCCTTCGCTTTCTGTCCTCGTGGCGACCGGCTTTCTTTTCAGCTGGTCAGCCCTTCGTTTTTGGTTCCGTCCCTGCCGTCTTCACCGAACACCTAAGGCATCACCGCCGCCCGCAGGGACAAAATATACGCCGCCTGCGCATTCGGCGTTCCTGATTCCTCGCCGTTCGTCTTCCGTAATGGCGCGCCCTCGTACTCCGCGTACGAATAGGAACTCCGGCCGTCGCTTGACTTTCCCACTGTGACAAATTCCACGGATTTCGGGTCTCGTGGAATTTTTGCTCCGAACCAGTGCGGATCGTCCCGCTCCCTCCATGTCACCAAAGAGAGCTCCGCGCCCGCTGGGTAGTCCGACCCCGAATGAGTCCGCGCATATTTGACCGCGATGTCATTGCCGTACAAAGTGGCCATCGTCGAATTGGAACGGTCGATCGTCGAAGTCACAACCCTCCATTGCACAGGATTTGTCGGCACATCGCCCGTGAGGAAGGCGCCCTGATTCAGAGTTGGGGACGTGTTCGCGTTGCCGCGCGAGCAGCCCGCAATGAAGCACAAAACGGCAGCGCTCAGAAGCATAGTGAAAAATCGAGTGGCCCTTCTCATTGCTGGCCTCCGATCGCTTCGGTGAAAACATAGTCTGCATTACGCATCGGTGTGTGGCACCCAACACACTCCCGCGTGAAGCTCGCGTGCTTTCCGTAAGGCGTAAGATCGGCTCCCCGCCATCTTCCCCAGCCCCAACCGAGCGTGCTCGCATACTTCTTGCTGTCTCGAATCATGAACTCCACCTGGAAAAACGCCCCGGTCTGGAC
>Ga0335073_10011269_pt1 | contig 12551 bp, 10 predicted proteins | sample Lox_Sample_22_FD_207093 | JGI IMG/M metagenome (GOLD analysis project Ga0335073, IMG submission 207093) | Soil microbial communities from Loxahatchee National Wildlife Refuge, Florida, United States - Lox_Sample_2.2 | ecosystem: Environmental > Terrestrial > Soil > Wetlands | place: USA...
TGAGGCGGCCACCGGCTTCATGCCCGCCGCCGAGGGCCTGGCCCTGTTCGAGGCGGCCGCGCGCTACGCCGGCCGCGGCCCGGTGCTGGAGATCGGCAGCTACTGCGGCAAGTCCACTATCTACCTGGCCGCGGCGGCCCGCCAGGCCGGCCAGCCGGTCGTCACCGTCGACCACCACCGCGGCTCGGAGGAGCACCAGCCGGGCTGGGAGTACCACGACCCGGGGCTGGTGGATCCGGGCACCGGCCGCCTCGACACGCTGCCCCGGCTGCGGGCCACGCTGGCGGCGGCCGGGCTCGAGGACGAGGTGGTGGTCGTGGTGGGGCGGTCCGCCGAGGTGGCCAGGCTGTGGCGCACGCCGCTCGGCATGCTGTTCATCGACGGCGGGCACACCGACGCCGCCGCGGTGACCGACTACGAGGGCTGGGCGCCGTGGGTCGCGCCGGGTGGCGTGCTGGCCATCCACGACGTGTTCCCCGACCCGGCCGACGGCGGCCAGGCGCCGTACCGGATCTACCGGCGGGCGCTGAAGTCCGGCGCGTTCACGGAAGTCCCCGGCGAAGGCTCCCTCCGCCTGCTGGAACGGACCGGCGACGGCATCGGCTGACCCCGAGTTCCGCCGCTAAGGGCGGCCCGGCCAGCACCTCGGCGCCGCCGATCACGCTCCGAAATATCGTCCTCGTCAGCCATACCGTAGGCGAGCCGTTAAAGCCCGTGTCCGGGTCTGTCCCGATATGCCGGCCCTCCTGTACCGCACATGCGTTGGCTTGCATCTTGATTTCAGCGCAAGGTGGCGCATGAGGTCAACGAAAGGCGCGAGAATTGGCCGCGACATGCACCAGATTGCCAATGGCAACGTGTTGCCAAGATCGTAAATTTACTTTCCTGCGAGTTCGCGCAAATGCCTTTACATCGTCAAGCGCTACTTCTAACGTTGCTTAAGTGACCAAGGAACGCGCAGGGAACGATGCGAGGCCGCAGCCGTGAGATTCCGCGAGGACCGTCCCGCGGACCTGGACCGGGCCCGCGCCGCCGTCACGGCCTGGCGTGACCAGCACCCGGCAGGCACCAGCGAGGACCTGATCGCCGAAATCGGCCAGCAATTCCCCCGGGAGTACGGCGTCGTGCTCCGCGCGGTGCTGTTCGCCGTCGACAGGCACCGGGCGCGGCTAATCACGGGAAACGCGGGGCCATCCAGTGAGCGGTAGCTTTGCCCGACTGACCGGTCCGGCTTTGTGCGCGGTGCTAGGCGAACCTGATCAGATACTCCTGCTGCAGGAATTCCGCGCTGCGCACCCGGAGGTGATCGTCGGGAAAGGGGAATTCGGTACCTGGCAAGCCCGCATTCCTCACCTGGCCGGGGAAACCGTCACCATCCGGCACACGCTCCGCGAGCTCCTGGACCGGCTCAGCGAACTGCTCCCCGAGGACAAGCCCGCCGAAGACAATGGCGCGCCGGGACTTCCACGCCAATGAGGCCCTCGCCCGCCTCTGCGGGACCGGATCTAACCGCAACGATGCTCCATCGTTGCCGCTGGAGCGACAGCAATGCTCCATCGTTGCCGTTGTCCGGCGCTCTACCCGAAGTCGGCCGACCCGGGTTTCTCGCCATCCGCGCAGCCGCGAGCCGCGCAGCCGCCATCCGCGCAGCCGCCATCCGCGCAGCCGCGAGCCGCGCAGCCGCGAGCCGCGCAGCCGCAGGCCGTGCCGTCCCCGTCCAGGTCCACATCCAGGTCCACGTCCTGGTCGGGCGCGTCCTGGGACGGCCCTTCCGCGGCGTCCCTGAAGATCCCCGCGCCGCCGCTGAAGCCCGCCAGCGCGTCGGCCGCCAGGACCACGGCGGCCGCGGTCCAGCTCGACCGCTCGCGCGGGAACGGCGCCTGGTTGGCGAACTGCCAGCCGGTCCAGTACGACCCGTCCGGGTGGCGCAGGTGCTGGACGCTGGCGAACACCTCCAGGGCCTGCGCGCGCCTGCCGCAGGCCTCCAGGGCGATGACAAGCTCGCAGGTCTCGGCGGCGGTCACCCACGGCTGGTCGCTCACGCAGCGGACCCCCAGGCCAGGGACCACGAACGTGTCCCAGCCCGCCGCCAGCGCGCGGGCCGCGCCGGGGCCGCGGACCGCGCCGCCTAGCACCGGGTAGTACCAGTCCATGGCGAACCGGCTCTTGTCCGCGAACGCCTCCGGATGGCGGGCCACCAGGTGCCCCAGCCGGTCTGCCGCGAGCTCCCAGTCGGGCCTCGGGTCGTCGGCCAGCTTGGCCAGCGCGATCGCGCAGCGCAGGCTCTGGTGGATGCTCGCGCACCCGGAGAGCAGCGCGTACGTCCCCGGCTCGCCGGCCGCGTCGCGCTCCCAGCGGACCTCGCCGCGCGGCGTGCGCAGCGCGAGCGCCCATTCCACCGCGCGCCGGACCGTCGGCCACATGGTCAGCGAGTGCCGCTCGTCGCCGGTCACCAGGTACTCGTGCCAGGCGCCCACGGCGACGTACGCCGCGTGGTGGCTTTCCGCCGCGGGGTCGGTCACCCGGCCCGCCACCACGGACCGGGGCCAGGACCCGTCGGCACGCTGGGTCTCGCGCAGCCACCGGTAGGCCCGCCTGGCCGGCTCGCGCAGCCCGCAGGCGCTCAGCGCCATCGCGCATTCGACATGATCCCAGGCGTCGACGTGCCCGTCCGGCCAGGCGATCGCCCCCGACCGTTCCTGCATCCGGGCGATGGCCTCACCCGTGGCGAGCACGTCCGCCGGCGCTAGCAACCCCCCGTCCGGACCCAGCAACCCCCCGTCCGGACCCAGCAGCTCCCCGTCCGGACCCAGCAGCTCCCCGTCCGGACCCAGCAGCTCCCCGTCAAGCAACTCCCCGTCCCCATCTGGCAAACTCCCGTCCATTGGCCCCCCGTCCCTTGGCTCGGTCATCCGGCCGTCCTGGGCTTGACCGCGTACACCACCAGGCTCTTCCCGATGACCGGGTTCAGCGCGTGCTCGGCCAGCCGGGTGACGATGGGCTGGCGCATGATGTCCCAGACCAGCAGCCGGTGATACGCGCTGGCCAGCCGGTCCTTGTCGTTGTGCACGCCGACCGCGCACTTGAGCCACCAGTACGGCGCGTGCAGCCCGTGCGCGTGATGGCGCCACAGCGCGGTCAGCCCGGCCCTGGCCAGCTTGGCTTCCAGCTCGACCCGTGTGTAGATGCGCACATGCCCCCCGGGGACCTCGTGATACTCAGTGGACAACGCCCAGCAGACCCGTTCGGGCAGCCAGCTCGGCACCGTGATCGCGGCCAGGCCACCCGGCCGAAGCACGCGGGCGAGCTCGTTCATCGCCCGCTGGTCGTCCAGGATGTGCTCGAGGACCTCGGCCGCGATGACCCGGTCGAACGCCCCGTCGCCGAACGGCATCGCGCCGGCGTCCCCGGAGATCGCGCTCGCCCCCGCGGCCGGGCCCGCCTCGCCCGCTTCTCTCATGGCCCCGAACATCCCGGTGACCGGGGCCAGTTCGGCCGGGTCGAGGTCGAACGCGACCACGCTGGCGCCGCGGCGGTACACCTCGAACGCGTGCCGCCCGCCGCCGCAGCCCAGATCGAGCACACGGTGGCCGGGCCGGACCGGGAACCGGCGGAAATCGACGGTCAGCACTACGGCAGCCCCTCCCCGCGAGCTTGTCCCATGGTGTGCAGGTACTGCTCGACGGTCGCCCGGGCCACCGCGGGCCAGGCGAACCGCTCGCCGACCCGGCGCAGCGCCCGGTCCGCGAGCGCGGCCCGCTCGGCGGGGGAGTCGTGCAGCCGCCGCAGCACGGCGGCGAGTTCCTCGTCCTCGCCCGGCGTGACCAGGACGGCGGCGTCGCCGGTGACCTCGGGCAGCGCCCCGGTCCGGCTGGCCACCAGCGGGGTGCCCGACGCCATGTGCTCCACTGCGGGCAGCGAGAACCCCTCGTACAGCGAGGGCACCACGGCCGTCTCCGCGCTGGCCAGCAACGCGGAGAACGCCTCGTCGGACAGCCCGTGGGTGAACGTGACCCGCTCGGCCAGGGACAGCTGGACCGCCAGCCGCTGCGTGGCGGGCGCGGGCTTGCCCACGATGATCAGGTGCGCGTCGGTGTCCGTGACCAGCTTGCCCACCGCGCGCAGCAGCGTCGCGGTCCCCTTCATCGGGGAGTCGGCGCTGGCCACCGCGACGATCCGGCCCGGCACCCGGGGCGCCGGGCGCGGCCGGAACACCCTCGTGTCCACCCCCAGCGGGATGATGTGCACGCGGGCGGGGCTGACCCGGAAGTCGCGGCAGATGTCCCGCTTAGAGGACTCGGACACGGTGATCAGCGGCCCGGTCCTGCCGACCCGGCGGGCCACCCGGGCCTGCATCCGGACGAACCCGTACCAGCGCCGCCTGGACAGCGCGGTCAGCCAGCCGGCCGACGCCAGGTCGATCCGCCGGTCCACGCTGATCGGGTGGTGGATGCTGGTCACCAGCGGCAGCCCGAGCCGCCGCACGCCGAGCATCCCGTAGCCCAGGCCCTGGTTGTCGTGCACCACGTCGAAGTCCGCGGCGCGCGCGGCCAGCACCCGCCGGGCCCGGATGCTGAAGGTCAGCGGTTCGCCGAAGGCGCCGCCCCACATCATCGCGGTCTCGAGCACGTCCGCCCAGTCCCGGTACTCGCCCCAGCGCGGGGTGCGGAACGGGTCGTCGTCGCGGTACAGGTCCAGGCTGGGGACCTCGCGCAGCACCGGGCCGGGGTCCAGGTCGGGGTACGGCTGACCCGAGAACACCTCGACGTGGTGCCCGAGGGCGTGAAGTTCCCTGCTCAGATGGCGTACGTAGACACCCTGGCCGCCACAGTGGGGCTTGCTGCGGTACGACAGCAGCGCGATGCGCAGCGGGCGGTCAAAGATAACCACGGGGCACCTTACCACCCGGTAGCCCGCCGCTTCCCGGCCGGGCTCCCGGCCGCGGCCCGGCCACCACCCGGCCACAGGCCAGGGCTACCCGGCCACAGGTCGGCGGCCACGCCCGCGCCCCGGTCTTGGCGCTGAGCGCCTGCGTGCGTTACAACAGTTGCGGAACGCCCCGCCGGATGAAGGACGGTATCGACAGGTGGCGCACAGGTTCCCGGCGCTGATCGCGGCCCCGGCCCCGGCTCCCGGCCGGCTCTGGCTGACCGGGGCGCGGCTGTTCGACGGCACCGGGGCGCCGCTGCGCGAGGACACGGCGGTCCTGGTGGAGGACGGCGTCATCCGCCGGGTCGCGGACGACCGGGAGCGGCGCCCGGACGGCGCCCGGCCGGTGGACCTGGAAGGCCGCACCCTGATGCCGGGCCTGACCGACGCGCACACCCACGCGTCCGGCCGCGTCCCGCACCCGGCCAAGGGCGCCGAGGAGCCGCTGCCGGACGTCGCGGCGCATTTCCTGCAGGCCGAACTCCGCGACTACCTCCGCCTCGGCGTCACCACCATCCGGGTCTGCGGGTCGCAGGGGCTGATGCCGCAAGTGGCCCGGCAGGCCATGCGCTACGGCGCGTTCCGCGGTCCCCGGCTGCTGACCTGCGGGAAGATCATCTCGGCCACGGCGCCGGGCGGCCGTTTCTACGGCGACATGTACCGCGAAGCCGACGGCCCCGACGACATCAGGCGGGCGGTCCGGGAACAGATCAGGGCCGGCGCGGACTTCGTCAAGGTGATGACGACCGGCGCCCGCTCCAACGAGCTCGAGGATCCCGAGCCGCTCCAGCTCACCGAGCCGGAACTGGCCGCCGTCACCGACGAGGCGCACCGGCTGGGCTACCGGGTGGCCGCGCACGCCGAGGGCCTGGACGGCTGCGCGGCGGCGGTCCGGCACGGCGCGGACACCGTGGAGCACGGCATGTACCTGCACCGGCGGCCCGACCTGCTGGCGGCGATGGCCGCCGCGGGCCAGGTCCTGGTGCCCACGCTGTCCGGCTACTACTGGATGGCCGGCTTCGGCGAGGTCGTCGACCCGGCAGCCGGCCCGGGGGAGGCCCTGGAGCCCGAAGCGCCGCACGCCGACCCCGGGATGCCGCCGGTGCTGACCGAACTGGCGCGGCACAACCTCGAGGAAGGCGCGGCCAGCATGCGGGCCGCCCGGCAGGCGGGCGTCAAGATCGCGCTCGGCAGCGACGTGAGCCTGGCCACCGGGCTGGAGGTCCAGCGGATGGTGCACCACGGGCTCACCCCGGCGCAGGCCCTGGTGGCCGCGACCGGAACCGCGGCCGAGGCGCTGGGCCTGGCCGAGCACATCGGCACCGTGACCGAGGGCAGGCTGGCCGACCTGATCGTGGTGGACGGCGACCCGCTGGCCGATCCGTCGCTGCTCTGCGACCCGGGCCGCATCTGGCTGGTCCTGCAGCAAGGCGTGCCCGTCGCTGGCCAGGTTCTCGTCCATCAGGCCCCCTAACGAACCGGCATGAACTGGTCCCGCATCCTGACCCGCTACGGGTTCGCGTGCGCCTACCTGGCGTGCTTCGTGGCCGCCGAGCTGCTCTACACCGCGCTGAGCCCGGACGCGCAGGCCAGGCTGATCGCCTGGGCCAGCACGGACGTGGCCAACCTGGAGCACGAGCCGGTCGGCCCGCTGGTGGTTTCCGCGCTGGTCACGCCGGGCTTCTTCGCGGCCTGGCCGGTGCTGATCGCGCTGGCGCTTTTCGGCGCGAACCAGGCCCTCGGCAACGTCCGGACGGCGCTGGTCTGCGCGGCCGGGCAGGTGATCGGCTCGCTGGTCAGCGAGGGCATCGTCGCCTACCGGGTGGACACCGGCCAGCTGTCCGCCGCGAACCGCTACCTCACCGACGTGGGACCGTCCTACGTGGTGGTCTCGGCCATCGTGATCGCGCTGATGTGCGGCACCCGGCTGGCCCGGGTGCTGGCGGCGGTGGACCTGGCGCTGCTGGTGTTTCCCGGGGACATCTTCGGCGGCCTGAGCCGGCTGGACGTGGCCGCGGTCGGGCACCTGACCGCGATGCTGGTCGCGGCCGCCGCCACCGCGGTCATCCTCGCCCGCCGCGGCTGGGCCCCGGGCCCGGACCGGGACCCCGGCTCAGGAGGCCACGTGGCCGACGGCCATGCCGATCAGGTAGGTGACCGCCACCGCGAAGGCGCCTAGGACCAGCTGCCGCGCCGCGCCCCGCCAGAACGGCCGGTCGGTCAGCCGGGCCACCAGGCCCCCGCCGACGATCGCGGCGACCGCGGACAGGCCGAGCGCGACGGCCAGCACGTGCACCCCGGCCAGATAGGGGATGAGCGGGATGGCCGCGCCGACGGCGAACGCGGCCAGCGAGGCGCCTGCCGCCACCACCGGTGAGGGCAGCTCGCCGGGATCCACCCCCAGCTCTTCCAGCGCGTGCACGGCCAGCGCCTTTTCCGGGTGCGCCGAGATCTCCGCGGCGGCCTGGCGCGCGGTGGCCGCGCTGACGCCGCGGGCCCGCAGCATGCCGGCCAGCTCGGCCTGCTCGGCGGCGGCGTTGTTCTCCAGCTCGAGCCGTTCCTTGTTGACCTCGGCCTGGATCAGCTCGTTCTGCGAGGAGACCGACACGTACTCTCCGGCCGCCATCGAGCAGGCGCCGGCGGCCAGCCCGGCCAGGCCGGTGAGCACGATCGTGTGCGCGCTCCCGCCGCCGCCGCCCACCCCGGCGATCAGCGACACGTTGGTCACCAGGCCGTCCATGGCGCCGAACACGGCCGGCCGCAGCCACCCGCCGGACACGTCCCGGTGGTGGTGCCCGTGATCGGCGCCGTGCTTGTCGGTCCGGGCTCGGTTCTCGGTAGCCATCCGGGCGGTATCCCTCTCTGAGCTAGCGCACCGGCAAGAGCCGGGGAGTGCGCTAGCTCACAGAGGCCCTAGCTCTTCGCGGCGTTGTTCAGGAACAGGTGCCCGATCGCGGTCGGGTAGACACCGGTCACGCCCTGCGCCGTCGCCGTCAGGTAATTGTAGAAGTACCCGAAGATGATCGGCGTCTGGTCAAGCAGCAGCGTCTCGATCTGCCCGGCCAGGCTCTTCTGGCTGGACAGGTCCACCGCGGCGATGTACTGCCCGACCAGCTTGTCGTACTGCGCGTTGTTGAAGTGCGCCGCGTTCCACGCCCCGGTGCCGGCCGTGGCGTTGGTCGTCTCGAGCGGGGCGGTCAGGAACACGTTCGGCACGCTGCGGTGCCCGTAGTCGACCAGGCTCATGGTGCCGTCCAGCCAGTCGGAGTTCCCGAACGTAGCCTTGCCGTAGTACTGGGTCGAGGTTTCCACCTTCAGGTTGATCTTCACGCCGATGGCCGCCGCGGACTGCGCGATGATCTGGGCGTACTCGGGGATCTCGAGGAAGTTCTCGGTGATCAGCTGGGTGCTGAAGCCCGAGGAGTGCCCGGCCGCCGCCAGCAGCGACTTGGCCTTGGCGACGTCCTCGACGCGCTGCGGCACGCTGGTGTTGGTGGACGGGAAGACCGGCGCGAACGGGCTGTCGTTGCCGACGTCGGCGTAGCCCTTGAACAGCGCCTGGACGATCGCCGGCCGGTTCAGCGTGAGCGCGATCGCCTGCCTGACCCGCGGGTCGGTGAACGGCGCCTGGTCGTTGCGCATCGACAGCTGCCGGTGGGCGCTGGACTTCAGCTTGATCACGTTGTAGCCGCCGTTGAGCAGCGCCTGCCCGCCGGACACGGAGAACTGGCCGATGACGTCGATGGTCCCGCCGGTCAGCCCGACGACGCCGCTGTCCTGGGTGTCGTAGAAGGTGAACTGGGTCTGCGACGGCAGCGCCTTGGCGCCCCAGTACGACGCGTTGCGGGTGAACGTGGCCCCGGTCTTCGGGGTGTACGAGCCGAGCGTGAACGGGCCGGTGCCGATGAACGAGCTCTGCCAGCTGGCCGGGTTGTAGCCCTTCGGGATGATGATCATGTTGTAGTTGTCCGAGGACGTCAGGTACGGGAAGTTCCCGTTCGGCGCGGCCAGGTGGAACTGCACCGTGTAGTCGTCGACCTTCTTCACGCCGGACGGGGTGAGCACGCCGCCGAAGGCGGACAGCGCGTTCGACGAGCCCTTGGGGTTCGTCTGCAGCTGGTAGGTGTACACGACGTCGTCGGCGGTCAGCGCGGCGCCGTTGTGGAACTTGACGCCCTGGCGGATCTTGAACGTCCACACGTCGGCGGTCGAGTTCGCCGACCACGACGTCGCGAGCACCGGCTTCAGGGTCAGGTTCTGACTGGAGAGGGTCAGGTACTCGCCGGTCTGCGCCAGCATGTCCAGGCCGCCCTGGTCGGCCACGGTGACCGGGTTGATGGCGGCGGTCGGCGTGACGATGCCGGCCTTGATCACCGCGCCGGGCGAGCCCGCAGCGGCCGGGGATGACGTTGAGCCCGCCGGGGCCGAGCTCGTGGAGCTGCTGCCGCAGGCCGCGAGGATCGACCCGAGCACCGGCGCCGAGATGCCGATGACGCTGGCGCGGCGGACGAAGTCACGGCGGGACAGCCGCCCCGCGGCAAACTCGTCGATAACGTGATTAGCGATCTCGCCCTGGCCCTGGCGCAGGCGCCCGAGCCGGCGGTGATCGATATTCCTGGTCATGGAGAGCCTCCCTGTGATGGGGCGGATTCAGTGCGCTGCACGGTGCGCAGCTCGGCGATCGGGATATGACAGCGGATTAGGTGACCCGGTTCTTCTTCGAGCAGCGGCGGCTCGGTGGACTCGCAGATGCCGCTGTCCAGCCTGCGCGGGCAGCGGGTGTGGAACACGCAGCCCGACGGCGGGTCGGCCGCGGACGGGATCTCGCCGGTCAGCCGGATCCGCGACCGGCGCTGGCCATCGAGCGACGGCACGGCGGAGAACAGCGCCTCGGTGTACGGATGGTGCGGCCCGGTGAAGACGGTCTCGGCCGGGCCGACCTCCATCACCCGTCCCAGGTACAGCACGACGATGCGGTCGGACAGGTACCTGACCAGGCCGAGGTCGTGCGAGATGAACAGGTACGTCGATCGTTCGGACTGCTGCAAGTCCGCCAGCAGGTTCAAGATGGCCGCCTGCACGGAGACGTCCAGGGCCGACGTGGGCTCGTCGCATACCACCACGTCGGGCCCGGCGCCGAAGGCCCGCGCGATCGCCACCCGCTGCTTCAGGCCGCCGGACAGCTGGCCGGGCCGCAGCGGCAGATGGCGGTCCTCCAGCCGGACCGAGGCGATCAGCTCCTCAAGCCGGTCGCGCAGGGCCTGCCCGGACAGCCCGGCCAGCCGGGTCAGCGGACGGCTGATCAGGCTGCGCACCGTGTGTCGGCGGTTGAGCGCCGAGTCCGGGTTCTGGAACACGATCTGCAGCGCCCGCAGCACGGACCTCGGCCGCCGCCTGGCGTCCGGCGCCAGCGGCTTGCCCTCCAGGGTGATGGTCGAGCCCTGGTCCGCCGGGGTGAGCCCGAGCAGGACGCGCGCCAGCGTGGTCTTGCCGCTGCCCGACTCGCCGACCAGGCCGAGCGTCTCGCCCCGGTGCACCGTCAGGTCGACGTCGACCAGCGCCCGGACCGAACCCCCGAAGGTCTTGGACACCCCCTCGACCACCACCAGCGGGTCGCCGGTGCCGTTACCCGTACCCGCCAGCGCGGCCACCGAGGCCGGGGTGCCGCGCGGCAGGTCCGGGGCCTGCTCGTGGTAGAAGCAGCGCGAGGTGCGCAGGCCGCCCACGTCGAACAGCGGCGGCTTGGACTCCCGGCAGCGGTCGGTGGCCAGCCCGCACCGCGGCGCGAACACGCACCCGGTGAGCGTGTGGCCGGGCGGCGGCAGGAAGCCGGGGATGGTATCGAGCCGGTCGCTGTCCTTCTTCTGACCGCGGCGCGGGATGCAGCGCAGCAGCCCCACCGTGTAAGGGTGCCGCGGTCCGTCGAACACCTGGCGCGCCGGGCCCTCCTCGACCAGCTCGCCGGCGTACAGCACCCCGACCCGGTCGCACATCTTGGCGATCACCGCCAGGTTGTGGCTGATGAACAGGATCGTGGTGTCAAACTCCTGGCGCAGCGCCGCGACCAGGTCGAGCACCTCGGCTTCCACGGTGGCGTCCAGCGCGGTCGTCGGCTCGTCCAGGATCAGCAGTGACGGCGAGGCGGCCAGCGCCATGGCGATCACCGCCCGCTGCGCCATCCCGCCGGACAGCTCGTGCGGGTACCGCCGCATGACCCGGCCCGGGTCGGAGATCTGGACCTTGCGCAGCATGTCCTCGGCCGAGGCCATCGCCGCGCCAGATGACTCTCCCGCGATCTCGAACACCTCGGCGATCTGCTGGCCCACCCGCAGGGACGGGTTCAGCGCCCGCCCGGGCTCCTGGTAGACCATGGAGACCGTCCGGGCCCGGAACTGGCGCAGCGCCCCCGCGCCCATCGAGAGCGGGTCCTGCCCGTTGATGCTGATCGTCCCGGCGCTCACCCGGCCGTTGCGGGGCAGGTAACGCACCAGCGCGAGCGCGGCCGTGGACTTGCCGGACCCTGATTCGCCGACAAGCCCGTACGATTCGCCGCGGTCAATGGAGAACGACACGTCGCGCAGCGCCAGCCGGTCCTGGCCCCGGACCCGGTAGGTGACGTCCATGTTCGAAACGATCAGCGCTCTGTTTTCCTCGCTCGCCTCCGGGCGCCTTTCGAGGCGGCTCCTTCCCTCGTCGCTCGTTCGCTCGTTCCTCGTTCCTCGCTCCTCAGTCCAGTCGCCGCCGGCGCCCTTTGGCTCGCGAGGGGATTCGCCGTTCTCAGTCATGAGCCCAGCACCTGCTCAATCGAGTCCGCCATCAGGGCCACCCCGATCACCAGCGAAGCGATGGCCAGCGCCGGGAACAGCGTCTGCCACCAGTAACCGGCCAGCAGGCCGCTGGCGTTGGCCGCGATGTCCGTGCCCCAGTTCGGCGTCGGCGGCTGGAGGCCGAAGCCGAGGAAGGACAGCGTGAACACCGCGAAGACCGCGTAGGCCAGCCGCACCGTGAACTCGACCACGACGGCGGGCATGACGTTGGGCAGGATCTCGCCGAACATGACCCGGGTCGGCTTCTCGCCGAGCAGCCGGGACGCGGACACGTAGTCCTGATGCCGCTCGACCAGCACCGCCGCCCGGACCGTCCGCGCGATCAGCGGCGTGAACACCAGGCCGATGATGATGGTGATCCCCGCGATGGAAGCGCCGACGGCGACGACGAACAAGAGCGCGATGATCACGAAGGGCAGTGCGAGGAAGGCCTCCACGAGCCGGCTGACCGTCGTGTCGAACCAGCCGCCGAGGTAGCCCATGGCCAGGCCGAGGGCGGTGCCGAGCACGGTGCCGATGATGGTGGCCAGCGGGGTGATGATCAGGACGCCCCTGGCGCCGGTGATGACCCGGGACAGCACGTCCCGGCCGAGCGGGTCAGTGCCGAACCAGTGCGCCGACGACGGCGCGGCGTTGGCGGCGAGCAGTTGCTGCGCCAGCGGGTTGTACGGCGCGATCGCGTGCCCGAAGACGGCGCAGATTATCCAGAACAGCACGATGCCCGCGCCGACCCAGAATGTCGGCCTGCGCAGCAGCAGCCGCCACCGGGCCGGCGTGGCCCGGCTCGCGGCCACC
>Ga0335073_10011270_pt1 | contig 12551 bp, 10 predicted proteins | sample Lox_Sample_22_FD_207093 | JGI IMG/M metagenome (GOLD analysis project Ga0335073, IMG submission 207093) | Soil microbial communities from Loxahatchee National Wildlife Refuge, Florida, United States - Lox_Sample_2.2 | ecosystem: Environmental > Terrestrial > Soil > Wetlands | place: USA...
TGAAATTCCGGACGCCACCAACTGGTCCAGCCAGCATGCGGGTCTAAGCGGGGATGCGCTGGCGAACGCGATCCAGCAGGATAACCTGCCCTGGGACCCGAGCGTCTTGGCCTTGCTGCCGTTTCCCCAGGTGCTGCAGATGATGGCCCAGGACCCCGGCTGGACGCAGGCCCTGGGAAATGCCGTTCTTGCACAGCGCCCTGACGTCATGGACGCCGTGCAGAGAATGCGCCAGCAGGCATACAACTACGGTTACTTGAGGCCGAGCCCATACGATAGCGTGGTCAATACCGGTGGATATATCGAAATCATGCCGGTAAATCCCGCCTATCTGTATGTGCCTGTCTATAGTCCGGCGGTCGTTTTTGCTCCACCCAGACCCGGCGTCGTGGTCGGTCTTTCCATCCACTTCGCCCCCAGCGTTTTTGTTGGGCCCGCGTTCGTGCCCTTTGGCTGGGCGAGGCCCGGATTTGGCTGGGGTGCCCACACCATCATCATCGGCGGATCTCCCTGGAATCGCACCTGGGCAAATCGCGCCGCCTACGTTCATCCATACCCGAATGCTTACCGGCCGGCACCAGGTCCTCGTATGGAAGACCATCACGTATATCACGACACCCACGAACATCCCCGCTAGGGAGCGGTAACACCGCTCCCTGCCTTCACGTCTTAGTGGGCGCCTGGACTCAGGCCGCACTCCAAAGTTGGCCGAGGATCCCGGCGTGGCGAGCAGTAGAATCGCTCATGAGTCTGCGTAGAGTACCTCCCGCTTTCGGCACAGGCGCATGTGTCGCTTTGGTGATATCGGCGTTGGCCTTGTGCGTTCGCGCGCAAACGCCTGATCGATCGGCCCCCGCCGGCCCTGTGTGGAACAACAACTCCCTGATCGCCTTGCAGAAAAAAGGCGGAGATCCGGCTCGTCCTGGCGATGTCGCGATTGATTTCTACGGGCACGACGCCTTTAAGTTCACCTCGCCTGAGGGCCTGACCATTCTCGTCGATCCCTGGAGGAACGACCCCGCGGGTCTTTACCCCAAGTGGTTCCTGCATAACTTTCCGCCGCTCCGGGTCGATATTGTTCTCTCGACGCACGCTCATTTCGATCACGATGCTGTCTCTGTGCCTCATGGATTGATGGTCCTGGACCGTCTCGCCGGCCGGTTCCGGTTGGGCGACGTGGAAATCACCGGCCTCGCCGACAAACACCAATGCGCATCTACACCCAGCGCCGTTTCGAATCCCTCCTCTGCAAATTCACAGACCTGTCCCTCCGTGGACGCAGCCGGTCAGGATAACGCGATTCAGATCATCGCGACCGGTGGATTAAGGATCGCCATCTGGGGGGATAATCGAACTCTGCCTGATGCATTCGTCGATCCCTATTTGAAGGGTATCGACGTGCTTATCCTTCCAGTCGATAACGTACTACCGCGCCCGGAAGCAGACGCAGTCATTCGGAAATACGATCCCATGGCCATCATTCCGGCGCACTACTCCATTCAGGGTTTATCAACCCAGGCTTCGGGTCTCGAATCGGCCGACGCGTGGGTCGCCGATCAGGAGAATGCGCACCATGCCGAAGTACGCCGCCTCCCCACCGCGCATTTAACACTGAATCCTGTTGACCTAAAAGGCGCCCATCATCGGATTTATTACTTCGGCGACCACTTTAAAAAGGACTAGAGAGCGATGAACAGGGTGCGAAGCACTGCAAGAAGCGCCCTCTGCCCCTCCAGGAGACTGGGCAGAAGGTCATTTGCTCCGCACGCCGACAGCAACCAGACCTATGCCGCCAAGCAATGCGATTGCGCTCAGAATGGGTGGAATGGGAACAGTGCTGGTTTGTTTATGGCTGATCTGGAGGGGTCCGGCACTCACATCTTTCTTTTCGTGTGTGAACGAAAATCCGCCCAGTGCAAAGCCTACAATCCCTACGATGATGAGGACTACCCCAATTACGGTTGCTGGTTTCACGTTTTTACTTTCCTGATTCAGATGCCCTGGCGCCGTAGCGGTCAGGATGCGACAGGTCCGTCCGCGCCTGCACTCCAGACTGAGATGCTGTCGGCTGCATCGGGGTAGCCGGATTGCCGTAGGAAACATGATCAACCGCTGAGACAACTGCGCGTCGAAAGAATCTGCTCCAGGATGTCCTGGCAGGCTGCGGGAAAATAGGCTTTGTATCAGGGCACGACTTCAGTCATGCCGCAAACGCCCGAAAATGAGCTGGGCTTTAGCCTCTGAGGTATGTTTCCTCGCAATTTGAGGCCTTTCCGCAGCCTGCCAGGATCTATCGCGGCGCAACAAAACCGCCATCCCGCCATCCCTAATCCCGCCCCTTGTCTCCCAGCGCCAGATACTGATGAATAAACGCGATCGCCATACTTCCTTCCCCCACACCGCTGGAAACGCGCTTGATCGAATTATGCCGCACATCGCCGGCGCAAAAGACGCCTGGCAGGTTCGTCTCCAGCAGGAAGGGAGACCGCTCCTGCTTCCACGTCGCGAGATCCCGCCCGGTGCAGATATAGCCCTTGGAATCCCGCTCCAGTTCGCGCGGCAGCCAATCGGTGTTGGCATCGGCGCCAATCATCACGAACAACGCATCGGCAGCGTAGGTAACAGAACGTTCCTCGCCCTGCAGCGGCCGCACCCGAGTCACAATGCGCTCCAGGAACTCTTTCCCCTCAAGCGCGACCACCTGGCTAAAGGGAATCACCTGGATGTTGGCCTTGGATGCGATCTCACCGATCAGATACTGCGACATACTCAGCTTCAGGCCTTCTCCGCGTACCAGCACCTTCACTTCGCTGGCGTAGCTCGAGAAGAACATCGCCGCCTGACCGGCGGAGTTGCCTCCTCCCACGATGAAAACTTTCTTGCCGATCACGTTGTTGGCCTCCGGCCGCGAAGCTCCATAGAGGACTCCGTGCCCCAGCAGACGGTCGGCGCCTTCCGCCGCAAGCCGGCGCCACTCGACGCCGGTGGCCAACACCACGGCTCGCCCTGAGACCTGGTGGCCGCCGTCGAGCTCCAGACAGTAGCCCCCATCGACGGGCACGAGTTTTTCGATGCAGCGGGTCATCACGATTTCCGCACCGAAGCGAATGGCCTGGCGCAAAGCCCTCCCGGTCAAATCCGTGCCTGAGATGCCCTCGGGAAAACCGAGATAGTTCTCGATGCGGGAGGAGGTACCCGCCTGGCCGCCGGCCGCCGAACGCTCGACCATCAGAACCTTCAGTCCCTCGGAGGCGCCGTACACACCGGCAGCCATGCCCGCCGGACCGGCTCCCACGATGACCACATCGTAACTGTCACTGTGCGGTTTGGTCTGCAACTGCAGCGCGTTGGCCACTTCGCGGATGCTCGGAGCATGCTCGAACACTTTGCCGTCAATGATCACGGCCGGGCAACCCATATCCTTGGGTAGAGCCGCGGGAACCCGTTCCGGTTCCAGATCGCGATCCACCCACTCGTAGGGGATTCGATTGGCGGTGAGGAAGGCCCGGGTATCCCGGCAATCGGTATCGCTTTTCGTGCCGACGATCCATACTCGGGACGATGGAACCGTGGTTGAAAATTTCTGCACGCGCGAGAGCCGTTCATTCATGGTTTGCAGAATGAGGGCGCTGGCTTCTTTCGACTCCCGAATGAGATTTCGAAACTGCTGCGGATCCAGGCGCGCCAGGCGGCAGGGCGTTTCCGCGCGTAACGAAACCAACGACTGGGCGCCGAGCATCAGCGGGGTTTCGCCAAAGAACTCACCTGCCGTATATTCGTAGATTTCCTGGTCGCGGCCGAGCAGTTCTTTCACCATGCGCAGACGCCCCTCGAAAAGAACGAAAAAACATGGCGGCTCCCCTTCCCGGATCAGCCACTCGCCGGGACCCAGCCGCACGTCGGCGGCCTCCTGTGCGAGTCGAACGCGCCCCGCCTCATCGAGGCAGCAGAATAGCCTGGCTTGCAAAAGCTCTTGCGGTGAGAACATCCCACCATTCTGCCATTAACAGGCTGCGGAAAAACGCGCCTATCCGGCGCGTTTGCCGCCGGATCAGGCCGGATTCACTTCCAGCTCCGGATGGCGATGGCCGCTGGTCATTGCACCCGCATCCGGCGGAAGCCCCAGGCTGTCGAACACCGGACCAAGCGCCAGCACCGCCATACAAAGCATCGCCAGCTGGAAATCGTGCAGTTCCGGTTTCGCCGCCGAGTGGCCGCGGGCATGCGCGACCATGCGCAACGTGATGGCGCCGATGGCCACACCCAACCCCATGCTGAGCTGCATCACCGCGCTCAGGAAGCCGTTGGCCCGGCTCATCCGGCTGGGCGGAATTTCGGCGTACGCCAGCGTCGTCATGCAGGTGAACTCCATGGATCGCGACGCTCCGTGGAAGAAGAGAATCCCGATGATCAGGAGGGGCGCAGTGGCCGGGCTGAGCAAGCTACACAGTGCCATGGACCCCGCGGTAATCACCCCGTTCACGATCAGCAAGCGGCGAAAACCAAAACGGCGAAGAGCCTGGATGACGAACATCTTCATCGTCAGGTCGCCGGCAAACAAGGCGACCAGGTAGAGGCCCGACTGGAAGGCATTCATTCCGAACGCGATCTGAAACATGAGCGGAAGAAGAAACGGAAGTACGGAGACAGCAATGCGAAACGCGCTCGCACCGTAGACCGAAAGCGAATAGGTCTTCAGCTTCATCGACTCGAGATCGATGAAGGAGGTGGCCGGGTTGCGATGCGCGGCCACAATAGCGGCCACTCCGCTGAGTACACTCAGGCTGAGAACGAGCCCGGGCAGCTGCCAGGGAACATCCTCACTGCCCAGCTTCTCCATTCCATACACAGCGCCGGCGGAGGCAATGCCCGCCAGCAGAAAGGTGAGCCAGTCGAAAGCATGCTGCTCGTCGCTGCGGACGTTCTCTACCCACAGGATTGTCAGGACGAGGGCGATCACGCCGATCGGGAGATTGAGAAAGAAGATCCAGTGCCAGCTCGCATAGGTAGTAATAAAGCCGCCCAAAGGCGGACCCACCACCAGGGCCGTCAGCCCGGGCCAGGTGATGTAGGCAATGGCCTCCGCCAGCTTGTCCTTCGGCGTCGCCCGCAGCACGATCAGACGGCCCACCGGCACCATCATGGCGCCGCCAATCCCTTGCAGGATGCGCATCAGCGTAAATTGTGCCAGCGTGTGGGACACTCCGCAGAGCATCGAGGCGATAGTAAAGGTGGCAATCGCGGCGGCAAAGACAGAACGCGAGCCGAAGCGGTCGGCAACCCATCCGCTGATGGGAATGAATACCGCCAGGGTAAGCAGGTAAGCCGTGATTCCCAGGTTGAGATTGACCGCGCTGGTGTGAAAGCTATGCGCCATTTGCGGGATGGCGGTGGCAATAATCGTGCCATCCAGCATTTCCATGAAGAAGGCGCCCGCGATCAGGGTGGTGACATACAACGGCGAGCGGGTCTTGTTCATCCTTGCGATGGGCTCACAACGGTAGTTCGGTTAGGGAGTCTCTAATCCACTCAAACCAGCTCTGCGTTCGAACGCCTGAATCAACGATCCGAGAGTGCGCTCGCCGGGAGTCTCCGGACGGAGTTCCGCTGCCACCGGGACCGGAGGCGGAGCCGCCACCACTCGCTCCTGGACCTTCCGCGCCTCAACCGCCGAAACGACGACGATTCCGCTGGGCACTGCTCCGCTCAGCGCGGCTGTCGGCTTCAGAGCTCTTTCCGTATGCACTTGCCGCCGCTCCATCCTGCGCCTGGGCGGAACACGCTTCACCTGCGGTTCTACCTTCACCGGTGCGGGAGGCGGAGCAACGGCAGTCTGACTTTGTAACTCGTCTTTAACCGAAGCCGCAGGAGCGGCCGGCTGTTTGCGTTTGGGGGCCGCAATTTTTGTCTTGACCCTGGGCGGAAGAACAATCTTCGAACCGTTGGGGGAAGCCTTCAGCGCCGCAGCGAGAAAGTCTCTCGCGCGCGTGAGGCGGCCTAATTCATCAGCAATCTGAGCAATAATTTCTTTCCGTGTGGTCATGCCAGGATCATTTTATCGCCCTCCGCGTGCTTCTGCAGATTTCCTGCCCTGTGGAATAGAACTGGCGTAATTATTCGCAACGGATGGCAGCCATTGGCTCGATCCGGGCCGCCCGCAAAGCGGGCAAAAGAGAGGCCCCACTGGCAATAACCGTCAGCACCGTCACCGACCCCACCAATACCCACGGATCGAACGGCGAGGTCCCATAAAGAAAGCTTGCCAGCGCTTTTGAGGCCATGAGCGCCGCAGCCGTTCCCGCCGTCGTACCTATGGCTGCGACCAACCCATTTTCACGAAAGATCATCGCCATCACTCGCCCCCGCTGTGCCCCCAGTGCCATGCGAATGCCAATCTCGCTGGTTCGCCGCGCCGTGGCGTAGGACAGAGTTCCGTAAAGGCCAATGCCGGTCACCAGCAACGCGCAAACGGCGAAAAATGAAGACAACACGGCCATCATGCGCTCGGTACTCAAAGAATCTTTGAGCTCATCCTCGACAGACGTCACAACAGGCGCGGGAATGGTGGGTGCGAGCCGTGCCGCCAGGGCGCGCGCGGGCAAGGCCAATGCATTCACCGGGCCGTCCGTCCGGACAACAGCACTGAGAGAAAGCTTTTTCTGCTCATCCTGCTGCATGGGTATGTAGCCCTCGGGAGGCGCCGGAGTGCGCATGTTGCGATACTTTGCGTCGCCTACAACCGCAACCACCTCATAGGAGTGTTTCTCCCGGTCAACGATTTGCCGGCCCAGCGCGCTCTCGCCGGGAAACAGCAGCTTGGCCGCGGACTGATTCAGAGTGATCTTTCCGCCCGACGCTTTTTCGTCAGCCCAGGTGAATTCTCTTCCCGCAAAAACCGGAATGTCCATGGTAGCGAAATACTCTGGGCCTACGCTGTTCAGAAAAAGACGCTGTAACTGTGCGCCTGAAGCTGCAAATTCATTGTCCCAGCCCCGGCCGGAAAGGGGCACGATAAATTCGAAGCTCACATTCCTGACACCCGGTTGTTGCCGCAGCCCATCATCCAGTGACTGGTACAACCTCACCAGCGCATCGCCTTCGAGCGGTTGTTTATCCATGCTGAATGCGATATTCGCCAGCCCCCTGGAGTTGAAGCCCAGGCCTGACCGATAGAGCCGCGCCAGGCTGGTCGCCAGTAAGCCCGCCCCAAACACCAGCACGAGGGCAAGTCCGACTTCCGATGCCAGCAGCACGCGGGGCCAGATCCCGCGACGATTCAGTTTGCCTGCGTGCTGCTTGTCCTTGATGTGTTCCGTCACATCGCCCGCGGTCGCCTGGAGGGCAGGCACCAGCCCGATCAGCAGTGCCGCTGTCACGGTTGCACATGCCGCAAAACCAAACACCCGCACATCCAGGGATGTATTCAAATGCCATCCCATCGGGCCGCTCATCAACAACGTCGCCAGCGACTTGCTGACCAGCGGGGCCACGGCAATTCCGGCGGCCGTTCCCAGCACGGCAATCAACAGGCTTTCCCCCAGTAACTGCTGGATCAGCCTTTGCCGGCTCGCGCCAATCGCCAGCCGCGTGGCCAATTCGCGCTCCCGCACCGCTCCACGCGCCATGAGTAAACTGGCCAGATTCAGACATGCCAGCAGCAGAATCCCCAGGCACATGAAGAACATGGCTTCCAATGGCTTGCGGAACAGCAGTCGGGCGAAGGTAAATCCCTTGGAGCCGGGTTCCGCAAGAAAATGAAAATGTCCCTTCTCCTCGCCGCTGATCCAATCTGCGTCGCTCGAGGCCTGATGAAGGATCGGAAGAGAAACGGTGGCCAGCGAAGCATTTGCCTGGTCCAGCGTGACACCCGGTTGCAGCCGCGCCCCTACCGTGAGCCACCAGGCGTGAATACCGTCCTCGATATGGTTCCGCGGCGCGTCGATAACCGGATCCGCGGACAGCGGTGCATAGATCTCCGGATTCCTCGTCGGATCCGCCCCGATAAAGCGCTTGGGCATGACGCCGGCTACCGTGAAGGGTGTGTTGGCAATAGTGAGCTTGCGTCCCACCACATCGGGAGCGCGCGCAAACCACTTTTCCCAGAAATGCTCGCTGATCACAACCGCAAACCCTTCCGGATTGCCGCCGCGCCGGTCATCCGCAGGCGTCAGATAACGTCCCAACAGCGGTGGCGTTTGCAAGGCGCGAAAGAATTGCCCGCTGACCAGCATTCCCTCAATGTTCTCGTTTCCCGACCGGCCCTTGACCTGCAGAACGTCGGAGTTGAAAGCGAACACGTCGGCAAATACTTCATGCCGATCCTCTAAGCCGCGAAAGAGCGGGGCGCAAAACTCGTAGTTAGGCTCCGGGCCGCCCTCCTCGATGCGTAGTACCGCCAATTGCTCCGCATGAGGCACCGGCAGAGGCCGCAACAGGAGGCCATTGATCAGGGAAAAGACCGCAGTATTGGCGCCCACGCCCAGGGCCAGCGTTGACAGCGCAACCAGCGTAAAGCCGGGCGATTTTCGCAACAGCCGCGAGGAGAAGCCCAGATCGCGAAAAAAATTCTCCAGCATCTGAAATCTCCATAGTTCTGTGAGGCGTTCGTGCCATCGCTGCCCATTTCCGAATCTTCTGCTCGTTGCCGTATCCAGCTCCGCCTCGGGTACGCCCTCGCGCGATAACTTCTCCCGCAAGAGCGACTGGTGAAACTCCAGCTCTTCGGCGAACTCGCGGCGCATACTTCGCCGTCGAAACAGCGACCACATTTTCAGCAGGAATTGGTGGAGGGCCATCACGGGCTCCCTTCAGGATGTTTGCATCACAAACGCAACTGCCGCTGACAGCCGCGCCCAACGCTGCGCTTCTGCGTTGAGCCGCTTCTTTCCTTCCGCTGTCAGCTTGTAGTACTTGGCGCGGCGATTATTTTCCGAGGCTCCCCACTCGGCATTGAGGAGCCCGCGCAACTGGAGCCTGTGAAGCGCCGGATACAGCGCCCCCTCCTCCACCTTGAGCACCTGCTGCGAGGTTTGCTCGATCCATTCCGCTACGGCGTAACCATGCATAGGTCCGCGCCCCAGCGCCTTGAGGATCAGCATCTCCAGCGTGCCCTGAATCAGCTCTCCGCTTTCTTCCCTAACCATATTAGGGGAAGACTATGCGATAACTCCCCGAATTGTCAAAGCGGTTTTCTCCAGGTGAATGGCTGTCCGGCCTTAGAGCACCTTCACCACGACCACTGTCAGATCGTCAGCTTGCGCCTTTTGCCCGGCAAAAACAGCAACCGCTTCGGTGATGGATGCAACCATGGCGGCCGCGGGCTCTATCTCTTTCTTGCGGACGACTTCCTCTAAACGGCTAACGGAAAACTCCTCCCCAGCTTCGTTCTCCTGTTCGGTCACGCCGTCGGTGAAAAGCGTAAGGACGTCGCCTTGCTCCAACTGGACCACTGCGTTTTTGTATTCTGCGTTCCTGAGAATTCCCAGGATCGGCCCACCCTCCTCCAACTGCTGCGCCTGGCCATTGCCGGGGCGAATCAGGAGCGGTGGGTTGTGGCCACCGTTCGAGTAATGCAGAGTCCGCGATGCCTGGTCGAAGCGCGCGTAGAACATGGTGACAAAGGTGGCCGAGTTCGTGACCTGCTGCAGCACCTGGTCCAGATCTTTAATGATCTCCGCCGGCCCGCTCAACTCGTGAGCTCTCAGGCGTAGGGCAACCGCGAGAGACGGCATCAGCAACGAGGCCGCGGCGCCGTGCCCGGAGACATCCGCAATCACTACGTCCACCACATCTTCGGAGATCTGAAAGAAGTCGTAGTAATCGCCGCCGAGCAGCGTCGCCGTTTGCATCGCCGCACCCAGTTCCAGCGAGGCGCAGACCGGCGGCTTAGGCAGGACTCGCCGCTGCACCTGGGAAGCCAGCGTCAGGTCATGCTCATACTCATCCCGCTGCCGCCGTACCTCTTCCACCAGGCGGTTGCGCTGCTTGGCAATTTTCCCCACCAGGAACCCCACCACCAGAAAACCTGCCAACGTGATGAGGTCGCGAACCTCTCTCACATGTTGCGTCTCCGGACCGGTGCCATAAAAGATGTCGGCGAGAACCGCACACGCCGCGGCAAGCAGGCTGGTCAGCAGAGGCGGATTGACCAACGCGCTGAGAGCAATCGGCAACACGTAAAGGTAGCCCAGCGAAACCTGTGGGACCACCCGCCAATCGGTGTACGCGATCGCCGCTACGGAAAGAAGAACAAGGAAGTTGAACAGCCCCGTAATCCGATTTTCCTGTACCTGGACCAGCTGTTTGTCGTCTTCTTTTTTCTTCCTGCCCTTAACCAGCGCCACGCGCGAACCTCGCTTCTAAGTTGAGACGTAGCCATACTATAGGAGCAACCATGAAAAAGCCGGGCCGATCTCCGGTTGCACCGGCCGGTAGGCCAGCCGGGAGCCTTGATGGACCCCCGGTCCACCGCAGGGGAATCATAATCAGTTTCGAATAACACGGGGCGCTTGATTTGCCGTAAACCAGTCCCGCAGGGACGGGGCAATCCAGAGCCCGCACGGAAGTGCCGGGAAACAACCAGGCACAAATGCGAGTCCCCTTTAGGGACGGCACAAAACGACTTAGCGCAAGCACCGACAACGCACTGCGGAGCCTTCCCCGAAGGCTGAGAGTATATAGAAGAACCTTCCCTACGGATTCTGCGGCTGAGGATTGCGGGCGTGGGGCGTCAGTTTGCGGATGAGAAATTCCTGGAAGAGATTGCCGATCCCGGAACCGCCAATGCCAATCAGCGTATTGACGAAAGTCAATTCCGCTCCGTTACGGTTACTCGACGGGTAGTACAGGTTTGAGATGCCGCCGGCGGCCAAGCTGCCCAGTATACCGGAATAGTCGGGCTGCCAGTGTCCATTGTCCCCTTTGCAGATCACTGCGCTCGCCAGCGCATAAAAAATGCGCGACCGTGTGCTTCCTGTGCCCTTGTAGAAGTAGCGCGGGTCCTGCTTGAGAAGCGATGGCAGAATAGCGCCCCCGATCATATTTCCGATGAAACCGTCCGCATAGGATGCGCCAAATCGTTTGGCATAGCCCTGGGTGCCTTGCCCATAACCGCTGAAACCGTTGGACGCCTGCTCGACGCCGGCAATCAGGCCTGTGGCTGCGAAGGTCACCGGATCGATGTTGGTCTTCCAGGCAAGCTCAAATTTCTGCTTGGTATTCAGCGAGACTGCGTTGGGATCGTAAGTCACAAAAAAATTCGGAATCACGCCCAACACTCGCTGCGTCTCCTCGACCTTGACCTGCTGCCGCGCCAGTTCGTAGTGGTCGGCGCCACCGCTCACCTGGACCTCGGTGGTTGCGGCCGCTATGGACAGTTCGACATCCAGTAGGTTGAGGGTTTCCCCAGGATGCAGCATTCCCGTCACCTGGCGGGTAGCAAAGCCGGGAGCGGATATCGTCAGCTCAAACGTACCCGCGGGAACCTCGGGAAAGAGGAAGAGTCCCTGCTCGTTCGACTTGGCTTCGAGCTTCGCATGTCCCTCCGGAGCAAGCGCCACGACAGCCGCGACCAGGAAGTTTCCAGTCAGGTCAACCACCCTGCCGCTGATGGCCCCCTGGGAAGCTTGCGGGTTCCGTGGAGTGCCGCCAGCATTGTCCGCCCCTGTCTGCGACTGTGCCCATCCGGAAGCACAGAAGAAAAAAAGAAAGATCGCAGGCCAATAGGCAGGGGTGAGAGTGCGGTGGCGCTGGATCATCCTGATTGCAGGATAGAATGCGAACGGCTGATTTCCGAATACCTGTTACTGGGGATGAAGTTGGCGGATCGGATGCGCAACCACTTTCGGTGCAAAGAAACGCGGCGTCCGCTGGGCAACGCCGCGCCGTAATCACTCGAACCACGTAGACCTGGCAACGCTCTAGTGATGCTTCCCGAAGGAGTGATGACCGCCACCTCCACCGGAGTGTCCGCCACCAAAGCCTTTGCCCCCACCGCCGAAACTCTTTCCTCCGCCGCCGCCAAAGCCCTTCTCTGAGTGGCCGCCGCCGAAGAAATGGAAGCCTCCGCCACTCTCCTTAGGTGGCTTGCTGGAATAACCGGAAAACCCCCTTCCGGCAAACGAAGAGCCGAAGCCGGGCGAAGAACGCTGGCCGAAGTCGTTACGCGCAAACCCCGATGGCTGCGGACGATACGCCGGTTGCGAACCGCCAAATGGTACAGCGGGCCGGTTCCCGTAGAAGCTGGAACCATACGCCGGACGCCCATACGGTTGCATAGTATTGATTGCCGGCTGCATGTGGTTGTAAGCCTGCTGGGTTGGGCGCGCGTAACCAACTCCGCCTGATGGATAAACCGGCCGAATCCCCTGAGGCGGCCGCACTCCCGCATATCCTTGCGGCGAGCGGTTAGCGAATCCCTGGCCGGCTCCATAACCGTATCCGCCGCGGGTTTGACCATAACCGCTTGGCGTGCGATTGTATCCGCCGTATCCCCGCGCTACCGTATTTTGTTGCGCGTAGTATCTACGTCCACCGCGCGCAAAACCCCAATC
>Ga0335073_10011271_pt1 | contig 12550 bp, 12 predicted proteins | sample Lox_Sample_22_FD_207093 | JGI IMG/M metagenome (GOLD analysis project Ga0335073, IMG submission 207093) | Soil microbial communities from Loxahatchee National Wildlife Refuge, Florida, United States - Lox_Sample_2.2 | ecosystem: Environmental > Terrestrial > Soil > Wetlands | place: USA...
TGGCCGTCAAGCGGTACGACCGCCGCCCGTCGCCAGATGGACCGGTCCGCGTCCACCAGGAAGACGGCTGCCAGGCGACCAGCACACCGCCGCAGCAGAAGTACGAGGAGCAAGGCGGTCCTTCACTGCGAGACTTCGCCAGCGTGCTCCGCGACTTCGGTGATCCCGCCGACGTGATCACCTTGCTGCGCCGCACCGCATTCAACATGGCCGTCGGCAACGCCGACGCGCACGCAAAGAACTTCTCGGTCCTGCACGAACCTGACGGCTCGATCATCAAGCTCGCCCCGCTCTACGACGTGCTCTCAACCATCGCCCTGGAGCTCACCGACAAGGCAGGCCGCCCGCTGCTGGCAGAAACGCACCTGGGCCAGCGAGTCGGTGGGAAGACCGACATCCTGAACGTCGCCGCCGCCGACATCGTCCAGGAAGCCGTTACCTGGGGCATCCGCGGCAACACCGCAGCCGCCGTCGTCTCCGGCACCATCGACCAGGTGATCACCGCATCCCGAACTCTCGAAGGCGACGAACGAGTCCTTGCGACGATCCGTCAACAAGCCAACCGCATTCTCTAACGCCCTTCAGCCTGAGAAACCTCGTCGGCTGAACCGGTCGGCCGGAGAATCGGCTTCATGACCGAGCTGGCTTCCGTCGTCCTGTTCGCGACCGACCCCGCGGCGATCGCCGTGTTCTACCGCGCCCTCGGCTTGGTGCTAGAGGACGAACATCACGGCGAAGGCCCAACCCACTTCGCCACCGAACTGGGCCCGGTCCATTTCGCGATCTACCCAGCCCAGACCCCTGGCCGCCCTCCGGAACGCCGCACGGGCAGCAACGTCTTCAGCGGCTTCTACGTGGATTCCCTGGAGCATGTGGTCTTGGCGGTGAACCAAGCGGGCGCTCCGATCCTGACCGAGCACGAACAGATGCCCTGGGGCTGCCGCATCATGGCCCAAGACTCCAACGGCCGCGTCGTAGAAAGGGCGGCCGATCTAGTGTCGCTTGGCGTTAATTCTTTGACGGTCTGATTTTGGCGAGTAACTCGTCGGCGTCCTTGGTCCAGGAGAACGGCTGGCACCGGTCGTTGTAGGCGTCGATGAACACGCCGATGGCCGTGGTGAGTTCTTTAACCGAGCGGAAAGTGCCGCGGCGGATGGCCTGGCGGGTGATGATGCCGAAGAAGATCTCCAGGTTCAGCCACGAGCACCCGGTCGGCGTGAAATGCAGCGTGATCCGCTTGTTTTCCGGTTTCGCGAGCCACCGGCGGACCTCGGGTGGCTCGGCCGCCGTCCTCGCTTTCACGTCCACATCATCCCGACCGGGCCGTCATGGATGAACCAGATCGAGCGCCGGTTCGCCCTGCTCACCGACAAGCTGATCCGCCGAGGCGTCCACACCTCCGTTCAGGCTCTGGAGAACGACATCCGGGACTGGATCGCTCACCTGGAATGAGAGCCCCAGGCCTTTCAAATGGACCAAGACCGCCGACAAGATCCTGAACCCCTTGGCCGACCACCTCACCGAGCTCGGAGCCCACGACGACGCGAACAGAGCAGAATTAACATCCGGAACCTCAGGCGCAGCACACGAGTGGCGGGCCAGGCAATGTTCGCCCGGGTGACTCAATTAAGGACTCACGCATGCCACTCTTCGGGGCTGGAAGCCACCAACCATGGGTCGCAGGCTGCCATATCCAGGACGTATCCTACATCGGAGATCCCGGCCGGCAGCCCACTAGCGAATGACAGGGCGGTCAGTCGAGGAAACCCGGAATCCACCTCGTATAGGTATTCGCCAAGAATACGATAATGAATCCCATAGCGTTGCCGGTGCGCCGGACTGTAGCCGCGTAGCCCCAATTTCCTTGCGAACTCACTATGGGAGCTGGGATCCTCGTGGAGTCGCTGTTCGATACGTTCCACGAGGTCCGGCAGAGTGTTGCGCGCAAGCGCGTCGCGTACGACTCTAAGGCTAAAGATAAAAAGTTGTCCCTGCTCTGGATCTGAGAGTTGATCAAGGTTGTGAATGCGGTGAAGCACGGCTCCGCCGGCGCGGCGTGTGGCGGCCTTCACCTCCACTGAGCGGGAGGGCCATTGGAAGTCGTGCCGAGCGCCTGTGGACCCAGTCCACGCATCGACGGTCTCGGCGCAGGGCTGCGGCCAACGGTATAGAAACCACAATTCGGCAAACAGCCCGAGAGCATCTTGCTCGGACAACCCACCAGGCTCGACGCCCCAGAACCACTCCCAGCGGGACAGTGCTGCCGTTACCACCATCAGACGTTCAGCTTGGGCAACGCGGGCCGCGTCTGCGCCAATGTCAGCGGCGACCGCGGCAAAGGTCACATCTACATCTTCGGACAGGCATGTCAGATCTAGATAGACTGTTGGCTGGGCGCCGCGCACTTGGTGACGTCCGACCGTGACCTGTAGCCCCTGGGTCGTGGTTGCCGGCGCATTAGAGCCTTCGGGCACCTGTAGCAGCAGATGGCGACGACCCTGATGATCGACCGCCACCCATACGTCATCTCCCGAGATGGGGACAGCCTCCAGTAGGCGTGCGCTCTCGGGGGTGTGCAGTGAACGCCATGCCGCGTCCAGATCGGCTGCGTCCATCAGCGTCGGCTTTCAGGGCCTTGGATATAGCTGACAGTCGCCGGTGAATTGGAGAAGGGGAACGACATGGCATATCCGATAATTGTCCGCCGGTCTTCATTCGCGTCAAAGAGCTGGGCGCGGTTCTTTGCATTCCTTCCAGGGATGGAGTTCCCGCTGATGGGATAGATGAGCAGCAAGCCTTCCTGTGGACTGCGTTTTGAGCGATAAGCTTCACCTTGCGTCGGGTACTCTCCTTCTGCGGCCTGCTTTTCGGCTTCCGCAATATCTTCGAGGCTGAGTCCGTATAGTTCGTCGCTCTTATCGGTGATGACACCAAGCGACGTCGGGTCTTTGGCCAATCGACTGCGGTTGATCAGCCCAATATGCTCTAGTCCCGCTATCTTGAGGTCTTCCTGGCCTAGGAGGTCCGTCGGCGTGGTGGCGCTGCAGACCAGGATGCGCCATCGGGTGAGTTCATTCTGCTTGACCTGTGCTTGGATGTACGAACGCACCGTCGGTGGGTTGATCGCGGTCTGCTCCATGACCCAGAAGTTGTCAAGGAATTCCTGCACGAAATCGACACCGATATCGATCCAGCCAGGTTTGCCGTTGCTCTCTTCTGTCGGAGGCCCCAGCGACGACAGCATCTGCCCAGTGTAGTCGAGATTCTCTTGCAGATGATCGAGCAGAGTCGGATCCCCGAACGGGAACCGAAGGGTCTGCACTAGGCTACCGGCATAGGACTGCGTGATCTCACGCGCATCCCGCATCTTATTCTCGGCCGTTACCAGCATTACCGGATGGCTCATGATCTTTGGCGCGAACTCGATCGGAGTTGTTTTGCGCTTTTCATAGAGCTCAATCTGACGTCGAAAGCCTTCTTCGGCCGTCGAGAGGTCGTGGAACCATGAGATCAGAAGCTGCGTGCTGTAAAGGCGAGTAATGTCCACATAGTTCCCACGGTAGCCAAACCACCGGCCCATTTGCATAAGCGTATCGTAATATGGCGTCAAACGAACGTAGTAAGAGACCAGAAGGCCTTCGATAGTCACGCCGCGTGACAGTTTGTTGCCACCGACAAGCACCGCTTTGAGCGTCGGCTCCTGCTCGAAATCCGCAGTGTCAAGGTGGTTGGAGTTCAGGCGGCGTACCGGCACACTGTCATTCAGCAGTTTTGCCAGGTAGGGCTCGACTTCTTCGAATGGGATGTCCCATGCGAGATTAATGGCAGCGCTCTTGGGCCTGAAGTCCGCTTCCCAGCGCTGGCGTAGTTCTTGGCGCAGGGCTCGATCTTCGTCATACTTCCACGACTGGCGCATTGATGCCAGCTCCGCCTCAATCCCGTCAGCAATGTCATCTTGGAGTGCCTTGCGCATGTCAGTGTGTACGAGCATGGTGCACGGCATATCTCGGCCTGACCTATGCAGCCATCCTGCCGAGGCCAGCATGTAGTCGCGTAGGGCACGCTGAAGGGAGGGTGGAACTGTGGGGCGCTCTTGACTCCGCCGCGGCGGAATCAAAAGCGGAACATCGTAGTCGGGAACGATCTCGATGATGTCAAGCCCATCGATGTCGTCGGCGTCCCCAGGGAGCTGATCGCGGCCGAACAAGCGCTCCAGCCCAACGTACAGATTCCCTGGTGGCTTCGGTAGCGAAATTATGAAGTTCCGAGGATACAAATCATCGCCACCATCGCGGTCAATCGCGTCGGGGTCGATCAGGACGTTAGCGAATGGTGTCGCGGTATAGGCCACGTAGCCGCGCCGTACAAACAGACGTAGGAGCTGCCTAATCCGCAGATTGATGGCGCTCGGATCCAGTTCATCCGATGTGAGTTCGCCGTCGACGTCCTCCAATGTCAGGTCTGTCTGATCTGGGTCTGGTTCAAAGCCAGCCCGGTTGCCGCCGGTGTTGACTGAGGCTTGGTCTGCTTCGTCATCGATAATCAGGACAGGTACTTCCGGCGGCACCTTGTTTCTCATCCAGATGATGAGCCGGTCGAGTCGGCTCTTATTCTTCTTGACGACGAGAATCACTTGGTTATTGCCTTGTAGCACACCAGCGTTCTGTCCAGCCGGATCGAAATCACCGTTAAGCTGATCTCCAGTCATCCAGACCCAAACCTTGGAAGCCTTGGGGGAGCCGACACCCGGCGTGTCCTCATGGCCCAGATCCCGTTGCAGTCGGCGCTGCGTCTGCTGACGCAGTGAGTTGTGGAGGCCGGAGAGAACAATGACTATTTTGTATCCGGCGTCCACAGCCTTAGCGATCAATGCGGAGAAGTTTGCAGTTTTCCCGCTCTGGACATATCCAACAATCAATCCGCGAACGTCGAACCCGACGGGCGAATGGGGATCCTCCAAGTGGGCGAGGACTTGGTCACTGGACCGGTCGAGGCTGTCGAGCTCGTAGTCGCTCCGGTGCAGCCTGTTGCGGAGGAAGGCAAGCTGGCGCTGCCAGTAGTAACCCTTGGATGAGTCCCAGTCCGCAGCCCATGGTCGCGGGCCGCCGTCGTGGAGTTCGGCGGCGTCAAGGATAGTGATGGTTGTGGCGGTCTGTGCGTGCCACAGCTCGACCACAGCCGCATGATCTTCCTCCGGCACAAGGTCGCCTAGTCGTCGCAACGCCTCGTGGATGTCTACGCCGTCACGGTCCATGACGGCTCGGACAACATAGAGATTGCCCTCTAGGCGCGAGCGGTCACCAGCCGAGATCATGAGCAACCTGCGGGTTGGCGTCCTGGAGTGCGCCAATGATCTTCTCTAGCGCCTGTTCCTCGCCGGCTTTGGACGCGGCATCTTCGAGTGCCTGCCGTGGTGCAGCCTCGGATCGCTGAGCGTCTCTGGGTGTCTCCGTCCCCGAGTCCGACGACTGAGATCCGTTCACTGTGCGACCGTATCCCTCAGGCCGTCCGGCTCCGCTTGGTGGATTGCCACGGCTTGGGGCTGGTGGTCGGTGGTTCCCGCCAGATCGGGGTACGTGCCCGCCGGTGCCTTTCGGCCCGGCGCTTCGATACCGCTGGTCTGCGCGGCGGGCGACCACCGACACCACAGGCTCGAGCTGGTCGCGCAGGTCCTGCGGCAGGGTTGCGTGTGCCTTGGTGATATTGATCCCGAAGACGGCATCGAGGCCAGGAAAAAATTCTATCGAGACCCTTGCTAGTTTGGTGTGCTCGTCTGATGTCCGCAAACGATTCCATCCACCCGACTGGATCATGCGGTATGCACGGTACACATAAAAGCCCTGTTGGCGATTCCAGTTTGCCGGACCAGACGCTGCGCGCCATGCGGCGTCGTTGGAGAATTCGTTCTGCCGGGGCAAAACATATGGCTGAACACGAACGATTCCCGTTTCGCCATCGCCGCTAACAAGCAAGTCCTTCTGCGGAATTATCTCCGTTTTTGTCTCGCTGCGGCAGAATGGATCCCACGGCTCGACTCTTGAGGTGTTTACCGTGATCTGAAGACGTTTTCCTGGCACTTCACCTGCAAGGAATCTGTGGAAGACCATCCCTAGGTGCACATCGACATCCTCGGCCAAGGACAGTAGCTTTCGGCGTGCCCACTCACCCCAGGGATCTTTGTACTCAAGGACGCGGTCTAGGTCCTCCCACACTACGACCGTGCCGGTGTGCTCTAGAAGCGGTTCGATCACGTAATCTGGCCGGTTCTCCGCTTCCAAAACCAGTACTTGCCACCGGTTTGTCTTCTCTATATGTGAAAGATCCAGGCAGCGGACCTCCATTCGCGCGTATTGCAGTGCGCGACGGGACGCGACGGTTACTTTCCGGCATTGCGACGTTGATGCGGTCTTAAGGCCGAAGCCAAACTTACCGAGATCTGCATCCGCATATTTTCGCTCGGAGCCATAGCGCATCGCTTCAAGCAATGTCGCCCCATCCATGCCAGTGCCGTCGTCAGCAACGCGGATCCAGGAACGCTGACCATCGAAATGAATTGTAATATCAACGTGGGTGGCGTCGGCCGCTATACTATTATCTATCAAGTCAGCTATGGCGCGCGGGGTGTCGTAGCCGACGTCTCGAAGTGAAGAGACCGTTCGCTTAGCCGACGGAATTATCTCCTCAACTTTTTGTGTCATTCTACAGCTTTCGATTGTGGATCAGCCATTATCGCCGCGGAGGCGTAGATACTGCCCAGCGACGGTCAGTCGCACCGTTTCATCCTTCCATCTTCACGCGGCTCGTTACATCCGATTCGCAAAGCTCAGCGGCGATTGCCTCACCTGGTTCGCCGCCAAGTTCCTTCTTGCGCACAACCCAGCCGAGCATCTGGTCGGGGACTTGGCGCCGCGGAGGGGTTCAACACCTTCGCAGCGATCTTCAGTCATCGTGATCATTTCGAATCCCTCCTCAGCAAGCTCGGCATGGCTAGCGTGCGGCAAGAAGCGTCGAACCCGCTGCATGTACGACGAAGAGCTTGCTGTTATGGGTTACAGCCGTTGTGGGTTGGAGAGCCTGATGTGGATGCCGCCGCAGTACACACGGGTGACGAGGTGCCGAGAGCCGGTCAGGCCTTTAGATGCTGCGCGGCGCGCGACCCGGGCTGGACGAAGCGCACGGCATGACTAGGCGACCTGAGCGTAGTGTCGCGGTTGTCGCGGGATCGGTTCCGAGCCTGAGAGTCATCCGCCCTCTCGACGAAGGTCTCAACCTCCTGAGATGTTCGCTGGGCTGCTTTGGCAGTGCTGTTACGTCAGTGGCTGGGGATAGTCTGCCGGTGCATCGAGGCTGGAGGCTGTATGGGTGACGAGACGGTGGCAAGTGCAGCGAGGCACTACGGAGTCAAGCTCGTCCGCGGGCCGTTCGTCCGCCTAGCAGCTCACCCAGAGACGTGCTCGGATTACGAGAGCTTCATGATCTACGCAGCTCGTCTACGTAAGGAGGGCGCGCATCTGGCAGCTGACCTTTTCAGCGGCGCTGGGGGCCTGAGTCTCGGCCTTGAGGCTGCCGGCTACCGGGTCGTGCTGTCGGCTGATCATGACGTTGAAGCGGTCGAGACGCATCGGCATCATTTTGGTGGACTGGCTTTGGATTGGGACCTCAGCCAAGCCGCTCACATCACAGAGATCGCTCGCCTGGTAAGAGCGGCTGGCATAGAGCTCCTTGCGGGCGGCCCACCTTGCCAGCCGTTCTCCAAGGCCGGCAGGAGCAAAATCAAGCATCGCATCCGGAATGGTCTTCGAGACCCTAAGGACGAGCGTAAGGATCTATGGCGGTCGTTTCTCGATGTGGTTCGGCAGGCAGTTCCTCCGGCCGTGATCATGGAGAACGTTCCAGACATGGCACTGGACAGAGAAATGTTCATCCTCCGGACAATGGTTCATGATCTTGAGAGCCTAGGTTATGCGGTCGAGGAACGCGTCGTTGATACCTGGCGCTACGGAGTGCCGCAATTCCGTCAGCGCCTCATCTTGGTGGCGTTGCGGAATAGCATGGCATTTCGCTGGCCGAATGAGACGTCGGACAAGATCACAGTCTGGAACGCTATCGGAGATCTACCCGAGGTGGGTGGCGGATGGCGACCCGATGGCGGGGCCGATGGCTGGGCGGAATACGACAGACCTATGAGCAAATTTCAGCGCCGAATGCGGGCGGACATTGATACCTCCGACGCCGCCAAAATTTATGATCATATTACTCGCCCAGTGCGAGAGGATGACGTGCGCGCTTTCCAGCTCATGGACGCGAAGACTCGTTACTCAGATCTTCCAGATGACATGAAGCGATATCGTGACGACATTTTTGACGATAAGTACAAGAGACTTGATGAGAATGATCTTTCTCGTACTATCACAGCACACATCGCTAAGGACGGGTACTGGTACATCCATCCTCGCCAGGATCGAACCTTGACGGTGCGCGAGGCAGCTCGCCTGCAGACCTTCCCAGACAGCTTCCGGTTCGCTGGTCCTCCGTCGGCAGCTTTCCGCCAGATCGGAAACGCTGTGCCGCCTGCCGTAGGCGACAGTGTCGGCCAGGCCGTTCGCGCGGGCTTGGACGCGCATCTCCCTGCCGGGCCCTCGACGATGGACATCGCCGCACTGCTGGCGCAGTGGTTCGACTCCTTGCAGACTCGCTCAGTGCCGTGGCTGCGCGCTCGAAGCCGTTGGCAGGTGATTTTGGCTGAGATACTGCTTGAGCGTCTTACCCTCCAGCAGATTCGGTCGCTATGGCCGTTGGTTGCTCGGTGGGACGGTCCTGCTGACACGCTTGCGGCGGAAGCCGAGCTTCGCGAAGTTGGGAAGTGGCTGAGGCGTGGCGGCCGGGTCGGGCGGATCCTTGAAGCTGCAACGCACCTGGCTTGCTCGCCAGAGGAACTCGATGACGACAATGCCATACGCAGGATTCCAGGAGTGTACGAGGCGGTAGCCGATCTGGCTGTCTTGGCCGTTGCGGCAGGTGCTGAAGACGACTCGGAGGAACCGGTGCTGGCTGGCCGCGGTGTACTGCGGGCCGTCGCGCGCTTTACAGGCGAGCAGGTTGACCGGCGTAACAGAATGACAGATGGCCGATTGGGTGTGGCTCGCATGATCGGCAATGGTAGCAATGCCCGCAACGCCCACCTCGGTTTGGTCGAGCTGGCAGCTGCAGTGTGCAAGCCAGCCGAACCTGAGTGCTGGAAATGCCCGCTGGGTGACCTTTGTCATAGCTCAATGGCCAGCTCTCAGCGACAGTCGGTGCTGTTCTGATCAGTCGTACACAGACATGTTTCAGTCTTGGAGCCCAAGAGCCTCGGCGACGTCGGGAGCTTGCTCCTTCAAGGTAACGATGATGCGCTGGAAGGCTTGGTACTCGCCGGTGCTCATTGCTGCGGCACGCAAGGCAAGTCCGGCGTTCTCGCTTACTGCCCCGGTCGGTTGATCGTGGCTTGACCAAGGCGGTCTCCGGCTCCCGGCATCTGGGTTGTTGGCTTCAGATGAATGGCGCGAAGTCTTGCGATAGGCATCGTCCGCCCGGCTGCAGAGTTCGTTGATGGGCCGCTCCAGCATCTGGCGAAGTTGTGGCGGGATCGTCACCCGCATCTTCGCTACGTTGATGTGAAAAATCGAGTCGAGATCTGTGTCAAAATCCAAAGCAGCACGGGCAAGCTTCGTGTGCTCGTCGATGCCGCGGATGCCGTTCCAGCCGCCCCACTGGACAAGGCGTCCAGCACGATAGATGTAGAGGCCCTGCTGCCTGTTCCAGTTCAGCGGACCGGACATCTTCTCAAATTCGACCGATGAGCTGAATTGGTCTCTGGCGGGCAAGACAAATCTTTGAAGATTAACCGTGCCACCATGCTCATTTACGTAGACCTCAAAACGTTGTGGGGCGAGCTCGAGTCGCGCTGGCTCTTCTGGCGCAAATGGATTCCACGCCGCGACCTTGTCACCGTTAACTGTAATCGCGAGATCCTGGCCGCTGGTTCCTTCGAGAAAGCGGTGGAACACGATGCCAAGATGATCCGAAGTCTTGGATGCCATGGCTTCTAGCCGACGTCGTGCCCAGCCACCGTCTGGTTTCTTCTCCGGAAGTACCCGGTCGAGCTTCCGCCAGATAACCACCGTCCCCGGGCCGTCGGCGAGCCGCTTCCGGGCGTGTGTTGCGACTTGATCCTGTCGCGGGTCGATGACGAGCCACTCGTCCCACTCTGCTATCAGATCCAGGTCCAGCGTCCGGACAGATATCCGATTCGCCGCGAGCGAGCTGCGTGTCACCACTGTTAGCGAGCGGCACTGCGAGAGCGACGCCGTCTTCAGGCCTAGCCCGTAACGTCCGAGGTCTCCTCGGGAATAAGTACGTCGGCTTCCATAGCGCAATGCTTCCATCAGCCCATTTGCCGTCATGCCGCGTCCGTTGTCGGCGATCGAAACGACAGAGTCCGCACCGTCAAATTCGATCTGGATCTCGACGCGGGTCGCCCCCGCCATGATGCTGTTGTCCACGATATCGGCGATGGCGGACGGGAAGTCATACCCAATATCGCGCAGGGACTCGGTAAGGCGTGCAGCGGACGGAGTGATCGCCGAGGAGTTGTGTACAGGCACCTTATTACCTCCCTGCACCGTCGAGGATGGTCCCCAGGATCTCACACATCACCTTCCTGTGTCGCTGGCTCGACCCGGCGAGTCGTAGGTTGACGTATGGAACGCCACATCTGTTCAATGGTGTCGGCGGCCTTGGACGGTCCCTCGTGCTCCCACACGTGCATGACCGTCCATCCCATCAGTTCGAGCTGGGCGTCCTTCTCTCGATCCCGTTGCACGTTGCGCTCAAGCTTCGCTAGCCACGAATCGCGATTGTTCCTGGGAAGCACGGCGGTGCAGCTCTTTGCGGATCAGCATTTCTGGGCCACTTGAGGTGCGAAGAATCAGCTGCATCTGAGCAGATACCAAGGCATTTAAAGGCTCTGGGTGCGACGCCCATTTGATTGGCCACATTGACCGATTTGCCAGAACTGAGATCGCTGAGCGGGATCCGTCGCTGCCGCGCGGTCGCGGGCTAGTTCTGCGTGTGTCGCTCCTCTGGGGGGACGACGAAGACGCCGCGACCGAACGAGGTTTCAACCAAGCCTTCCTTGCGGAGCAGGTCCACGGCGCGCTCGACGGATCCCTGGCTGACTCCGTAGGTCTGCTGCAGGGCCTTCTTCGTGGGGATGGGACGGTCAGGCGGGAACTCGCCGCGTTCGATCTGCTCTCGCAGGATGGCGGCGAGTTGTACGTAGACAGGCGTTCGCCCCTCGTGGTCGATCTCCATCAATGGTGACCGTAGGCACTCGGGGGTGTTGCCATGATATCAGATGTGCCTAGGGGCGCACCGAGGTGCATAGGGGTACCCTGATGGTTATGGAGATGCTTCGCACTGCGAGACCGGGCTTTGAGCCGGGGGAGGTGCATCCGGCGAGGGTGTACAACTTCTGGCTGGGCGGGAAGGACCACTTCGCGGCAGACCGGGAGGCTGGGCAGGAGGTCATGCGGCTGCGGCCGGAGATCGTGGCCGGGGCGCGGGCGAACCGGGAGTTCCTGGGGCGGGTGGTCCGGTACCTGGTCGGCCAGGGGATCAGGCAGTTCCTTGACGTCGGGACCGGGCTGCCCGCGCCGGACAACGTGCACGAGGTTGCGCAGCGGGTCGATCCGTGGTGCCGGGTGGTGTACGTGGACCGGGATCCGCTGGTGCTGATGCACTCGCGGGCGTTGCTGACCAGCAGCCGGGAGGGGTCTTGCGACTACCTGGAGGCCGATCTTCGCGACGCTGACCTGATCTTGAAGGAGGCGTCCCGGACGCTGGACCTGACCCAGCCGGTGGCGTTGTTACTGCTCGCCGTCCTGCAGCTGATACCGGACGAGGAGGAGCCGGGTCAGGTCGTCGCGGCGCTGGCCACCTCGCTCGCGCAGGGGAGCTATGTCGCGATCTCGCATATGACGGCGGACTTCGCGCCGGAGGCGGTCACGGCTGCGGCGTCAGCGTACAACGAGCGGGCCGCGGTGCCGGTGACGGCGCGAAGCCACGCGCAGGTGAGCGAGTTGTTCAGCGGCTACCAGCTTGTGGCGCCGGGGATCGTGCCGATCACGTCCTGGCGGCGCGACCAGATTGACGGTGCCGACCAGGTGGCGGACCTGTACGGGGGTGTCGCCCGGACCACGAGGTTCCTCTGGCGGCCCTGGCGGACTGCCGTCGGGGCGTAATGACACTTGCCCGGATCCGGGGCGAGGGCCATGGGAAAGGGAGGACGGAATGGCAGGAGCGATCACGCGGGTTTCGGTGACGTTCGAGGTGGACGGGATCGAGGGCGGCGGCCGATACCGGTTCATCAGCAATGTGGCGCTGGAGCGCTATATGCGCCCGGAGCGGTTCGAGGAGCTGATGGAAGACCTGACGCTGGGTTGCGAGCAGGTGCTGGCCGGCCGTGCTGACCCAGGCGGGCCCGAGTTGCATGTAGTCCGGTGAAACA
>Ga0335073_10011272_pt1 | contig 12550 bp, 10 predicted proteins | sample Lox_Sample_22_FD_207093 | JGI IMG/M metagenome (GOLD analysis project Ga0335073, IMG submission 207093) | Soil microbial communities from Loxahatchee National Wildlife Refuge, Florida, United States - Lox_Sample_2.2 | ecosystem: Environmental > Terrestrial > Soil > Wetlands | place: USA...
CGGCTTGCCAGAAGAAGAGGACGCCGATGATGAAGAAGCCGAGGCCCCAGCCGAGGCCGGCGAGCCAGAGGTCGCTGGTGGTGACCACGGCCGGGCAGTAGGCCTGGAGGATGGCGTTCGGCACCACCAGGAAGTGACCGACCGCCGTGTAGGAGCCGTGCACCACCGTGTCGCTCGGGAGCGGGAGGTAGTGGCCGTTCGCGAGCACCTTGCTGTAGCCGCCGTCGTTGGCCTTGAAGGCGTTGCAGTAGAAAGCGCTGTACGGCTTGGCGCCCGGCGAGTCGTTCCTGTAGGTCGTCATCAGCGCCGTGCGGACCAGCGAGATGTACACCGCCGGCGGGTTCAGCGACAGCAGCTTGATGCCCCAGGTCGGCACCTTGGCCGGCAGCGTGGTGACCATGTACATCACGCCGCAGAAGTACCGGGTGATCCGCAAGATGAACGGGATCAGCTCGCTGACGTCCGCCAGGCTGCCGCCCAGCCGGGCGACGATCAGCGCCGCGCCGATGTTGAACGCCGTCTGCAGCACCACGGCGGGGACCATCAGGAACCAGTACCAGGTCAGCGGTTCCCCGCTGACGAGCATGACAGGGAACAGCACGATCATCCCGACCAGCATCTGCTCCAGTTCCACGATCACGTAGGCCAGGGGCAGCGAGGCGCGCGGGAAGTACAGGGCGCGGATCAGCTGGATGTTGGCCCGCATCACGTTGGAGCCGGTGACGATCGACCGCTCGGTGAACGCGAACACGAACACGCCGGCGAGCAGGAACGCCGGGTAGTGCTGGACGCCGCGCGAGGCCTGGAAGAGCAGGCCGAAGATCAGGTAGTACACGCCCGCGTTCAGCAGCGGGGTGAGCACCTGCCAGAGCTGGCCGAGCTTCGCCTCGGTGTACATCGAGACGTTCCGCGCGGTGGCGAAGCCGATGATGAAGTGCCGCCGCTGCCAGAGCATCGACAGGTACTTGCCCAGCGACGGCCGGGCGCCTGAGAGCTTGAGGCCGGCCTCGGCGGCGACTTCCGCCAGCGGCCGCGCGGGCACCCGGGGGGCTTCCGGCACGATCACCGTGCCGGCTTCAAGTCGTCCCGGGGCGCTCAGCTGCCCACGCCGTCCGTTGTCCTCCACGGCGGGAAAGTCTATTGGACGTTCAGCCGAAACCGCGCATCACGCTGAGGTGTTGCGAGTCACGACGGTACGTTCCGGATAACGATTTAAAGACCGGAGTCCCCGGTGCGCACCAGGATCCGGCGGCACTCCTCGTGCCGGACGACCTCGTCGGGGGCGGAAGCCCTGATCTCGTTCAGCTCGACGGTCGAGAGCGACACGTTGCAGCCCTCGCACTTGCCGCGGCGCAGCATCGCGGCGCCGGTCCCGCCGGTCTGCGAGCGCACCCGGTCGTACAGGGCGAGCAGCTCGGCCGGTACGCCGGAGGCCACGGAGGCGCGGGACGAGCCGGCCTTGGACTCCTGTTCGGCGATCTCGGCCAGGGCCGCGTCGCGGCGCGCCGTCACCTCGGCCTCCTGCGCGGCCACCGCCTCGCCGGCGGCCGCCGCCTCGTCGCGCCGCGACTGGGCCGCCTCGCGCCGCTCCATCAGCTCGAGCACGACCTCCTCCAGATCGCCCTGGCGACGGCGCAGGGACGCGATCTCGGACTGCAGCGACTCGAGCTCGCGCGCGTTGGACACCTTTCCCGCGTCGAGGCGCTGCTGGTCCCTGTCGATGCGGACGCGGACCTGGTCGACGTCGCGTTCGGCGCGAGCCTCCTCCCTGTCCAGGTCGGTCAGCTCCGTGTCCGCGCGGGTCGTCTCGTCTCTGACCTGGCCGGCGCGGGCGGTGAGCTGCTCGAGTTCCGCGGTCTCTGGCAGCGTCCGGCGCCGGTGCGCGAGCCGCGCGAGCTCGGTGTCCAGGTCGGCTAGTTCGAGCAGCCGCAGCTGCGCCTCGGGTGATGCCTTCACGAAGGGCTACGTTAGTCGCACCTGCGAGCGTTGTCGCATGGTAGACACGTCGCCATGGGGATCCCTCGGGTAAGCAGGCCCTACATGCCGGGCTACGGCATCGCGGGCCCGGAACAAGGGAGCGGCCTCCTGCACTGGTCGTGGGCGGCGGAACGGCTGACCGCGGCCAGGAACTACTGGGTGGTGTCGGTCTGGCCGGACGGCCGCCCGCACACCATGCCGGTCTGGGGCATGTGGGACGACGCCGTGCTGTGGTTCACCACCGCGACCGGGTCGCGCAAGGCGCGCAACCTGCGGGCCGACCCGCGGTGCTGCGTCTCCACGGAGGACGCCTCGGACCCGGTGATCATCGAGGGGACGGCGCGGTTCGTGACCGACCAGGTGGCCTTGCAGCGCGTCATCGACCTGATGAACGCCAAGTACCGGACCGGGCTGTCCGTCGACTTCCTCGACCCGGCGCGGAACGCCACGATCGGGGTCCGGCCGCGGCGCGTGTTCAGCATGCTGCACAGCGACTTCACCGGCTCGCCGACTCGCTGGGCATTCGATGACGAGACGTAATCAATTCGGAACGTACCGGTGCTCCTCCCGCCGGGTAGCGTGACTGTGTACCCGGTGCCTCGTGTAACGCGCGGCAGAATTCATCGGACGAAACCTGCATGACTGCTAGAACTGGGCGTGTTGAGCGTGTTGGCGCTGCCTGGGGCGCCGTCAGCGGGGTGCTGGCCGCCGCCGTCGCGATGGGTGTCGCGCAGCTGTTCGCCGGGCTGTGGATCCCCGCGGCGTCGCCGGTGATCGCCGTGGGGCAGGTGGCGATCAACCTGACGCCGCTGCCGGTCAAGAACTGGGCGATCTCGGCGTTCGGCAGCAACGACAAGAACGCGCTGCTGACCGGCGTGTTCGTGGTCGTGTTCCTGTACGCGATCGTGGTCGGCGTGGTCGCGATGCGGCGGCTTTCCCTCGGGTTCGCCGGGCTCGCGATCTTCGCGGTGATCGGCATGGCGGCGGCTGTGACCAGGCCGAACGCGTCGGCGGCGTACCTTCTGCCGACGCTGATCGGCGCGGCTGCCGGGGCGTTCGCGCTGTACCGGCTGGTGCTGGCGGCGCGGCGGATGGTGGTCGCGTCGGCGCCGGCGGCGCCCGCGGTCTTGCCGCCGATCGTGTTCGGTGGCGAGGCTGGATCTGGACCTGGATCTGGATCTGGGCCTGGGCCTGGGCCTGGGTCCGGGGCTGGGTCTGGGTCTGGGGAGCTGCGCGCGCCGGACCTGCCCGGTGCGGCCCGCGAGCCGGGTGACGCGACCGGGCCCGGCGATTTGCCCGGTGAGGTGCGCCCCGCCGAGCCGCCGGGAGCCAACGTGCCGCCGCTGCGGTGGGCGGACCGGCCGACCGCCGCTCCCGCGCGGCGGTCCTTCCTGGTCACCGCCGGGGTCTCGGTCGTGGCGGCCGCCGTCGCCGAGGTCGGCGGCAGGCAGCTCGCCACCCGCCGCAACGTGAGCGTGGCCCGTGCCGCGGTCCGGTTCCCGGCCCCGGCCGTCACGGAGCCGCCGCTGCCCAAGGGGATCAACCCGCCGGTGCCCGGGCTCAGCTCCTTCATCACCCCGAACAGCCAGTTCTACCGCGTCGACATCGACCTGCTCGTGCCGCAGGTGGACCCGTCGAACTGGCAGCTGCGCATCCACGGGATGGTCGACCGCGAGGTCGTGATCACGTTTGACGAGCTGCTGCGGCGGCCGCTGATCGAGCACTACATGACGTTGAACTGCGTCTCCAACCCGGTCGACGGGCCGTACATCGGGAACGCCAGCTGGCTGGGCACGTCGACGGCGTCGCTGATCCGCGCCGCCCGCCCGCAGGCCGGCGCGACGATGCTGCTGGCCACGTCGGTGGACGGATTCACGTCGGGGACGCCCCTGTCGGTGGTCCTCGACGGGCGGGACGCGCTGGTCGCGGTGGCGATGAACGGCTCGGCGCTGCCCGTCGAGCACGGGTTCCCCGCGCGGCTCCTGGTACCGGGCCTGTACGGGTACGTGTCCGCCTGCAAGTGGGTGACGGACATCGAGGTGACCACGTTCGAGGCGGCCGTGCCCTACTGGGCGCAGCGCGGCTGGTCGCTGCAGGCGCCGGTCAAGACCGAGTCGCGGATCGACGTGCCCGTCCCGGGCGCGACGCTGCGCGCGGGGCGGGTGACGGTGGCCGGGGTGGCGTGGGCGCAGCACAAGGGCATCGAGGCGGTCGAGGTCCGGGTGGACAACGGACAGTGGCAGGCGGCCACGCTGGCGCCCGCGCCGAACATCGACACGTGGGTGCAGTGGGTCTATCAGTGGGACAACGCCCAGCCCGGCACGCATCTCATCGAGGCGCGCGCGACCGACAAGACCGGCTACACGCAGACGTCCGTCCAGGAGCCGGTGGCCCCCAACGGGGCGACCGGCTATCCCGCCTCGCAGGTCACCGTCTCGTAGGATCGCAGCATGATCACCGGGATGCACGCGATCGTGTTCTCGCCCGCCGCCGAGAAGGTGCGCGCGTTCTTCGCGGACGTGCTCGGCATGGACGCGGTCGACGCTGGCGGCGGCTGGCTCATCTTCGCCCTGCCGCCGGCCGAGCTCGCCGTCCACCCGGCCGACGGCGCCACCCGGCACGAGCTCTACCTCATGTGCGACGACATCCACGCCACCCTCGCCGAGCTGCGATCGAAGGGGGCCGACGTGGTGGGCGACGTCTCCGATCAGGGCTGGGGGCTGCTCGGGGCGATCCGCCTGCCGGACGGCTCTGAGCTGCCCATCTACCAGCCCAGGCACCCGTCGCCCGGCAGGCGTTGAGGCGATGAGGCGATGAGGCGTTTAGGCGAGGGCGACGGAGACGGGGGTGAAGAGCCGCGCCTGGTCGCCGGGCGGGTTCCTGTCGCCGTGCGCCATGACCGTGGTCACGCCCGACGGGTCGAGGCCGTGCCTGACGGCCCACGCCGGGAGTTCGGGGCGGTCGGCGCGGTCGGGGTCTACGTCGAGGCGGACCCGGCCGCGGACCGGCGTGGCGAGGTCCGCGATCAGCAGTCGCGCGGCGGTGCCGCCGGGCGCGACGACGGGGCCGATGACCGTGGCCGTGTCGTTCCGCCACGCGGCGGCGAAGCCGGAGACGCCGTCGCCGGTCTCGAGCACCAGGAGCTGTTCGGCGAACGCGGGCAGGCGGGTGAGGAGATGGCTCCGGTCCGCGCCGAATGCCGCTTTGTCGACTTCCAGGATCGCCGCCATGTCCGCGTCGTCGACGGCCGGGCGTGTCCGCATCTTGCTGTTATCCGAGGCGGGGCCGCGCGGGCCCGCCTGGAACGGGCCGGTGAACGTCGCGTTCCTGCGGATCGCGCGGAAGCCGAGCCGCTCGTACAGCGGCTTGCCGAGGTCGGTGGCGAACAGCGTGACGGTGGCATCCCCCGCCTCGGCGAGCACGTGCGTCATGAGCGCGCGGCCGAGCCCCCGCCGCCCGTGCCGCGCCGCGACGAGCATCATGCCCACCGAGGCCAGGTCCGCGCCGTACCTGGTCAGGACGACCGCGCCGGCCAGGGCGCCGGAACCGCGCCCGCCGTCAGGGGCGTCGACGCCGAACGCCTCGGCCGCCTCGAGCAGCAGCGCCCACTTGCGCTTCTCCGGCGACCAGCCGCGGTCGACCGAGAGCGCGACGCAGCGCTTCAGGTCCTGCGGGCCGAGCCTGCGGACGGGCGGGAACGGTGTTCCGTGACGGTCAGTGGGCACGACCTGTGAGCGTATTGGCCGCCCGCGGCGGTTCGCCAGTGATTTTGGCGCGGTGCGCAGAGCGCCCGAACACCCAGCGCTCGGCGACGCTCCAGCCGGTCGAGACCACCAGGTACACGGCCGCGGCCAGCGGCGCGAACAAGGCGATGACCACCGTGAGGTACGGCAGCACCTTACCGAGCACGGCGATGGCGCCGGTCGCGCCTGTCGCGCCCGCCGCGGGCTGGGCGGCGGCGCCGGCGGTGCCGGCGGTGCCGGCGGTGAGCGCGGCTGACATGCGGCGGGCCACCCGCGCGGACAGCCAGCAGATCACCGCGAGGACGGCGAACACCGCGAGGAACACCGCGCCGTGCGCGCTCAGCGCCCCCGCGCCGCTCAGCCAGTGGCCGCCGAGGGGCACGCCGAACAGGTCACGGGATAGCAGCCGGTTGGGTCCGCCGCCGATCACCGGCGAGCGGAACACCAGGTACAGCACGCTGAAGACCGGCCACTGCGCGAGCAGCGGCCCGAACCCCGCGAACACGCTGGTGCCTTCCCGCGCCTGCAGCGCGGTCAGCTCGCGCTGCAGGCGCTCCGGCTGACGCCGGTACCGCTCGCGCAGCTTCTGGACCTGCGGCGCGAGCCTGGCCTGGGCCGCCTGGCCGCGCAGCGCGCGGAAGCTGAGCGGGGTCAGCAGCAGCCGGACCGCCATGGTGAACACGACGATGCCGGCGGCGGCGGCGAGGCCGCCGAGAACAGGGGTGAGGACGGTGGTGATGGCGAAGACGAGGTGGTACGCGGCGTCCACGGGGACGCCAAGGAATGCGGACATGGGTGAGCGACCTTCCAGCACGGCGGAATTGGATTAGCTGGAAGCGGCCGCGATCAGCGCGCTACGTCGGACACGCGCGGGTCATCAGGCGGCCGCTGGGGCCGCCGATGGCGCTCTGGGCCTCGTTCGGCCGCGGGCACCGGGGTCACGCTGCCGCAGGAACGCGACACGCCACGACTTGTCCCTGAGCGTGGCGACGCGGCGTGTGACGGGAAGGCCAGCCGCCGCTCCGGCGAGGCTGGCGCCGGCCGCCAGGCGGCCGACCACGACGACCGCGAGCACGGCGACCGCGAGGACGGCGGCGCGCTGCGGGTTGTCCGCCCACATCAGGACGGCCAGCAGGGACTCAGCCACCTGCCATAGCCCAGCGAGCACGGCTACCTCCGCCGCTCAGCCCCGATCGAGCAATTACTCAAAAGCGTACACCGGCCGCGTCCGTGCGTCAGGCGCCGAGTCGGCCGCCCGCCAGCTCGCCGACCCCCGCCAGCAGCCGGTCCACGTCGGAGGCGTCGTTGTAGTGCACAAGGCCGGCCCGGACGGCCCCTTCCGGCTCGAGGCCGAGGACTGTGCACAGCTCGTACGCGTAGTTGTCGCCGTCCCACACGTTGACCCCGCGCGCGGCCAGGTGCGCCGCCACCGCCCGCGGCGGGCGGCCCGCCACGGTGAAGAACGCGGTCGGCGCGCGCCGCGGAGCCTTGCCGTACAGGGTGACGTGGCTCATCGCCGCCAGCCCGTCGAGCAGCCGGCGCAGCAGCGCGCCCTCGTACTCCTCGACCGCCGCCATCGACGCCAGCACCCGATCCCGCCGCGATCCCCCGGCAGCGGCGCCAGGCGCCAGCGACGCCAGGTGCTCGACCGCCGCCGTGACGCCGGCCAGGTCGCCGAACGGCAGCGTGCCCTGCTCGAACCGGCCGGGCACCTCGTCGGGCGCGGGAACCAGCTTGTCCGGCCGCAGCGTCTCGAGCAGCGCTGGGTCGGCGACGACCGCGGCGATGTGCGGGCCTGACCACTTGTAGGCGCTGGTGGCGTAGAAGTCCGCGCCGAGCGCGGTCACGTCCACCGGTACGTGCGGGGTGGCGTGCACGCCGTCCACGTAGCACAGCGTGCCGGCCGCGTGCGCGAGGCGGGCGATCGCCGCCACGTCCGGCCGCGTGCCGAGCACGTTGCTCGCCGCCGTCACCGCCACCAGCCGGGTCCGCGGGCCGATCAGGTCCGCGTACTGCCCCACGGGCAGCTCCCCCGTCGCCACGTCGGGCTCAGCCCAGCGGACCACCGCGCCGGCCCGGGCCGCCGCCTGGACCCACGGCCGGATGTCGGCGTCGTGGTCGAGCCGCGACACCACGACCTCGTCTCCGGCCGCCCAGCCGCGCGCCAGCGCGGCGGACATCCGGTAGGTCAGCGCGGTCATGCTCGGGCCGAGCACCACGCCGGACGCGGTCCCGCCGGTCAGGTCGGCGATCGCCTGCCGGCATTCCGCCACGATCGCTTCGGAACGCTCGCTGGAGGGGAACGCGCCTCCCAGGTTGCCGATCCCCGCCCGGTAGGCGGCCGCGATCGCGTCGATCACCGGCTGCGGAACCTGTGTCCCGGCCGCGCCGTCCAGGTAGGCGTGCCCGTCGAGCAGCGCGGGATAGCTGGCCCGCACCCGGGTGACGTCGAAGGTCGCGGTCATGGCGGACCACGATACATGGCCGTCGAAAAACCAGGTGACATTCCCCGGGCCGCGAACTAGGGTCCGGCTAGTGTCCTCCCCAGTCGCCGCCCTGTGGCGGCTGCGTCCTTACCTGCGCCCGTACCGGGTCCAGCTGATCGGCATGATCCTCGCGACCATCGTCGCGGAGGGCGCGGAGGTCGTGATCCCGTTGCTGATCAAGTCCGTGATCGACGGCGGCATCGCGCACCGCGACCGCGGCCTGCTCCTCCCGCTCGGCGCCGCCGCGATCGGCCTCGGCGCGTCGTCCGCCCTGCTGAACCTGATCCGCCGCTGGGTGCAGGGCAACGCCGTGTCCGACATGGAGAAGACGATCAGGGACGACATGTACGCGCACCTGCAGCGCCTCGACCCCGCGTTCCACGACGAGTGGCAGTCCGGCCAGCTGCTGTCCCGCGCGACCACGGACCTGTCGTCCATCCGGCGGTTCGCCGGGTTCGGCATCGTCTTCCTGTTCACGTCCGTCCTGATGTTCTTCGCGGTCACCGCGCTGCTCATCAGCCTGAACTGGTGGCTCGGCCTGATCACGGGCGCCATGTTCGCTCCGGTGCTGGTGTTCTGCACCAGGTTCGAGCGCCGGTACAAGGTGCTGTCCCGGCGGGTGCAGGACCAGGAAGGCGACCTGACCACGCTGGTCGAGGAGGCGGCGACCGGGGTGCGGGTGCTGAAGGCGCTTGGCCGGGCTCCCGAGGCGGCGCGGGTCCACTTCGCCCAGGCCACCGAGGTCCGTCGCACCCAGGTCGCCAAGGCCAGGCTGCTCGGCGGCTTCTGGGCGGTGCTCGACCTGATCCCGAACGCCGTGATCGCGCTGGTCGTGGTGCTCGGCGCGATCGCGGTCAGCCAGCACACCCTGACCATCGGCGGCCTGGTCGCGTTCATCACGCTGGCCCTGCAGCTCGTGTGGCCGATCGAGGCGCTCGGCTACATCATCGCCTCCGGCGAGGAGGCGGCGACGGCCGCACAGCGCGTGCTCGAGATCTTCGACACCCCGCCGGAGATCGGGGACAGTGTCCGCGATCCCGGGCGGTCCCATGCCGCCGCCCCGGCGCTGCGGTTCGACCACGTGGGGTTCAGCTACCCCGGGAGCAGGGCTCCTGTGCTGCGGGACGTGGAGCTCGAGCTGGCCCGCGGCGAGACGCTGGTGCTGACCGGGGCCACCGGCGCGGGCAAGACGACGCTGCTTCAGCTGGTGCCGCGGCTGGCCGACGCCACGAGCGGCCGGGTGCTGCTCGGCGGCACCGACGTCAGGGACATCCCGCTCGCGGCGCTCCGCACCGCGGTGGGCTGCGCGTTCGAGGACGCCACGCTGTTCTCGGCCAGCGTGCGGGAGAACGTCACGTTCGGGGCGCCGGACGCGTCGGAGGAGCAGGTCGAGGCGGCGCTGACCGCCGCCCAGGCCAGGTTCGCCTACGACCTGCCGTGGGGGCTCGACACCCGGATCGGCGAGCAGGGCATGGCGCTGTCCGGCGGGCAGCGCCAGCGGGTCGCGCTGGCCCGCGCGATCCTCGCCCGGCCCGAGGTGCTGATCCTCGATGACCCGCTGTCCGCCCTCGACGTGCACACCGAGGAGCGGGTCACCCGGGCGCTCGGCGAGGTGCTGGCCGGCACCACCGCGCTCGTCGTCGCCCACCGGCCGTCCACGGTCGCGCTCGCCGACCGGGTCGCGCTGCTCGACGGCGGCGTCATCGCCGCGATCGGCAGCCATCGCGAGCTGCTGGCGACCCGGCCGGCCTACGCGGCCCTCATGACGATGCCGGAGGTGCCGGCGTGACCGTCGACGCATCCTGGCGCGGCATCGCCACCGAGCAGGTGGACGAGGTCTCCGCGCCGCTCGCGGCGCTGCTGCGCAGACGGAGCAGGCTGCTGCTCACCGACCTGCTGCGGCCCTACCGCCGGGGCGTGGCGTGGACCGCCGCGGCGATCGTGGTCGCGTCGCTCGCGGCGCTGGCCGGCCCATGGCTGGTCGGCGTGGCGATCGACAGCGGCTTCCCGCCGGTGCTCGCGCACGGCGACCCGGTGCCGCTGCTGCGGATCGCCGCGGTGTTCGCCGTCACGGTGGTGGTGCAGGCCGTGGCTACCCGGATGTTCGTCACGATGACCGGCCGGGTCGGGCAGTCGGTGGTGCTCGAGTTGCGCCGCCGGCTGTTCTGGCACATGCTGCGCCTGCCCGTGGCGTTCCACGAGGGCTACACCTCGGGCCGGGTGATCTCCCGGCAGACCTCGGATGTGGAGGCGATCTCCGACCTGTTCGAGGAGGGCCTGGACTCGCTGATCTCGGCGGCGCTCACGCTGGTGCTCGTCGGCACCGGGATGCTGCTGCTCGACTGGCGGCTGGCCCTGGTGGTGCTGGCCGGGTTCGTCCCGCTGGCCTGGCTGAGCGCCTGGTACCGGCGCGAGTCGGCGACCGCCTACCGGCGGATCAGGGAGAGCAACGCGCTGATGATCGTGCACTTCGTGGAGACGTTCGGCGGGCTGCGGGCGGTGCAGGCGTTCCGGCGGGAGGGGCGCAACGCTGAGATCTTCGACGGCCTGACCTACGACTACGCGCGGGCGACCAGGCGGTCGTCGCAGCTGATCTCCATCTTCGCGCCGGGCATCTCGCTGGTCGCGAACGTGATCATCGGCGTGGTGCTCTGCTACGGAGGGCTGCTGGTGATCGACGGGGACATGAAGGTCGGGGTGCTCGCCTCGTTCCTGCTGTACCTGCAGCGGTTCTTCGACCCGCTGCAGGACGTGTCCCAGTTCTACAACGCCTTCCAGGGCGCGGCCTCGGCGCTGGAGAAGATCTCCGGGGTCCTGGAAGAGGAGCCGTCGGTCGCCGAGCCTGCCGACCCGTCGCGGATCGCTTCCGCGGCCAGCGGCCGCCGGGTCCAGTTCGAGGCGGTCCGCTTCGGGTACCGGGAGGCGATCGTGCTGCCGGACTTCGAGCTGGACATCCCGGCGGGGCAGACGGTGGCGCTTGTCGGCGAGACCGGCGCGGGCAAGACCACCGTGGCGCGGCTGCTCGCCCGGTTCTACGATCCGGACGCGGGCCGGGTGCTGCTCGACGGCACTGACCTGCGCGACCTGCCCGACCAGGTGCTCCGCCAGGAGATCGTGCTGATCACTCAGGAGAGCTTCCTCTTCGAGGGCACGGTCGCGGAGAACATCAGGCTCGGCCGGCCCGCCGCTACGGACGCCGAGGTGACGGCGGCGGCGCGGGCGATCGGCGCGCACGAGTTCATCGCCGCTCTCCCCGACGGGTACGCCACCAAGGTCGGCAAGCGCGGCGGCCGGCTGTCGGCCGGCCAGCGGCAGCTCATCTCGTTCGCCAGGGCGTTCATCGCCGCGCCCGGCGTGCTGGTGCTCGACGAGGCGACGGCGCTGCTCGACATCCCCAGCGAGCGGCTGGTCCAGTCGGCGCTGCAGACCGTCCTGGCCGGCCGCACCGCGCTGATCATCGCGCACCGCCTGTCCACCGTCGCGATCGCGGACCGGGTACTCGTGCTGCACGCGGGCCGGATCGTCGAGGACGGCTCCCCCGCCGACCTCCTCGGCGGCGACGGCGAGTACGCCGACCTGCACGCCCGCTGGGCCGCCAGCCTGGCCTGACCCCAGCTCGCGACCCGCCTCGTGGGCGGCGACGTCTACCGCTTCTTGCTGTTATCTGGCGGACGCGCGCGGAGCGGACGTCGCCGCCGGTCGCGATGACTCGCGTTCCCACGCAGCGCGAGATCGTGCCGCGGTTACGGGGTAACGTCCTCGCCCTAGTGCCCGCAGCGGAGCAGCGCCGACACCAAAGGCCCAGGTCCGGCCGTCAAGACAAAGATCGTGGGGAGTTCTCCGCGATATCCGCGGGGAACTCCCCACGATCATGAACGGGGCACGTCCCACGGCCCCCGGTGACACCATGGTTCGGGAGCCCGGCAGGCGGTTCGCATGATCACGGGTCATAGGTGGCGAATAGCGCCGCTTTTGACCCCCACGATCATGACCAGGCCCGTCCGGAGACTCCGACACGGGACCTGTCGATCGCGCGATCGACCCGCTCTATCGGTGCGTGTCAATACCCCAACGCGCCGCCTCACGGTCGGGGCGGCGTACCGGTGGGCGTCCGGCGGCATAGTGGATAGTTAGGCACACTCCCGTGTGCCTAACTATCCGTCATCTTCGAGGCCGACCCGAAGTCGCGCCTCGGCTGCCCCGCCAGTCACACAGCCTCCAGCGTCACCAAGCCCGAACGTAAGGCAGCACCGCGGCCAGGCTAGTGCCGGTCAATGCGCAGCCGATCGGCTCTATTAGTGTCGGTTGCGTAATCGACAGGAACCCGGGAGCGGATGGGATGGC
>Ga0335073_10011273_pt1 | contig 12550 bp, 14 predicted proteins | sample Lox_Sample_22_FD_207093 | JGI IMG/M metagenome (GOLD analysis project Ga0335073, IMG submission 207093) | Soil microbial communities from Loxahatchee National Wildlife Refuge, Florida, United States - Lox_Sample_2.2 | ecosystem: Environmental > Terrestrial > Soil > Wetlands | place: USA...
TGGAAAATAATTAATGACTGACCTAGACCAATGGGGCGGTTAATCGATGCGCAGGGAATACTGCCACAGTGGAAATGCTCGAAGACAGGCCAAATAGATCTATTTTCAGATCAACATGTGAAATAGCGTCGTGCATATCCTTGATTGACTGTCCGTTTATCCGAGAGGTAGGCGAGAGATGGTGGTGATTTGATGTACGATAAGATCATCGATCGCCATAGAATTTTCCAAGGGGTCTCGACGCCAGTCACGATCCAAGAAAGGAGTCGGATAAATTTTGAGTGACGTCTATCTCGTGCCAACCTTAAATACTGATTGCAATCACCTGGCAAAGTCTATTCCCTCCTCCATTCCGTCCCTACATTCGGTTACACAACTGCATCCTCTGCTCACCAGTACTCTTTTGAAGTTACGGTATAGCTCGTTCGTAATTAATGGCAAGTCCAAGTTCACCTCCAATTGCCATTCCCGCATCCGCGCCTCAACGGGTCACGGGAAGACGGATTTCCACGGCTGCGTTAGAAGACTTGGAAGAACCTCGACCACCAGGAGGATGGAATACTCTTGAACGCTTTGCTACTTCGTATCAGCGAAGCGCCACGTTCTTTCGCATCGATCCAGGGAGTCCAGGTGGCTCGCTCCAGAGCCATCGCGGTATTCACCTTGGAATACCGAGTTTCGACGACGATAATGACACGGCTGTTGTTGATGCAGATGAAGAATCGCCGTCAATGTCGAGACAGTCTAGCACGAGAGAATTAAGAGGACGACATAGTTCTATGCGACGTGGAGATTCTGGGGACTTAGAAGATCATTTTTCTGAATTTCGGAGATCAGGAAGTCCCAAACCTGGTGATGAGACGTATGGGACTATCAGACCTAGTCGACGGCCAAGTTTGTTGCCAGAGGGTGGAGGCCACGAATTACTCATTAAAGAAGTTGAAGATGAAGCTGGGAATATTATCGAAGTTGTTATCGGACAGGTGATACCTCTGTTTGTGTTCAGATAGCTAATTTTCAGAGTACTGAACCGCAAACGATATTCAATTCGATCAATATCTTGGTAGGAATTGGACTTTTGTCACTTCCGTTGGCCTTCCACTACAGCGGATGGGTCTTAGGGGGAATTATTCTCACATTAAGTGGAGCTGTAACTCTATATACCGCTCGTATTTTGGCCAGATGTATGGAAGTCGATCCAACTTTGATCACCTACGCTGACATTGGATGGTATTGCCATACTCAAATTTGGTATTGACAATAGGCTTGCTTTTGGAAATAGACATCGCATATTGGTCTCTATGCTCTTCTCGCTTGAGCTCACCGCCACATGCGTTGCACTTGTCGTCCTCTTTGCAGATTCTCTGCATGCGCTTGTGCCGGATGTGTCGACTACGGCATGGAAACTGATGTCCCTAGTCGTCTTCATTCCACTCTCTTTTGTTTCATTGAACATCCTTTCGTATACTTCAATACTGGGTATTCTCGGCACCATTGGACGTATGACCATTTCTGGAGTTTATCTGACGTCAAGTTGTATTTGTCACCTTGGCAGACGGCTTGATTAAACCACACTCACCAGGATCATTGCTGGAACCCATGACGACCTCTCTTTTCCCTCAACGTTGGGGAAGCTTCCCTTTGAGTATCGGCTTATTCATGGCACCCTGGGGAGGTCATAGTATTTATCCACAAGGTATGTCTGAATATTATTCCTTCCTGAGAAATCTAGTCTATCGTGATATGCGGCATCCATACAAATTCTCGAGAGCGTTGGGAATCAGCTATATTATCACATTTGCCATCGATCTCAGCATGGGAGTCATGGGATATCTCATGTTTGGCAAAGATGTATTCGAGGAGGTTAATTCCGTTACAACACTAATCTGACAAAAGATCACTCAAAGTATCCTCAGTACGGAAGGATATCCCCTGATATTGAACAACATTGTTGTATCCATTATTGCCATCATTCCAATAACTAAAATGCCCCTCAACACACGTCCAATTAGCACCACTCTCGATATCCTGTTAGGACTAACTCCAACTTCAATAACTCCGATATCGCCCTCGTCAGCGCCTTTGCAACGCGGAGTTTACAAAGCCCTAATTCGAATTACAACAGTTGGACTGCCCATCCTTATTGCGATTGTATTTCCCGAATTTGATCGAATTATCGCGTTCTTGGGTAGCGGGATGTGTATACTCATCTGTATCATCTTGCCGATATGTTATTATTTCAAGATCTTGGGACATGAGATATCTTTGACTGAGAAGATTTTTTGTTGGTTCTTGTTAATTTTTGCTAGTCTTTGTGCTATCGTCGGAACTGTATGGACGTAAGCTTCTCCCATTTGACTATCGCTGATGTTCAGATTCTTGCCGGCTCGATTTTTGGAAGTGTAGAGTAGTTAGTAATATAGGAGATTAGTCTCGGCATTTGCATAGTGAGATGGAGTAAAGCATCTACGTCAAGTATCTCTGTTGCAGTTGAACTCTTATCTGATGCATTCACGTTTCGATCCCACCTGGCGCCTAGATCAAGGCATCATGCTGAGGTTGACGATCGATCAACAACCTCATCAACCATGGCCACTCCATCAGACTTGTGTCCCGTCTATGCTCCATTCTTCGTATCATCCAATGTGTATATCTAGATGCTAACCAGGAGGGTGCGATGGGATGTACTTCAGCCATAGTCTTCACTTGTATATCCGTCATCATCTTCTCTAACGAAATCAGGTTTCGGGGCAGCCTATGGCACCGCAAAATCCGGTGTCGGTATCGCCTCAATGGGTGTCCTACGACCCGACCTAATCATCAAAAACGTCGTTCCGGTCATCATGGCGGGTATCATCGGTATCTATGGCCTCGTAGTCGCAGTCCTTGTTTCTGACGGACGTAACTTCCTCACCTTCCTTTCTTTCACGGACTTGTGTTGATGGTAGTTGCTCCTGTTCAACCGTTGTATACGGGGTTCATTCAACTGGGCGCTGGATTGAGTGTTGGCTTAGCAGGTCTTGCAGCAGGCTTTGCTATTGGGATTGTTGGTGATGCTGGTGTGCGTGGGACAGCACAACAACCGAAATTGTTTGTTGGAATGATTCTGATATTGATTTTTGCGGAGGTGTTGGGGTTGTATGGACTTATTGTGGCGCTTTTGTTGAATACAAAAGCTGGAGGGTTCACTGTATCTCTTTTTGTGTCATGTATGCTAATTATAGTGTCCATGAAGGAATCGCGAGAGGACATCACAAAATCAATGAAGATCATGTGTTTAGCGACTGATAGGAATAGAGTTAGGTTGCAAGATAGATTCAACGGGGCCAAGCAAGATAATCTAGTACTTCAGTTTCACTTCACTTGACAGAATCGGTCTTTGTAACTTGTGAATTGCTACTTTGATTGAAAAGGGTAGGTTCATGAGCCTTCGTTTGTAGGACGTATTTCTAACGCGAATCAACTCAGCAGATCCAGACACATATTCTCATCACTTTTGTCCTCCTCAACAGCACCCGCAATCGCCGCAGGATCAGCTAAATAAGATTAAATCTACACCATTAGCCCACGTTCTGGCAAATCAAAAAAACGTCAGTAAAGGAAACGCCTCAGTAAAAAATTAGAGTGATTTAAGGTTCCTCAAGTTCGAAAATCAGAAAGAACGCAGTAAGAATCATCCGCAGCGAAAGCATAAGAAAAAACTGGGCAAGTACCTGTTGTGGGCCTTCGAAATTGTAGTATGCTAGGAGGATCGACCGAGTTGTGGCCCGAGTTTCAAGGGCAGATGAATATTAGCCAACTCGGTCCATCTTGTACACTACTCATCAGAACGGGGTCTTAAACTCCAACAAAAAAGAAAGTGGATATATATATATTTATATAATCAGACAGAAATCTCAAGATGTTGTTCCGCATACAAGGCTCAGAACAGGTCTGTAAAAGTGTCATCATACAAAAACGATTGCAAGGACACAGGGAAAGTACATGAGCGTGAGGCTATTACTCACTACCAATATTTGACTGATATGGCATTTGAATGCTTCTTCCTGTTGACATAGCCTTCCACAGGCTTGGGAGCATCATCAGAGAAGTTGGAGGGATGTGGATTGGAAAAATTAAAGGCGACGGTGAAGAAGATTTTTTGCAGATCATTTCTTGCAATTCGAACGAACCCCTTATTTATTTAAAATTGGGGTTTTGTGATGACCTGGATATAGCTTATTCCAGATGGGCAACGAAGGAAAGGGTTCTGCTGGTGGAATTTGGCAAGATCAAGGTGTTTTGCATTTGGTTATCCAAGGAACTGGTCTTACGGAGGCCGTTCTTGCTGCGTCTGCATCGTAGTCAGGATAAAAAGCACTTCAGATCGATGCGCCGAGGGGGTCAGCGGTCAAGAATTATGGGATAAACTTAAAAGCATGGAGGAAGAGGTAGAGAAGGAGTCATAGCCCTTAATAAAGACGAAGGGGGTCAACATGCAGTAGTAGCAATTACAGAGTATAAATCCTTTAAGTTTGTCGTGGAGGAAGATGGGACGTCAAAGTACACAGCTGCTAATTCAACACTTGTTTTATACTTTTGCTTTGTTGTACTTGATAGCTACCTTTTACCGATGGTCCTGCTTCGTACGAATAATCTCAGTGAAGGAGTTTGTCGTTCACTCTTAATTCTCCCACTGGTTCTACATATACTTTTTTGGCTGATCCTCGCGATGAACTCGGTCGTTTGAGAGATCAATAACCGCGTGTACGGCCAAGACTCAAGTCACTATCATGATTGACATAGGCCTCAAGAAACGCGTCGAGAATGATTCAACTTCTTTAAAAACAGTTCTTCAAGACACAAGCAGCGATGGCATGATTGATTTGAGACATGCCGTTTGTGACCTGGAGGGTTTTGGCCGATCTGAAGACTTACATCAACTGAAGGCTGAAAGCACACTCACGTGACGAACTGAGCTCTGATTGGCCACTTGGTCTGGGTTCGAATTTTTTATCCTAGAACAACTCGTCGGTCACGAGCGAAAATTTGTAGCCCCGGACCGGCCCCCATCCTGCATGGGCTCGCACTTCAAGGCTCAAAGAGTCAAGCGTTTTGCCGCGATTACTCCTATCAACGTTTGCGGCAGTCACCGAGGGCAATGGTATGTGATTCCTTCAATTCATCTCTAATGTGCTAGGCGACATCAAATTCGAGTGGAATCCAACTTCTTCTTCAAGTATATATCAAGAAATGAAATAAACCTAATTGCCAGGCTGAGAAGGAAGCCCAGGACATAGTCCAGCAAGCTCGACAATGTATGCATCCGTCAGCCTTCTGTTTTTGCTGACGATTCCTTAGACCGAACTCAACGGGTGAAAGATGCTCGCACTGAGGCTGCAAAGGAAGTAGAAACCTACAAACGTGCCAAGGAAAGTGACTTTAAACAATTTGAAACGGAGGTACAACGTCCATCTTCCTCAGACATGTCTCATACGCTTTATGGATTCTAATTGATAGCATACTGGATCGAATACTCAAGCTGAGCAAGCATCAAAGAAAGAGGTGGATGCCAGGCTTCAAGAAATCAATACTTTGTCCCAACAAGCTACTCCGAAAGTTGTCGATGACCTGATCAATGCGGTGTGCATTGTGGAACCAAAGTTACATATCAATGTCAAGGCACGATAATATCTTGAAGGGAGTATCTGCTGTTAATACTCGCATGTTTAGATGATCGTAAACGATGATGACTGGGCTTATTAGAATGGATTTATGGAATATATCCCGTCCTTAATAACACGTTATTGGACTTTTGACCAACATTCATAAGACTGCCCTGTTTTGTAACGGCCTGTAACTTTAGGAACTGCCAAGCTCTTCGGGAGACGAGTACCATGCCCAATCATTAGCTCTGTAGAATTGCCATGAAGCTTTTTGCTTTTTGCGTTGCATCTCAACGCACGCAGATCTTAGCTAGATCTCAGTCAAATTGAAAACCATTTCATCCTCTCCGGGGCTCGTAACCATCGAAGAGCCCACCACGAGCCCTTCCATCCCCCACCGCATCCATCTCTCAATTGTCTCAATCCGTCTTCTAACATGTCCAATCTTCCACCAGTTCCCATCCCTGCGTTCACAAACCTCAATCGCACGAGGGTGATGCGCTTGTACCGTCGAGCCCTCAAGCTACAAATGTCATGGACACCACGATACGATGTGTTCCGAGGGCAAGCACTTGAAATCCGGAGAAGATTTGAGAGCAATAAAACAGTCAGTGATCCTCGTATGTTGCAGAGGATTATCGATGAGGCTGAAGGGGAATTGTATCAGAATAGACATCCCGATCCTTATATTCGTATGATCCATTTGTAGAATTGCTGACGGTAGCCCCCACTGCTCCTGGAGGTTCTAAATGGGAACGAAACCTCCCGCCCGACAGGGTATATCCATTATAGAACTAAACTAATTACTAGTTGACACCTCCCAACATAGCTCGAGACTTTAGCAATTTCCAAACTTGGGCGGACGACCAACGTCCCTACTGGGAAATCATCCGCACCTTCCCCAGCCGCTTCATCCAAAACGTGAAATTCCTATTCTTCCCACCTGCCGAACCCACATGGGAAGAAAGACAAAAAATCAGCAGAGCGAGATGGCGTCTCTACCAAAAAGAACAACGCGAAAAAGTAGAAGCAATCCTCAAGGATTTGAACCTTCCTTTGGCAGAAATTCCTGCTCGACGAAGAGCCGAAATCAATATTATGAATTCAAAAGCGAGTATGGATCAATGGACTTGGGATGCCTTGTTTGCAGAGATTGAGGATACGGGAAATCGAGAGGCTCTTGCAAAGGCTTGTTTTGAGCATTTTACGGAGAAGCCTAGACGAATTAGACTGAACTTGCATCGTGGAGCAATAAAGAGGGCGGAAAAGTTTAAGGACAAGTTGACGCCTGTTGAGTACCGAGAGTTGGAGGGGCAGGAGATTGCTATTGCTGCTGTGTTGGCACATGGCACTACGAGCTTTGCGCAACGTATTACGGCGGAATATGATAAAAAGGAAGGAGATCCACTTGAAGTTAGGAAACAACTTTACGAGTTCCTTGTAAAGGAGAAGACGCTTCCCCGCTTAGAACGATTCAAAAAGATCATCGCAGAGCGAGATGACGCATCAGAATTGGAACAAACGAGACCGTATTGGCAACCTAAATCTCAACTGTTGAAACAATTGGATAAATTCGAGGCCCTTATCACGCTCAAGGATGTACCGAGGGAAGTTGAAAAAACAGATTTCATTTGGGAATGGTATATGGCGGACCGGTTGTATCCTGAAATGGATCCTGAGTCGGAGGAAGCTATGAGTTGGCGTTATTGGGCGCAAGGAGCCGAGTATTGTCCTCCAGACTACCTGTCTCCGGAAGAACGACAATGGAAGAAGCAGGCGGAAGTCATTGGTGCTATAGACAAAGATTTCAAACAGTTTGTTGATGAGATGGCAAAGAGGTCTCGCAAGGCCAGGGGAGAATATGAAGCTGTCACAAACGGATCAAAGTGATGGTTGTAATAGTATGTTTTTTTTATCAAGTAGCAATGCATCCGAGATGTTTTAATGCGTCCTTGATTGTGGAATACATAATGCACCTTCCCGAGAATAAAAATTACATGACCAATGCCATCCAAATGCAATCATGCTGACCATCTAGTAATACCTATCATGCAAAACGCTCCCCTTACACATGACGACTCTTCTTATTCCCAGGGAGATCCCAGATAGATCCTTGCTGATGACTCACAGCTCGCTTTCTTCCACCTCCACCTTCTCTTCCATTCTCAATCACTTCATAAGTAACTTCGGGTTCAATAGGAACTCCAAAATATGGTGAAAAGTGGGGCGGAAACGATCCCTGAAATGTAAACGCAGCATCTCCAAAGAGGTTCTGCAAAGGCAATGCCCGAGTCGACACAGGTGAACTCGTAGGAGGCGTCAACTCCTTTTCCTTATCATCACGTCCCTCTAGCGTGTCCTCATCATTTTCCGTAGCATGTCTCGTTCGATTCATTTCATCCTCCTGGGCTGTAATTCGACTTAATCCAACTGCACACCATTCCCTTAGACGGTCTCCAGCTAATTCCCCTGCTGACAGGATAGAGGCGACTTCTTGGACTGCGGCCAGATATCCTTCTTGTCTTGCATGATCAATTTGACGTCCAGAGTTTTGATAGAGTTTCGTAACTGCTAAGGCTGCAGCTTTGAAATCGGATGTTAGGGATGAAGGCGGTAGAGATGGCGGTGGGGATGGCTTCGAGTCTCGCGTTCGAGGCAGGTCGTGTTGCAAGGACGATAAGTCCATTACACAGATGACGACAATATGCTACTGAAGAGCAAATAGGATCAACTCTGGCTATCCAGATTAGAAATGTTTTTGGTGATTGTGATGGTGATGACTAGCGTCCGTGAAGTTTATTTATTCGAGTTTGGGTGGTGGAAAATTCTTGGTGATCAGCAATTTCAATTTCGACTGCACGAAATCGCCTGCGTTCGAACCAATTTTCATCCTATTTTGCACAAAACCCACAAAACGAAGTCCATCAACCGTTTCTTGGAGCTCCAGTTAGTGGGTTGGATAGAGGACACTTAGAGGAACATTTTGCACTATTCAAAAGGGCAAAAAAGAATTGGCGACTGTGGGGTTCGAACCCACGCGGTTTCCCAGTAGCGCCTAAAGCTACCGCCATAACCACTCGGCCAAGTCGTCTTCTTATCACATGATGTCAAAACATAAAATCATCTATAAAGTTCCTTCCAGTGCAGCACTACTGGGAAACCGCGTGGGATCGAACCCCACAGTCAAGTTCAATCCAGTTGACGCATCCCATGTTCATTAGCTGGCCAGGATTAGTGGATCTGAAATGTCAATGGGATTCTTGTAGGCCATCGGGGCCCAAACCATATGATGCACTTCCACTTTGAGAATGAGCAAGGAATCTTCGATCTTCCGGGCCTCTAGCTGAGTTATCTCGCTCCGGAAATTTACTTCAGATCTTCTAATGATGATCAACTATTTATATTTGAATATGTACACAGAAACTTTCTAGAATTCATAAGGACTCTGAGGTTGTGCCTCATATACATAGAGTGTAGAGTTGTGTTGATCTGGGAGAAAGTAAGCGCGCAACTTTCCATCAACGATATCTACATCCATGGGATTCTGAGTAATTGCAGTCCCCAAATCACTCACCATTGTCAACGGTATCTCATCCAACGGAATCATCGTCTCTTCGTCCACAATTGCCAATCCTCCAATTGTGCAATTGTTTGTCAATGCAGTGACCCCAGAACACATCATGACTCCACGGTAGTTGTACGCCTCCGGATGACCAAGGAATTTACAGTCTTGATAGTCGACGTAGAAGCTTGGGTTTCGGTTGACCTTTTGAGGTGCTGGAAACGAACTCGAGTTGATACTTGGATCGAGCTTCCAGATGGACGAATTTCGAGATCCCCAGTTGAGAGTGACAATTTCATTCTTTTGAGTATCGTGGACAATGCCTCCAAAGTGATCATTTGCGTGGAACACAGTGGTGTACTCGAGAGTGCGAGGGTCAATTTTGAGGAAATAGGCAGTTGTGTTGGGACGATATTGAGCAATTGCCGCCCAGATGAATTCCCCATCGTAATCAATTCCGCCGTTGTGATATTCAGGAGCGCCAGGTGTGGTCAGAGTAGCATCGGCAATTCTAGTCCCATTGCTGTCGAAAACGATGAGATGAGCGAATCCGGCACCGTCAGTACGATCTGTTCCGTTGATGATGGTGTTATTTCCATAACTGACTGTTGGAGTAGAATAGGTTCCTGCACTGACGAAATAGCGGTCTGTTCCGAGTCGGACCATGCCTTCAGGTTCGCCGGTATCGTATTGGAATGGGGTCTTTTGTACTAGATTCCAGACGGTGGTGCGGCCGAGAGTGCTGAAGATTTGGACAATCTGATCACTTTTGGATGCAGGATTTGGAGGAGGAAGAGTTTGCGGTGCAAAGGGTTCATTGGGTTGATACACGGTGATATTGGCAGCGAACGAAAGACCAGAAAGAGCGAGGGCAATTGCCCCGAAAGTGATGAACGAGTGCATTGTCTGAAGGCTACCGTTGAAGAACCCCGTTGGTTCTTTTTATCGTTCCCATAAACCTCAATAAACCGTTGTCCATAAATCTCCGTACAAGAGCATCTGTCGCCAGTGCAGTTCGCACGAGATGTGCCCGCAATGGACCCGCACCTATCAGATCTCACAACCGCGTCATGCCAGTCTGTCTCCTCGGCGATCGCTCCACAGGACGTAGCCACACGTGTATTTGTCTATTGGATTTTCCTCATTCCGAGAAAGCCGAGCCGTTGAACGTCTGATGAGGACTTGGGGCAAGCGTCGATCGCTAGAATTACAGAAAGGCGATTCGTCGAGTTTCGCGGGGTGACATTGCGTCTCTTATATTTGGCGGGAGGCCACACTCGGATGCGACGCTACGATCAGGCACGTGTGACCGACTGGACCGACTGGAGGGAACTTGGGCCCTTACATTGGCGGATATTGGAGGAGACATGCGACAGGCGGCCTCAGAACATTGGATGGATACCCCTGGCCTTGGTCCACCACGGCTAAAGGAAAGACCGGCGGTGATTGGGTTGGAGAATATCCTTGCAATGGACGGCATGTTGCCCTGAGATGGGAATGGAGCCGCAATACTAAGAATTGAATTTGACATCTATTGCTAAGTATTCGCATCCTTGACCCATACTAAGACAATAACCTCGATGGTCGCAATGTATCAAAATTCGCTATTCATATCTCAGACGCACAATCGGAGTAAGGAGGTCGAAGACGGCGGTTGAAGCATAGAACGGCGACGCATGCATTTCCGACTGTTGTTCGGTAAAAGTTGCGATGGTGCTGGAGCCCTTATGAGTCCTAATGCCGTCATGCTCCTGCCCTGCCCCCTCCAAATTTCTCCCATCTGACTTGGATCCAACACTAGAAATCTGCACCACAACGGTGTTGACATTGAAATGGAAATGGAATATTTTTCGGTGTGGGGAAAATTCGGGGAGGGGCAAAGCAAATGCAGATTGAATGTGTTTTTGTGGGGATGAAGCAGATTCGTATCTGTGCGTTTAATTGCGCTTGGTTGGCAATGTGGCGTCTCAAATTATCAATCTTCTTATCTCGTCCCGCGGCCCAACCCCGCCTCCCTTATCTTCAAAAGGGACTTTTTCCCATCTCCTCAACCAAAACCTGTTCACCCGATGTCTGCGGTACTAGCAGCTGACGAGCTTGATGCCCGACGAGGCGAGTTCCATGAAATTCCTGTCATCGATTTCAGCGATGCCTACAGCAAAGACCTTGATAAGCGAAAAGCGCTCTCCAAGAAAATCTACGATGCCTGCGTCGATGTCGGATTCTTTTACATCAAAAATCACGGTGTTCCCGATTCCGTTATGAAGAATATCTTTGGGGCTGCCAAAGAGTTCTTCGAATTGCCGATGGAAGATAAGCTTGCGATTGACCTGCAAAAGAGTCCGCATTTCCGTGGATACACTCGATTAATGGTACTCACTTGACGAACGCTGTTGATTGTAGAGTGAAAATGTGGATCCCGATTCAAGAGGGGATATGCATGAAGGATTCGACTTTGGAGTTCCCTGCACCTCGATCTATGCTCCCAATTTTGAAAGAGTCTCGGGGGATCTTAATGTCTGGCCTGAAAAATTGGGTGAACCGTTCAAGAAGAAGATCATGGACTACTATGACGCGGTCACCGAACTTGGAAGAAAACTTTGTCACATATTTGCCTTGTCATTGGACCTTGAAGAAACTTATTTTGACAAGTTCACTACTCTTCCAGCTGCGATCGCTCGCGTTCTGTATTATCCTCCTCAATTCGGAGAAATAGATCCCAAGGCACTCGGAATTGGCGCACACAGGTACAGCCCCACTTTTCCGTCCTAATGAAGTGACTATGATTTCTTCACGATTCTAGCTCAAGACGAGGTCTCGGCACTGCAGGTCAAAAATCGAGATGGCGAGTGGATTCATGCCGATCCTATTCCCGTAACCGCCTTCACTTTGGTTTTCTAACGACAGGGAACATTCGTCATCAATATTGCTGATTGCATGGCCCGATGGACAAACGATATCTTTCAAAGCACCGTGCACCGCGCCATCAATCGTTCCGGGGTGGAGAGATACTCTGTTCCCATGTTCTTTGGTGCTGATTATGAAACGATTATTGATGTATGCAAATTGAGGTGCTTTATTGATTGTAGGCTTTACCAAGTTGCATCAGTGCTGAGCGACCTGCAAAGTATGGTCCGGTTGTGGCTGGTAACTGGGTGAGATCGCGACTCGAAAATGGTTATAATCCCTTGCCAGCAGATGCAACGGCGTAGTTTCTCGGTAGTAAATAGGTTCGAGACGCTACTTGTAATTTGTAATTCTTGCGTTGAGATGAACAGGGAGGCCCTTGCCGAATTAAATCCCTCCTGCTTTGCTTTGCATAACCTTAAAATTCCACCGCCGT
>Ga0335073_10011274_pt1 | contig 12549 bp, 12 predicted proteins | sample Lox_Sample_22_FD_207093 | JGI IMG/M metagenome (GOLD analysis project Ga0335073, IMG submission 207093) | Soil microbial communities from Loxahatchee National Wildlife Refuge, Florida, United States - Lox_Sample_2.2 | ecosystem: Environmental > Terrestrial > Soil > Wetlands | place: USA...
GGCGGCTCTGGCCGCGGTCGCGTTGACGGCTTTCTCCGCCCACGCCGAGAAGGTCAACCTGACCTTTCTCACCCACTGGTCGCCGGAAAGCGTCGCCATGCTGGAGAAGGCGGCCGACGCATACGCGGAGGAGCACGCCGATGTGGCCGTATCCATTCGCGCGGTTCCCTTCGGCGACCTTTTGACAACGCTGCGCGCTTCCGGCGGTGGCTCTGGCGGCCCGACGATGGCCAGCATCTATAACGCCTGGCTCCCGGACCTCGCGAGAGACAAGCTCATCGCCCCGATCCCTGACGCCATGGGAACGGAAGTCAAGGCGAATTGGTCGGAGGGCGTCGTCAGCGCCTCCTCGATCGGCGGCGCGCTCTACGGCTTCCCGAACGAAATCGACGTCTACGCCCTCAACTACAACAAGAAGCTCTTCGAGGCGGCCGGGATCACCGCGCCGCCCGCCAATTGGGACGAGCTCATCGCCGACGCCAAGAAGCTCACGGACAAGTCCAAGGGCCAGCAAGGCTTCGGCATGATCAATTCCTGGACGGCGGGCGTCATCCATCCCTTCGGCTCGCTGCTCGTGTCCAATGGCGGGCGATTGATCGCCGACGGCAAGCCTCAACTCGATAGCCCGGCGGCCAAGGAGACCTTCAGCCTTTATGAGAAGCTGGTGAAAGAAGGCCTGACCGATCCCGCGATGGGAACGGCCGACGCCAACACAACCGGGCCGTTCCTCGACAATTTCGTGTCCGGAAAGACGGGCATGATCATCATGGCGAACTGGTGGGAGAGCGCGCTCAAATCCGGCATGGGCGACAAGTTTGCGGACATTGGCACGGCGGCGATTCCCATCGGGCCCCACGGTGACAAATCACATTCGATCTCGTACTCGTGGATGACGGTGGTGAACGCCAAGGCGAGTCCTGCCGAGCAGAAGGCGGCGTGGGACTTCCTCTCCTGGCTGAACCGCCCGACATCGGGACCGAACGGCGGCTCGGCCATGGGCGCGATCCTGGTGTCGATGGGAATCCTGCCCTCGCGCACGTCCGATGCGGCGGCTTTCGCCGACAAGCTGAGCGATCCCTTCCTCAAGGCTTATGTCGCGGCGCTGCCGAATGCGGTTCCGTTCCCGGTGGTCCTCGGCGGACAGGAGTTTTCCGAGTCGCTCCAGCAGCATGTCGAGGCCGTGCAGTTCGGCAAGGCGAGCGCGGCGGACGCTGCGGCCGCAGCGCAAACCGACGCGGTCGCGATCCTCGATAAGGCGAGAAAATAGCGCGGCTTCGCACGGGCGGCACGCGAGCCGGAGGCGTCGCCTTGGCGCGCCGACAATCGATCGGCTGCGTAGCGATCGTCTTTCGCGCGCGTCGGTCGGTCACGAGGCGGATATGAGCGCGCTCGTCGCGAGGCGGCCGCTCTTCGTCATGCTGTCGCCCGCGCTGTCGCTGCTTGGCGTGTTCGTCGCGGCGCCGATGGCGCTCACGATCTGGCTTTCATTTCAGGAATGGTCGACCGAGACCGGCTTCGGCGAAGCGCGTTTCGTCGGACTCGACAACTTCAGGGCGATCTTCGGCCCGACTTCGGTCGGCCGCGACTTCATGAACGCTCTCATCAACACGAGCCTTTACACCCTGGGCTCGGTCGCCCTGATCCTGCCGTTGTCGGTCGCGCTCGGACTCCTCGTTTATCAACGACGGGTCAAAGGCGGCGTCACCCTGCGGACCATCCTGTTCTCGACCTATATGGCGCCGATGATCGCGGTCGCGCTGGTCTGGTCGAAGCTCTATTCGCCAAACGAAGGTCCGATCAACCAGATACTCGGCTGGGTCGGCCTCCCGCCTGGAGAATGGCTGTCCTCGCCGGACACGGCGCTCGGCTCGATCGTCATCCTCAACGTCTGGCAGCAGGTCGGCTATTTCACGGTGCTCGCGGTCGCGGGGCTGACCCAGATCCCGGCCTCGCTCCACGAGGCGGCGGAGCTCGACGGCGCCGATCCGATCCGGCGCTTCGCTTTCGTGACCCTGCCGCTGCTCAAGCGCACGCTGCTCTTCTCGGCCGTGATCGCGGTCATCAATGCGGTTCAGGTGTTCGAGCCGGTCGCGTTAATCACGCAGGGCGGGCCGGTCGGTTCAACCAACGTGCTGACCTATCACATCCGCCGGGTCGGCATCGAACGCTCGCAGGGTGGGCTCGGATCGTCGATGGCGGTCATGCTGATGCTCGCGCTGATCGTGACGATCGTCGCGCTGTTCGCGCTGGCGCGGCGCGCTGCGGATGACGCGGAATGAGCGCCGTCGTTACGCGATCGCGTCTCAGCCCCTTCGCTCGCGCGCCAGGGCTCGCCGACTGGCTGATCCTGACCGCGATCATCCTGGTCGCGGTAGCGGCAGCTTTTCCGCTCGTCTGGATGACGCTGACCAGCCTCAAGACGCCGGCGGAGACGATGCAGACCCCGCCGGTCTGGATTCCCGCTGCGCCTTCGCTCGACGCCTACGCTAAGGTTTCGGACGTCGTGCAGGCGGGACGATCGTTCCTCAATTCGGCGATCATCGCCACGGTGACGACGGCGGGCATTCTGCTTACGAGTCTGCTGGCCGGCTTCGCCTTCGCAAAATATCAGTTCCGTGGCCGGGACATCTTGTTCGCGCTCGTCATCGCGACGATGTTCCTGCCGCCGATCGTGACCCTCATCCCACTCTACCGGCTCATCGGCTATTTGCGCATCGACGGGGGGCTCACGGGCGTGATCGCGCCGAACCTCGCGAACGCCTTCGGCATCTTCCTGATGCGTCAGTTCATCAGGGGCGTGCCGGACGACCTTATCGACGCCGGCCGAATGGACGGCGCGTCGGAGCTCCGGATCCTTTTCTCGATCGTCGCGCCGAGCGTGACGCCAGCAGTCGCCGCGCTTGCGTTATTCGCCTTCGTCTACCACTGGAACAGCTATCTTTGGCCGCTGACGGTGCTAGAGGGGCACACCGACAAGTATCCGATCGTCATCAGCTTGAGCCGCCTGCTCAGCTACAATCGCGGCGCCATGAACACGAACCTTGTGATGGCAGGCGCCACGCTGGCGGTGCTTCCTCCGCTGATCCTGTTCGCTTTCCTGCAGCGCTTCTTCGTTGACAGCGTCGTCAGCACGGGAATCAAGGGATGACCCCCGCGCTCTGCATCGACCTCGGCGGCACGCGTTTGCGCGCGGCGCTCCTCAGCGCGGCGGGCGAAGCCGAGCCGCTCGGAGATTGGCCGGCGCCGGCGGACCTGGAAGCCTTCCGGTGCCGTGTCGCGGGCCTGATCGACGCGCATGGCGTCTTCAACATCGGGGTCGCGGTGCCCGGGCTGGCGTCGGGCTCCGTCTGCCGCTGGGCGCCGAATCTGCCCTATCTGGACGGGCTCGACCTGGGCCGGATGTTTTCCGGCCTGACGGTCTCCCTCGGCAACGATGCCCAACTTGCTCTTCTCGCCGAGGCGGCGCTCGGGGCGGCGCGCAACGCCTCTGACGTGATCCTGCTTGCGATCGGTACCGGCATCGGCTCCGCTGTTCTCGCGGACGGGCGGATCGTGCGTGGGCCGAGCGGCGCCGCGGCTTCCTTCGGCTGGGCCTGCGGCGATCCGGGGGACGCCGGCGACCACACCCTGGGCTGGCTCGAACGCAACGCCTCGGGGGCGGCCCTCGACGCGATCGCAAGGCGCGCCGGCTGGATGGATGCGCGGGCTCTGATTGCCACGGCGCGCGCGGGCGACCGTGCCGGCCTGGAAGCGCTGGAGAAGCCTTGCGCCGCGCTGGGCGCGGCTATCGCGGGCGCTGTCGCGCTGCTCGGCAGCCAGTCGGTTGTCGTGTCCGGAGGCGTCGCCGAAGCGATCGATGTGCTTGCGCCGCTGATTTTGCCCGCTCTCAAGCGCCATCTGCCTCCAAACCTTCGCGATGTGACGCTGGCGCCGGCTGAGTTCGGCTCCCGCGCGAGTCTCATCGGCGCGGGTCTTGCCGTGCATGGCCATCCGCTCTGGACGGGGCAAGGCTCATGACGCTCACGATCCACGCCGTGCGCCCGGACCGAAACCGGCCGGAGCCGCTGTGGCGCCAGACGGAGCTCGCGCTGAGAGCGCTGATCGCAGATGGAACCTGGGTCGACGGCGCTCAGCTTCCGAACGAGGCCCGCCTCGGCGAGATGCTCGGCGTCAGCCGGATCACCATGCGCCATGCTCTGCGCAATCTGGAAGAGTGGGGGCTGCTGCGTCGCGAGCAGGGGCGTGGCACCTTCGTCAGCAGTTCGACTGTCATCGCCGGCGTTCGAGGCCCCACGAGCTTCACCCAAGAAATGTCGGATCGAGGGTTGACCGCCGCGTCGCGGGTTCTCGAACTGAGAGCGGCGCGCGCCGATAACGCGATCGCTTCGGCGCTTGAAATCCGGGAGGGCGCCGCAGTGTGCAAGATCCGACGTCTGCGATCCGGCGGCGGCCAGCCCGTCGGCATCCAGACCGCCTATCTGGCCGCGAAGCGTGTGCCCGGCCTCATCGACATCGGCGAGCTGCCGCCTTCGCTGTACGCCACGCTCCGCGAACGCTTCGGCCTCGTGCCGCAATCCGCGCTCGAGATCTATCGCGTCGGCGCCGTCGCCAAGCCGGACGCTGATTTGCTCGAAGTCGCCGTGGGAAGCCCGGCCTTCATTGTTCAGCGCATCACCTCCGACGCGCGCGGACCTTATGAATTCACCGTCTCGACGATGCGCGGCGACCGCTACGAGATCCGATCCAAACTCCGTTTCTGAGAAAACATGAAAGGTCCAGTGAAAAATGACGACCCTCTACATTAGCCGGCTCGTCAGGATCGCCGAACAGGCGGCGGAAGCGAACGCGAGCGCCTTCGAGGCGGCGTCTTCCGCGCTCGTGGCGACGCTGACCGAAGATGGTCTCGTCCATCTGTTCGGATCCGGACACTCGGTGCTGCCGACTCAGGAGACATATCCGCGCTACGGCAGCTACATCGGCTTCAACCCGCTCACGGACCCGCGGGTCATGTGGCACAACGTCCTCGGCCCGGGCGGCGTGCGGGAGTTGCTGTGGCTGGAAAGGACAGAGGGTTACGCCGAGAAGTTTCTCGATCATCAGCCGCTTAATCCCGGAGACAGCATCGTCATCTTCGGTCATAGCGGCCGCAACGCGTCCGGCATCGACACTGCGATCTATGCGAAGAAGCGCGGGCTCACCGTCGTCGCCATCACCGCCAAGGCCAATCTCGACAAGCCCGCTGCGCATTCCTCGGGCAAGCGGCTAGCGGACGCGGCCGACATCGTCATCGATACCGGTGCACCAATCGAGGACGCCATCGTTCCGATCGAAGGCTGGGCGCGTCCGGTCGCCGGCTCCTCGACCGTGCTCGCCATGATGATGATGCACGAATTGCTGGCGCGAACCGCGCGGAGGCTGAGCGAGACAGGCGTGGAGTTGCCCGTGTTCGCTTCGCCCACCATCGCGGGCGTCACCCTGCACGAAACCGACCTCATCTACGGGCAGTATCGCGAGCGGATGATCCGCGCTCAATCCAAGCATCTCGATTTTTTCAAGGAGAGAATGCAAGGGAAAGGCTGAGAGACTTTGTCCGAGGAAAGGCTTGCGCTCCGGCTTGCGTTAGGGTCGAGCTATGGCGGATAGTAATCCTGTCAGAAAGCTTCCACAGCTCGCCGCGGAGAAAAGGCCGATCCCGCACGCGGACGGAAGGTAGACCGTCGCGTGACCATCCGAAGGGAGGATAAGAAATGTTCAGTGGCATGACGCGTTCCGCCGCGGGTGCGGCGATAGGCTTATGGCTCATGGCGAGCGCGGCGCACGCCGACCACACCGTGCTGAGATTCTGGGATAACCAGCAGACCGAATCCGGCCTGTCAAAATATCAGCAGGAGGCGTTGAAGCGCTTCGAAGCGGAGAACCCTGACGTCAAAGTCGAAGTCACGACGATTCCCTACCCGGAGTACCAGCAGCGGCTCCTGACGGCAGTGCAGGCCGGCAACGGACCCGACGTCTCCACCGTCGACCAGATCTGGAACTCAGCCTTCGCCGAGGCCGGCGCCATCGTGCCGCTCGATGACCTCGCGAAGAAATCCGGGGTGAAAGCCGACACCTTCTTTCCCGGCGCCTGGGAGTCGGCCAATTACCAGGGCCATCTTTGGGGCGTCCCGTTCAATGTCGATGTGTGGTTCTTCGCCTTCGTCAACAAGAAGTTGTTCAGCGACGCCGGCGTTGATCCGGCGTCGATCGTGACCTGGGAGGGCCTCGAGGCGGCGTCGAAGAAGCTGACCGACAAGTCGAAGGGCCAGTACGCGATCGGCCTCACCGGCAACAAGAGTGAATACCCGGTCGTTATGACCGATTCGTTCATCTACTCGAATGGCGGCTCAGTGCTCGACGACAAAGGCAAGTGCGCGCTGACGGCGCCGCCCGCGATCGAAGCGCTCGACTTCTACAAAAAAATCGCTGCGTACGCGCCTGCTGGTATCCTCAACGCCGCCGACGAGCAGATGCGCGAGCTCTTCCTCAATGGCACGCTCGCAATCGAGCTATGGCCCGCCCTCGAGCAGCCGACGCTCGACAAGTCCAAGATCGACTGGGATCTGCTCGCCGGCTTTGCGCCCCAAGGCAAGAAGCCGGTCGGCACGTACGGCGGCTGGAACCTCGTGCTGTATAAGGGCGCCAAGAACCAGGACGCGGCCTGGAAGTTCATCCAGTTCATGACCCGGGAAGATGTCAACGGCGCCGTTGTGGACCTCATTCCGGCCAACGTGGCCGCAGCCAAGGCGTTTCTGGAAAAGAGCCGGCGCCACCCTGACGTTATCCTCGATCACCTCAACAACGCCAAGCCACGGCCGCTGTCGCCGCACTACCTCGAGGTCTCCGAGATCCAACAGAACATGGTGCAGAAGATTCTTTCCGGAGCCCCGACCGCAGACGCCGCGAAGGAGGCCTGCTCCGCCATTGATGCGCTGCATTAGACCAAGAGGAAGTGGAGGCGAGCGACCTGCTCGTTCCGCTTGCTTCCAGGCTTTGGATCGATGACAGCAGCAGCGGCTTCGTCGTCGCTTCCGCCGCCATCTCACGCGCGGGCCAGCCGCAGTTCGCGGCGCAAGGCCGACCGCTGGATGGCCTATGGCTTCATGGCGCCCGCCGCGATCCTCGTGATCGCGCTCATGTACTGGCCGATGTTCGACACCTTCCGCGAGAGCCTCTACACGACGACGTTCATCAACCCCAAGCCGACCTTCGTCGGACTGCAAACCTATCGCCAGATCTTCGGCGACGAGACCTTTTGGCAAGTCGTGCGCAACTCGATCGTGTGGACGGCCGGCGTTGTGTTCCTGCAGAACGTCGGCGGCTTCGCGATCGCGCTTCTGCTCAACCAGCGTCTGCCGCTTCAAGGCGTGCTGCGCTCGCTTGTGCTTCTCCCGTGGGTGCTGCCGGGAGTGGTGGCCGCAATTCTTTGGCGCTTCATGTACGACCCGCAGCTCGGCCTCATCAATTCGTTCCTCATGCATATCGACCTTATCCACCAGGGCGTGGGTTGGCTGGCCGATCCGTCGACCGCCATGGCGGCGGTCATCTTCGCCGCCTTTTGGAAGGGGTTTCCGTTCTCGACCGTCGTATTCCTCGCCGCCCTACAGAACGTCGATCAGGAGCAGGTCGAAGCGGCGACAATTGACGGCGCTGGTAAGCTCCGCCGTCTGATCGACGTGACGCTCCCGGCGATCTTCCCGGTGGCGGTGGTCAACGTGCTGCTGACGACGATCCTGACCTTCAACTACTTCGATATCATCTACGTGCTGACGCGCGGCGGCCCGCTCAACGCAACCGCCATCTTCCCCACTCGCATTTACGAGCTTGGATTCGGTCAATTCCGCTTTGGCGAAGCCGCCGCCTACGGTTCGCTCGCCGTGCTAGTGCTGGTCTTGTTCGTCGGGCTTCTCCTTCTCCTGCAGCGGCGTCCCGCCCGGACGGCATGACCATGCGAAGACGTTCGGCTCTCGCCCGCAAGGCGCCCCTCATTGCCTGTCAGATCACAATCGCGCTCCTGATCCTATTCCCGTTCTTCTGGATGTTCAGCGTCTCGCTGAAGCCAGCCGCGGAACCCTTCGCCATTCCCGCGCGTCTCTGGCCGGAACACGTGACTCTCGACAATTACGTGGCGGCCTTTCGACCTGAGTTCCGCCGCTACTTCCTCAATAGCGTGATCGTCTCGGGAGCGACGGTGCTGATCACCGTTCCGCTCGCCCTTCTCGCCGCCTACAGCCTGACGCGCTACCAGTTTCGTGCGCTCTCTGTGTTCCTCGCCGCGGTCATCCTCGCACAGTTTTTCCCAGCCGGGGCGATGATCATTCCGATCTACAAGATGATGAAGACGGCCGACCTTCTCAACACTTACGCATCGCTCATCATCGCCTACATCACGGTCACCCTGCCGGTCGCGATCTGGATGCTTCGCGGTTTCCTGGTGCGCGTTCCTCGGACACTCGAGGAGGTGGCCGCTGTCGACGGCGCGAAGCCGTTACGTGCCTTCTTCGACATTGTCGTGCCGCTCGCGCGGCCGGGCATCGTCGCGACCACGGTCTTCGTGTTGATCGTGACCTGGCAGGAGTTCCTCTTCGCGCTCTCGTTCACCTCGACAAAGGACATGCGCACCCTCCCGGTCGGCATGAACGACTATATCGGCCAGTACGGCATCCGCTACGGCGAGCTGATGGCAAGCTCGGTGATGGTGTCGCTGCCGGTCATCATCGTCTTCTTCTTCCTGCAGCGCCAGTTCGTAGCCGGGCTCACGGCCGGCGCGGTGAAGGGCTGAAGCCCATGGCGCTCGTCCTATTCGACAAGCCGGAGAGCGGCGTCGGCGTCCTCACGCTCAACCGGCCGGAGAAGCTGAACGCCCTGTCGACCGCGTTGCTTGACGAACTCAGCGCCGCACTCGACGCGGCCGAAGCCGACCCTGATGTGCGCATCGCTATCCTGACGGGGGCGGGCGAAAAGGCCTTCGCCGCGGGGGCGGATATCGCGGAATACCAAGGCCGCCGCGAGAAGGCCTTCATGGACTTTCAGTTCGGCGGCCGGCGCGTCAATGACCGCCTGGAAGCCTTTCCCAAACCCACCATCGCCGCGATCAACGGCTACGCCCTGGGCGGCGGGTTCGAGATCGCCCTTTGCTGCGACGTGATCGTGGTTTCGACCAGCGCGCGGCTTGGCCTGCCCGAGGGCCTGCTCGGCCTCTCGCCAGGCGGCGGAGGAACGCAACGTCTCGTCCGCTCGCTTGGCCGCCACGTCGCCGCCGACCTTCTGCTCACGGCCGGGCGCCTCAAGGGCGAGCGCGCCTTTCAGCTCGGGCTCGCAGCGGCGTTGTGCGAGCCCGTCGCTCTGATGGAGACGGCGCTTATGAAAGCACGGGCGATGCTGAAGCTGGCGCCGCTCGCGCTCGCCGAGATGAAGCGCCTGATCCGGATTGGCGCGGACGCGGCGCTCCCCACGGCGCTGGCGCTCGAACAGGAGGTGCTGTTCCGCCTCTACTGCTCCACCGACGGACAGGAAGGCATCGACGCCTTCCTCGAGAAACGCACTCCGCAATTCAAAGGTGCCTGACATGACTGAACTCGCCCACCGCGCCGCTATCGTGACGGGAGCCGCCATGGGGATCGGGCGCGCGAGCGCGCTCAAGCTCGCCCGCGCCGGCGCCGCGGTGACCCTCGCCGACATCGATGTGGCCGCAGGCGAAAAGACGGCGAAAGAGATTAAGGACGCAGGCGGACGCGCGCTCTTCGTCCACGCCGACGTTCGGTCCTTCCCTGACGCCGAGCAGGCTACGAAAGCGACCATCGAGGCCTGGGGACGAGTCGACATTCTTGTCAACAACGCCGCCCAGGCGATCGGCGGCGTGGTTGACGAAATCGACGAGGACGCGTGGAATCTCGTCATCTCCACCAATCTTACCTCGATCTGGCGGTTCATGCGTTGCGTCGTGCCGTGTATGCGACGCCAGGGAGGCGGCTCGATCATCAACATGAGTTCGGTGCAGTCGCTTCGCGGCTTCCATGGCTGGTCTGCCTATGCCGCCGCGAAAGGCGGCATCAATGCGCTCACCCAACAAGCGGCCGTCGACCTCGCGCCGGCGAAAATCCGGGTCAACGCCGTGGCGCCGGGGACGATCATGACGCCCCTGAATGAGAAGGTCTTTCGCGAGGCCGCCGATCCTCAAGGCCTCATCGACCGCTGGAACGCGGCCCATCCGATCGGCCGCTTCGGCGAGGCCGACGAGGTCGCCGACGCGGTGCTCTTTCTCGCCAGCGACCGCGCCTCGTTCATCACCGGCGAGGTCCTCCGCGTCGACGGGGGCCTAGCGATCAAGGGCGATTGACGATGGCTTCGGTCACCCTCGCCAACGTCTCCAAGCGCTGGGGCCCGGTCACGGCGGTCGACGACATCTCGCTCACGATCGCTGACGGTGAGTTCATGGTCCTGCTCGGGCCTTCCGGCTGCGGCAAGACCACGACCATGCGTATGGTGGCCGGACTCGAGGACCCGACCGACGGAGACATCTTCATCGGCGAGCGCGACGTCTCGGACGTTGCGCCCGGCGACCGCGATCTGGCCATGGTGTTCCAGAACTACGGCCTCTACCCGCACATGACTGTCGCCGAGAACATCGCCTACCCCCTGAAAGTCAGACGCGTTCCGGCGGGTGAGCGTTCCGAGCGGATGCGGGCGGCGGCGGCGCGCGTTGAGCTCGAAGGTTATCTCGACCGCAAACCTCAGGCCCTCTCGGGCGGGCAGCGTCAGCGCGTCGCGCTGGCCCGTGCGATCGTGCGGACGCCGCAACTTTTCCTGATGGACGAGCCGCTCTCGAATCTCGACGCCAAGCTGCGCGTCTCCATGCGCGCGCAGCTCAAGCATCTCCAGCACGAACTGGCTATCACCACGATCTACGTGACCCACGACCAGGTCGAAGCGATGACGCTTGGGGACCGCGTTGCGGTCATGTCCCAGGGGCGGCTCCAGCAGGTCGGGCCGCCGCTCGAAGTCTACAACTGTCCGCAGAATGTTTTCGTCGCCGGCTTCGTCGGCAATCCCTCGATGAACCTGATCGCCGCTGCCGCTGATAGAGGCCGCATCGTCCACCCGACTTTTTCCCTTCCCGTCGATCGGGCGCCGTCCGGAAAGGTGACGCTCGGTCAGCGGCCGGAGGACATGCGTATCACCGCGCCCGAAAAGGGCGATTTCCGCGGCGAAGTCTTCTCCGCCGAACTTCTCGGCGATGCGGCGCTCGTCACGGTCCGTCTCGGCGTCGACCTCATCGCCGTCAAGGCCGAGAAGGATTGCCCCGCGCGCATGGGCGACGTGGTTGGTGTCGCCTTCGACACCGTAACCCTGCACATCTTCGATGGCGCGACCGGCGAGCGCCTTCCCGACCCGGTCGAGACGCACTCCAAGGTGACTCGCCTGCCAACGAGCAAGAGATGAGCGGGATGGCGGCCGATCCTTTCGCTATCGGCAACCGCGTTCTGCTGATTTCACGCGCGGCGCTTTTCTTCGACGGGCAATATTCGGAGCCGCGAATCCATCATCCGGAGGGGGTCGCTGTCGGTCCCGCGGGCGTTGTCTGGTGCGGTAATGGCGAGAGCGACATTCTGCGCGTCGAGCCGCACGGCCGGGCCATGTAGAAAATCGCCTCAACCGGAGGCTTCTCCCTCGGGCTTGTCTTCGATGGCGACGGCCATCGCTTGGTCTGCGACCAGCAAAGTACAGCGGTGTGACGGCTCGATCTCGCAATGCGGGCGCTCCCGCGCTTCACGCCGTCGGGAATCCTCATCCCGAACTACCCCGTAGTCGACGCCGCGCGGAATTGCCCTCTACGTCTCTGATAGCTTCGGTGCCGGCAAGCGTGGCCCCGGCGTGTGGCGTTACGACCTCGCCACGGGCTCGGGTGAGCTCTGGTAGGCCGATGAACCTCGCCAATGGCATGGCTCTCGCGTAGGACGATTCGGCTCTGTTTGTCATCGAGACATTCGATCGCAAGGTGAGCCGCGTCGCAATCGGGCGTAACGGGAAGCCGGCCAGCCGGATCGACTGCGCGACACGCCTCCTGGCCTGCCGGATTTATACGACAAATCCGCGAGGTAAGCCTCCTTGCGATGCCGCCATTCGGGTTTCGGCTCGATCCAAGCGTCGTGCAATCCTCCACGATCCTGGCGACATCCAGACCGAAACGACGCTCGATTTCGAGCAACGTCTTTCGGCCGCCTCGGTCCTCCGGGCCGTCGTGCAGAAGCGCGGCGATCGCTTGATTCTCGTCTCCCCCGTGTTCGATCACCGGCGCTGCGTCGTCGAAACGGGTCGTCAAAGGCATGCATTTTCCTGCTAATTGGGCCAGCTAGCCTAAGGTGTTTGATCCCAGGCTTTGATGGGTAAGCGTCGTTCTCAGGCCGCGTCTTGGAGCGGCTGGGCGCTGGCGTAGGCCCACGGGAGAAGCTCGTCGATTGCGCTGGCAAGATGACCGTCGACGATCCGCGTGAGTGTGCCGGCTAGGTGTGG
>Ga0335073_10011275_pt1 | contig 12549 bp, 6 predicted proteins | sample Lox_Sample_22_FD_207093 | JGI IMG/M metagenome (GOLD analysis project Ga0335073, IMG submission 207093) | Soil microbial communities from Loxahatchee National Wildlife Refuge, Florida, United States - Lox_Sample_2.2 | ecosystem: Environmental > Terrestrial > Soil > Wetlands | place: USA: Florida...
CTGGCCGTCCTGCCGCCGCTGATCGTCAGCGCATGCGCGCGGCTCGCCGTCGGTCCGCGGGTCCCGGCCTTCCGGCCGGCCCGGGCCCCTGCCCGCTGGCTGGCCCGCGTGCCAGCCTGGGTCCGGACCGGGGCCTGGCTCGGCCTGCTCGTCGCAGGCCAGATATTCGTGATGGAGGAGCTCGCGCTAACGACCGCGATGACCGCCGTCCTAGTGGTCCTGGTGCTGGCGGTCAGCCGACCGCGTACCACGCTGCGACGGCTCGCGCCGACGGGTGCTGGGCTGGTGGTTGCGCTGGTAATCGCGCTGGCACTGACCGGCCATGCGTTGTGGATCCAGTTCCACGGCCCGCTCACCCTGCATGGTTCGTCCCACCCGCCTAATGTTTTCGAAAATGATCTCACCAGCTTTGTCACGCCCCAGGGCGCACTGTTCTTCCATACCGCTGCCTCGGCCGCTGCCGCCCGTAGATACCATGGCGGGCTGCCCGAATATCTCGGTTACCTGGGCTGGCCGCTGATCGGTTTCCTGGCCGTGGCCGCGGTCGTCAGCTGGCGCCGGCTAGCCGCGCGCGCAGCCGCCGTGACCCTCGTTCTGCTCTGCCTGTTCTCGCTGGGCGGCAACCCGTTGATCGGGGGCACGTACTACCGGGCAGTCGACCTGCCGTGGGCCTGGATCGAGAAGGTGCCGCTGTTCGCCCCGATCCTGACAGACCGGCTGTCGATCCTGGCCGATGGAGCCGCGGCAACACTGCTTGCCGTCGGGATCGACGAGATTCGCAGGCTCCTGGCGGCGCACTGGCCGACCCGCCAGACGGCGCGCTGGCGAGCCCGCCTGGGGGAAACGGCCGTCCTTGGGGTGGCGATTGTGTGCTGCCTCCCGCTGCTGCCGCGGCCACTGCCCGCGCAACGCGTTGTGCCGCTCCCGAAGGGCTGGTCGACCATCTTCGCCCGGCTGCATCTGGCGCCAGACAGCAACGTCCTGATCCTGCCCTTCCCCCGGCCGTCCGAGACTCTCGCACTCCGCTGGGTAGCGGACAGCGGCAAGCCGTCGGCGATGACCGGTGGGTACTTCATCGGGACCGGAAGAGACAACCGGGCACGCCTCGGCCCACAGGGCGCCCGGCGCGTGCCCGAGTACCTGGACTACCTATGGTCCAAGGGTGTGCCGGCCAGCAGTCCGTACTGGCCCGAGGCTCACATAGCCTTTGGCGAGTGGACGCGCCTGCGCGGAAAGGGCTGGGTTCCGCCGCACGGCGCCATAACTCTCGCGGCGATGGCTAGCTGGCGGCCGCACGCAGTCGTTGCCGACGCGCAGCTGAGCTCTCCGCTCGGCAAATACCTGGTCAAGCTGCTGGGGCCGCCCTCGCTCCGCCTAGACGACCTGATTGCCTGGCGATACCCGGTCTTCACCGGGTATCAGGCCCCGCCAGGGCTCCAGCCCGCTCCTCGGCACAGGCCGGCTCACGCTACTTCGCATGCAGCCAGGCGGCACCACAGAGCGCACCACCACGTAACGCCACACCATCACAGCTAGCCCACGCGCCCGAATAGCCCAGGCGCACTGAGTAGCCCAGGCGCCCTGAGCCAGCGCACCTACTCAGGCGTGCTGGTCCTCGTCGGCTAGCTCCGGGACCCGGCCAGCCACCAGCTCAGTGATCCGACGAGCCAGATGCTGCGGGGTGAGGCCTTGCGCGTCCAGTAGCTGGGCCCGCTCACCGTGCTCAAGGAAGGCCTGATCCAGGCCGAAGGTCCGCACGGGAGTGTCAATGTCGTTGTCCCGCAGCATCCTGGCGACCGCATCGCCGAAGCCTCCGACCCGGCCGTTGTCCTCCACAGTGGCCACCAGGCCGTGCTGACGGGCGGCCTCAGGCAGCGCCGTGTCGAGCGGCTTCACCCACCGCGGATCCACTACCGTGACGCCGATGCCGTGGTCGGCCAGCCGGTCTGCGACCTCGGCGCAGACACCCGCCATCGGCCCTGCTCCGAGCAGCAGCACGTCGCGCCGGTCCGGATCGGCCGGCAGCCGGAGCACGTCCATCCCGCCGAGCTGGCCGACAGCCGGGAGGTCTGGGGTGGCGAGGCGGCCGGGGAACCGGAGTGCGGTCGGGCCGTCGTTCACGGCCACCGCCTCCCTGAGCAGCTCGGCAACCCTGGCGCCATCTCGCGGGACGGCGATCCGAAGTCCCGGCACCAGCTGCAGGATCGAGCCGTCCCACATGCCGTGGTGGCTTGCCCCGTCTGGCCCGGTCACGCCGGCCCGGTCCAGGGCGAAGGTGACGGGCAGCCGGTGCAAAGCGACGTCCATCAGCAGCTGGTCGAAGGCTCGGTTGAGGAAGGTCGCATAGATGGCGGCTACCGGGTGCATGCCGCCCATCGCCAGGCCCGCAGCGCTGGTGACCGCGTGCTGCTCGGCGATGCCCACATCGAAGACCCGGTCCGGGAACGCCGCCGCGAACTTGGCCAGGCCAGTCGGATGCAGCATCGCGGCAGTGATCGCGACCACATCGGGCCGCTCGGTCCCGATGGCCGCGAGTTCGTCCCCGAAGACCTGAGTCCACGGCCGGCCCGGCTTGGCAGCCGGCCGACGCCCGTTACTGCCGGAACGCTGGGCCGGGGCCGGCGCTGGCGAGACCTGGTGCAGGCAATCCTCTTCATTCTCCTCGGCTAGCTGATAGCCGAACCCCTTGCGGGTGATGACGTGCACGAGCACCGGACCGCCGAAGTCCCGAGCACGGCGCAGGGCATGCTCGACCGCATGCTCATCATGCCCGTCGACCGGACCTAGGTACTTCAGGCCCAGATCCTCAAACAGGACCTGCGGCTGGAGTACGTCCTTGAGGCCCTTCTTGATCCCGTGCAGTGTCTCGAACAGCGGCGCGCCGACCAGCGGCGTATGCGAGAGCGAGGTCTTGATGTAGTCAAGGACCTGCTCGTACCGCTGCGACACCCGCACGGACGCCAGGTGATCGGCAAGCCCGCCGATCGTCGGCTGGTACGAGCGGCCGTTGTCGTTGACGACGATGACCAGCCGACGGTCCTTGCCTGCCGCGATGTTGTTCAGTGCCTCCCAGGCCATCCCGCCGGTCAGCGCACCGTCTCCGATGACGGCAACGACGCTGCGGTGCGTCTCACCGCGGAGCTGATATGCCTTGGCCAGGCCGTCGGCGTAGGACAGGCTGGTCGACGCGTGCGAGTTCTCGACCAGGTCATGCTGGGATTCGCCGCGGCTCGGGTAGCCGGTCACTCCCCCTCGGCGCCGCAGTGTGCCAAAGTCCGGGTACCGGCCGGTCAGGAGCTTGTGCACGTAGGACTGATGGCCGGTGTCGAAGAGGATGCGGTCCACCGGGGAGTCGAAGACGCGGTGCAGCGCGATCGTGAGCTCGACCACGCCAAGGTTGGGCCCGAGATGGCCGCCGTTCTTCGTCACGATCCGGATCAGGTAATCCCGGATCTCAGCAGCTAGCTGGGGCAGCTCCTCCGCGCTAAGGTCCTTTACGTCCCGCGGGCTATGAATGCGCTCCAGCAAGCTCACTCGGTTTGCTCCTCATGTGATCGGCCGCCAGCAGGCGCCGGCCCGTCCCTACCAGAACTGCCCGCATCCGGGTTCAACCTGCCCGTCCGCGAGCTGTCCATCCGCGGTGCGAAGCCGCGCCGCGCATGCCCTGCCGCACCCGGCGGCCGCCCCCTGGCCGCTGGCCATAGGCCAGGTCGCGGTCAGAGGTACTTGCAGGACAATACAACCAGAGTGTATTTCGCTCCATCAGCCCCTGGGGCACCATCGGCAGCCAGGCGCCCGGCTGGCTGACGCCGACGTCACACAGTCCGGCCGCCCCGCAGCGGTCGAGTCGCGCCTACGGGGGTACGGTCTGCGCCCGGCCCGCGAGCCAGCCGGTGATGAGCTCCAGCGCTGCCACTCCGAGGAGCACCACACCGGGCACCGTCCAGCCGCCGCTAGCGTCGTGCAAGAAGCCGATCGCCAGCGGTCCGGTGCTCGCGATGAGGTAACCGGCGCCCTGAGCGAAGGCCGACAGCGAGGCAGCGGTGACCGGGTTGGGCGCGCGCGCCATCGTGTAGAAGATGCCGAGGCCAAGGGTCGAGCCCTGGCCGAGCCCCAGCAGCAGGACGGCGGGAGCGGCGAGCCCAGCCGGGCCGAAGACAGCGCCCGCGATGCCGCCCGCGGTGGCCAGCATGGCCGCAGCCGCGAGCTTGCGCTGGTCGGCGGCCCGGTGCGCAAGTACGGGGACAAGGAGGCAGGTCACCGCATTGCCCAAGTTCATCAGCGCGAGCAGGTAACCCGCGTGGAGTGCGCTGACGCCCCGCTCACGGAACATGGTCGGGAACCACGACAAGGTGGCGTAGTACACCAGGCTCTGCAGACCCATAAATAGCGTGACCTGCCACGCCAGCGCACTGTGGCTCATCGCGAGCGCACCCGCAGGCTTCGCGGCCGAGGGGCCGGCGGTGCGCGTTTCGGGCAACGTGCGGTACCGAAGCTGCGGCAGCCACAGAATGACTGCCAGGATCGCCGGGCCGGCCCACAGGCCGAGCGCGATGTGTACAGATGCACTGCGAGCGGTCATGCCACCGCCCGCCGCGTTGAACACGGGCACCGCCAGCAGCGACGCCAGGATCGCCCCGGCCGACAGCATCAGCAGGTAGAGCCCGATCACCAGGCCGGCCCGCTCCGGCATGCGGCGCTTGACCAGACTCGGAAGCAGCACGTTGAGCAAGGCGATGGCCCCGCCCGCCACAACCGTGCCAGGGAAAAGAAGGCTGGACGGGCTGAGACTGCGCAGTAGCAGGCCGGCTGCCAGCAGAACGAGCGCCGTTCCCAGCACCCGCTCCTCGCCAAACCTTCGGCTCAGCGGCGCCCCGGCGCCCGAGAACACGCCGAAGCACAGCACCGGGATCGCCGCAAGCAGCGAGAGGCTGGCCGCCGAGATATGCAGCGCCGATTCCAGCTCGGGAAAGATTGGCGGGAGGCTGGTGATCGCGGACCGCATGTTGAGAGCCAGCGCGAGCACACCGATGACCAGCAGCGCCACGCCCTGCCTGGCCGAAACTCCGCTGGCCGACAGCTGCCTACCCGAGAGCAGCCGGCCGCGCAAAATCCAGGCCGGCCCACGCCGGGCCCCCGCGAGCCGGGCCGGTGCGGCCTCTTGCCTGATTCTCACCCGCTCCTCCGTTCCCGCCCAAGGCTCGCATAGCCGGCCGCCGATGTCGGCGGGACCTGATAGTAAGGGCACGTGACGAGCGCCGATCTGCCCCCTGACGCGCTGCGCGCCGAAGCCGAGCACTGCCTGCAGGCCCTGGCTGGCCAAGACGCCAGGCTTCGCGAGGACCAGTGGACTGCGATCCGGGCACTGGTCGCCGACCATGCCCGCGCGCTGGTCGTCCAGCGCACCGGCTGGGGCAAGTCGGCCGTGTACTTTACCGCCACCGCCCTGCTGCGCGCCCGCGGCGGCGGACCCTCGGTGATCGTCTCGCCACTGCTTGCCCTGATGCGGAACCAGATCGAGGCCGCGGGCAGGGCGGGCATTCGGGCTCGCACGGTGAACTCGGTCAACAGCGAGCAATGGGACGAGATCTACGCAGAGATAGCGGCCGGTCAGGTAGACGTGCTGCTGGTCAGCCCGGAGCGGCTGAACAATCCGGGTTTCCGGGATCAGGTGCTGCCCAAGCTGATCGCCTCCGCGGGCTTGCTCGTCGTGGACGAAGCACACTGCATCTCCGACTGGGGCCACGACTTCCGCCCGGATTACCGACGGCTGCGGACGCTCCTGGCCGAGCTGCCGCCGGGCGTTCCGGTCCTGGCCACCACGGCGACCGCCAACGCACGGGTCAGCCGCGACGTGGCCGAGCAGCTCGGGACTGGCACCGACGGCGAGACTCTGGTGCTGCGCGGGCCGCTGGACCGGGACAGCCTCCGCCTCGCGGTCGTCCGGCTGGGGACCGCGCAGGAGCGGCTCGGCTGGCTTGCGGCCCGGCTCGGGCAGCTACCTGGCTCCGGCATTATCTACACGCTGACAGTCGCCGCCGCCCACGAAACTGCGGCGTTCCTGCGCGAGCGCGGCCACGACGTCCGGCCCTATACCGGCAAGGATGAGCCCGGCGAGCGGCTCGCGGCCGAGGATGCGCTGCTCGCCAACGAGCTCAAGGCGCTGGTGGCGACAAGCGCCCTGGGCATGGGCTTCGACAAGCCGGACCTGGGCTTCGTCGTCCATCTCGGCGCACCGCAGTCGCCGATCGCCTACTACCAGCAGGTGGGCCGGGCGGGCCGCGGCGTCGACCGCGCCGAGGTGATCCTGCTGCCCGGACGTGAGGATGCGGACATCTGGGCCTATTTCGGGTCGCTGGCTTTCCCGCCCGAAAGCATCGTCCGGCGCACGCTGGCGGTTCTGGCCGAGGCGGACCGGCCACTGTCGACAGCGGCCCTGGAGACCAAGGTGGACCTGGCACGTGGCCGGCTGGAGATGATGCTCAAGGTCCTGGATGTCGACGGCGCGGTCCTGCGGGTGGCGGGCGGCTGGACTGCTACCGGGCAAGACTGGGGATACGACACAGACCGGTATCGCCGCGTCGCCGCCGAGCGTGCCCGCGAGCAACAGGCCATGCTCGGGTACATCGCCACAAGCGGCTGCCGGATGGACTACCTGCGCCGCGAGCTCGACGATCCGGCAGCGGCACCATGCGGCCGGTGCGACAACTGCACCGGGCAGCGGTGGCCCGAGTCGGTCCCCGAGGCCGCGGCCGCCGCCGCGCGAGACCGATTGCTTCGCCCAGGAACGAAGCTAGAGCCCCGCAAGATGTGGCCGACTGGCATGCGCGAACTCGGCATCGACGTTGCCGGCAAGATCAGCCAGGACCTGGCCGCCGAGCCAGGCAGGGCGCTCGGGAAACTGACCGACCTCGGCTGGGGCCCGCGGCTACGTTCCCTCCTTGCCCCTGATGCGCCTGACGCCACCGCCCCGGACGACGTGATCGCGGCCGTAGTCCAGGTCCTGGCCGGATGGCAATGGGAGCAGCGGCCGGCCGGAGTCGTGAGCATCCCGTCTCGCTCGAGGCCGCAGCTCATCGGCGGGCTGGCCGCGCAGATCGCGGAGATCGGCCGGATACCGTACCTCGGCCAGCTGGTATACGCGGGCGGCGACAGCGCATCCCACGCAGGGACGGGGACCCAGCACAACAGCGCTCAGCGCTTGCGAGCCGTCTGGCATAGCGTCCAGGTGCCCGCCGCGGTCAGCGTCGGCCTCGCTGGCCTCGGCGGCCCGGCCCTGCTCGTCGACGACCAGATCGACACCGGATGGACCATGACGGTCGCCGCGATGATGCTTCGGCAGGCGGGGGCTCTTGCAGTCCTGCCCTTCACGCTGGCTTCGGTGGCCTGATTAGTTCTCGCGCGCCGCGTCCGCTCGCGATACCCTATGGCTGTGACAAGCTTCTGCAGCCTCCTTCTCAGCAGGCCGCACTGACGAATTAAGTCAGCGCGGCCGCCCCTCATGCTCACGGTGAGGGGCTTTTTCATTTGTCCGCGTGGATGAACTAGCACAGCATCGACGAGCCACAGCGAAGGGCAACGGCGCCATGAGCGAGCAAGTTACCGAGGCAGCAGACCAGGGTGCTGCGGCTGGCCCGGCTGGCGCAGCCGCGGCCGATGGCGCAGCCGCGGCAGATGTGGCAACCGCGCAGCCAGCAGCGTCAGGCGGAGCGCCTCCGCCGTTCCGCTACAACGCCGATATCGCCAACGAGATCGAGCTCGCGTGGCAGGATCGCTGGGCGGCGGCCGGAACCTTTGACTCCCCCAATCCGTCCGGCCCGCTGGCTCGCGGATTCGAGGCCATGGCCGGCCGGCCGAAGTGCTTTGTGCTGGACATGTTCCCTTACCCAAGCAGTATCGGCATCCACGTGGGCAACCCGATCGGCTATATCGCCACCGACGTGTATGCCCGCTACCTGCGGATGACCGGGCACCACGTGCTGCACACGATGGGATTCGATGCATTCGGGCTGCCGGCCGAGCAGTACGCGCTGACAACCGGCCAGCACCCGCAGGTCACCACCCGGCAGAACGTCGACAACATGCGGCGGCAGCTGCGGCGGCTGGGCATGGGTTACGACACCCGGCGAAGCATCGAGACCACCGATCCCGCGTTCTACCGCTGGACCCAGTGGATCTTCCTGCAGATGTTCAACAGCTGGGTGGATGAGCGAACCGGAACCGCCCGTCCGATCGATGACCTGGTCGCCGAGTATGCCGGCGGCCGGCGGCCGGTACCCGGCGACCGTCGGTGGGACGACCTGGCGGCTGCGGAACAGCGACAGCTGATCGACGACCACCGGCTGGCTTACATCGGCGAAGAGCCGGTCAACTGGTGTCCCGGCTTGGGCACGGTGCTGGCGAACGAGGAGGTCACGGCCGAGGGGCGCAGCGACATCGGCGACTTCCCGGTCTACCGGCGCCCGATGCGGCAGTGGATGATGCGCATCACCGCCATGGCTCAGCGGCTGATCGACGACCTGGAGCCGCTCGCGTGGCCGGAGAACGTCAAGACCCTGCAGCGGAACTGGATCGGGGCCAGCGACGGCGCCGTCATCTGGCTGCCGATGACCCATCCCGCGGACGGCCGGGTCGAGGTCTTCACCACCCGGCCGGATACTCTGCGCGGCGCCACGTACGTCGTGCTAGCGCCTGAGCATCCGCTGGTTGACACCCTGGTCGCCGACGCGTGGCCGGAGCGAACGCCGGAGCGCTGGCGCGATCATGCAGCGCGGCCGCGCGATCTGGTGGCGGCCTACCGGGACGCGGCGGCACAGCTCTCAGACCGCCAGCGGGCAGCGGCGGCGGGCACGAAGTCGGGCGTGTTCACCGGCGGCTACGTGACCAACCCGATCACCGCCGAGCCGATGCCGGTTTTCGTCGCTGACTATGTGCTGATGGGCTACGGCACCGGCGCGATCATGGGTGTGCCCGCGCACGACGAGCGCGACCGGGATTTCGCCCGAGAGTTCGGGCTGACCGTGCGCCCCGTCATCGACGCGGCCGGCGCGTATCTCGAGGGGCCGGGCCTGGAACTGGCCGGCCTGGATACCGAAGCGGCCATTGCCAAGTCGATTTCATGGCTGGAACGGGCTGGTTACGGGCGCGCGGCGCGCCGGTACCGGCTCCGTGACTGGCTGTTCTCACGGCAGCGCTACTGGGGGGAGCCGTTCCCCATCGTCTATGCCGACGACGGTCATCCCATTGCCCTGCCCGCGGACGCGCTGCCGGTCCTGCTGCCGCAGATGACGGACTTCCGTCCGGCGCAGGACGCCGGCGAAGCGACCGAGCCCGTACCGCCGCTCGCGCGAGCGACCGATTGGGTGAACGTCGAGCTGGATTTCGGTGACGGCCCGCGCATCTACCGGCGCGAGCTCAACACTATGCCGCAGTGGGCCGGGTCGTGCTGGTACTACCTGCGCTACCTAGACCCGGCGAACGATCATGCCTTCGTCGACCCGGCCGTGGAACGGTACTGGATGGCGTCGCCTAATGACGGACCCGGCGGCGTGGACCTGTACGTAGGCGGCGTTGAGCATGCAGTGCTCCACCTGCTGTACGCGCGATTCTGGCACAAGGTGCTGTACGACCTGGGGCTGGTTTCGACGCCGGAGCCGTTCGCGCGGCTGGTCAATCAGGGCATGATCCAGGCCGAGGCGTTCGTCGACGAGCGCGGCAGCTACGTCCCGGCTGCCGACGTCGTGAGCGCTGCCGATGGCTCCGCCAGCTATCACGGCCGGCCGGTGCGGCGGCGCTCCGGCAAGATGGGCAAGAGCCTGAAGAACGGCATTAGCCCGGACCAGATTTACCAGCAGTACGGCGCGGACACGCTGCGGCTGTACGAGATGGCGATGGGGCCACTGGAGGTTGACAAGCCCTGGCGGACCGATGACATCATCGGCGTCCACCGGTTCCTGCAACGCCTGTGGCGGAGCATGGTCAACGAGCAGACCGGAATGCTGACAGTCGGCGACGGCCCGCTCGATGACGCAACGCTGCGCCTACTGCATGCCACGGTCGCGGCGGTGCGAAGCGACTTCGAGCTGCTGCGGTTCAATACCGCAATCGCCCGCCTGATAGAGCTGACATCCACGGCGGCCAGGATTTCGGCCGCCGGCCAGGCACTACCCCGTTCCCTGGCCGAACCGCTGGTTCTGATGGTGGCGCCGCTGGCGCCACACATCGCCGACGAACTGTGGGCACGGCTCGGGCACGCCAGTTCGCTGGCATACGCCGACTTCCCGCAGGCCGATCCGGAGCTGGCCAGGCGGCAGACCGTTACCGTGCCGGTCCAGGTGAACGGGCGGACCAGATTCCGGATCGAGGTTCCCGCCGGGCTTGGCGCAGTGGACGTCGAAACGGCCGTCCGCGCAGACCCTCAGTATGCGGACTGGACGGCTGGCGGAACAGTCGAGCGCATGATCGTCGTTCCGGATCGCATCGTGAACGTCATCCTCCGATAGACGGTGCCGGCGCTCGCAGCTCAGGTGGGCGGCGCCAGCTCGCGGCTCAGGCGGGCGGCTCCGGTTGGTGGCCCCGCTCGAGCGCGGCCAGCCGGAGTTCAAGCTGGTCGACGCGGTGACGAAGGATCTCTAGCTGAGCCTCTTCGGCGAGCCGCTGCTCCGCCGTCCGCCGCAGCCGCGGTGAGGCCTCGGCGCGTGCCGCGACCAGAGCCAGCGGCACCAAGCGCTGCGGCCCGTGCGGACCGTCGACGAGCCGTGACGGAATCTCACCGATTCGGTACCAGCTGCGGAGGGCGGCACGCGACGCGCCGGTCTCGGCGGCGGCACGCTCCAGGGTCACCCAGTCCGAGCCCTCGAACTGAGCGGCTAGCTCGAGTTCGAGCTCCCAGTTGTCGAGCCGGTCTTCCCAGTCCATGGCGGCTGGATCCTCTCGTCGCTCACGATTGGCACTAACAGCTAGGGGCTGGCAGCGCGACTCCGTGTCTCTGCCAAAGGGCTCGACTCACCGTGTTATTAGCATGGTATTGACAGGGATGTTGGCGTGCTAGACCGTGGTCCCATGTTTGAGCGATTCACTAACCGCGCCCGGCATGTAGTCGTCCTCTCTCAGGAGGAAGCGCGCGAGCTGCAGCACAACTACATCGGCACTGAGCACATCCTGCTCGGGCTTGTTGCGGAGTCGGGCGGACTCGCCTCCCAGGCTCTCGCCCGCTTCGGCATCACGCTTGACGGTACGCGCGACGAGGTCAAGGCGATCATTGGCCTCGGGAAATCTAAGCCGTCCGGGCACATACCGTTCACCCCGCGCGCCAAGAAGGTACTCGAGCTTGCGCTCCGCGAATCACTCCAGCTCAATCACGACTACATCGGCACCGAGCACATCCTGCTCGGCGTGATAAGAGAAGGCCAAGGCGTCGGCGCTCAGATCATCAAGCAGCACAGCCCGGGGCTAAGCGACGTCCGCGCGGCCGTACTCGACCTTGTGTCGACCACGCCAACCGGAGTCCCGAAAGGCAGCCGCTGGCTGCATCGTCGTACGGAGGCTGTTACCGGCAAGGCAGCTGAGCAGGGCCAGGCAGAAGAGTTCCGCACCACTCAGGCCGCGGACACCAGCCTCACCGAGGCTGCCCGCCTCGCCGGATCGCAGCCGGTGGGCTCCCACCATCTCCTGCTCGCCGCTCTCGCTGATCCGGACAGTGCCGCAGCGCGGGCGCTCGGCGAGCTCGGCGTGCAGCTCGAGCCGCTCAAGGAGGCGCTCCGCAACACCGATGTCGCCGGCACGAGCGACGAGCTACCTGAAGAGGCCGGCCGACGGCAGATGGTGATTAAAGTGACGCCCGAGAGGGTCACGGTAGAGGCGACCGATCAGCTGATCATTGAACGTGGCCAGGCTGCGGTCGCTGCGCTAGGTGACCAGGCCGGCGTCATTGAAGGCAGCCAGCCGGCCGCAGCCAGTCTGAGTAACGTCTGGCAGGCATTGCACGACAGCCTCGAAGCCATTTCACGCCGCGCGGTGCGGCCGTCCAAGATAGCGACCCAGTTCCGGCCCGACTCGCCCGACCGGCCCGGCGCCGAATCTCCCGACCTGACCGACCGGCCCGGCGCCGAATCTCCCGACCAGCCGGGCCCAGATTCCCCCGACCAGCCCGGCACCGAGGCTGTCTAGCTTCATCGCCTGGCACCTCGACCGCCTGGCACCTCGACCGCCTGGCACCTCGACCGCCTGGCACCTCGACCGCCTGGCACCTCGACCGCCTGGCACCTCGACGCAGAAGCCCCAAACCACCGCATTTACCGCCACAGGTGGCACGGCCAGACGACTCTTCACGGATCTGGTGCACTTTCGCGCCCCGTTTGCCCGGTATGCCTGCACGAGATCCGTGAAAAGTGAGTTCCAAGATCAACTAGACGTGCGGAACCGACCTTAATTCCAGCGTGACCACCCCAGGCCAAGGTGGGATCCGCCAGCGTGACCACCCCGGGCCGGCACTCGCCAGCGTGACCACCCCAGGCCAGGGTGGGATCCGCCAGCGTGACCACCCAGGCC
>Ga0335073_10011276_pt1 | contig 12548 bp, 14 predicted proteins | sample Lox_Sample_22_FD_207093 | JGI IMG/M metagenome (GOLD analysis project Ga0335073, IMG submission 207093) | Soil microbial communities from Loxahatchee National Wildlife Refuge, Florida, United States - Lox_Sample_2.2 | ecosystem: Environmental > Terrestrial > Soil > Wetlands | place: USA...
TCAGGCGGAACCCGAAGTGCGCCAGGCGCTCGGTGAGCTGGCCGGTGCCGCATCCGACCTCGAGGACAGCGCTGCCGGCGCCGAGCGCGGCGGTGGCCACGGCGAACTCGACGATGTCGCTGGGATATCCGAGCCGGGAAACCTCATAAAGCTGGGCGACGCCGTCGAACAGCGTCCGCTGGTGCTGGCGCTTGCTGCGCTCCTGCTCGGTTTCTGCTCCCATGCCCACAGCCCGACGGTAGAGCACCGGCCGGCATGTTTCCGGCCCGCTGACGGCGCGGGACGAGCCGTTCGTTCACGGAAGCTATCCGGGGACTGGGCTGGGTGTGGCCGCCCGAGACCTCCGCCGGCGTCGGCGCAGTAGCGGATGGCGGTGGGGTCGCTGATCCCGAACAGGTGGGTGAGCCGCAGCGGGTCGCCGCCGCTGGCGCGGGCTTCATCAACAAGCCGGCCGGCGCGCAGCCCGGCGGCGGTGATGCCGGCCTGGCGGAAGGTGTCCTGAACGTAGCTGCGGCTGACGGGCTTGACGCCCCCGGCGGTGCTGCGGTCGATCAGCAGGTAGGGGTTGCCGTGGCGGGCCAGCGCGCGTGCCTGGTGTGCAGCCAGGCCCGCAGGTGCTGCACGGTGAGCTGGTCGAGCGGGCGGGCCTGGCCGCTGATCAGCAAGGTAGCGGCGCCGGGGCCGGCGGCGTCCAGGGCCAGGGCGCAGATCTGGGAGGGACGCAGCGCGTGCACCCCGGCCAGCAGCATGATGAGCCACTGACTGGGCTCGTCCAGCGACCTGAGCAGGCGCGCCCGCAGGGTGTCGTCGAGCGGCAGCACCGGCGGTGGCTGCAGGGCGCGGCTGGTCAGCGGCGCGGCGGGGTTGGTGAACAGCACCCGGCGGGCCTTGAGCGTGGTGAACAGAGACCGCATCGCCTCCACGGCCAGCCGCCGGGTGGCGCCGGTGAACAAGGCGAGCTCGGCGGCCAGGTCCTCGGTGGTGACCTGGCGCAGCGACCGGTACCGGCCGGCCCATTCCGTCAAGGCGGTCTCCAGGACGCGAACGTAGGCCTCGATCGTGCGTGGGCGCGGGCCGCGGCCGTGTAGGCGCCTCGGTCCAGATCCGCACCTCGGCCGCCAGTGGTGCGGGCAGGGCGGCGAGCTGGCGGGCCAGCCATTGCTCCAAGGCAGCCCGCGGGCTGGCGCGGGCCAGCCCCTCGTCGGTGAGGAACTCGGCGACCCGCAGCGCCACCTGGTGACGGCTGATCACGAACCGCCGCAGGTGCCCGGCGTCCCACGGCTGCGGGCCGAGTTCCTGCCTGCTGGTCAGCACGACAGCCAGCGCACGCCGGGCGCGTTCCAGGGTGCCCGGCGCCCAGCCGCGGGCCTGCCCGTAACCCGCCAAGGACGCAAGCAGCTGCCAGTCGGCAGGGGTAAGCGCGGGCCCGGGCCGGCGCTTTGGCTGCGGCGGGCGCAGGGCCCGGGCGGCGCGGCGCGCGGCCTGGCAGGACCGGCAACCCCCCGCCGCCCCGATCGGCTGCTGGCGCCCGCAGTAAGGGCACAGCCCGACCGGGTGCCCCGAGCGAAACACGCGGCAGGCCTTGCACAGCCCGCTGATCAGCCGGGTCACCTCCCGGCAGTCGCCGCACGCCCCGGCGGCCGGATCGAACCGGAACCGCCGCTTGCGCCGCGCCCGCTGGAGTGCCCGGGCGGCACGCTGGGCGGCCTGGCAGGACCGGCAGCCCTCCGCCGCGCCGATCGGCTGCTGGCGCCCGCAGTAGGGACAGGTGCCCAGCGGGTGCTTCTGGCGGAACAGCCTGCAGGGGCTGCACAGCCCGCTGGTCAGCAAGGTCAGGTCCCCCGCAGTCGCGGCAGGCGCCGGTGGCCTGGTATCGCCGGGCGTGGCAGCTGCGGCAGCGCCCGCCCCACAGCCGCGCCACCGGGACAGGGATCGCTCGTTTACGGTCCCCCGGCGGAAGCCCGTCACGCAGCATGGCCTGACGGTCAAGGACCCGCTCCCGCCGACCTGCGCGACGCCCTCGCGATCATCAAGGGCTGACCGGGTGCGCACTAAACTGATAAAAGTCAGGTTAAAGACGTTAGTCGACGCAGAACTCGTTCCCTTCGGGATCCGCCATGACCACGAAGTATCCGTCTTCGTCAACCGCGCGAAGCCTACGCGCACCGAGCGCTGTCAGCCGCTCCACAAAGGCGTCGATCACTTCGGCGCGGTCTGGGCTGCCGACGGCAGGGGCGGCGAGATCGAGGTGAACCCGGTTCTTAACCGATTTCGGGTCAGGAACCCGCTGGAAGAACATCCTGGGCCGCACCCCGGCAGGATCTTCGATGGCGAAGGTGGCGTTGAGATCCACCTCGGAGCGGCCCTGCGACCGGAGGAAGTCGTGCCATCCTTCGACATCCGGCACCGGGATACGCGAGAGCGGCGGCCCAGAATGTTCCCACCCGCGCCGGATCCAGGCAGTCGGACGTGATCTGAAGTCGTCCAGGCTCCATGACTGAACCGTAGCCAACACCCGCCTGGACCTCATACCCTTCGGTAACCCCCGCTGTTACAGCGGGGCTGCGCCCCACCCCAACAGGCATGCCAGTGCATGGCTGAGCTCAGCGGGCATGTCATCGCTGGCAGCAAAGACTGGCCCGGCGACGTCGATGGCGGTCACCGCGACCGTGATCCCGTCGCCGTGCAACTCGCCGTCCACCGCAGCAAAGAGAGACTGCGCGTGCTCCGAAGCCCAGCTCACGGCCCCCGATGCTACCGGCCTCGGTCGATGGGCTGACCACGGCCCACGAGCCCGACGGCCCGCTCGGTGCCGCGATCCGCGGGCGCGACCGGTGCGCTGGCGGCCGCGCTGGCCCTCGGCGATGCCGTGCAGAGCCTGACGCTGCTGGAAGCAGCCGTGATCGGGGACGACGACTGGCACCCCGCCGAGACCGCGTTTCGGGCCAGCCTCGCCGCCGTCCGTGCCCTGCCAGCAGAGCAACGTATCCCGGCGTGCCGGCAGCTGTTTGCGCGGCCCGGTGAGCCGCTCCCGCCGCTGGGACCGCCGGCGCCGTGGGACGTCAGAGACGACATGCTCGAAGACATGCTGGCCCAGGTCGGTTTCACCAGCAGCGACCTGGCCGCGATCACCGTGCCCGTGCTCGCCATCAGCGGCGGCCGCAGCAACCCGCGATTCCGGCTCCAAGATGAACGGCTCGTTGAGGTCATCCCGCACGCCAGGGCCGAGGTGTTCAGCGAGGGCAGCCACTCCAGCCCGCCGCACAGGGTCGAACCAGCCCGCCTGGCTGAACTGCTCATCGACTTCTGGACGCACGACCTGCCCGCCAGGACCTAGGACTGTAGCCGACCGCTACGAGCACATGCTGGCCGTGCGGGCCAGACTGGGATCCTGACAGCTCGGAACACCGCAGAGGGCCCTCGACTTCAGCGCTTACCAGCAGGCTCGATCGGATCGATGACCCGCGCGACTAGCGCCGCCCTTGCTCCACTCCGCCGCGCAGAGTAGAACGAAACCGTGGGAAGACGGGCAGTCGGCGTGCTCTACGTGCTCGTGATGGTGGCCGTCGTGGTCAGCGTGGACATCCTGTTCTTCAGGAACCACATCTGGGAGCGCCTGATAGTCAACGTCGGAATTGTCGTGATATTCGGCGCGTTCTATCTGAGGTTCCTGAACCTTCGCGAGCGCAGCCGCCGCAATTGACCGGCCGGGTGGGCGCCGATCCCGGTCAAGGACTGCCGCCCATCTGGCTGATCAACTCATCGCGGGAAAGTCCGTGCTCTATCCACCATGATCCGACTCGATTGGCGTCAACCGGATCAGGCAGATCGCGAGACGCCTCCTCAGCCAGCTGCGGGTACCCCAGGCGATTGAGCAGGTCGATCACGTACTGGCGGCTGTATTGCTGGATCATGGCGATCACCAAGCCCCTGAGCCAGCCTGACGCGACCGTAGCCGATGGGTCAGACGGGCCGACCTCGGAATGGATGCCGTCCTGCGCTTGCCATCAGCCTGAGCCTAACCGGTCATCACCCGATCGCACGGTCTCTGCTTCTGCGCAGACCAACCGTGGACCGAGCCCCGGATCTTGAGTGAGTCACTCGAGTGACAGCAGCCCCGCGTTCGTAGGTACGAAACCGCAGGCGCCAAAGTAGAACGGGCGCAGGTGGTCCTCGAAGTCCACGTGCAAGTACTCACAGCCTGCTGCCTTGGCACCATCGCGGGCACGACTGACGAGCTCGGTGCCGATGCCCCGGCCGCGGGCTCTGGCGTCGACCATGGCGTCTTGCAGCCAGGCATGCACCAGGCCATCCCACAGCACGTTCACGAAGCCCACGAGTTCGGTGCCGTCTCGGGCGACCACCCAGCCCAGGCTGTGACGGTGGGCGAGTTCCACCCAGTTCCATTCCGATTCGTCGAACACCCTGGTGCTGAAGGCCTCCGCGTGCAGCGCGTTAACCTCCTGGTTGGTGAAAGCGCCCCGCCACTCGTACACCGTCGGCATGGAGCCAAGGTAGCCCCGCGCCCACTGCCTGGTTCGGGCCGCCCGCCACGCAGCGCGCAGCTCACTGAGGAGGTCATGCTGAGCCCGTTCACCGTTCCCGAAGGCGTCGACTTGAGCGCCTGGGCCGGAGCGTCATCGGGCCTGCTCGACGACTCCGACGTCGGGGAGATCTCCGCGGCGATGCAGCCCGGCAGCGTGGCGGTGGTGGTCATCTACGAGAACCGGTGGGTGCTGGGCCTGGTGGACGCCTGGCGGCACGACGGCGCGCGGCTGATCGCCGACGGCGGTATCTCCGCCGACGACCTGATCGCCGCGCTGGACGCGACCGAGCCCGCCTGATCCCGGGCGGCACAGCCGGACCCGCTGACCAAGCCAACGACGAGGAGGCCACCGTGGGCCTGTTGAAGACCGCCGCCACCGTCGCGGTGGCCAGTTCGGTACACGGCCGGATCCAGCGTCGGCAGCAGGCCCGGTGGGCCGCGCAGGATCAGGCCAACGCGGTGGCCGCGCCCGCCCCGCCGCCACCGCAGTACGCGGCACCGCCGCAGCAGGCCTACGCCGAGCCCGCCCCGCCGCCGCCAGCACCGGCGGCCCCGCCGTCGGGCGCCGACATGGCTGATCGGCTGAACCAGCTCAAGCAGCTCGGCGAGCTGCTGTCGGCGGGCGTGCTGACCCAGGCCGAGTTCGACCAGCTGAAGGCCCGGATCCTGAACGGCTGACCCGGGCTTTCAGCCCCGCCGGTCAGCCGACCGCGGCCGCCGCGATCATGAACGGTTGCGGACTTTCTGCACCTCGTCCGAGGTCAGCCGGGTGACGACCGCCGCCCGGGTCACCGGGTCCAGGGCATCGAGCTGTTCGTGGATGCTGTCCATGGTCAGCTCGGCCGTCTCGCGCTTCTCGCGCAGCTGAACAGCGGCGGCGGCCAGGGCAGCGGCGGCCGCCGCCAGCAGCAGGGCCCGGATGATTCGCGTCGATGACCCCATGTATTCCATCCTTCCCAACGGGCCGGCGCGGTGTCGCGCCGGCGGGCTCACGGCTCGTTCGGCGGGTGACCGCGCCGTCTCAGCTCGCCGGTCGCGGCGAGGATGCTCTTCTGCAGGTCGTTGAGCGGATGGTCGCCACGACCCTGCTCCCCAGGCTGGGTCGGGCTGGTTCCGGCTTGGGCGGCCCTGGCCGCAGCTTCGTGCAGCAGAGCGTCGCGCGGCGGCGCGGGCCGTGGCGTGCTGCGAGTCAGGAGACCTCCGAGGTGGCTGGCCTGAACCACGCGCAGGCCCGGGTACTGCGGGCCCAGGCCCAGCCTGGACCGCCCGGTTCCGGCCTGCTGCGGCTCGTCCAAGGCCTTGGGACAAAAGCGCGACAGGACCGTCCTGATGATCGAGGTGTGGTCGAACAGCGTGCTCGACACGGCGCGAGGCTCCACCCACGGCGAGACGATGATCGCTGGCACGCGCACGCCGTAGCGGCCGAACATCTCGGGCTCATCGTCGGCGGCCTGCGGGGGCGGGACATGATCGTAGAAGCCGCCGTTCTCGTCGTAGACGATGACCAGCAGGCAGCGGTCCCACTGCGGGCTGGCCGCCAGCGCGTTGTACACAGCCAGGACCAGGTCCTGGCCGTCCTTGATGTCGGCAGGTGGATGGTCGTCGTTAACGGGGAAGCCAAGCGGGTTGAAGTTGGTGAACGCCGGGTCGATCCAGGACACCGCCGGCAACGTGCCGGCCGCCGCGTCCTCCAGGAAACTGGGGATCCTCGGGTTGCAGGTGACGTCGAGGATGGTCTTCCACGGCAGGCCGGTCTTGCTGAAGTAGCCGAAGCGCTGGTGGTGCCCCAGCAGATAGTGGGCATCAGCCAGGCGCAACGTCCCCGGGTCAAACGAATACCAGCGCCAGGAGACGTCGTGATCGTCCAGGTGCCGGACGAAGGACGGCTGGTGGTACAGGGGCGGTATGTGCGCGGGCCGGTCATCCCGGCTTCCGGCGGCCACCCCGCACAGGGCATAGAGCCGGTTGGGCAGTGTGGCGCCCGGCACCGAGCTGAACCAGCGGTCGCAGACCGCGAACTGCTCCGCCAGGTGATCGTAGACCGGCACGTCGGCGGCGTCGTAGTAGCCCATGACGCAGCCCGGGTCCCCATCCTCGATTCCGCTGTTGGCCAGGGTCGCGGCCGCGCTGGCGACGAAGCCGCTCATTCTGCCGCCCGCGATCTGCTGGTCGATCGCGCTCGAGGAGTGGTCAGGATCCATCTCCACGGCCGTGGTGCCGAGGTGGTGCACCGGGTAGGTGCGCCCCTGGTACTGATTGGCCAGCTCAGGACGCAGGCCGTCGATGTCCGCGCGCCCGCCGGCGAGCGAGAGGTACCCGAGCATGTGATCGAAGGACCGGTTCTCCAGCATCACGACGACGACGTGATCGACCTTCTCCAGGTTGGCGGCATCGACCCGGCCGGTCTCTAGTGCCTCCATGGCTCCTCCACCAGCGCCGCTACTGGACTCCGGAATAGCCGCTCCCGGGCCTCCGCAAACTTGTCACAGGCCCGGTGATCTGTCCATCGGCCATCAGCCCGGCGACGGCCTGCCGAAACCGGTTTGTGCCGGCCTCCGGGACGCCCTAACCTCGTGCGGCGTGTACTCAGGTGCTATCTCAGGTGCTGTGTCCGCGGTCGAGCAGGCCCTTAAGGCCGCCGGTGCCGCAGGTGACATCAAGGTGTTTTCCGAGCCGGTGCCGACCGCGGCGGTCGCCGCGGCGACCCTGGGCTGCGAGGTGGGCGCGATCGCGAACAGCCTGGTGTTCGAGGCCGACGGGGACGCGCTGCTGGTCCTGGCCAGCGGGGCGCACCGGGTGCACACGGGCAGGCTCGCCCGGCGGCTCGGCACCGGCAAGATCCGCCAGGCCGACCCGGGCTTTGTCCTGGCGCACACGGGCCAGGCCGTGGGCGGCGTGGCTCCCGTCGGCCATCCCCGGCCGTTGCGCACGGTCGTCGACCGCGCGCTGGCGTCCTATCCGGTGGTGTGGGCCGGGGCGGGCGATGAGCGGGCGATGTTCGCCACCAGCTTCGACGAGCTGGTAAAGATCACCGGCGGAACGCCCGGCGACGTCGACTGACCCGGCGCGATCAGCCTCGCCCGGCCCACCATGGCCGCGGAACTGGGCCCTGTTACCATCCGCCCTGTGGCGGAGATGACGCTGCCCGACGGACGCCGGCTGGCGTACCAGATGATGGGCGCTCCGGGGCCTTCCGCCGCGATCGTGCTGCACGGCACGCCCGGGTCATCGCGACAGCTCGCCGGGCTCGACCGGCCCGCCCGCGACCGCGGCCTGGGCCTGATCGCGCCGGACCGCGCCGGCCACGGCGGGTCAGATTACGACCGGTCGGGAACCATCGCCTCCGGCGCCCGCGACCTGGGAGAGCCGATGAGGCACCTGGAGCTGCCCGCCTGCGCCGTGGTGGGCCTGTCCGGCGGCGGGCCGTCCGCGCTGGCGTGCGGCGCGGTCCTGCCGGACCGGGTCGCCGCGGTGGCCACGGTCGGCGGCGTGGGGCCGCTGGTGCCGCGCAGCCCGTTGCTGCCTGGCTGTTCGCGCGGCGCTGGGACGTCGATGTCGCCGACATGGCGATGCCGGCCCACATCTGGCACGGCACCGAAGACCGCAACGTCCCCGTGGCCCACGCCCGGGTGGTCGCGGCCCGGTGCCCCACGGCCCGGCTGCACATCGTCGAGGGCGGCGGGCACATGCTGCTCAGCCACCTGGACCAGATCCTCGAGAGCCTGGCGCCGCACGCCGCGTGAAGGCCGGCGATCGGGCCCGCGACCCACCCACAACGGAGGACGCGCCCGGCCGGGCTGCGCTGGCAGGCTGAGCCGGAGCGCACTTCACGATCCACGCTGACGGGAGCTTCCGGAATGCCAGCCGACTTCGCCAACCGGACCGACTTCGACAACGCCCACCGCGGCCTGATCGCCCGCCTGGAACCCGGAGTGATCAAGAACGCCGACGGCGGCGTCGTCTGGGATATCGACGCGTTCGGGCGGGCCACGCAGGGCAGCCCTCCAGAGACGGTCAACCCGAGCCTGTGGCGTCAAAGCCAGCTCACCTCGATCCAGGGCCTGTTCGAGGTCACCGGCGGCATCTATCAGGTCCGCGGCGCCGACCTGTCGAACATGACCCTGGTCGAGTCCGATCACGGCGTGATCGTCATGGACCCGCTGGTGTCGCAGGAGTGCGCCGCGGCGGCGCTGGCCCTGTACCGGGCGCACCGCGGGGACAAGGCCGTGTCCGCCGTGATCTACACCCATTCCCACGTGGATCACTTCGGCGGCGTGCTCGGCGTGGTCGACGCCGGCACCGACGTGCCGATCATCGCGCCGGAGCACTTCATGGAGCACTCGGTGTCGGAGAACGTGTACGCCGGCGTCGCGATGCTGCGCCGCGGGTTCTACTACTCGGGAATCCCCCTGCCGGTCGGCGCCGAGGGCAAGGTGGGCATGGGCCTGGGCGCGGCCGCCTCGGCCGGGACCATCGGCCTGATCGCCCCCACGCTCGACATCACCCGCACCGGGCAGGAAGAGGTCATCGACGGAGTCCGGATCGTCTTCCAGATGACGCCGCACACCGAGGCCCCGGCCGAGATGAACATCCACTTCCCCGGCCGGCGCGCGCTGTGCCTGGCCGAGAACGCCACCCACAACCTGCACAACCTGCTCACGCTGCGCGGCGCGGAGGTCCGCGACGCCCGCAGCTGGTCGCGCTACCTGGGCGAGGCGATGGAGCTATTCCTCGACGACTCCGACGTCGCGTTCGCCTCCCACCACTGGCCCACCTGGGGCCGGGACAACATCGCCGCCTTCCTCGGCGAGCAGCGCGACCTGTACGCCTACCTGCACGACCAGACCCTGCGCCTGCTGAACCAGGGCTACACCGGTGCCGAGATCGCCGAGGTCATCGAGGTGCCGCCGGGCCTGGAGGCGGCCTGGCACGCGCACGGCTACTACGGGTCGGTCAGCCACAACGTAAAGGCGGTCTACCAGCGCTACCTGGGCTGGTACGACGGCAACCCGGCCCACCTGTGGCAGCACCCGCCGCAGGCCGCCGCGCAGCGCTACGCCCGTCTGGCCGGCGGCCCAGGCCAGCTCACGGCGCGCGCCCGCGAGTTCCTCGACGAAGGCGACCTGCGCTTCGCCGCCGAACTGGCCAGCCACGCCGTGTTCGCCGACCCCGGCTCGGCCGAGGCCAAGGACGTGCTCGCCCAGGCCCTGCAACGGCTCGGCTACGGCTCGGAGTGCGCCACGTGGCGCAACTGCTTCCTCACCGGGGCCGAGGAACTGCGCCATGGCATCACCCCCACCCCGGTCAGCGCCGCGGCCGGGATGGCCCCGGCGATGACCGTGACCCAGCTCTTCGACACCATCGCCATCCGCATCGACGGCCCCCGGGCCGCGGGCACCGCCCTGTCGGTGCTCTGGCACTTCACCGATACCGGCGAGCACTACCGGATGGAACTGTCCAACGGCGTGCTGATCCACTACCCGACCAAGCGCTCCCCCGATGCCGACCTGACCCTCACGCTGACCCATCCGCAGCTGCTGGGGCTACTGGCGTCCGGGTCGTTGCAGGGCATCGGCACCGACGGCGACCCGGGCGTGCTCAAGACGCTGCTGAGCCTCACCGATGAGCCCGACCCCAGCTTCCCGGTCGTCACCCCGTAGCGGCCCCGGCACGGTAACGGGCAGCACCCAATTTCACCCGGCGCTTGTACGGAATTTCACCTGGCCCTAGTAAGGATTTCGCGGGTCTGGTTAAATCGCACCGTGCTCGGTTTGCGGGGGAATTCGCACGGGCGACGGCGCGGCCGGCTGGTGGCCCGCGGCCTCGCGGCCGCGACCGTACTGGCGGCCACGGCCGCTTTCGCGGCGCCCGCCTACGCCGGGGTCGTCCCGCCCTTCGGCGAGTCGCTGCCCCCCATGCAGCCGGCCGACCCGCCGCCGGTCCAGGTCCTCGGGGGCGAGCTGGTAGATCTCAGCACCGGCACCCTGCTGTGGAGCCAGGACGCCAACGTCCCGCGGCCCATGGGCAGCATCACCAAGGTCATGACCGCGCTGGTCGTGCTCCAGGCCGGGGGCCTGGGCAGGGAGATCAAGGTCACGAAGGCCGCCGTCCAGTACGCGCAGAAGGACGGCGCGAGCAGCGCCGGCTTGATCGCCGGGGACGCGCTGACCGCGCAGCAGTTGCTGGAGGCCATGCTGCTCCCGTCCGGCTGCGACGCCGCCTACCTGCTGGCCACCGCCTACGGCCCCGGCCGGCCCGCGTTCATCGCGAAGATGAACGCGATGGCGACGGCGCTGGGCCTGACATCAACGCACTTCTCCTGGTTCGACGGCATGCCTTATCCGACCGAGTACTCCACCTATTCCACGCCGAGCGACCTCATCCGGCTCGGCATAGCGGCCATGCGCAATTCGGACTTCCGCAGCATCGTCGGCGCGCGCAGTTATTACCTGCCCGCCACGAGCCTGCACCACAGTTACCTGTGGTACACCACCAACGGGCTCATCGGGTCGTACCGCGGCGCGGTAGGGATCAAGACCGGCGACACCAACGCCGCGGGCAACTGCCTGCTGTTCGGCGCCGTCCGCGACCGGGGCACGCTGATCGGCGTGGTCCTGCACGCCCGGCCGAGCAGCAACCCCGGCTCGGCCATCACCGCCGGCGCCAAGGTGCTGAACTGGGGCTACGGCCAGATCTAGGCCGACCCGTGACGCGGCCAGCGGCCGACGGGCAGAGCCGCTCCAGGCCCGTTTGTCGGTGGCCTGGGTTACTGTGACCAGGTGCTTGAGTCGTTCCACCCCGCGATCCGGGCCTGGTTCGAGCGGCGGTTCCCGGACGGGCCGACCAGACCCCAGGCCGAGGGCTGGGGAGAGATCGCGGCCGGCCGCCACACGCTGATCGCGGCGCCGACCGGCTCGGGCAAGACGCTGGCGGCGTTCCTGGTGTGCATCGACCGGATCTACCGGGCCCACGAGGCCGGCACCGACCCGGGCCCAGGCCCGCAGGTGGTCTACGTGTCGCCGCTGAAGGCCCTGGCGGTCGACATCCACCTGAACCTGGAGCGGCCGCTGGCCGAGATCGAAGACACCGCGGCCGAACTCGGGCTGACCGCGCCGGTCATCCGGGTGGCGGTGCGAACCGGGGACACCGCGCCGGGCGAGCGGGCGGCGATGCTCAAGAAGCCGCCGGACTTCCTCATCACCACGCCGGAATCGCTGTACCTGCTGGTGACGTCGGAGCGGGGCCGCGCGATGCTGGCCGCGACGCGGACCGTCATCGTCGACGAGATCCACTCCGTGGCCGGGAACAAGCGCGGCTCGCACCTGGCCCTGACCCTGGAGCGGCTGGAACACCTCGCGGCGGGAGAGGGGGCGGGGCCGGGCGAGCCGCTGCAGCGGATCGGGCTGTCCGCGACCCAGCGGCCGGTCGAGGCCGTGGCGCGGCTGCTGGTCGGCGCGGGCGAGGGGCGCTCCCACGCCGACGGGTCGCCACGGTGCGCGATCGTCGACGCCGGGCACCGCCGGGACCTCGACCTGGCCTTGGAACTGCCCGACGACGAGCTCGGCGCGGTGGCCTCGCAGGAGCAGATGGCCGAGATCCTCGACCTGATCGCCGGGCACGTGCATCGGCACCGCACGACGCTGGTGTTCGTGAACACCCGGCGGATGGCCGAGCGGGTGGCGCACCAGCTCGGCGAGCGGCTCGGCGACGGCCACGTCGCGGCGCATCACGGCAGCCTGTCCAAGGACCGGCGGCAGCGGGTGGAGGCCCGGCTGCGCGGCGGCGACCTGCAGGCGCTGGTGGCGACCGCGTCCCTGGAGCTCGGCATCGACATCGGGCCGGTCGAGCTGGTGTGCCAGATCGGCTCCCCGCGCAGTTTTGCCACGTTCCTGCAGCGGGTAGGCCGCTCGAACCACACCCGCACGGGGACGCCGTCGGGCCGGCTCTACCCCACGTCGCGGGACGAGCTGGTGGAGTGCGCGGCGCTGCTCCGCGGGGCCCG
>Ga0335073_10011277_pt1 | contig 12547 bp, 15 predicted proteins | sample Lox_Sample_22_FD_207093 | JGI IMG/M metagenome (GOLD analysis project Ga0335073, IMG submission 207093) | Soil microbial communities from Loxahatchee National Wildlife Refuge, Florida, United States - Lox_Sample_2.2 | ecosystem: Environmental > Terrestrial > Soil > Wetlands | place: USA...
TCCCGCGCCATCTCCAGACCGTGCGCGGCCGGGGCTATTTGCTGAGGCCGGACTGAGGCGGCCTCAGCAGATCATTCCGATTGCTAACCGGTCAGCGGGTCTTGGTCTTGGCGTGAGCCTGGATCTCGTCGAGGCTCTCGCTCATCCGCTTGGTGATGACGTCGAAGGCGTCGCTGTTGGCCTTGCTGAACAGCTCGGCCATTTCCTTGGCGTTGGCGAGGCTCTTTTCGAACATATCCTTGGCGAGCGCCGCGTTCTTGGCGAAGCGATCCTCCGGCGCGCCGGGGGAAACGAGGTCGCGGAAGGCCGCCGAAGCGCCCTCGAAGGCTTCGCGGGCAAGCTCGACCTGCCGGCGGGTCACCGCCTGCACGCCTTCGACCGCGAGCTGATTGGCCTGGGTCAGCGCCTCGAGATTCTTGCGCTGGCTCGCCATCACGCTCTCGGGGTCGATCGCGGGAAGAGTGAAGCCGGCGAATGCCTTGGTGACGTCGATGTCGAACGGGTTCTTGCCATTCATCATGGGATGCGGGGTCCTTTCCTGAATTACCGGGCGTTTATGTTGCACTGCACAATGCCAATATGCGCGCATTCCCCAGCCCCGTCAAGGGCATTTGGTCAATAATTTTGCATTGCAAAATTGAGTCACCGGTAAAACTGCCTCCCATGAGCCTCTAACCCAAGGTCTGTCCGCCCGCGGCCGCTTCGGGTTACACTCTTGGCCATGTCTCACCATCGCCGGGCGGTCGGGGCCGCCGTGCTCCTCAATACCGCCATTTCGGTGGGCGAGGCGGCTGCCGGGTATCAGGCCAACAGCTTGAGCCTGCTCATCGACAGCGTCCATAATCTCTCGGACGAAATGGGCCTTGTCGCTCTCTGGCTTGCCTTTTTCGTGTCGCACGGCCCCTCCCGGGCGCTGGTCCGGTCCGCCAATATCTTCAACTCGGTGGGTCTCATCGGCGTCAGCGGCGTGCTGCTATGGGAGGCGGTGGCACGTTTCTTTCACCCGGTTCCGGTAGTGGGGCTTGTCCCCATCGCCGTCGGGCTGGCGGCCGCCGCCGCCAATTGGGGCGTCGCGCGCTTGCTCCTGGCGCCGAGCGAGCACAATGCGGCCATCCGCCTCGCTTATATCCACAATCTCGGCGATGTGTGGGTATCGCTGGCGCCGGTTCTGGCGGGGCTTTTATTGATCGCGACGGGCTATCCGGCCTTCGATCCGATCATCGCGAGCATCGTGGCCATTTGGTTCGTGGCCAGCACGGGCCGGGAAGTGCTCGCTTCCAGCGATGAATTGATTTGGCCCGACCGGATCGTGTGCTGCCACACGCAACCCGAAGGCGCCGACTAGCCGCCCCTTCACGCCGCATCGGCCTGCGGGCGCCAGCGGCCGCGCGGAAGATAGCGGCACCATCCTTCGGCGCGCTTCAAGGCGCGGTCGAGCGCCGCCATGGTGGCCGCCAAATCGTCGCTGTCGTCGTTGAGGAAGACGCGCATCACCGAACCGTAAAGCGCCAAGCTCGCGCTGATCATGAGCCGGCCGCGGCATCCCGTGGTGGCGATGCCCGACGCTTCGAGCATCCAGCGCATCGACCGGCGCAACGCCGCGACGCCGAGCACCGCGGCAGGTCGGCCGACACTGTCACGCAAGATCGCCCGGACCGCCGCCTTGTGCGGCTTCAGCGCCTCGAACCGGCGCATCAGCGTGTCGAACAGGCGGTCGCGCCGGCCCTCGTCCGAGCCGGCATCGGCGCCGCCCAGCACTTCCGCATCGACGCGCCGCAAAAACGCGACCAGGATCCCGGCCTTGCTGCGGTGCAGGGCGTAGACTTCGGCAAGGCTCATCCGTGCCTCGGCCGCGATGTCGGCGAGCCCGGTTTGCCGCCAGCCCTGCCGCGCCGCCAAGGTCAGCGCGGCGTCGATCAGCCGGTTCTCCGGGGTTGCCGGCGTGGCGCGCCGGCGCGGTCTTTTGGCTCGGGGCATGAGGGCCTCCTGCCTCTCCGATTGCGCGTCACGACAGGATATGAGCCGATCGGTTCAATCCGCAAGTTCGCGCGAGCGCCGGGTCGCGGCCGCCACGGCCTCGGTCAGGATCGCCTCGAAGCCGCCCGGCGCCATCAGAACGTCGAGCGCCGCGCGCGTGGTGCCGCCGGGACTCGTCACGGCCTCGCGCAATGCGGCGGCGCTGTCCGATGAAATCCGCGCCAGCTCGCCCGATCCCGCCACGGTCGCGCGGGCAAGGCGCGATGCCAGATCCTCCGGCAGCCCTGCCGCGACGCCCGCCTTGGCAAGGCATTCGATCAGCAGGAACACATAGGCAGGGCCGCTTCCCGACACCGCCGTCACCGCATCGAGCAACGCTTCGTCCTCGATCCAGGCGACCTCGCCCACCGCCTCGAGCAGCGCGCCGCACAGCGCGCGCTCGGCCGGCCCGACGCGCGGTCCTGCGCAGGCGACCGAGATGCCGCGTCCGATCGCGGCGGGCGTGTTGGGCATCGCCCGCACGATCGCGGCCGCGCCGCCCAGATGGCGTGCGAAATATCGAAGCGTCTTGCCGGCGGCGATCGACAGGAACGCGGCCCGGCCGGCGAAGCCGCGATAGTGCGGCGCCACCGCGTCGAGCGATTGCGGCTTCACCGCGAACACGATCGCGGCGGGCGCGACATCGGCGGGCAGCTCCTCGGGCCCGACGAGCACGGTCACTTCGTCCGCACGAGCGGCAGGGGACGCATTCGACGGCTCGATCACGACATATCGGGGAGCCACGTTGCGCTCGCGCCAGCCGGCCAAAAGCGCGCCGCCCATCTTGCCGCAGCCGACGAGCAGGATCGGGCGGTCGGTCGCGGGTTTTGGACTCACGCCTCGCCGATCGGGTCGATCATCGCCTGGGCGATGGCCTCTTCGGCGCTTTTGCCGCCCCAGACGACGAATTGGAACGCCGGATAGAACCGCTCGCACTCGGTGAGCGCGATGTCGACGAGGTCCTCGATCTGCTCGGCGCTGGCGCCCGGGGCGCCACGCAGCATGATGCCATAGCGGAACGACGGCGACTGATCGGCCGGCGCCAGGTCGAAATGGCCGAACCACAGCCGCTCGTTCACTGCGGCCAAAAGCTCATAGACGGCGGCGCGGCGCGGGCGCGGCACCTTCATCTCGAAATTGCATGAAAAGTGCAACGCGCTCAGCTCGCGATGCCACACGAACAGCAAGCGATAATCGCACCAGCGGCCGCACACCTCGACCACCATCTCTTCATCGCTGGCGCGGTCGTGACGCCACTCGTTGGCGAGCACGATCTCCTCGACAAGGTCGATGGGGTTGGAGGGGTGTCGCGCCGTCTCGACGGCGGCAGAGGTCATCGCGCCCTCCTTCGGTACCATTCGGTCGAGCCACTGCGCGAAATGTGGTAGGTCGCGCGCCTCGCACCCACCAGATGAAGGTGCCAGACCTGAGGTGCGGGTGCAAGCGGGTTTTATCATCGAGGCGTGGATCGACGCGGACGCGGATCGCGCCGTGCCGGCGTCCGGACGCTGGACACGGGATGCTCGACCGCGGCGAGCCGCGTCTCGAGCGCCGCGACGCGGATTTCCAAATCCTCCTGCGCCGCGCGCGCCTTGGCGGCCATCGCCTGCACCGCGTCGAACTCCTCGCGCCGCACCAGGTTCATCCGGTCGAGGACACGCTCGATCTGCTCGCGAACCCGCGTCTCCACCTCGTCCCGCATGCCCGCGATCGTGCCAAGCGCCCCGGACGCGACGCGCGCCAAATCCTCGAAGAGGCGGTTCTCCGTAGCCATGGGCGAGGCTCCTCACATCGATTCCATGCGAAGCTTAGCGGCTTGTGTCTCAATTGCCTAACGCCGGCAAGGCGCGCATAGTCTCGCGGTCGATAGTTCTTGCACACACGTTTGCAACGGGAGGGGTCCATGCACGTGGTCACGAGAACCTATTCCGGCAAAGGGGCGAAGGAGCTGATGGACGTCCTGGAGAAGAACAAGGGCGAGGTCGAGCGCCTGATCCGGGGCATCAAGGGCTTCGTCAGCTACTCGATGGCCCGCACCGCCGATGGCGGCTTCACCGTGTCGGTCTATCAGGACAAGGCCGGCACCGATGAAAGCGTCCGCGTGGCGCGGGAGTGGGTACAAAAGAATGCAAGCCATACCGGTGCGGCCGCGCCGGTGGTGCTGGAAGGGTCGTCGATCCTGCAGATGAACTGAGCGTCGCGCGGCGCCGCCGATCCTATCCTTGCTGCAGGACGGCGGCGTCCCATGACGAGGTGATCCCATGAAGGTTTTGGCGCTCGCGGCGGCGCTTGCCGCCGCATTGTCTTTTGCCGTTCCCCGCCCGGCCGCGGCCGAGACGGTCAAGATCGGCGTCACCAAGATCGCCAACTCGGCGGCCTTGGGCATCGCGCTCGAACGGCATTATTTCGAGGCCGAGGGGCTGACGCCCGAGCTGACCTATTTCGACAGCCAGCAGCCGATCGCCGTAGCCGTGGGCTCGGGCTCGCTCGATATCGGCATCGCCGCCATCACCGCGGCCCTTTTCAACCTCGCGGCGCAGGACCGGCTGCGCATCATCGCCGGCGGCATCGCCGAGCACCCGTCGTTCCACTATCTCGCTTATGTCGCGTCGAACGCCGCCTATGCGGGCGGGTTGACGCGCGTCGGCGATCTCGGCGGCCATTCCTATGCGCTGACCCAGATGGGGACCGGACTGCAATGGACCTTGGCGCTCACCGCCGAGCTCAAAGGGTTCGACGTGAAGACGGTCCGCTTGCTGCCGCTGCAATCGAACGCCAACATCGCGTCGGCGATCGCCGGCGGGCGCGCCGATTCCGCCGTGTTCCAGGCGACCGGCGCGCTTCCGCTCATCGATCGCGGCGATGCGAAGCTCCTGGGCTGGGTCGGCGACGAGACCGGCGGTTATCTCGCGAACCTCGCTTTCGCGTCGCAGAAGGCGGTGACCGGTCAGCCCGACATGGTCGCGCGGTTCCTCAAGGCCTATCGCAAGGGTGCGCATGATTATTACGACGCCTTCACCGGCCCCGACGGCAAGCGCCGTGACGGGCCGACCGCGCCGGCCATCGTCGCCCTCATCGCGCAGTATCTGGGACAGCCCGAGGCGATGGTCCGGGCGGGCATTCCCTATATCGATGCCGATCTGCGGATCGACGTGCCCGATGTCGAGCGCCAGATGGCCTGGTACCGCGGCGAAGGCCAGATGAAGACCGATGCGAAGCTCGAGCCGCTCATGGACAGGCGTTTCGTCAAGGTCATGCCGCCGGCGCCGTGACGGGAGAAGGCGCGAGCGCTGGTTGCGTGATTGGGCTATAAGCGCACCCGTCATGATCGTGGTCACCGGCGGCGCCGGCTTCATCGGGTCGAACCTCGTGGCGGCGCTCGAGGAACGCGGCGAACGCGATCTGGTCGTGTGCGACCGGCTGGGCACGGACGAGAAGTGGCGCAACGTGCAGAAGCGCGAGCTCGCCGCGGTGGTCCAGCCCGAATCGCTGATGGACTTCCTCGATCAGCATGCGCGCGAGGTGCGCGCGCTCTTCCACATGGGGGCCATCTCTTCCACCACCGAGCGCGATGCCGACCTCGTTGTCCAGTCGAATTTCACGTTGTCGCTCGATCTGTGGCAGTGGTGCGCCGCGCACGGCACGCGCCTCTTCTATGCCTCGTCGGCGGCGACTTACGGCGATGGATCGGCGGGCTTCGACGATGACGGCAGCGCCGCGGCGCTCGCGCGGCTGAAGCCGCTCAATTCCTATGGCTGGTCGAAGCATCTCTTCGACCGCCGCGTCGCGCGGCTCGTCGAACGGCGCGCGCCCGCGCCGCCGCAATGGGCCGGCTTCAAGTTCTTCAACGTCTACGGCCCGAACGAGTATCACAAAGCCGGCATGATGTCGGTGGCGGCGCAGATCTTCCCCCGCGCGCTGGCGGGCGAGCCGTGCCGGCTCTTCCGCTCGCATCATTCCGACTATGCCGATGGCGGGCAGCTCAGGGACTTCGTCGCGGTCGAGGATGTCGTCGCGATGATGCTGTTCGCCTTCGACCGCGAGGAGGTCAATGGCCTCTTCAACGCCGGCAGTGGCACGGCGCGCAGCTTCGCCGACCTTGCCGCGGCGGTCTATCGGGCGGTCGGCCGCGCGCCGCTCATCGACTATGTCGACACGCCGGTCGAGCTGCGCGCGCGCTATCAGTACCGTACCGAGGCCCGCATGGAGCGGCTGAGGCAAGCCGGATACAACGAGCCGACCCAGTCGCTCGAGGATGGGGTCGGCGCCTATGTCCGTTCCTTCCTCGCCGCGCCCGATCCCTATCGCTGAGAGCCAAGAGCCAAAGGCGCGATGTTCACCATTCCCTATCCGGCCATCAATCCGGTGGCGGTCTCGCTTGGGCCGTTCGAGATAAGATGGTATGCGCTCGCTTATATCGCCGGGCTGCTGATCGGCTGGCGCTATTGCCTTGCGCTGGCGAAAAAGCCCCCGGTCGTGGCGCGGCCGCAGGACATCGACGATTTCCTGGTGTGGGCGACGCTCGGCGTGATCCTGGGCGGCCGCACCGGATATGTGCTGTTCTACCGGCCGGACTATTATTTCTCGACGCCCAGCGAGATCCTGAAAGTGTGGCACGGCGGAATGTCGTTCCACGGCGGCGCGCTGGGCGTGCTGGTGGCGCTCATCCTGTTCTGCCGACAGCGCAACATCGCGCTTCTCGCGTTGGCGGACATCATCGCCTGCGCGGTGCCGATTGGGCTGTTCTTCGGGCGCATCGCCAATTTCATCAATGGCGAGCTGTGGGGCCGTCCGACCACGGTGCCGTGGGCGATGGTGTTTCCATCCGACCCGTTGGGACTGCCGCGCCATCCGAGTCAGCTCTACGAGGCCTCGATGGAGGGCGTGCTGCTGTTCCTGCTGCTTTATTTCCTGCAGCGCTCGAACGCGGTGCGCGCGCGTCCCGGCACGCTGACCGCGGTCTTCATGATGGGCTATGGCGTGGCGCGCATCGTCGGCGAGGAGTTCCGTCAGCCCGACGCCAATCTCGGCTTTCTTTATGACGGCGCCACCATGGGACAGCTTTTGTCGATCCCGCTCGTCCTCGCCGGAGCGTTGGTCCTATGGTATGCGCTGACGCACCCGGCGCGGACCTAGCCGCGCGCCTCGCCCGGCGCATCCGCAAGGAAGGCCCGCTTTCGGTCGCGGACTTCATGGCGGCGGCGCTCACCGATGCCGACGCGGGCTACTACACGACCCGCGATCCGCTGGGCGCGCGCGGCGACTTCACCACGGCGCCCGAGATCAGCCAGGTCTTCGGCGAGCTGATCGGCGCGTGGTGCATCGATCTGTGGCAGCGGATGGGCGCGCCCGATCCCGTCATCCTGGCCGAGCTCGGGCCTGGCCGCGGCACGCTGCTCGGCGACGCCTTGCGCGCGGCGCGGCTCGTGCCCGCGTTCCTGCGTGCGCTCGGACTTCATCTCGTCGAGGAAAGCCCGGCGCTGCGCAAGCAGCAGGAAGCGGCGTTGTCGGCATACGCTCCCACCTGGCACGCCGATGAGTCGAGCTTGCCGCCGGGACCATTGATCCTTGTCGCCAACGAATTTCTCGATGCTCTGCCGATCCGGCAATTCGTGCGCGAAGAGGATGGCTGGTTCGAGCGGCTCGTCGGCCTCGATGCCGACGGAACCCTCGCCTGGACGCGGGCGCCATCGCGCAGCAGCGACAGCGCGGGCGACGCGGCGCCCGGCACGGTCCGCGAAATCTGTCCCGCCGCTTTGGCGCTCGCGCAACGGTTGGGGGCGCGGATCGCCCGCTTTGGCGGCGCCGCGCTCTTCGTCGACTATGGCCACAGCGGCGGGTTCGGCGACACGTTGCAGGCGGTGCGGGGGCATCGCCCCTGCGCGGTGCTCGATCATCCCGGCACCGCGGACGTGACGGCGCATGTCGATTTCGCCGCCTTTGCCGCGGCGGCTTCGCCCGCGCGCGCCTGGGGACCGGTGACGCAACGCGCGTTCCTCAGGTCGCTCGGCATCGACCTGCGCGCCGCGCGCCTTGCCGCCGGCGCCGGCAGCACGCAGGCGGCGGCGATCCTCGGCGCCTGCCGACGGCTCGTTGACCCGGCCGCGATGGGGCATCATTTCAAGGTGATGGCGCTTACTCATCCCGACGGTCCGGCGCCCGAGGGCTTTGGAGACAGGGCATGATGCTGCAAGCCTCGGCGCTGATGCTGCCCGGCCTGCGGCATGGTTTCTTCACCCGCGAGGGCGGCGTGAGCGAGGGGCCTTTCGCCTCGCTCAATTGCAGCGTCGGCTCGGGCGACGACCGGGACCGTGTGGCCGAGAACCGGAGCCGGGCGCTCGCGGCGCTGGGTCTCGACAGCGACCGGCTCGTCACCGGATATCAGGTGCACGGCGTCGAGGTCGCGCGCGTCGATAGGCCGTGGCGGCACGAAAACCGGCCCAAGGTCGATGCGCTGATGACGCGCGTGCCGGGCCTTGCGCTTGGCATCTTGACGGCGGATTGCGCGCCGGTGCTGTTCGCCGATCCGGATGTGCCGATCGTGGCGGCGGCGCATGCGGGCTGGCGCGGCGCGCTCGGCGGCGTGGTCGAGGCGACACTTGCGGCGATGGAGCGCGAAGGGGCAAAGCGCGCCCGCATCGTTGCCGCCATCGGCCCTTGCATCGGCGGCCGCTCCTACGAGGTGGGGGCGGAATTCGCCGCTTCCTTCATTGCCGAGAATGCCGGCAATGACCGTTTTTTCCTGGCGGCGCCGCGCGCCGACCATTTCCTCTTCGATCTTGGCGCTTATGTCGCGGACCGGCTGCGGCGGGCCGGGATCGCCGCAATCTCTTCCGCCGGCGCCGACACGTGCGCGGATTCGGCCCGGTTTTTCTCCTATCGCCGCACCTGCCTCAGCGGCGAGAAACAATTCGGCCATCAGCTCTCGGCGGTTGCGTTAACGGCGTGACCCAGGGTTGCGGGCAAGAGGGCCGTTTGTTACAGTCTGCAACAAGGCCCTCGGGGCCCTCCGCAAGCGACATCCGGCATGAAAATCCTCGCCTGCAACAGCAATCGGCCACTCGCCGAGGCGATTTCGGCTTACCTCGACCTGCCGCTCACCAACGCGAGCGTGCGGCGCTTCTCCGACATGGAGATTTTCGTCGAGGTGCACGAGAACGTCCGCGGCGAGGACATGTTCGTGATCCAGTCGACGTCGTTCCCCGCGAACGACAATCTGATGGAGCTGCTGGTGACGCTCGACGCGCTGCGGCGCGCCTCGGCGCGGCGCACCACGGCGGTCATCCCCTATTACGGCTATGCGCGCCAGGACCGCAAGTCCGGCCCGCGCACGCCCATCTCGGCAAAGCTCGTCGCCAACATGATCACGGCGGCGGGCGCCGACCGGGTTCTGACGCTCGATCTCCATGCCGGGCAGATCCAGGGCTTTTTCGACATCCCGACCGACAACCTGTTCAGCGAGCCGGTGTTCGTTAAGGACATCATGGACCGCCACAATGGCGGCGACCTGGTGATCGTGTCGCCCGATGTCGGCGGCGTGGTCAGGGCGCGCGCGATCGCGCGCCGGCTCGATGCCGATCTCGCCATCATCGACAAACGGCGCGAGCGCGCCGGCGTCTCCGAGGTGATGAACATCATCGGCGACGTGGAGGGACAGCGCTGCGTCCTGATCGACGACATCGTCGACAGCGCCGGTACCTTGTGCAATGCGGCTACCGCCTTGATGGAGCGCGGCGCGCGCTCGGTCTCGGCTTGCGTCACGCATGGCGTCCTGTCCGGCGGCGCGGTGGCGCGCGTTACCGCTTCGCCGCTCGAACAGCTCACGACGACCGACAGCATCATCGCTACCGAGGCGGTCCGGGTGGCGAAGAACATCCGCCGCCTCACCATCGCCCCGCTCATGGCCGAGGCGATTCGCCGCATCAGCGAAGAGCGTTCGGTCTCGAGCCTGTTCGATTAATATATCCCCGTTTCGAAGGAGCATTGAACGATGGCCGATCTCATCACCGTGCGGGCCGCCTCGCGCGAGGGGAGCGGAAAAGGGGCGGCGCGCGCATCGCGCCGCGAAGGCCGCGTGCCGGGCATCATCTATGGCCGCGGCGAGGCGCCGGTCCTGATCTCGGTCGATCCGCGCGAGCTGGCGCGCGAGGCCGAACGGGAAGGGTTCTTCGCGCGCCTCGTGACGCTCGATCTCGACGGGACCAAGGTCCGCGCGCTGCCGCGCGAGGTGCAGCGCCACCCCGCGACCGACAAGCCGCTCCATGTCGATTTCCTGCGCGTCGGCGCCGGCAGCCGCATCACGGTCGCCGTGCCGGTGCATTTCGTCGATCAGGAAAAGTCGCCGGGCATCCGCCGCGGCGGGCTTCTGAACGTGGTGCGTCATGCGATCGAGCTCGTGTGCGATGCCGACCACATTCCGGATTCCCTGACCGTCAGCCTCAACGACCTCGAGATCGGCGACAGCATCCATATCAGCGAGATCGCGCTGCCCGCGGGCGTGCGCCCCACCATCACCGAGCGCAATTTTACGATCGCGTCGATCGCGTCGCCGACGGCGGTGCGGGAAGAGCTTGCGGCCGCAGCAGCCGCCGCGGCCGCGGCGGCCGCGGGCGGCACGGTCGAAGGCGCCGCGGCGGCGCCCGGCGCGGCGCCAGGTGCGGCCCCAGGTGCTGCACCGGGTGCGGCCCCTGGCGCGGCGACCGGCGGCGCGGCCGGCGGAGCGCCTGGAGCTGCGGCACCCGCGGGCGGCGGCGCGGCGGCACCGGCGGGAGCGCCCGCGCGCGGCGGGCAGCGTCCGCGCGGCTGAGTTCCGGGCGTGCCGGGCGCGGTCTCATGCGGCTCATCGTCGGCCTCGGCAATCCCGGCGACCGCTACGCGCTGACCCGGCACAATCTGGGCTTCATCGCAGTGGACGCGATGGCGCGGCGCCACAAATTCGCGCCCTACCGCTCGAAATTCACGGGCGAGCTTGCCGAGGGCATGCTTGGCGAGCGGCGGGTCCTCGCGCTGAAGCCGCAGACCTTCATGAATCTTTCCGGCGACAGCGTCGGCGCCGCGGCGCGGTTTTACAAGATCGCGCCCGACGAGATCGCCGTCATTCATGACGAGATCGACCTGGCGCCCGGCAAGCTCAAGGTGAAGCGCGGCGGCGGCGCCGCGGGCCACAACGGGCTGCGCTCGATCGAGGCGGCGATCGGCGCCGATTTCTGGCGCGTGCGCGTCGGGATCGGGCATCCCGGCGTCAAGGAGCTGGTCGAGCCTTATGTGCTGCAAAATTTTTCGGGCGAGGAGAGGTCGATGTTCGGTCCGCTCCTCGACGCGATGGCCGAAGCGATGCCGGTGCTCGCCGATGACGATTTCCAGGGTTTCATGACCAAGGTCGCGCTCATTCTGCGCCCGCCGCCGCCCAAGCCGCCGCGCGCGCCGCCGCCTGCCGGCGAGCGCGAAAGCTGACCGCATGGGCTTCAATTGCGGAATTGTCGGCCTGCCCAATGTCGGCAAGTCGACGCTCTTCAACGCGCTGACCGAGACGGCCGCGGCGGCTGCGGCGAACTATCCGTTCTGCACGATCGAGCCCAATGTCGGGCGCGTCCCGGTGCCCGATCCGCGTCTCGAGATCCTGGCGCGGCTCGGCAAATCGGCGAAGATCGTGCCGACGCAGCTCGAATTCGTCGACATCGCGGGCCTCGTGCGCGGCGCCTCGAAAGGCGAAGGACTGGGCAACCAGTTCCTCTCGCACATCCGCGCGGTCGACGCGATCGCGCATGTGCTGCGCTGCTTCGAGGATTCGAACGTGACGCACGTCGAAGGCTCGATCGATCCGGTGCGCGATGCCGAGACGGTCGAGACCGAGCTCATGCTGTCCGATCTCGACAGCCTGGAGCGCCGGGTCGTTGCCGCGGAAAAGCGCGCCCGCGGCGCCGACAAGGCTGCAAGGGCGGAACTCTTGGTCGCGGAAAAGCTGCTCGCGCTGTTGCGCGAGGGCAAGCCCGCCCGGGGCTACGCGGCGTCGGATGACGAAGCGCCGATCCTCGCGTCCTTCCAGCTCATCACCGCAAAGCCCGTCCTTTATGTCGCGAATGTCGAAGAAGCGGCCGCCGCCCAAGGCAACTCGACCAGCGAGCGGGTCGCGGCCTATGCCGCGGCACGAGGGGCCGCGTGCGTGATAATCTCGGCCGCCATCGAGGCCGAAGTGGCGCAGCTTGCCGATCGCGAGGAAAAGGCGCAGTTCCTGGCGACGCTGGGCCTGCCCGAGGCGGGGCTCGATCGCGTGATCCGTGCCGGCTATGGCCTGCTCGATCTTCTCACGTTCTTCACGGTCGGGCCCAAAGAGGCGCGTGCTTGGACCGTGCCGCGCGGCACCCGCGCGCCTCAGGCCGCCGGCGTCATCCACACCGATTTCGAAAAGGGATTCATCCGCGCCGAGACCATCGCGTACGACGATTTCGTCGCCTGCGGCGGCGAGCTCGGCGCCAAGGATGCCGGCCGGATGCGGCTCGAAGGGGCCGACTACGTGGTCGCGGACGGCGAT
>Ga0335073_10011278_pt1 | contig 12546 bp, 11 predicted proteins | sample Lox_Sample_22_FD_207093 | JGI IMG/M metagenome (GOLD analysis project Ga0335073, IMG submission 207093) | Soil microbial communities from Loxahatchee National Wildlife Refuge, Florida, United States - Lox_Sample_2.2 | ecosystem: Environmental > Terrestrial > Soil > Wetlands | place: USA...
CGACGAATACGAACTATTGTTCACCGCGCGAGGGGAGCGTCGCATCCCGAAGCAGATTGCCGGAGTAGCGGTAACTCAGATTGGCGAGATGGTCCGAGGACGGAGTACGAAGCTGGTGTCAAAGAACGGAAAATCGGAAACACTGAAGCCGGGCGGATGGGAGCATTTCCGTGGATAGTGGATCGCGGTTAGTGGATAGAGACACCCGCGGCCGCAGTTCTATCCACTAACCTCTATCCACTGTCTTTAAACAAATCCGCCCACGAAGCATCGAGGTTGTCCCAGCGGGCACGCTCCAGCCAGTTGGCTTGCGAGTCGGGCAGATAGAGCACGCCGTGGCCCTCGGAGCAGACCATCTCCGTTCCTGACCAGTCCAGCAGCACGTGTCCGGGCGCGCCGATGGCGATGGGCGTACCCAGGCGGCCCAGGCAGACCCGGCAACGCCGCTGTTGATCGCGAATGGCCCAGGAGAGCGGCGCGACGGCAAGTATCAGAAACAACCAGAGCGCGACCGCGTTGCTCATGGGATGAATGGAACCGTAGAGATACACCGATAGCCAGCGGACCACGCTCCAGGCAGACAGGCCGGTGAGGGCGAGCAGTAGGATTGTCTTCGTGACAAAGAATGACCACCAGCACAAGCGATCGCGCGCCGAGAGCGGTGCGCGTCCCACATCGCCGTCCGAACGCGCATAGACGATTAACATGGCGCAACCCACGGCCAGCAGCACGAAGAGCAAATACGAACCCAGGTAGCGCCGCACTTCCCCGCGTCCGGAGGTCACGGTGAGCAGCGACGCAGGAAAGACATAGCCGGCATTCTCGCTTAAATCGACGAGATCAGCTTCAACCTTTCGTTCTGTGGCGCCAGGTTTGATGCGGGCGACGGCGCCGATGCGCTCGACGAAGTTGGAAAATGGCGGTGTGCTGGAGTCTAGCAGCGTCCAGACGGAGATGTCGGCGGGCAGCAGATGAAAGTTGCGCGGCAAGACTCCGATGACGGTGCGCGTGCTTCCATCGACCGCTACTCGCCTGCCGATCACCGCGGGCGCGCCGTCAAACTGGTAGCGCCAGATCGCGTTGCTGAGGACGACGCACTCACGGCAGGCGCGCTCATCGCCGGCGCGGAAGGTGCGCCCAATGGCGGCCTTGAGATTCAGCATCGGAAAGAATTCCGGAGCTACTCGCGCGCTTAGGACCGGCGCCGTACGTTCTGGCGTCACCAGCTTGCCCGGGCCCCACGAGTACGGAGCAACATCATCGACCAGCTTGCTGCCTTTCCAGGCGGCAGCGAGATCGAGTAATGTCTCCGAGCGGACGCGCCGGAACTTCCCGTTGAGGCTGATGACGTCCACGCGATCGGGGTCAGGAATCGGCGAAGAGACGAACGCGCGCACCGCGGGAACGATTCCGCCGGCCAACACCACCACGAGGACGGCGAGTGCGATCGCGCCCACGCAAAACGATGGCGAGCGGAGCAGGCGGTCTTTCCGCCGCAGAAACTCATCACGATTGAAGCGCAGCCAGAAGGCCGCGGGAAAAGCGCTCCAGCAGAACCGCGCCACTTCGAGCTTGTTCTTGCGATTGAAGCCTCCGCTTTCGGCGAGGAACAAGCACCAGTGCCACACTTGCCGGGTCCGGGTCGAGCGCCACAATTCCCTGTCTGCCGCGGGCGCAAGCCAGGTTGCCAGCCATATGAGCGCCCGGCAAATGGCAAACGTCCTTTGAGCGGGGGTAGGAAACCGCATGATTTACAGAGTGAGATGACTAAAACCGGCAGTTGACGCCAAGAAATTTCAGTGACTGAAACAGGTTCTCGGTCGCGCGCACTGCTCCCTTGACCGGCAATCTCGCATGAAGGTCGTTTGGATAAAAGGAGCCGGATTCGGCTATTGCAAAACCATCCTTTTCGCGATATAAACCCAAGACATTCTCTGTTGGCACACTGGATCTTTGCAGTCCCACGGGTCCATTCGGCGCTTCGTTAAAAGTGGTGTTGCGGCAGTTAGCGCCTCGGGCTCTTCAATTGGCGTCGCTGGTGGGGAGACGATCTCCACGGGCTTTGCTGTAGGGTGATTGCTTCCGTCCCATGCACTTGCAATTCACGAATTCAGCAACCGCGACGGCCAGGCGCGCACCGCCCGCGTCGCTTGCGGTGGTGCGATTCGCGCGGTTGGCGATACTCGGGCTTTTCGTCAGCTTCAGCCATGCCTCATGGGCGACAGCAATGGAGCCCTCGCCCACGACACTCTTTAGTCCGGTATCGACCCCGGCGCACGATATCTATCACCTTTCACTCTTCGTGCTGGCCGTCTGCCTGGCGATCTTTCTTGTCGTCTTCAGCCTCATTATTTATGCGGCGGTGAAGTATCGCAGACGTCCGGGGGACGACAGCGAGCCTCCACAGATTTATGGCAGCAATCAGGTGGAACTGGCGTGGACGGTGATTCCGATCCTCATCGTCGTGGTGCTGTTTCTGGCCTCGGCACGCGTGATTCACGCCGTGGAAGATGCGCAGTTTCCGCCGGACGCGATCGAAGTCACCGCCATCGGGCACCAGTTCTGGTGGGAGTTCCGCTATCCCGCTTACGGCTTCGTCACGGCGAATGAGCTGCACGTTCCAGTGAGTCCGAAAGGACGCACTCCCACGCATATCACCCTGCTCTCCGCCGACACCGACCATAGCTTCTGGGTGCCAAAGCTGGCGGGCAAAACTGACCTGATCCCGAACCGCAGAAACGAGATGTGGATTGACCCCCACGATGTGGGACATTATTTGGGACAATGCGCCCAATATTGCGGCGTGCAACACGCCAAGATGCTGCTCAACGTGATGGTGGACAGCCCGGAAGACTTTCAGAAGTGGGTGCAGCAGCAGCAGGCCCCAGCGGTGACATCGGAGCAGGTGGCAGCCGGACGGCGGGTGTTCGAGACCAACGCTTGCGCCAACTGTCACACCATTACCGGCACGTCGGCAAAAGGCACGTTTGGACCCGACCTGACGCACCTGATGAGCCGCACCACCATTGCCTCGGGCGCTGCCCCGAACAATGAAGAGAACCTGAAGCTGTGGGTGGAGGAGCCGGATGCCATCAAACCCGGCTGCCTGATGCCGGCGATGCAATTGGACCAGCCGGATGTGAAGGCACTGGTGGCGTACTTAATGAGCTTGAAATGATCAGGCGGAGAGCTTAAATGGCTGACGCCCAACCAATCGTTCCGCAATTTGCACCGGCCGTCACCTCGCCGGAGCGAGAAGGCGCGCGGCCTTTCGTGCAGGTGCTGCACGACTGGATCGTCACCGTCGATCACAAGCGCCTCGGCCTGATGTACTTCACTTACGGCATCGTCTTCCTCGTCGTCGGCGGCATCGAGGCGATGATCATGCGGGCGCAGCTCGCAGTCGCCAACAACCATCTGGTCTCGCCCGAAACCTTCAACCGCATGTTCACCATGCACGGCACGACGATGATTTTCTTCGCCGCCATGCCTATCGTCTTCGGCTTCGGCAACTATTGCGTGCCGCTCATGATTGGCGCGCGCGACATGGCCTTCCCCCGGCTTAACGCCTTCGGCTTCTGGATGAGCGCGCTGGGCGGCATCATTCTTTACTTCAGCTTCGTCGGCGGCTTCGGCCTCTACGGCGCGGGCAGCGCGCCCGACGTTGGCTGGTTTGCCTACGCGCCGCTCACCTCGCCTGCCTTCTCCGTCGGACACAGCACCGATTACTGGATCGTCGGCCTGCTGGTGAGCGGAGTCGGCTCGATTGCTACCTCCCTAAACATTCTGACGACAACCTTCACCATGCGCTGCGAAGGCATGAAGCTTAACCGCCTGCCGCTCATGGCGTGGTTGAGTGCGATTTCGTCATTCCTGGTGCTGGTGGCCGTTTCGCCGCTGACTGCCGCGCAGATCATGCTGCTGATCGACCGCTATCTCGGCGGACATTTCTTCGATACTCAAGCGGGCGGCTCGGCCGTCATCTGGATGCACTTCTTCTGGATCTTCGGCCATCCCGAGGTCTACGTCCTGGTGCTGCCCGCATTCGGCATTATGTCTGAGGTGATTCCGGTCTTCTCGCGCAAGCCCATCTTCGGCTACAACGCCATGGTTGGCGCAACCATAGCGATTGCGTTCATCAGCCTGAGCGTGTGGGCGCACCACATGTTCACCGTCGGCATGACGTCGTATGCCAATGCGTTTTTCGTCGCTTCAACCGCAGCCATCGCGGTGCCTACCGGCATAAAGATCTTTAACTGGATAGGCACCATGTGGGGCGGCAAGATCAGGTTCAAAACGCCCATGCTGTTCTGCCTCGCGGCGGTGGTGCAAATGCTTATGGCCGGTCTAACGGGCATCATGCTCTCCGCCGCGCCGTTCGACTGGCAACTCAGCGCCTCCTACTTTGTGGTAGCCCACTTTCACTATGTGATTGTCGGAGTCATCGTGTTCGCGACCTTTGGCGGCGCCTACTACTGGTTCCCCAAGGTCACGGGCAAGATGCTGAGCGACACCCTGGGCAAGTGGCACTTCTGGCTGTTCGTCATCGGCTTCCACCTGACGTTCGACTTCATGCACATTCCCGGCCTGCTCGGCATGCCGCGGCGAATTTATACCTATGAGGCGGCCCGCGGCTGGGAGGGATGGAACCTAATCGTTTCGATAGGAGCGATCTTCCAGGCATTGGCAATTCTGGTGTGGGTCGTTAACGTGATCTGGTCACTGTACGAGGGCAAAGCTGCGGGAAACGACCCCTGGGACGCCTGGACGCTGGAGTGGGCGACGACTTCGCCGCCGCCGCCGTATAACTTCGCCGAGATTCCCAAAGTGCGCAGCCGGCGCCCGCTGTGGGACCTGAAACATCCGGAAGATCCGGACTGGAAGTACGAGTAGTCACCCCAATCTGCGCAAAGGCGGCGCCGACCGGGGAGGCCGAGGAGAAGAATTTTGGCATCTGCAAGCATCGCCGTTCCGCAACACCCCTTGCCGCCCTATGCGCATTATCGCGGCAAGGTCGGCATGTGGTGCCTGATCATCGCCGAGTCGACCATCTTTTGCATCTTCGTGGTCGCGTATCTTTATTATGCGGGCAAGAGCCTGAGCGGCCCGACACCGGCGCAGGTGCTCGAGGTGCCGATCATCGGCTCCATCTGCCTGTTCTCCAGCAGCCTGACGATTGTGCTGGCCGAGAAGGCGCTGCACGCCGGCAACCTGAAGCGCTTCGGCCTGTGCTGGTTTCTCACCATCGCGCTGGGCCTTATCTTTCTCGCAGGAACTGCGCAGGAGTGGTACAAGCTGATCTACCACGATGGGCTCACCATCAAGACCAACCTGTTCGGCACGACATTTTATTCGCTGGTCGGACTGCACGCCTCGCACGTGATCATCGGCGAGGCTGGGCTGATCACCATCATGCTGCTGACAGTGTTTGGCGCGGTGAAGCAGGAGCACTCGCCCCGCGTCAGCGTTTTTGCCATGTATTGGCACTTCGTGGATACGGTGTGGGTGGTCGTGCTGTCGGTGGTGTACTTTATCGCGCGCTAGGAACGGTAGTGCGGCGCTTGAGCGCCGCGTTAGACGTTGATTCTGAATTACGAGCCCGGGCTTTAGCGCGGCGAGATGTGCCGTCGGCGAAAGCCGATCTCCGGAGATTAAGGAGAGCGAAAAACGGGGACCTGAAGGTCCGCTCTACCCAAGAGATGAGTGCAGAACCACAGACCGACCGCGCCGCAGGCAAGGGCGTGTTGGTACCCGCGCCGACCGCCTGGCCTTTCGCCCTGGCCGTGGGCAGCGCCCTGGTGTTCGCCGGGCTGCTCACCAGCGCCACAGTCAGCGCGCTGGGCGCCATCGTAATGGTTTTCGGCGCCGTAGGCTGGTTCCGCGAGGTGCTGCCGCACGAGCACGAAGAGGTGGTGCCACTGCGGGTCGCCGAGCCGGCGCGGGTGCTGCCTCCGCCGGCGGTCGAGCGGCTGGAGGTCGCGCCCGAGATATCGCGCGCCTATCTGCCGCTGAAAACCTACCCGGTGTCAGCAGGCGTGAAGGGCGGCCTGGCCGGCGGCGTGGTCATGGCCATACTGGCGGTGATCTATGGCGTATTCGCCTACCACAGTGTGTGGTATCCCATTAACCTGCTGGCGGGGACCCTCTACGCGCCGTCTGCCATGCCATCGACCGAGGCCATGATGCAGTTCCATGCGGCATGGTTTGGCTTCGCGCTGCTGATGCATGCCACCATGTGTGTGCTGGTGGGACTGCTGTATGGCGCCATGTTGCCGATGCTGCCGCGCGCGCCGATTCTGTTGGGCGGGGTCATCGGGCCGATGGTGTGGACAGGCCTGCTCTACGAGATCATCGGCTACGTCAATCCACTGCTGGACCAGCGCATTAACTGGCTGTGGTTCGCCATCTCCCAGGTTGGGTTCGGAGTCGTTGCCGGACTGGTGGTCACGCGCCAGAACAAGGTGCTGACGACAGAGAACCTGCCGCTGGCGATGCGCGCGGGCATCGAAGCTCCTGGTGTGATGGGAGAGCGCGACGGCGAGGACAAGCCATGACTCGCCGCGCGGGCTTGGCTCTCGTTGCGTCCGCCGTGCTGACTCTGGCCGGCTGCACCTTGCCCGGCAAGCCTACACCGGCTGACATTGTGCATCGGCCCAGCGACAATCTCGACCCCGTAGCGCTCTACAGCCAGAACTGCGCCGGCTGCCATGGCGCCGAGGGAAAGTTCGGTCCGGCGCCGCCCATTGGCGATCCAGTCTATTTGGCGCTGGTCGATGACAACACTTTGCGGCAGGTCATCTCCAAAGGCAGGCCGGGTACCCCAATGTCGGCATTCGCCCAGAGCGAAGGCGGCATGCTGACCAGCAAACAGGTGGACGCCATCATAAAGGGAATTCGTCAGCGCTGGGGCAAGCCGGATGTCCTACAGGGTGTGACAGCGCCACCGTACGCGGCAAAAGCAGCGGGCAAACCAGAAGTAGGCCTGCTGGCTTTTACGGTTTTTTGTGCCGGCTGTCATGGTCCCGAAGGCAAGGGATCTGACAAGGTGGGATCCATCGTCGATCCGCACTATCTGACGCTGATCACCGACCAAGGGCTGCGCACCATCACCATCATTGGTCGTCCCGACTTCAACGCGCCGGACTGGCGCAACAACGTTCCCGGACATCCCATGAGCGACCAGGAGATCACAGACGTTGTGGCATGGCTGGCGGCGCAGCGGCCGGCGGGGGTGGCGACTGCGGCGGCGCCGGCGCCAACTAATTCTTCGCGCGGAGGGGAGCAGTGAGCGAGCAGGACAATTCCCGGCGAGACTTTTTCGTCAAGGTCGGTCTTCTGCTGAATGGGCTGGCCGTGGCCGTGCTCGCCACCCCGGTGGTGGGTTACCTGATAGGACCGATCATCCGCGGCGGTGGCGGCAAGTATCGCCAGTGGATCGATCTCGGCGAGCTCGACGAATTTCCCGAGGGCCAGACGCGGCTGGCGAAGTACAAGAACCCAATTTCCAATGCCTGGGACGGCAAGACCGACGACCTGCCGTGCTGGGTGCGCCGCATTCAGGGCGAGAAATTTCAGGTCTTCGCCATCAACTGCGCGCATTTGGGGTGTCCCGTGCGCTGGTTTGCGCAGTCGGGGCTGTTCATGTGTCCCTGCCACGGCGGGGTGTATTACCAGGACGGCTCACGCGCTTCCGGACCTCCGCCGCGCGGGCTGTTCGAATATCCCTACAAGGTCGAAGGTGGACACCTGATGATCGAAGCCGGGCAACTGCCGACGCTATCGACCGAAGCCAGCCTCAAGAAGCGGAGCGGGGAATGTCAAGGTTAAAGGCGATAGCCGACTGGTTCGGCGAGCGGCTGAAGATCGGCCCGGCAGTGCGCGAAACCGTCACCCATCCTGTGCCTCGCAAATCGGCGAGTTGGTTTTACGTCTTCGGCAGCGCGGCGCTTACCGTCTTCATCCTCCAGATCTTCACCGGCATTATGCTGGCGCTTATCTATGTGCCGTCCGCCGGCCAGGCGTGGGAGAGCCTGCAATATCTGAATCACGGAGTCACGCTCGGCTGGTATCTGCGCGCCGTACACGGATGGGGATCGAACTTCATGGTCGCCATCGTGCTCATCCACATGGTGCAGGTAGCGCTGTTTGGGGCGTACAAGTTCCCCCGCGAGCTGACCTGGATTGTCGGCGTATTCCTGCTGCTGATGACGCTGGGCATGGCCTTCACCGGACAGGTGCTGCGCTTCGATCAGGATGCGTACTGGGGCCTGGGCATCGGCGCATCGATCTGTGGGCGGGTTCCATTCATCGGCGCGTGGGTCGTACACCTGCTGCTGGGAGGCCCGATCATCGCAGGCGATACGCTCTCTCGCTTCTTCGCGCTGCACGTGTTCGTCATTCCCGGACTGCTGATCGGGTTTGTGTCGCTGCACCTGCTGATGGTGCTGAAGCTCGGTATCAACGAGTGGCCGATGCCGGGACGGCTGGTGCGCCGCTCGACCTACCTGCAAGAGTATTCCGAGCTGACGCACAAGGATGGCATGCCGTTTGTGCCCGGCGCCGTCTGGAAGGACATGATCTTCACGTCGATCATCATCGCCAGCGTCCTGGCGTGCGCCGCGATCTTTGGACCCTACGGTCCCAGCGGGCAGCCCGATCCGACGATCGTGCAGACCGTGCCCAAGCCCGATTTCTTTTTCGAGTGGCTGTACGCGTTGCTGGCGCTTCTGCCGCCGCAGATGGAGACGCCGGCACTGCTGATTGGCCCGGTCGTAATTATCGGATTTCTGATCCTGCTTCCGTTCTTTGCCGGCGAAGGCGAGAAGAGCTGGAAACGCCGGCCCATCGCGGTGGTGACGATCCTGCTGACCGCGGTAGCGCTTGGCACCTTGACGCATCTGGCCAGCTACACGCCGTGGAGCCCGGTGATGGATGCGTGGAGCGGCGATCCCGTGCCGGTGCAATACCTGAAAGGACGCTCGCCGCTGGAGCGCGTGGGATCGGCGGTGTTCCAGGAGAAGCAGTGCCGCAATTGCCACTCGATCGGCGGTTCAGGTGGCCAGCGCGGCCCCGCTCTCGACAGCGTTGCGGTGCGCATGACGCATGCGCAACTGGTGCGGCAGGTGGTGCAGGGCGGCGGCAATATGCCAGCTTACGGCAAGCAGCTCAATCCGGCAGAAGTCGCGGCGCTGGTGGCATTTCTGGAGACGCTGCATCCCCCCAACCAGCCTCCGGCGCGCGATGCTGCGCATCAGATGTCAACCGAGTTGGAGCGTCCGAAGCCGCAAACCGCGAACCCCGTTCAGGCGCAAAAATAAGACGCGCGGAGGGGCGTGCGCGCGAGTTGGGAAAAGCAGATTCCTCGTCGGCCTGAAGGCCTCGACAATTCTTAGGGACATCATGGCGCGGCTGAAGCTGCGCCCCTTGCAAGCTCGATACTCTATCGCGTAGCTGCCTCTTCTTCCACCTCGTAGATGCTGTACCACGGTGTAGCTGCCTTCAGCGCATTATTCACATTCTCGATGTTTCGCACGCCTTCATCCTTCAGCCACGCTTCAAACGCCTTGCCGCCCTGCTGCGCATAAATCGGGATGCCGTCCTTCCAGGTAGCGCGTCCGCAGAGCACCCCATTGAACTTCACGCCCGCCTCGGCGGCGAACTCCAGGTCCTCGATGAACTCGGGATTGCTGACGCCTGCCGACAGATAGATGAAGGGCTTCTGGGTCGCAGTGGCCGTGGCACGGTAGTGGTTCATCGCTTCACTCTTGCTGTAGACCTTGGTCCCTTTGAACGAGCGCGCGCCCTCGACATATTGCATGTTGATGGGGATTTCGAGCTTCAAAACGTCAACGTTGTAGCGAGCTTTGGAAAACTCCCGCATATACCGGGTGACAATATCGGGCTTGATTTTCGCGTACTCGGCGCCTTTTTCGTCCATCCCTTCTTTGTAGCCGACGATTTCCAGGAAGAACGGAATGTCGTTGGCGCGGCACTCGTCGCCGATGCGCTCGGTCCAGGCGTGCTTCAGGTCGTTGATCTTCTGGGGGTCGTCGGGCGAGTAGTAGAGCAGGATCTTGATGCAATCTGCGCCGGCTTCCTTCAGTCGCTTGACGGACCAAAGATCGAGCAGGTCGGGCAGGCGGCCGGGCGCGGTCTTGTCGTAGCCGGTTTTCTCGTAGGCCAGCAGCAGGCCGGAGCCTTTGGCGCGGCGGCGCGCGGCCGGCAGCCCCCACTCGGGATCGAGCAGAATGGCGCTGGCATATTGCGTCAGGACTTCGGCAACGTAGATCTTGAACTCTTCGAGTTCATGGTCGCCGGCGTTCGCGCCCAGGGCTTTCTTCAGCGAGCCGCGCTGGTCCATAGCGGCGGCGGCGATGACGCCGCGATGGTTCGAAACGGCTTTCATGCCCGCGAGTTTTCCAGGAGTCAGCTTCATGATGAAACCTCCACGGGCGCGATGGCCCGGTTCGAAAGTTCAATAGAAGGATGGAGAGTGCAGTCCGGCGGAATACGACGGCGCGCCGGGAACCACAAGACAAACGATTCTAAACGAATCGGGAGAAGCGTGCGAGAAGATTGAGGCCGCATCCCTGGTCACGAAACCTCGGCTGACCGGTCCGGGTTCGATTCCTGCTCATTGCCACCAACCTTATATATACTTCGGGCTGTCCTTCGCGATTGCTATGTCACTCTCAGCGCTCAAAATGACCTCAGCATCGGGTGTCCCATGCTTCGCGTAGGCCTTACCGGCGGGATCGCCTGCGGCAAGTCTGCCGTGGCCGAGTTGCTGGTTCGACGAGGCGCGCATTTCTTGTCCGCCGACGCCCTCGCGCACCAACTCTATGCGCCGCGAACTGCCGTCTACGAGGAAATCGTCCATCGCTTCGGCAACGAGATTCTCGATCCAGACGGGACCATCAACCGGAAGAAGCTGGCCAATGCTGTCTTCCCCGATCGTATCGACGAACTGAATGTCGTAGTGCACCCCGCCGTGATCGAGGCGCAGAATCGCTGGATGAGCGAAGTCGAACGCGACGATCCGCACGGCATCGCGGTGGTGGAAGCGGCATTGCTTCTGGAAGCGGGAGCAGAGACGGGCTTCGACAAGATTATTGTCGTAACTTGCGATCTCGAACAGAAGGTCGAACGATATGCCCGTAGGACGGGCTTGCCGTTCGAGGCGGCGCGAAGTGAAGTTGAGCGTCGAAGCGCCGCGCAATTCAGCGATGATGAGAAAGCGCGCCGCGCTGACTACGTGATTGAAAACTCGGGCTCGATCGCGGACTTGGAGCTGCAAGTGGAGGGAGTTTGGAGGGAGTTGGAATCCCTCGCCGCAAGGTGATTGCCGCGTACGATAGACACAATTGCAATGAGCATTGCGGATAATCTCTCTGCCATTTATGAGCGCATTGCGCGCGCGGCGCGGCGCGCCGGCAGAGATCCCGCAGACGTCCGGCTGATGGCGGTGAGCAAGACCGTTCCAGCCGAGATGATCATTGAGGCATATGAAGCAGGCCAGCGGTTGTTCGGCGAGAATCGCGTGCAGGAGTTTGCCGACAAACACGGCGCTTTGTACCAACTGCCGGGGGCCGAGTTCCACATGATTGGCCATCTGCAGTCGAACAAAGCGGGGAAAACTGCGGAGCTTTTTCCCGCCATCGACTCGCTCGATTCGGTGAAACTTGGAGATCGTTTGAACGCTGCCGCGGAAGCGTTAGGCAAGAAGTTGGACGCGCTGCTCGAGATCAACATCGGCGGCGAAGAGGCCAAGAGCGGCATCGCGCCCGAATCAGCGGAGCTGGAACGCATCCTTGCTGCCGCGCCCAACTGGCAGCACTTGCGCCTTCACGGCCTGATGACCGTCCCGCCGTTCACGGAAGATCCGGAAGGCGCACGTCCCTGGTTCCGGCGCCTCCGCGAGCTGCGCGATCGCATGGCAGCGCGAAAGCTACCGTCGATCACGCTCGACGAGCTCTCGATGGGCATGTCGCACGACTTTGAGGTTGCGGTCGAGGAAGGCTCGACCTGCGTGCGCATCGGAACCGCGATTTTCGGCGAACGGGAGCCGTGATCGCGCTCGCTCAGGCATCCGGAATATCTGAACCGCGCCGCAAGCGATCTTCTTCATTTGGGTGCAGGGGATTGCCATACACCGACCCTGGTTGTACTCGTAAGCTACCGGCTGCACATTCACATTGCGGCGGTCTCGGGGATAGCCTGTTTGCGAGGAATAGTGGCAAACGAAGCTTTTGCGAGTAAGGGCGCGGTTGCGGATCGGCGTCCCGCCGTGCGCCAGGGCCGCATGCCATACAAACATGTCGCCCTTCTTGGGAAGAAACGTGACTTCCTGCAACCCAAGCGCCTTGCACTGCGCCTGGATGTGAGCGAGAAACTCAGCCTCGTGAAACTTCGATTCCGGAGTCAGAAAGAGGCCGTTGCCGAAATCGAATTTTGGAATGCGGTGCGAGCCGGGATAGTACATCAACGGCCCGGCGTCAGCATGCACATCCTCCAGCGCGATCCAACAGGCGGCAAGATGGCTGGGAA